>Ga0307486_1000074_pt1 | contig 115436 bp, 102 predicted proteins | sample CBIW02metaG_FD_203663 | JGI IMG/M metagenome (GOLD analysis project Ga0307486, IMG submission 203663) | Sea-ice brine microbial communities from Beaufort Sea near Barrow, Alaska, United States - CBIW 0.2 | ecosystem: Environmental > Aquatic > Marine > Coastal | place: USA: Alaska | collected...
AACACCCACATAAACCAACAAATAGCTGGATTATTCAGCTTAAACAGAGTCAAAAAGTGAGAATAACGTTAAAAAATGCCCAAACTGAGTTTTGGCTGAATTTTAAGGTGTTCTTGCAAAGGTCTCTTCATTACATATGACTATAATGGTTATATTATTTTATATACGTAATTTAATCTAAAGGATAATAATGATTCAAGTGACCGCTTTTGAAAAGCGTAAGAACCTCCGCATCCCCTCAAACCGTCCGATAGTGTTCATTACCAACAATCAGAGCCTATATGCGACTATGACCGATTTTTCAAAGCATGGTATCGGTTTTATATCGAACTTTTCTGCTAAAGAGCATGATCGTATTGAGGTTCATTTTGATATCCCAACCAGCTACTCTGGAAAAGGCATAAAGAGCTTTCAATTCAAAGCAAAAGTGAAGCATTGTCTACAATTAACTGGGAAAAACCACATTGGTGTTCGGCTCGACTTTCCGACTAAAGACTACTTACAACTATTCGATGAACTTACTGTAGCTTAAATAAGCTTGACTCTACTTTAGGCAAGGTTAATATAAAGAGTATATTTACTGAACGAACGAACGACCAATTTACGAAGCGCATAATTAATGCATCTTCAAAACTGGCTTGGAGTTGCTGTCAAAACTGGTATAACAGATGATTTATTTACGCACCCCACCTTGAGCCTCACTTTTTAGATTTGAGACTATATATCGCGAATGAGGTAATATAGAAAAATGGATCAAATCACTCCCCCTGTTAAAAATAGCGCTTTTGTGAATCGACGTAGAAAAAAAGATTGCCTTCGCATATTCCTTCACTATTGATTCAACGTGACAAAACTGTCTATACGACAGTGGTAAATCTTTTTTCATCAGGTATCGGATTTTTGTCAGCGGTTGGAGTGCCTTCGGATGAAGAGGTTATTATTACCTATGAACGCCTTGATGCTAACACCATGGTACCTGTGAATCTTAAAATTCGCGTTCACAGTTGTCAGGAGGTCGATTTTGAATATTACATTGGCGGAAGTATTACGTTTAAGTCTTTAGACTATAAAAAATTCTTCGAGACCATCGAGGCCGCAGAAGAACCCCGAGAGTGACAGACACTTAACTCTCTTTGCCCTAAACTAAAAACATCTAAACATAAAACCAATAAAGGCCGTTCAATTTTGAACGGCCTTTATTGGTTTGAGCAAACAAAACACTGCGGTTTAACGCATGGTTACCAACTCTTCTGAACTAGAAGGATGAATGGCAATCGTGGCGTCTAAATCGGCTTTAGTCGCCCCCATCTGTACCGCAACGGCAAAACCTTGCAACATCTCATCAGCACCGTCTCCGACCATATGAATACCGACAACCTTCTCGTCTTCACCCGTGACGACCAGCTTTAACGCGGTTTTTACTTGATGCTCAGTGAAAGCATAGCGCATTGGCGTAAACACGGAGGTATAGACTTTTACATTATCCGTCCCATACTGTTTACGCGCATCATGCTCAGCTAAACCGATGGTACCAACCGGAGGGTGAGAGAAAATCACCGTGGGAACCGAACTTAAATCTAACTTAAGATCAGGCTTATTATTATATAAACGTTCTGCTAAGAAACGTCCTGCACGAATCGCCACCGGCGTAAGCTGAGGTTGCCCCGTGACATCGCCAATGGCGTAGATGTTATCAATTGCTGTTTTATGGTAATCATCGACTTCAATAAAACCATGACCATTCGCTTCTAGACCGATATTCTCTAAGGCTAGAGGTGCAATCAAGGTTTGGCGGCCCACTGCCCAAATGACTTGATCAAAGCCGGTAACACTTTGACCATCGGTGCTGTAAATGGTCAAAGTACCGTCTGCTTGGCGCTCAAGTTTCTTCACTGCAAAGTGGTACTCTTTTTTACAGCCACTTTCCAACATCGCATTGGTTAGGTTTTCACGAATCATGTCATCGAAACCACGCAATACTAAATCTTTGCGGCTGAGTAATGTCGTCTCGGTACCCAGTGCTTGAAACACGCCTGCCAATTCGACAGCAATATAACCACTGCCAATCACCGCGACTTTCTTAGGCTGTTCAGTCAGTTCAAAGAAACCATCGGAAGAGAGCCCTAACTCGGCATTTTCGGTTTCTGAAGGAATCAGAGGAAAGCCTCCTGGGGCGATAACAATCGTTTCAGCCGTATAGGTCTTGCCATCGACTGAAACCGTGTGCTGATCAACGAAACTACCCCAGCCTTGTAAGATATCAACGCCTTTGTCGCCCATATACCCTTCATACCAGGTGGTTATATTATTGATAAATTGCTCACGATTCTTAACCAGCTTACCCCAATCGAAGCCTTTTTGCTCGACATCAAAACCAAAGCTAGAAGCATCGCGAATCGCTTCGGCGATCTGTGCGCCAAACCACATGACTTTCTTCGGCACACATCCTATATTTACACAGGTCCCACCCAATTTTTTGGCTTCCACCACGGCACATTTCTTGCCATATTCCGCAGCACGTTCCACCACAGATAAACCGCCACTTCCGGCACCAATCGCAATGACATCATAATCGTATTTCATTTTGTTTTCTTTACTCTTTTTTGAGTCGTTTAAAACAAAAAAGAGCCGATTGAGATCTTCTCAAACCAGCTCTTTTTGGAATAATCATTGAAGATTATTCTAGTTTAAAAGCGACCAGGCCTGGTCGCTTTTAAACTAAGATTTACACAGTGTTTATTTAGCTAAAAACTGTTCTAAATCTTCAGAACCACCAATCAACTTACCTTCGATAAATACCTGAGGAACCGTTGAAGCTTGAGCAACCGCATATAAAGTACGTGATGTCACACCTGTGTTAGAGATACTGACTTCTTCATAACGAACACCGTTTTCAGTCAATAATGCTTTCGCTTTAGTGCAGAAAGGGCAAACTGGCTTAGTGAAAATAGTCGCAACACGGGGTGCTTTTGCTTCTGGATTAATGTAGTTCAACATAGTCTCCGCATCAGACACTTCAAATGGATCACCGGCAACGTCTGGTTCAATGAACATCTTCTCAATCTGGCCATCTTTAACCAGCATTGAATAACGCCATGAACGCATGCCGAAACCGATATCAGTCTTGTCTACTAATAGTCCCATGCCTGCAGAAAACTCACCATTTCCGTCTGGAATCAATGTCACGGCATCAGCTTCTTGGTCTGCTGCCCACGCATTCATTACAAACGTATCATTCACTGACAAACAAACAACATCATCCACACCATTTTCAGCAAAAACGGGCGCTAGTTCGTTGTAACCAGGTAAATGTGCTGAAGAACAGGTCGGTGTGAATGCGCCTGGAAGAGAGAATACAACGACTGTCTTACCTTTAAAAAGGTCATCACTGGTTACATTAACCCACTCATCGTTCTGACGAGTAGCGAATGTGACGTTTGGAACGGTTTGACCTTCGTGATTTTCTAAATTATTACCTGAAGCCATAATGAATCTCCTAATTGACTATCTAAATTTATTTATCATATCTAACTTGTAAACTAGTTTATAGCGTAATAACCCATTAGTAAAATTGATTCTTTTAACCAAAACGATAGCTTTAAACTATCAATATTAAAGGCATTTAAAGATGATTACTGCAGCGTTGATCCTTGCAAGCTACGCATAAACGGTTCTAGCTGATCTTTTTCTTGTGCATACTTCATTAACAGCCCTAATATCGCCTGATTTTCATGCTGCGAGGCAATCCGCGCCGTCAACTGATACTCTTTACCGGTTACCGCCCCCTTAAAACCGCCTAACTCGAGCAAAGCCGCCACGACTCCGGCATTCTCTAACAGACAAGCCGCTTGCAACGCTTTAACCGGCTCACCCGCCGCATCTTTCGCGACCTCTTGCTGAGCGGAGACAAAATACTCTTGTACCAATACCATGGTCATCCAATAATTCATCTCAGGATCGGCTTCGCTCTCTATAGCGTGCAGTAACATTTCACTAGGCTGAGTTTTATGTTTTTGGACTAAGGTTTTCACAACCTCAGAAAAGGAGTCACGGTTTTCAGGTTTTAAATTTAATAGGTTCATTCACTGTCTCTTTATTCGCTCTAAAACAACCTCCCCCAAGGGATAAAGGCTTATGCATTTGTTGTGTCTTATTATATCCCGTATTATACGGATAGACCGCAAGCGACACCAGATGCCCACGCCCACTGAAAATTGTAACCGCCTAAATGCCCGGTAACATCCAACACTTCGCCAATAAAATAGAGGCCTGGTTGCTTATTGGCCTCAAAGGTTTTGGAAGAGACTTCATCGGTATCGACACCCCCTAAGGTGACTTCAGCTTTGGGATACCCCGCCGTATTAGACGGGTACAGATTCCAATGGGTCAACTGATTCGCGTAATTTTCGATAGCTTCATCGGTCACATTAGACAAGGTGGTTTCCATAGGGAAAGCCTCTAACCAAACCTGGGTGAAGCGTTTTGGCCAAAACTGATTCAGCCACTTTGGCAAACTCTGCCCGGTTTTTTTGAGTTCTTTCAAAGCCTCTAAAACGGATTCGGCTGGCAATAAATCCACTTCTATTGCCTCTCCTAACTGCCAGTAATTAGAGGCCTGTAGAATTCCAGGTCCACTCAACCCCTTATGGGTAAACAACATCGCCTCTTGAAAGGCATGACCATTGGCGGTGATCTTCACATCCATCGACAAGCCGCTTAATTCCGAGAAACGTGCCTGCCATTTCCCCTCAAAACTCAAAGGTACCAGGCCTGGTAATGTTGTAATGACATTCAAACCAAACTGTTTGGCGATCTTATAGCCGATTCCGCTGGCTTTGAGCTTTGGAAAAGATAAAGCCCCCGTAGCTACGATCAATTTAGCTGCGGTTACATATCCTTGTGAGGTTTTCAAGCGATAACACTCATTTTCAAAGGCAACCGATTCAATCTCGGCCTTCAGTTGAAACTCAACTCCCGCCCAATCACATTCGGTACGTAATATTTTAATCAAATCGGAGGCGCGTTCTGCACAGAATAGCTTACCTAACTCGCGGGTTTCATAAGCTAAACCATGACGCTCAACCAATTCTATAAATGCTGAGGAGGGATAACGCGACAGTGCACTTTTAACAAAATGCGGGTTTTGGCAGATAAAGTTATTCGGAGAAACGTCTAGATTGGTGAAATTGCACTTACCTCCACCAGAAATTCGAATCTTCGCAGCCGGTTTTGGGGCATGGTCTATGACTAAAACGGACTTACCTTGATACGCCGCCGTCGCAGAACACATTAACCCCGAGGCACCGGCACCGAGCACAATTACATCCCAATGAGACATGGTTACAACCTAGTATTTTTAAAAAGTGAATTCGTTATGCTTCAAAAAAGGCAGGACGTAGGTTAACCGTTATCGGGCATTTCATCAAAAAATTTAAAGCCTTTACGGCCGTTGACCTTAACATCATACAAAGCTCTATCTGCATCTCTTACCAGCGTTTTGCGGTCAGTCGCATCCTGCGGATAGATAGAGACCCCAGCACTTAGTGAAACATCAACGGAGCCAGCACTGGTGTTAACAGTCTCATCAAAAGCCAGCATGATTTTCTGCAAGACTATGGCCAACCCCTTCTTATCTGCTACCCCTTCTATGATTAGAGTGAACTCATCCCCACCCAATCTAGCAATGGTATCAGATGCTCGCAAACAAGTCCGAAAACGGCTTGATACCGCTATTAATACCTCATCACCTGCCTGATGGCCCAAAGTATCATTAATATCTTTAAATTTATCAATATCAATAAAAACGACGGCCATCACGGCCGACAAACGTTGATTTCGGTTAATGGATTCATCTAAACGATCATAAAAAAGACGGCGATTCGGCAAACCTGTCAAACCATCATGAGTGGCTTGATGACTCATTTTATCGGCTTGATCACGCAATGTATCCTGCAGCTGAATAAGCGGAGTTATGTTATGTGCCGACTCAACAATCGAAGAGACCTCTCCCTGCTCATCAAACATTGGCTTTGCCACTAAATTCATATAGAGATCCACACCGTCATAACCGTGATTATGAATGACCGTCACTTCCTGCTTAGTTTTTAAGACTTCCTTTAGCGGACAGGGATGGTCTAGACCATCACAAGGTCTTGAACAATAGTGCGACACTTCGTAACATTTTGGATTCTCTGGGTCAGCAATCCATTCACTCTGCATTCGAACGCGCGTAGCTTGATTCATCCACTCCAGAGAGTAATCTGGACGAATGACCATAACCTCATTAGACAAGCCATCCAACACATTTTGAACATAGGCATGCTGCTGTTCACTTTTATGTTGTAGTGCTTTTATCTCTGAGATATCTCGCACCACAGAAACATACTGCAACTGGCCATCTATATCTAATAACTTAACGCTGATGTCAGCAGGATAGGAAGAACCATCTGCCCGCTTTTGAATTGTTTCAAAAGTGACTCGATTCAGGGGAGAGTTCTGCCGATTTAAAGGCGCAATCAACTGTTTAAACTCAGCCAAACTCATCTCTGGTTTTACATCTAGAGGTGTAAGCGTGCGTGCTGTTTGCATAGTAATACCACAGCTTTCTAAAGCCGTGAGATTTAAGTAGGTAAACTTGAGGCTAATACGGTCAAAAACGTAAATTTCAGTACTGCTTTGACTCACAATAGTGCCCAACAACGTACTGTAATGTTCGGCTTCTTTTTGCTCCGTTATATCGATAATCGTGCCTAGATAATATTCTGCGACACCTTTATCATTCCGCTCAATAGTCGTTCGAGCATCAATCCAGCGCACAGCGCCTTGTCCATCCAAAATCCGATAAACTTGACGAAAATCAACCAAACCTCTTTGTGTATAGTTGACAACCTCATCCATTACCCGCTCAACGTCATCAGGATGAATGATGTCGACATACTGCACTCGTCCACTGGTGAAATCACTGTAGTTATAGCCAAATCTCTCGATATTTTTCGAGACAAACTCGACCGGCCAGCCTTCCTTAGCCTGCCAGTAAAAAATAACCACTTGGCTATTATTAATGATTTTTTGAATACGTTCGTTCATAGGTACTTTTATCAAATAGAAGGAGATCCAACAGTGGTTTAAGACTTTTTAGCAAGAGTTACTAAAAAACACTTTAGGACCAATGATGGGGGCGGGTAATATACCCTTTATTGTCTATAAAATTCAATGGGTTATTTGAGTATCTACGAGGTTTTCTGCTTTACACCGCGATCTAGTATAAAATTTAAAACCCTTAAATCAAGATTCTTTATAACCACGAAGAATAAATGAAGTGGATAAATTCCTGCTACTTTTAAGAGACCGGCCACCATTCACTTTGCCGTCTTTTGGCTTCTGCTACCAAAGTCTCATAGCCTTTTAAAACGTCGGGTGCCTTGCCTTCTACACCCAGCTCAATGCTACGTTTATCCTCCTCACTAATGCTCGGTAAACTAAACAGGCGCAAGTTTGGATAAGCCAATTCAAATTGCTGCATAAAATCGACCCACTCGGACTCTTGACCATTTATGAGACGTATGGCTTTTTCAACAGTCGGGGTTTGCTGATAATCAGCATAATAGGTATCCAGCACCCATTCCATCATCGGCTTAGCCATCATGGGAAAGCCGGGCATAAAATGGTGATTTTGAATGGAGAAGCCAGGCACTCGGTTATAGAAATTAGGAATAATGGCCGCACCTTTTGGATATTCCGCCATGTGAATCCGCTGCGGATAAGCGCTCTCTCCAAACTCTGCCTCAATTTCAGCGACGGCCTGAGGATGGCGTTCAATCGGCAAACCCAGCGCTAAGGCAGCACACTGTCGAGTTCGGTCATCAGGGGTGGCGCCAATTCCACCAAAACAAAACACCAAGCCTCCCTGGGCAAAACTTTCTCGCAAGGTCTGTGTTAAGAATCCAGATTCATCCCCCAAAATCCTCACCCAACTCAACTGCAAACCGCGCGGATGCAATAAAGCATTGGCTTGAGCCAAATGCTTATCTTGACGTTTGCCGGAGATGACTTCATCACCAATAATAATCAAACCAATTTTAGGGTGTTTTTTCATTATTTTTACCCATGAGGTGCTCTTTTTATAAATCTTTAGCGTTGTGCTTTAGAGCTGAAAATGCTCAATAAAACACAACCCTCTATCTATCATATTATGCGCTTTTTTCTGAATAATTAAAAAATAAGCAGTATCATGACTCCATGAAAAACAGACCTATTAAAACCTTACCGACCATACTGAGCATTGCCGGATCCGATCCTTCTGCAGGCGCAGGGCTGCAAGCCGACTTAAAAACCATTCATGCCTTAGGAGGGTACGCGCTAACGGTGCCTACTGCCATTACCGCACAAAACAGCTTAGGCGTTGTAGCCGTTTATCCGCTTGCGCCTGAGATAGTGCGCATTCAATTAGAGACGCTGTTTGCAGACTACCAAATTCAAGCCATTAAAATTGGCATGTTAGCCAACTTAGCGATTTTAAAAGTGGTAATTAAATGCTTACAACAACATCCCGAAATACCGGTTGTTTTAGACCCGGTACTGATCAGCAGCAGTGGTCGCCCATTATTGGAAACAGAGGCTTTACCGCTGTTTATAACTCAACTACTGCCTTTAGCCACCCTTGTCACGCCCAATATTCCAGAGATTAATGCCCTTATTCAATCGGCAGCGCCTTCCAAACCGTATCATTCCTTTAGTGGCGAAGCGGTTGAAGTGTCTGTTATGGCGCAATCTCTATTTGCTTTAGGGGTGCAAAATGTGGTGATTAAAGGCGGGCATAGTCTCGAACCGGAGGCGGTTGATTACTTGGTGATGCCGAATGACAAATCACCGAATCACCCCATTATCCAGACCTACTCAAGCACTCGATTAGTTACATCAAACACCCATGGTACAGGGTGCACTTATTCATCGGCGATTGCGACAGAACTGGCGAAAGGCAAGACTTTAGCGCAAGCCGTAAAAGTGGCAAAGGAGTATCTATTTAAAGCGCTTGAGAACGCACAAATAGCACAGCCGAAACAATTGGAAGAGGAATTAACGGTAGAGCAAGAGAGAAAAGGAGTGTTGAATCACTTTGCCTAGTGCAAAAAGCAGACAGGCAATAGCAAGACAACCAGGCCTGGTGAAATAAGCTAGTGTGGTTGTCCGATGTTTTTTAAGCGCGTTTAGTTAATCAACGGAGCAAAAGAAGGTCTATTTACTCTGTCTTGTCACGCACCATCTCTTTAGCTTCCGTTAAGGTCTCATTGTCATCACTGACCACATCAACCACATCTTGCATCTGATCGCCCGTTTCCATCAATTTATCAACCGCCGACTGCGTATACTCTAAAGCTGAAACCGCTACTTCACGACTACCAAACCAATCGAACATAATGGCAAGTGCCAATAACGTCAACAGCCAAAGAATAATGCTGATCTTGCCAAATAAATTCATCTTAAAATTTTCCTATTGTTGTGCAATCATGATTATATTATCTAATACGTACATATTAGTGCTTTTCTAATAAAAACGCACGTAAGTTTTGACTAACAGATTCTGCTGAACGAAACGTCACACTGGCGCTCGCCTGAACCGACGTGCTCCAAACTTCATTACTTACCCTCTGCGATTTTTTAATATCACACCTTGTTTTAAGGTTACGGATTTAATTAAACTCGCCCTGTTATTTCAGGCTTAGTCTCTGACTTATTAAGCAATTTACCGCTACGCCATTTACGGATGGTAAAACGTGCAGGATGGCTGGCATGATAAAGCGACAAAGGCTGAACCAACGCGCTACCTTGTAGGTCAGCCAAAATACTTTCTGCCGCTAAAAATACCGACATCAAGCCTCTTGGGCCGTGGCCATTAGAGACATACAACCCTTTTTGATAACGCTGTTCTTTATAGAGATACACCGCATGGGTATGGGATTGTGACAGATAGGCCTCTTGTAACCACTCTTTGTCTGGCACCGCACCAAAAATAGGCAGATGATCTGGCGTGGTCGGCCTAAAAGCAATTCGCCCTTGCAAAGAGTCCGCGGGGGTATTTACCCAGTTAGGCAAGGCTTTGCCAACATTATCTAAATTGGTTAAATGGCCTTCAATTGAAAGCTCTTCCGATAAACTTGGGGCTTCAAAAGTAGCGCCCGTGACCGCTCTGCCGTTACCGCAGGGTGATGAGTAGCCTGAATGTGTTATAGGATATTTCAAGGGATAAGCTTGCTGGTTGGCTTCAAGGTGTGAAACTTGGCCTTTTACCGGGCGAATCGGCAAGCCCAACCGTTCATTTAAATCCCGGTTTAAACTACCCGTAGCGACCACGACAATATCAGCTTCCAAGGTTTGTGATTGAGTAACAACTGACCAGGCCTGGTGACTTTCTGAATCTGAGTTGTTTTCAATACTCTTAACAGACTCTGATGTGCAGACTCGAATGGCTGGATGCTGTAAACAACGTTTAACGACCGAAGGAGGATTCAACCAACCACCCTGTGGGAAAAATAGCCCAGGAGCGGTCACTTGTCCGCCGATTTTTTCGCTGGCTTCAGAAGTCGTCAACCAGACCGCTAAGGCTTCCGGCAAACCGACTCGAACCAGTGAATCCTGAACGCGCTCTAAGCTGGTTTCAGTCACTAATAGTTGTACCATTCCCTGTAAATCACCTTGAATTTCTTCGGAAGCTAACCACGGTAATAAAGTACGCAAGGTAGCTTCAAAGCCTTGCAAATACCACTGGCTACGAATATTCCAATCGGCTGTAATCAATGGATGCACGGTACCCGCTAGGTTCCCCGAGGCCGCACTGGCCACGCTCTCCTTTTCTTCCAAGACCGTGACTTTCCAACCCGCTTGGGCCAATTGATAAGCCACACTTGCCCCCGCCAATCCTGCACCGACGACAATCGCTCTACCGACTTTGATCGGTTCTGGTCGACTGAACCAGGGCGCTTTTAAACTATAAGGACGTTGCTGTGCTAAATGGCCGAAACACATCTCGCGTTTTTTACCATAACCACTGGCTTTATGGACAGCAAAGCCGACCGCTTGCAGCCCGCGGCGGACATCGCCGGCCGAGGTAAACGTTGAGAACGTAGACTGTTCATGGCTTAAACGCGACATCTCTTTATAGAGCCCTGGTCGCCACATCTCAGGATTTTTACCGGGGGTAAAGCCATCGAGTAACCAGACATCGACTTTAGAACCCGATGAAGCATCACATTCAGGCAGGCCTTTCAGGACGTCCCCAAACCACAGCGTTAAACGCACGCGGTCTTTAAATAGCCAGACATCATGCCAGCCTGGCATTAACAGCGGATATTGGTTTTGTAAAATTTCGGCGAGCTCTAAAAACTGTGGATAGACCTGATGCGCTTTTTGTAGATCCGCCAATGGCATAGGGAACTTTTCAAAAGAGATAAAATGTAACTGACAATCAGTCGGACTGCTTGCCAACCAAAGTGATGACACGGCCAAAAAATTCAGGCCGGAACCAAAGCCCGTTTCGGCAATCCGAAAGCTCTGCTCTGCATGACATTCCGAGAAGCGTTCCGCCAAACGATTCGGTTGAATAAAGGTGTGTTCTATCTCTTGCAAACCACCATCGGTATTGAAATAGAAATCATCAAACTGCTCCGAATGCGGAACGATTTCATCAATCCAGGTAACTTGTGCTAAAGTGAGTTTATCAAGTGCCATTGTTTGCCATCATTTGTGATTATTTGCCCTAATTTCGTCTGAGTCTTTTTAATCTCTTTAGACGCTGAATAGCACCTATTATAGGTGCTAATTCAATAGTGTGAGTCTTTGCATGCTGTAATGGGGTTGTTTGATTCTAAAGCCATCACTTAAAGCACTCATTCGGACCCCACAGATAAAGCAGTGATACGCTATATTCAGGAAATAAGTGCCTTACGTAATCAAGAAACAGTTGCAGAATATATTGAAACCCTTGAAGATGTTAAAGTCCTAACTGAAATCGGCATTACTTATGGTCAAGGCTATTGCCTTGGCAAACCTAAACCCCTGACAGAGTGGCTTAATCCCTAGTGATCTCCAATAATCTAACTTTTTTGCGCAAAACTTTACATCAACACCACCATCGCGTTTTAGTGATTTTAAATGGTCAAAGACAGTGGCAATCGGCACAATTAGAAAATCTGTGGACACCTCTTGAAACAGTGCTTTCGATAGGCTCTAAAAAGGACCGTTTCTCTCCTCAAGACCTTAACACCTCTATTGAAACACTCGACAGCAAACAACTCATTCACCATCTAGGTCAAGAAGTAGATGGCGTCATTCTGGATGCCTCAGAGGGATTAAGCGCCAACACACTTGGCATTGCTGCAGGCATGGTTAAAGGCGGTGGGATGTTTTTTTTACTCACTCCGGATATTGAAGAATGGCGCACCCAACCCAACCCTGACAATGCAATATTTCTTAACTCCCCGCTTGGCATTGAGCAAGCACACCCTTATTTTATCGACCATCTCATCCAGCAATGGCAAGCACCTCATCAACAGGTGCTTTGGCTTAGCGAGGCAGATACAGAGACCCTCTCTTCCTCAAAGATTGAAGCCTTTACACAGCAACTCGTTGAGCAAGTAACCAACACAACCTCACCCAAAGAGAGCTTACCGACGCTGGATCAGCAACAGGCGATACAAGCCATACATAGTGTTGCGTTCGGACATCGAAAACGACCGCTGGTGATGAGTGCCGATAGAGGCCGAGGTAAAAGCAGTGTTTTAGGTTTAGCAGCGATTCAATGCCTACTGGATGGAAAAAATGAGATTGTACTCACCGCCAGTCGTCTTGCTCAGGCAAAGATGGCATTTGAGCATGCTATAAAGGCCATGATCAAGGCTACTGAAACACTGGATATTAAAATTGAAACAAAACAACCAGGCCTGGTCAGTTTCTATTTTCAAAATCAACTCAAAACCTTTAAGTTCATCGCTCCCGATCAATTAGTGATTGACCCCACTCTGGCCGATGTTTTAATGGTCGATGAAGCCGCGCACCTGCCGACGCCTTTATTGACGCAACTACTCCACCGCCATCACCGCATGGTCTTCGCCACGACCCTACATGGCTACGAAGGCTCCGGCAGAGGCTTTGAGTTACGTTTTAAAAAGACGCTGAATACCTTCACTCCGGACTGGAAAAACTTGCGCTTAGAGCAACCGATTCGTTGGGCAGAAAATGATCCGCTTGAAACAGCCATTAACCAAGCCCTGTTCCTAACTCCAAATCAACTCGAATCCAATCTAATTAATGAATTAAAACCCTTTAATGTTGAAAATATAATTCTTCAGGAAGAGAGCATTAATGACTTAGTGGATGATTCGAAATTACTGCATGCTGTCTTTGATTTACTGGTTCAGGCACATTACCAAACCAGTCCAAATGATTTACAACAACTCTTAAGCGCCCCCAACCTGAAAATCATAACCGCCAAACAAGATCACCGATTACTCGGCGTCGTGCTCTGCATTGAAGAAGGAAAAATCATGCCGACTACGACTCGCGTTCATGGTCATTTGGTGCCACAACTGCTCTGTAAAAACTATGCCTCGGGAGACTTCAGCATGCTCTCTACGTGGCGCGTTATGCGCATTGCCGTGCATCCAGAATATCAACAGCAAGGTATTGGTAAAAAACTCCTAAAAACATTACAAAATAGCGCTCGTCAAGCTCGTATCGACTATCTCAGCAGTAGTTTTGGCGCCAGCAATGAACTCCTGCCTTTTTGGTTTAATCAAGGTTACACACCCCTTCATGTTGGTGTAAAACGCGACAAAGCCAGTGGCAGCCATAATGTCGTGATCACCTTGCCATTAAGCGCCATGGCACAACAAGCATTAGCCGCTATACAACGCGTATTTCAAGCACAATTCCCACACACCGTCATCGAATCCTTATATTTCGTACCCACACAGCAAATATTGTCAGTTTTAATGACCTTTCGTTTTAAAACTCAGAAACGGCAACTTGAAGCAGCGGCAATCGCTTATGAATCAAAAAAACGTCAATATGAATCGATCAGTGGATTGCTCTGGGAGTGGACTATCCGTAATCCGCAAACTCTGGGTCAAGCCAGCAATTTTCAGCAAGCCGTTTGGGGAGATAAGGTGTTGAAAAAGCAAAGTTGGCAAGACGTTGCGCACCATAATCACTTGCCAGGGCGCAAAGGTGTTGAAGAAATAATGCACGAAATGCTCACCGAGGTGCTTTCAGACTCTAGGAAAACAGTCGGTCAACGCATATTTCAATCGGATTTACGCCGGACTTAAGTTTGACTTAAATCATCCTTACCTCGCTCCCTCGCAGATGGGAGCGCAGGCACGAGAAAATTTGAACCACGAAGGCACGAAGACACGGAGTTTTTAGAGATTCTAAATGCTTAAGTGGCGTGGATACACTTGATTGAACACAATAATGGTGGTTTTATTTTTCTTCGCGCCTTCGTGGTAAATCTCTTTCATAAACCAATACTCAAAACAACCAGACCTGAGCAACCCGCTTTAAAGTCTTTCTTCGTGACTCCGTGACTTCGTGGTGCACTCTTTAAAGCCACTAAACACTCCACCAGGCCTGGTGAGTTGTGCGCTTTATGAATCAAAAACCACTGTTTTATTGCCATGGATTAAAACACGATCCTCTAGGTGGTACCGCAAACCGCGCGCCAAAACCATTTTTTCAACATCTCGTCCTAATCGCTTAAGATCGTCAATGGACTTAGAGTGATTAACGCGAATCACATCCTGCTCAATAATAGGCCCTTCATCTAACTCTTCAGTCACATAATGACAGGTTGCTCCAATCAACTTAACACCACGCGCACTGGCTTGATGATAAGGTTTTGCGCCAACAAATGAAGGTAAAAAACTGTGATGGATATTAATGACTTGACCTGCATAATCAGCACAAATCTGCGGTGGTAAAATCTGCATATAACGCGCTAGGACAATCATATCCGCACCATATTGTTTGGCTAAAGCTTCGGTTTCCGCAAAGGCTTGGGGTTTAGTCTCTGGTGTAACAGGCACATGATGAAACGGTACTTTATACCACTCAACCATCGAACGTAAATCATTATGATTGGCAATAACACAAGCAATCTCACCTGGCAGTTCATTCTCATGCCAACGGTGCAGCAAATCTGCCAAACAGTGCGACTCTTTAGAGGCAAATAACGCAATCTTTTTAGGTTTTTCAGAGTCTGAAATATACCAGGTCATGTCAAAATCATCTGCCACAGCTTGAAAGCCTTTTTCGAAAGCTTCAAAACCACCCGAAATAGAACTGGCTAAAATCTCATGACGCATAAAAAACCAATTCTCACTCGGATCGGTATGGTGATTCGCTTCCACGATAGAACCGCCCTGCTCAGCGATATACGTGGCAACCTTGGCGACAATTCCAACTTGATCAGGACAAGAAATTACTAAACGATAAACATGACTCATAACGACAGACTCTCTTCATAAGAAAACAATGCCCATATAATACCAAATGCGTTCAAACATAGGCAAAAGCTCGACTAATATTTTTTCCACCCAAAATCCATCGAGCAAGCCATTCTTAACTCACCCTGCGTGCCCGACTAAATATCACAACAAGCCTGACGGCGACCTCTTTCGAATAAAACGTATCTCCCATAATATTTTTTGAGTCTATTATATGTAAAGCATTAAGGCGAACCTTCATGCTTTTGACTGATTTTTTAAGTCAGTTGCGCTATAATTGCGCGCATTATTACTCTCCTTCATCTCTTATTTGAAGCCATTGGAAAACCTCATGAAAATCGTCTCTTTCAATACCAATAGCGTTCGTCTACGTTTACATCAATTGCAATCACTCACCGATAGAATTAAACCAGACATTATTGGGTTACAAGAAACCAAGGTTCAAGACCATGATTTTCCAATCGAAGCTCTTGAAGAGATGGGCTATCACGCCATTTTTATCGGACAAAAAACCCATTATGGTGTGGCACTTTTATATCGCAAAGGGATTGAGTTAGTCGACTCCCAAAAAGGCTGGCAAACTGATGATGACACCGCGCAAAAGCGTATGATAATTGGTGACTTTAAGTTTGAAAATGGCGAAACCGTGCGTGTGGTTAATGGCTACTTCCCTCAAGGAGAGAGTCGTACGCATGAGACTAAATTCCCAGCAAAAGCTAGGTTTTATGAAGACTTAATGTCTTACTTAGAAACCGGGTGTGATCCTAAGCAAGCCCTCGTCGTGATTGGTGATTTTAATATCTCGCCAACCGATTTGGATATAGGCATCGGTGAAGACAATCGTAAACGATGGTTACGCGATGGCAAGACTAGCTTCTTACCGGAAGAGCGCGAGTGGTGGGCTCGTTTATTAAACTGGGGATTGAAAGACACATTCCGTAGTATTCATCCAGAAGAAGATAATATCTTTAGTTGGTTTGACTATCGTTCTAAAGGTTTTGACCGTGAACCGCGCCGTGGTTTGAGAATTGATACGGTGTTAGCGACCCACTCGTTAAATGCCAAAGCGGTAGACAGTAAAGTTGGTTATGAAGAGCGCGCCATGGAAAAACCTTCTGATCACGCGCCTATTTGGACAGAATTTAAACTCTGAGAACAAGTCTTGAGATAAGCCGCTCAAGCAAAACCTTACAATCACCAACCTTCGGTTTGAAAGAGACCGTTTAGGTTTATAGGATTTAAAATGACAGCTGTTATTCACCCACTTAAAGTGGTCCATGTCGAAAAAGTCGCTCCGCAAATCATTCAGATTTTAATGCAAGCTGAGCACCCGATTACTTATGCTTCAGGGCAGTATATTATGCTCGGATTTGACAGCGAAGACCTTAAGCCTTTCTCGATTGCCTCAGCACCACGTGAAGATGACTTAATCGAATGTCACATTCGTAATCTAGACGATAGTGAGTGGATGCAAGCCCTATTTGCAGTGCAAACCGGCGATCATCTTGTCATGCAGGGGCCAAAAGACCAGATGCAACTACAATCGGCACATCAGCCTATTATATTTGTTGCAGGTGGAACTGGCTTTGCACCAATGAAAGCCCTGTTGGACTCTCTGCTCAAGCAAGGTACAGGCGTTCCTGTGCATTTTTACTGGGGCGCCCGTTCGATAGCGGATCTGTACCAGCACGACAATATGCTAGCCTTAGTGCAAACTCATGCAAATCTGGAATACATCCCCGTCATATCTGGTGAAGCAGAGCAGTGGAATGGCTTAAAAGGCCTGGTACATGAGCAAGTTTTACAACAACACCCTAACCTACAACATACGACAGTCTATATGTGCGGACCTTGGCCGATGATGCAAAAAGCCAAGTTAGATTTTTTAGCAGCAGGTATAGATCCTGTCCATCTTATTTGCTAAATCTACTTTTGATTTAGCAAAATTTAAAGCAGCATAAGAGATCAAAAATGGATTATTTGAAGCAGTGTACCCTCATATTTATTAGCCTATTGAGTCTATCAAGTTTCACGGCGAATGCGCTTGAACTGACGCCTTATGAAAGTTGTTTAAATAAAGTGATTCAGCAGTCAGCGGATGAGATGACGGTTGCTCAAATAAAACAAGCCTGCATCAGCCGAAAAATAGCTACTCTTCCCTTAGAAAAGCGGCGAATTAGTGAAGAGCTAACCGAAGAAAATCCATTTGTACTGACACCACATCATCTCAACTATGCGATCCTTGGGTACTATACCAATGGCGTTAATAAAGCACCTTTTGAAGACAAAATCGGTCACACTCTCAATTTTCAAGACCAGGAAGTGCAATTCCAATTCAGTTTTAAATTTCCGTTGGCGAAAGATTTGCCAGTTTTCGGCAGAAATATTGATATCTATGCGGCCTATACCAACCGTTCTTTTTGGCAGTTTTTTGATGATAAAGATTCCATACCCTTTAGAGAGACCAATCATGAACCTGAAGTTTGGGCGGAGTTTCATGCCGATATAGATTTCTTAGATTTCAACCTGCACAAAATCGCCATAGGCCTTAACCACCAATCCAATGGTCAATCAGGCTCTCTTTCTCGTGGCTGGAACCGGCTTTTTGTGCAAGGATTTTTACAGCATAAAAACAGCTACTTAAGCTTTAAAACCTGGCAGCGTTTTGAAGAATCAGATGACATTGATAACCACTTTGACTATGCTAAATACCTGGGCGATTATGAGATTGAAGCCGTCTATAAATTGCAAGAACACTCTTTTGGAGTGACGGTGCGTAATCGCTATATATTTAATAAATATGGTTCAGTACAGCTTGACTATACCTACCCCCTAACAAAACGGGTAAAAGGCTATGTACAGTGGTTTAGCGGCTACGGTGAAAGCTTAATTGATCTTGACTACCACACCAATAAAATCGGCATCGGAATCGTACTTGCAGACCGAATCTAAAAGTCATTTAATATTCAGATAACTTTTGTTCATGTCACTACGTTTCATACGGAATCTATATTGACTAAAATAAAGTTCGGTTTCTGGTGTGAATGAACATAAATCGGGGGAGGCTTCACAAGGGACGCGATCAAGAAGTCACTGGCTACGAACTGTTTCAAAGCCAACGCGATCATAATCCATTCTTTCTTGTTCTGTTAGTGCCGCGAACTTTTCGGAAGAAAATAGAACTGCCCGAGCTTTATGCATAGACGGTTAAAGAGATGCAACCGTCAGAGGCGCTAACGAGAACCTACCCTAAACAATCTTTCGTAATGTAGAGAGCTTGTTAATCGAGTAGCGAACTACCCTCTAGGCGAACAATCGCTTCCTTATACGTTAAGGCCGCTTGATTATCCTTACCTTCTGCCTCATAGCATTGCGCTAGAGCATGATAAGTTTCTACTTCTGGGCGTATCTTTAGGCTCTCTTGTAGGTGACTTTGGCCACGACCCCATAACTGACTACGACAAGCTAAGCGCCCTAGGGATAACAATAGAACGGGATTGTGTTCGTGGCCTTTCAACCACGTTTCTGCTTTTTTCAAGCGTTCGAATGCCGGCCCCAGCGTAAGTCGTCCATACTGATAGACTAAACGGTCATTCCACTCTCTTTTAAGGGCTTTCTCTATTAACAAAGCCAAACCGACTTCCTGACCTCTACCGATTCTTTGCTCGACATATTCCACTAAAACTTGTGGAATGAGCTTTTGTTTTGAGCTCAATTGCGCCCATAAAGCATCGAGTCTAACTTCATCCATAGCCGTGGCCAACTTGCCGGCTAATAAGCTTTGTTCAAGAGCCAACAGCTCGACCTTGTCCATTGCGCGCGTCTTTTTGATGACCGGTAGCAAAGTCTCGACTCTTTCCCAAAGCCCTAATTGGCGCAACGCTAAGGTGTATTCAGCCAAAACAGTCGTGTGTTTAGGATGTTGTTCATATAATGTTTCTAGAATACTCAAGGCCACTTCAGGCTGCTCTTCCGAGAGTAAGCGAGCCTCGACTAAACCAATCGTGACATAATCAGCCGTATAGTCTTCACGCGCCTGCTTTAGGTACTGATCGCGACGGCCATAGGCCTTCTGATTATGAGCCATCTTCGCAGCACTTAGGTAATGAACCAAACCGGCTTCACTCTGTTTAGCGCTTTTAATCAACTGCTTTTCAGCCGTTTGCCAGTCTCCATACTCTAAGGCAATCATACCTTTGGCCATAGAATCCTCGGCTTTACTGTATTGGCGTAAGCGTCGACTGCGACGCCAGAAAACCGGTAGGTGCCAAAGGTTTAAAAACAGACGTATCAGGAAGTAACCCGAGATAAAAGTCACCACCACGGCGGCCACTAAAAAACTCAGACTCGTTTCGATAACCCAGTCGTTCCAAACCATAGAAACCTGGCCATTGTCATACAGCAGCAAGGTCGCTAAACCGGTGCCTACCAAAAAAAAAATCGCCCAAATTAAGATTAATCGCATGTTTTTTTATCCCTTTACTGAAAACATTTTTAGTACTAGGGTCTTCTCAAAAGCCTAATACTGAGAGGTAAGGTTAAAGTATGATTTTCGCTTTGTAATCATTCGACTACAATTCAGTTTGAACCGCCATAATGGCCAATGGCTGACGTAATTCAAACGTCACTGTCTTGAAAGGCTTCAATAGACGTGAAAATTCCAGCGATTGGCTTCCAAAATGAGTATCGATAAATGTCTGTAAATCAGCCGTTGCAATAGATAGTCCGTTGACTGACTCTGTCTCTAATGCCCAATCAATACGATCAATCAATAACAAAGCTCTTTGCACTAATACATCGTGCATAATCATTGATTCTATTTGGGTTTGTTCGGTCGAAGTTGCACGCTTTTTCAGTGAAATCATCTGTCCGAAACGAGCCATCAATTGATCAAATGCTGATTGAGAACTAATCTCTTCGCCGAGATGGATTTTTTCATTGCTGACCGTTGCAGGAGTCTCTGAAGTAGATTCAGTATTCGCTTTTAAAGCCTTATTACCGTTGGCCGATAATTTATTCACAGCCGCTTTTAAAGCCTGGGTATTTACAAGAGCATCTCTCTGAACGTTCTTCTGAAGGAGTTCTAAACGCGTCAAGTCCTGACCAATCAAACGCGCTAATTTGGTCACTTCAGGAAAATCACTTAAGCCAACCGCTTGCTCTAAAGCCAATAACTGTTGAGCCGTCTGCTCAATACGACCTTGCATAAGCCATTGCGTATTGATTTCAACAATCCACTGCTGAATTTGAAATGCACTTAAAGCCTGTTGGGTCGTTAAAACCTGTTGCTGCGAATTAAAATCAAATAATTCGCTAAGCTTAGAGCCTAGTTCATCTATTTGAGTTTGTAATTTTTCTGCTAACGGATTTATAGTGGCTTCGGATATTACTGAAGATTCTGGGGCTTCAATGGCCGAGTCAACTAGCTTCTCGGTTTCCTTTAACGAAGCTAAAGGCTTCTGTAGCAGGACCAACTGTTGTTGGATTGATTTTTTAAGTTCATCCAAATCAGCTTGACTGACCAACGGTCTGTTTTCTGAGCGACTAAGCGCTTCTGTTATAGCGGCCTCTATGGCTTGCTGAGAATCTACTTCTTTGGCTTCTTGAGCGGCCAGCCTAGATTCCAAAGCTTGATTATCTTGATAGAGTTGAGAAACATCGGACTGCAAGGTATTGATATGCTGTATCTGCCACGCGGTATTAGGACGCGTTACAAATAGAACCAGAATCACCACAATAAATAGTAACATCCACAACAGGTAGCCACGATAGCGTGTTAACCAAGAAGGTTTGTTTATGGTTTTATCTGCACCAGCACCAGACTTAGCATCAGTCGCCTTAGAGTTAGAATAAGCACGCCCTTTGGCGATTTTTTCCTCGATACTCTGCTCACCGCTTTCGGTCAACACTTCGCCTTCCAACGCTGCGGATTCGTCAGTAGTTTGTTGGGAGTGCTCTTTATTGGAGGTTTTATGGTGCTTTGTCATATTGATTTAACCTATTTAAGACTTAACCTAATTTAAGAAATTGTCCGTTTTAGTACGTTACGTATCGTTCTGAGATTTTGGGGGTACACTATTTTCAATTATAAACCCTGTTCGATGACTTGAATAATGCCTAAATCACTCTGTTCAGTCACCACCTGGATCTCCCCAGGCCAACCTTGTTGGAGCATAACCTCTTTAATTCTTTGGCTAAAAACAATCGTGCTTCTGAGAAATAACCAGGCCTGGTCAGTTTGTTTTTTTCCATCCGAACTCAATTGATAATCGGTATCAAACTTAAGTAAACTCGCCATTAAGCTTTCAAAACTCGCCACACTGGTGATCAACAATATCGGCTGAGAAGCTTTGATAAAAGAGTGCCAGGCCTGAGAACAAAATTTGGCAGAGACTCTTCTATAAACATCCCAACACTCTACCAAACCTCCTCTTTCCGCCAGCTGATTCATCAATAAGCTACGGCCTGCCTGACCTTTAACAATAAGTATCGACTGACCCTTCACGATTTGCATAGCAGGATGCTCTAACAGTGCTTCACTGTCATAAGGTCCTTTACCCAAAGACTCTACCGGCAGCTGAGCATTTTGAGCGGCTTGCTGTGTCGCTTTACCAATGGCAAAAAATCGAGTCTTCGGAACTTCTGCTGAAGACCTCGATTTAAAATGGCTTTTTAAAACCCCTTGTACAGCATTTACGCTGGTCAATATGACCTTATCATACTGCTCTAACTCTTTGGCTAAGGATGCCCTTAATGCTTTTTGAGAACCCCACTGGATTTCCAAAGTAGGGCAATTCAAGACTTGACCACCCGCTTGCTGAACCAACTCAGACAAACCTTCTGCCTGATGTTCTGGCCGAGTATTCAGCAATGTAAAACGTGGCAAGCTTGTCATCAACCTAAAGCCCTCAGAAGAGCCCTATTACCCTTTATGCAAATCAGAAGCATAGACTTCATCCAAAATAGCTTTCGCACCTTGGTCTAATAACTTCTCTCCTAGAGCAATTCCTAATGCGTTTGCATCTTTTTTATCGCCTTCAATGCTCGCAGTTAAAACAACAGAACCATCTAATTCAGCCACCAAACCGCGTATTGATATTTTATCACCATCAAGTTGGGCAAAGACACCGATAGGCACTTGGCAACCGCCTTCTAAACGGTGATTCATAGCACGCTCGGCAATGGAGCGAATCTCTGAATCACGATGGTTTAAGACCTTGATTATATCTAAGGTTTCCTTATCGTTTTCAAAGTACTCAATGCCTAAAGTTCCCTGAGTAACCGCTGGTAAACAAAGCTCTGGTGAAATTTCGTGACGAATTCGTTCATCTAGCTTTAAACGCTGTAAGCCTGACGTTGCTAAAACAATGGCGTCATATTGACCGGCATCCATCTTACCTAAACGAGTGCCGACATTACCGCGTAAATCACGAACATCTAAATCAGGACGAGCCGCTAGCAACTGTGCTTTTCGACGTAAGCTCGAGGTGCCTAAAATTGCGCCTTTTGGCAAGGAGTCAAAGGTGGCGTAATTATTTGAAACAAACGCATCGGTGGGTGCTTGACGCTTTAAAATTGCGCCCAAAGCAAACCCTTCTGGTAGTTCCATTGGCACATCTTTCATAGAGTGGATGGCAATGTCTGCCTTTCCGGCCATCATGCTATCTTCCAACTCTTTGATAAATAGCCCTTTGCCACCTATTTTCGCTAAAGGCACATCTAAAATCTTATCGCCTTTAGTCGACATGGGTAGTAACTCAATCTCGAGTGTTGGAAAAACCTTCTCTAGCTCAGCTTTAACAAACTCGGCTTGCCACATCGCTAAAGGGCTTTTACGTGTTGCGATTCTCAAGGTCTTTTTCATTCGATCTCCCATTTATTAACCTGGCAACTGCCTGTCGGTTATTCTGATTTTCATTATCAGTCCATTTTACTGAAAATCCCGTTAGAGTTTTAGTTAAAATAACCACTTGTCTATTTATATACTGCTATCTTTAATGAACAAAGCGACTCTTACCTTCTAATCTAAGGCTAGCCGTATAAAATAAAAGGGGATTGCTTGCAATGAAAGCCATAATATTAAATGTTGCAATCAGCTTATTTTTATCGATGGGGTGTAATATCTCAGCCCAAGCAGCAGAACAGGCCCACCTTAAAGAGCTGCAAAATTTGCAAGACCTGGCGATGCAGTCTAAACAACAGCAACTGCCTATTCTGATTATGTTTTGCGCTGAATGGTGTGAGTTTTGCCAACTGCTTAATGAAAGAATCTTTACACCGATGGCACTGAATGGATTGTACGAAGGCAAAGTCGTATTAATGCGTCATGCTGGAGTGGATGAAGATCAGTCGATTCCTGGCTGGAATGGTCAGTTGATTAACAAGTCTAACTGGGCGTATGAACTCGATGCAGATTTGACGCCAACTGTTCTATTTTTTGATGGCGAAGGTAAAGAAGTTGCCCCGCGAATTATCGGAATTTCTGAAATATCGCTCTATGCGGGCATTATCCATCAAAATTTAAATATCGCATACCGGAACATGGGGCTCGACAGACAAATTCCAATTACACCTGAACTTCTTTATATTCAGTCGAAACAGACACAAAAAAATTAACAAGCATTTCATCTTTATTAAGATTAATCAGATTAAGCAAGAGGTTTAGAACCGTATGAGCAATGAACACAATCAACAGAAACTTTCTAGCGCCCGTTTTAGCGAATCAACTGATGCGTTTGTAGAAGCGTTTACGGCGTCAATTCAATTTGACCAAAGAATGTACAAACAAGATATTCAAGGTTCGATTGCCCATGCCAAAATGATTAGCAAAGTCGGCATTCTCAGTGAAACAGAGTTAAAGGATGTCTTAACAGGCCTACAGCAGGTTCAGGATGAGATTGAAGCCGGTGAGTTTAACTGGTCGATTCAGCAAGAAGATATTCATATGAATATCGAAGCCCGTCTAACCAGCTTAATAGGTATTACCGGTAAAAAATTGCATACCGGTCGCTCTCGTAATGACCAGGTAGCGACGGACATTCGCCTATTTATTCGCGACGAAATTGATGCAATTTTGCCTGAGATGAAACGTCTGCAACAAGGTCTTGTCATGTTAGCTGAGTCTGAAGCTGACAGCATTATGCCAGGTTTCACCCATTTACAAACAGCACAACCGGTAACCTTTGGTCATCATATGCTGGCTTGGTTTGAAATGATTAAACGCGATGTAGAGCGCCTGCAAGATTGCCGTAAACGCGTCAATACTTCGCCACTGGGTTCTGCCGCCCTCGCGGGTACGACCTACCCTATTGACCGTGCTTATACGGCTGAGTTACTAGGTTTTGAACGCATTACTGAAAACTCTTTAGATGGTGTTTCAGATCGTGATTTCGCGATTGAGTTCACCGCTTTTGCCGCTACTTTAATGATGCACTTATCGCGCTTTTCAGAAGAGTTGGTTCTATGGTCTTCGGCACAATTCCAGTTCATAGATCTACCAGATCGTTTTTGTACGGGTTCATCGATTATGCCGCAAAAGAAAAACCCGGATGTGCCTGAGTTAGTTCGAGGAAAAACCGGCCGTGTTTATGGGCACTTGATGAGTCTATTAACGCTTATGAAGTCTCAGCCACTGGCTTACAATAAAGACAATCAAGAAGACAAAGAGCCGTTATTCGACACAGTCGATACCGTTCGCGGTAGTTTGCGTGCCTTTGCCGATATGGTACCTGCTTTGATTGTAAAACGAGAGGTCACCTATGAAGCCGCTACACGTGGATTTTCAACGGCCACCGATTTAGCCGATTACTTAGTCGGCAAAGGTTTGGCTTTCCGTGATTCACATGAAGTAGTCGGTTTAGCGGTGGCACACGGCATTAAAAGTGGCAAAGACCTTTCTGAGATGTCCTTAGAGACCTTACAAGGGTTCTGCGACCAGATCAGTGAAGATGTCTTTGATGTCCTGACACTGGAAGGTTCTGTGGCGGCTCGTGACCACTTGGGTGGCACAGCGCCGAACCAAGTGAGAGCGGCAGTTGCACGCGCTAAAGTCTATTTAGCGGACTAATCAGACTTATTCAGAACACCTACAAAGTGACCAGGCCTGGTCACTTTTTTATCTGATGTTCACCAACCCTGTTTGCATCGCGACAACCCCTTTCTGGCTTCTCTTTTACGATAGACTTTCATCCATTAGAATTCTGCATTCATTCCGGAGGCCCTTTGCGTTTAGATATTTTTCTCAGTAAACAAGCGGCTTACAGTCGTAAATCTGTTTTACAACTCATCTCACAGCACCAAATCGAAGTCGATGGTGTCACGGTCTATGACCGTTGCCATCCTGTTACGAATTTTTCATTGATTGAAATCTCTGGAAAACCGGTCACTGACTCACAACCAGCTCGTTATTTTATGCTCAATAAACCAGCGGGATATCTGAGTGCCACCATCGATAAACAGCACCCTGTGGCACTTGAATTATTAGAGAATGTAGATCACAACGGTTTACACATTGCAGGAAGACTCGACCGCGCCACCACGGGTTTACTGATTATTACCGACGATGGTAAATGGTCACGAAAGCTGACGGAACCCAAACAGAAAATCCCGAAAACTTATCTGGTTGAAACGGCCTATGCACTCTCGCCAGACACACCACAACGTTTTACCGAAGGCATCTATTTTGGTTATGAAGAGATGACCACCAGTCCGGCGGAAATTGAGTTATTGGACGAAACGACCGCACGTTTAACCATCTATGAAGGACGCTATCATCAAGTCAAACGTATGTTTGCCGCCGTGGGCAATCGAGTGGTGAATTTACACAGGGAAAGTATGGGGGAAATTAGCTTAGATGTGAATCTCAAGTTAGGAGAGTTCAGAGTATTGACAGCTCAAGAGATTGATTCATTGGATTGAATCAGTCTTAAATAAAAAGTGACCAGGCCTGGTCGTTTTGTTCTGATCGTTTTAAATAAACCCATTATCGCTTGCTATCACGACTTCATTAATCATTAAGCTGCATGACGGAGCGAACCTGCATATCATTGTGGCTAAAGCTATTCAGGGCAGCCAGATCAATTAAACATGCCATACCAGCCACTTGATATCCTACTTTTTCACAAAGTTCTGCAGTAGCACCCATTGACCCGCCGGTGGCAATCAAATCATCCAATAACAATAGACGACTACCATCGCCCTTTTGCATCTCTAAAGTATCTGTGCCGTACTCTAGTCCATACTCTATCGAGGCATGAACATTCGGTAACTTACCGGGTTTTCTCACCTTAATAAAACCTTTATTATGTTTATAAGCCAAAGCACCTGCAAAAATAAAACCACGCGATTCAATCCCTGCCAAACAATCAATATTCGCCCACTCAGCTTCTGAAAAGAGTGCGCTCATGGCATCGATGGTTTCATGGAAATGGCTTTTTAATAAAGGAGAGATATCACTAAACAAGATACCCGGCTTTGGAAAATCGGGAACGTTATCTAAATATTTTGCTAAAGGATGCTGGGGCATAATTCACCTACGTTGGTTTTAAATAGGATGGAACATTGATAACAGGTGCGCTCAGGGCACTTTACTCTTATCAAATAAAACATTATTCTAACAGTTAAATTCGGATTAAAAGTAGGTTTACGGCTCCACCTTTTTTAGCCCTAACTCTTAAAACTTTCTTGTTATTACTGGCGTATATGCAATTAATTGAAAACAACTATGAAAACGCATCATTACTCAAGTTACCACCCAATGCGCGGGATATTGCTGAACACTTACTCACCTTAAAGCCATTGCATGAATTATTGATGATGTGGCAGGAGAACAGGCCTGACCTGGAGCTGTTGAGTGAACACCGTGTGGCCAATCAGCACTGGGAAGCTATTCTAAAAGCGGCTCTTCTCGCTAAAACTACCTATTTTTTCGAGAATGCCAACTTTAGTCAAGATGAAGTTTTATATTTGTTAAAAATCGCTTGTGCCAGCGCTGACCTGCCATTAAAAGCCTATAATTTAGCGGAAGTGATGGAGCTAAGTGAAGATGAAATGCCCATATTTCATAACTGGTTGAAACGCTTTGCGCAACTTCTCAAAACAGCGCATCAAAAAAAGGGCTAACAAACCCTGTTAGCCCTTTTTTGAAAACTCTTTCACTGCTGATAGCCACCTTAAAGCAAAGCTACCGTTCTAATAGTCCTTTTAAGTTCTCTCGAGCCTGCTCATTACCATAATGTGCCGCCATTCCGAGCCAGAAACGTGCCTGAACAAGATCCTTTGAAGTGCCTTTTCCTTGCTGATAGAGTTGACCTAGTGCATTTTGGGCTTTTAAATTGCCATGCAATGCCGCGAACTTATACAACTTATAAGCCTGCTCTAAATCAACAGGCATGCCTAAACCTTCTTCAAACAATCTCGCCAGGTTATAGGCCGCATAGGGATTACCCTTTTCAAAAGCATGATGATACATATTGGCGGCCATTGCATAGGATTGATTGATTGGGTTACCGTGCTCATACATCAAACCGATATTATTCTCGGCTCTTGAATAACCTCGAAACGCGCAATTCTCATACAGATTGAATGCCGTTTCTAAATCTCCTGAGGCTTCATATAAAAGCGCCTGCTTAAAGATAGGGTATAAATAATGCTCATCAGCCAATATAGCCAAGGCATCTTCTGGGTAATCACTTTCAGCTTTAACCGACTCTTTACGCACCCACTCAGGTACCGTTAGATCCTTTAACCAAGAGTTGAGTTCTTTCAGAGTAGGACGTTTATGCGGCTTCTTTTGGGTCATCCAAAGAATCAAATACCGCCAGAAAATAGGCAGTCTATTAATTTTACGAATAGAGTGATGGACTTGCGCCCACAACTGTTCAGAGATTTTCTCAATGTTCTCCAAACGATAAATATGCTTACCGGTTAATGCATAATAAATCGTGCAACCCAGTGCATAAATATCGCCTTTCTCATCCAACTCACCGTTTAAGCGTTCTGGCGGACAGTAACGTTTATCACCTAATATGCTCTCGGTATCAAATGAGCTGAGCGAAGGAATCGATTGACTCCAGTCCACTAAGGTAAATCGCTTCTTGCCTTGTACAATGTTGGAAGGCTTGATATTGCCGTGAATAAACCCAGCTCTACCGGCCTTTTGTAAGCTCGACACCATATTAGCCAACAGCTTTTTAGTCGTTTTAGGCGACAGGGGTCCCTTCTTTGCAATCTGCTGCCGCAAATTTCGCTTTCCGACAAAGTCAAAAAACTGCAAGTAATAAAAGCCGACTTTACGTATCTCATTAAAATGCGCAAAATCAGAAAACTGATTTAAATAGTTTAATAAGTCCTTCTCGCGCTTTATCGCAAAATGATTTTGTATATTATGCAGAACTCTAACAACTTGAATACGCTGAACTTCAGGCGTTTTTTGCACTACGTTAAAAACGGTAACGGACTTCCCTGCAGAAATCAATTTAATTTCACTTAAATCAGCCTGCTGTTCCAATAAGGCTAATATACTGTCGGACATTCAGTCTCTCCATAGAACTTATAAAAAAGGCACCTAAAGAGGTGCCTTTTGGTCTTCATATCATAACTTACTCGTTTTGATAATCAATATTCAAATCACTGATATCGTCAATCTGGTTATTATCCTGGATGTAAATGGTTGAGATGTCATCTGTTGTTGTATTGTCACCATCTGCATCGACAGTAATTTTAGTATCAACAGCAACGCCTCCTGATTCGGTGACATCAGCACCATCACTATCAATATAAGTAAAATTAAAATACTGTCCCAGAGTTTCTTCTGTCACGGTATCACCAATTATCTCACTCAAATCAAGCGTGTCGTTATCGACATCAAAATCATCGATATGGGTGACTGACGTTTCATGCGCATCGTTTTCAAGGAGAAACACATCATCTTCAGCTGAACCGTGTAGGAAGCTATCACCTAAGCCATCCACTTCTGTCGCCGCAGTATCTTCACCATTACTTTCAGTAGACGTAACTGCAGCGTGCAAATCTCTCAACTCATCCGCTATTAATTCTTGAGTTGCAGTAATTTTAACGTCACTCGCCACTATGTCTGCTGATTGTAAACCAATGTTATAAGTACTGTCTTCATTATCAGTTACATCTGATAGGCTATCGGTATCTTGCAATGATGCACTGATATCCAAATTGTATTCGTATACTGAGGTACTGCCTGTCGCTGTAACGCTATTAATATCAGCATTACTATAACTTTCTGTCTTTTGAACGACATCAACCTCATCAATTTTTAAAGTCAATATAGGTTGCTCAACTTGAGTATCCACTACCAGGCTCTCGAAGTTTCCTCCGGTCGCGGTGGTGATCGATTGATCATCGTCTAGTGTGACGATTGTGTCTGTGATCTGTGCTGTCGCTTCCTGACCGGTTTCTACGTTCTCGTAGTTTCCGCCAGGAACGCCTGTCGCTGATAATTCCACTGTGACAGGAGTGATTGTGTCGATCACCGTTACAGTCGCGGTATCTGTAACATCAACACCTGCAAACTGGTCACCGCCAGATTGAACAGTTGCACTCAGCAAAATCTCTTCGCCATCCACAGAGACATCATCACCCTGTAGTTCGAATGGTGTTGACGTTGTTTCTGTTTGTCCAATTTCAAATGTAATAGTTGCGCCATTATTTAGGGCAAAAACTATCGGCCCATCAGTGGGCGCAGCATTTAACGTTGCAGTAATCGTTCCGGTTTGAGAACCTTTTTTTAAGCTAATGTCATTTAAAGTTAAAACAGTGTTGAGACGAGCGCCAAGCGTAATGACTTCCTGCGTTGACTCTTTTACAACTGGGCTTGTTGTCGTTGTATCAAACCCTGAAGTAACTTCATCTTGCCAGCCTATACGTTCTACAACAACCCCACCATCTGAGACACTTCCTGGTATGGCTACTTCACCGGCTGCGGTTACTTCTAGGGCGTCGAAATTACCTTCTAATACTGCTTGCTGTAAGGCTGCTACATCTACAGCGCCTTCTGTCGCGGCATCCAGCACAGAGGCGTTATAGGCAACATCGCCGTCTATAAGCATTTTCGTATCTCTACCTAACGTTAACTGCTCACCGTTTTGCATATTGATTAAGACACCACCAATCGGCGAGGTTACAATCACTTCTCCAGCAAAAATAGGACTGCCTTTCTCTAAAACTCGTGCTTCACCAGTTTCTGGGTTAACCGCACGAACAACACCTTGAAGGGTAGACACTTCACCAGCAAAATTAGACATAATAGGCACTCCAGTATTTATTTGTTTTTTATTGATTGCTTAGGTTCAAAAGCAATAAATTAAATTTAGTTGATTCGATAATACAAGGCTCGGTTAATTTAAGCTATTGTACTTGAGTACAGGTTTGCTTCACTACTCGTTCAGACTCATCCAAACCTTACTAGATATAAGCTTAGTAACTTTTCGACATACTATATATAGCGCATCAATCACTCTACTACTCGCCAATTCACTCTTTAATAAAAACCATAAATAAAATTATCGGCGCCAATATAACATTTAGGTTTATAATGGTTTGAAATGATAACTATTTGATTGATATAGAGGTTTACTATGAATTCTATTACTCCAGCCCTATCAGCTGCCCTTTCGCTTCAGCCACAACAAAACCAGGTGACCGCTAAAGCTGATTTAAAAATGGAAGAGAAACCGTCTTCTCTGACGGCCAGCAGTGGTAACTCAACAGTAACCCTCTCGGAAGACGCGCTTGCCCAGTCAAAGAACTCTACAGGCTTAAATACCGCACAAACCGTTCAGCAGGCTGTTTCACCGGAAAGTAAAGAGATTGAAAGTAACCAGACCTCATCCGACCTCACCTATGCGGCAAACTTACAGAGCACGACGAGTTTCTTTTCAACTAAAGACCCAGCCTCTGATGTCTAGGACAAGCAGCTCTCATTAGAATTGAGACTCCTATTCCTTCTATCAAAGGGGCTCAATAGGATTTATTTACATCTAATAGAAGCATCAACACTCTCTCAATACTCCTTCAATATTTGCCAATTGACCCAACCCTTGCAGATAGGTAAACTTAAGTTAACTTAAATAAAGACCATTTATTAAAGTTGGACTTTCCCCAAAGTCATTTTAAAGCCCTTTTTTAAGGCTTTTAATACAATGCTCCTCAGCGAAAAGACACGGTACGACCAATACTGTGTCTTTTTTTTCGCCTGTCAAAAGAGATACAATGATTTATCTCCCCCCAATATTCGAGGTTTTTATGGATCCTAAACGTATCTATAAACATGGTCATGGCAGTGATCAACAGCACAAACAAGATCAGGCTCTGTTCAAAGAACTTCTTGAAAAACACGGTCAATTGAAACGTGAAACGGAACTGCTTGCCAATGGCATCCGTAGCACTACCACTGCAGCCACCCCAGAACTCGGTCGTATCTTACAAGAACATGTAATCGGCATGAAAAAGCGCTTTGCGATGGATCGCGCAATTCGTTCTTGGGATCCACTCTTTGCGGCACTTTTTGAGTATAAAGATGAAATTAAGATGGAATACCGTAATATTGAAAATGGCGTAGAGGCTATCTTAACCATCGAGAACCCTAAATTAATTGAACTGATTCAATGCCATGATGCAACCCTACATGGCTTTGTGGATCGCGGTTCTGAGGCCGGCGGAGAAGAGAGCCCGAAACCGAGCTGGTTAAGTTAACAAATCAAGGCATACCAAACAGATGCTGTTTATGCCCACAGGCACTCTAGCTAACCATCCTCTTTTCGGCCTTGAAAATAAGACCATGTCCCATGATATAAAGTTAGGTTAAACTGTTATTAACTTTTGTATTTTTCCACTTATCTCTATATAGGAAAACGCCATGATTATTATGTGTCCTAGCTGCGGCGGTCTGAACCGTGTGCCTGACGAAAAACTCTCAACCCAACCGACTTGCGGTAAATGTAAAAGCAACCTATTTACGGGTTCTCCAGTGGAGATGACAGGAGAACAGTTTTTACGTGCCTTACAAAAAACCGACCAACCCTTGGTAGTGGATTTTTGGGCGCCGTGGTGTGGGCCTTGTAAAAGTTTTGCTCCGACTTATAGTAAAGCGGCTGCACAGATGGAGCCGAGAGCGCGCTTCATTAAAATCAATACCGAAGCTGAGCAACAAATCGGCGCACAGTTTAATATCCGCTCAATTCCTACCTTGGCCATTTTTAAAAATGGCGAAGAGGTGACTAGAGCCTCGGGCGCTATGGATTTGGGTGGCTTTACCCAATGGGTCAACCAGAACATTTAGTCAATCGGCCAATTATTACAGGCGTCGCTTTAAGGGCTTACAATCCATAAAGTCGGCTTCAAACCATTAATAGACAGGGGAAACTACAGATGGAATTAGGTTCAAAAACACACAAACAACTACTGCTTAAAGGCATTTTGAAAGTCGCCTTTAAAACAGTGACCTTAGGGTTAGTCATAGGCATACTGCTGATTATTCCAAGTATTTTTAGAGAGAATACTTTTTCTATAGGATTGGCTTTTTTAGGGGATGCGGTGATTTTGGGCGCTTTGGGTTATGCCTTCTTTATCGCGTTTAAAAAATACCAAAAAATCATCAAACCTTTTGACAAAATTTATAACAAATAGCTCCCAAAGACCAATTTAATGGGATCTCCTGTAGACCATTAAACACGTAACCAGTGATTTATTCTCAATAAGGAATCTGGTGAAGTGGTCATGCTTACTTAAATCGAGTCCGCATTGCAATCAATGGCACCTTCCACCAACTCAATGTTTGACTCCAAGAGTGTGCTTTTTTCGAAAGTCTCTGCCACTCCTCTGAATCGGCTTGGTCGTGTCGTGCATAGAGCATAAAATTCAACTCCTTCACCAACTCAAAAAACTCTTGACTGTCACCAAAACGCTCGACATACCATTGTGACCAATGGCCTAAAGATTGTTTCGAAACGTCCTGAGAAGGCATTTTATCTGCCGCATTTTGAGACCATTTGAAAACCGACCAGGCCTGGTAAGATTGATTTTGACGCCAAGCTATCAGCCCTTGCCACAAGGTATCCACCGAAGTGGCCTGTTTGATGGTTTGTTGTAATCGCCAATTTAACCAGGCCTGTTTAACAGTCAACAAGCCAATAAAAATGACCAAAGCAGGCAGCATTAACAACAACCACGCTCCAATCCAGACAATCCAGGCTGGCAAGACCAACACCGTTTCCTCAGGATACAGAATCACTTCTAGCTTTTCACTATGAGGATTAAAATAGCGCAATTGCAGAGCTGGCAAATCCACCAAGCCTAGTTGTGTCACTCTATACGGCAAACGCAGAGTTAGAGCGCTCTGCATTCCTTCACGGGTAAATTTCATGCTCGTTTCTGTCGAATCCGACAACCACTCAATCTGCGGACTATACCCGATTTGGGCAACTAATTGATGTGCCACGCTATTCATATAAGCTTGGGTTAAACCTTTACCTTGCAGTCGCCAAGTCCAATAATGTAAGTCACCGACCGTATCAATCTTATCGGTCAGCTCGCTCTGCCACTCAATAGTTCCAACCGGCACCGTTAGCGGCAAAAAATTCGGCAAGGGTTTTAAAATCACCGAACTCGGTTTATCAAAGAAATACCAGCGTCTATTGGAACGATTTTTTACGACAACGACGGGAGAGTGCAAAAGCACCTTTTGTGGCTCAGAAGTTTGCCACTCTTTTACTTCATAGCTGGCCACCAAGGTCTCGGTTTTTGCTGTAGGCACGCCTGATTGATTCTCGTTTGCGTCACCAATAAAAGTAGCTTGACTGTCGACGGGTAAGTCTTGCAGATAGGTTCTTACCGAAGAATTAATGGCCGATGCGCGTTGCTCATAGGTAACCTTATGGGCCCGATCCGTTACCTGAACTTCTGCCCTCCAAACAGCCTGTTGATGGACGTACAAAGAAGTACTGCTCGTTGGATTTATTGTCGAATTTGGCCCAAACCAGCTTATGGAGACTTCCGGATTGGCAGTCACTTTTATCTCAAAATCCGGCAGAACCATTCTGCCAGCGGTTTGGCCTTTGATTTTTAATAAACCCGACGCTAAGGGATAAAAAATCACTTTAAGGCGCTCAGAATTAGAGTCGACATCGTACAGCACGAAGTTTTGTTCAAATCGAGCCCAATCCAATCCCGCAAATAAATTAGCCCGGTGTTCTCCGACGATCGTGACGGTAACCGGCTCTCCTAACATCACCTCTGTTGGTTTAATGCTCAAGGTAATCAAGCGATTCACATCTGCTAAGGGCGGCGTAGAAACCGTAATGACGTCACTGGTAGAGGCTGATTGCGCGACCGAAAACAGTGAATAACAGAGCAAGCCAATCATCACATGAATCACCCGTTTAATAGCCGTTTTCATCCCTTCGGCAATCAATACCATAAGAGGGCTAAGCAAGTGGCCTAGGGTGTGGTGCAGTTGTTTTACCATGGCTGAATTCCAGGAATAGGATGGGCTTCTGATTGTGTCGCATGAAAGCCGGCTTCTCGTTCAAACATCCGCTTTAAAAGCGTCTTTTGATCATCCTCTAATAACTGTAGCTCATACTCAAACTGGTCTGCACGCTTGCGCTGTTGTTGCTGATTTAAAATTGCGGTTGCGCGACTATCAGAGCCGCTAGTACGGTTCATGAGCATTTTATCGCTACCCCGTGACAAGCGATAATTAGTCTCATCACCAACATCTGGTAAAGGTATCAAATCATCACTTTTATCGCCTTTTGGGGAATCACCATCTGAACCAAACCCCGGTTCATTATCATTCGAGGCATTGGGTTTTTGACCGCCATAGAAAGCCCCTTCATTATCGCGCCCTGACCCGCTATCGTCCTCATTCTTTTTTTCTTTGTCCTGTTGCTGAGCACGGTCTTCGATGATTTTGCGGCGCAACGCTAGGCTCAAATTATGCTCCGCTTTGGCGTAAGTTTTACGATAACGTAAAGCTTGTTGATAGGACTCAACCGCCAGCGCCATTAAATTGGTTTGATAATAACTATTGCCCAAGTTAAACAGAGCTTTGGAACGATTTTCATCATCGATTGCCGCCCAAGCCGCTTGCCTAAAATAAGCAATTGCCGATTCAAACTCATTCAACTTATAAGCGGCGGAACCCGCACCAAACCAGCCTGAAAAATTGGCATTTTGATCATATAAAGAGCGTGATAATTCATACTCTCCCGCAATATAAGCACTGTATGCCTCTGAAGAGTTCTTAAAAGAGTGCCTTTCATCCGCCGGCAGAGTTTGCGCAAAACCCGGCAGGGGAAAGCTCTGCAAGAGCAACAGTAGCAGAGTACCGCTTAACCCCATAAAGCCGTTGATTTCTTTACTGGCCTTTGATTGTAAAATTAGGCTAAAAGAAGATTTGAAAAGCCCTAATAAATAGAACGCAATTAACAATAAAATCAGACCCAGCAACATAAAGGGCCAAGCGTAATCTCGCCACAGCCTATTTTCTTGCGACTGGATTCGACTGGCCGCAGGTAGCGTCACTTCTTTTAAAAGTCTCGTCATAAATTCTTGACTGGCATCCGCTCGCAAATAAACGCCTTGTAAGCTTTGCGCCATTTTTTTAAGGCCACTCTCTTCTAGACGACTTTGCACTAATAAGCCATTGACATGCAACTTCCCTGATGTATCTTCGCTGTCCGGCAACGTGGTTACGGTCGGCCGTCCAACGCCCACCAAAACAATCTTAACGCCGGTATCACTCAATTTTTGCAATTCAGAAAATTTCGATTGCTGGGCCGCTTCCGGCAACTCAACGGGTTTCCAAAATTGTGGTGCGCCGTTGGTAAACAAGACCATGACCTTCGCCTTACCCGCTGTTTGTGACAGATGTCTTAACCCCCCAATCACCGCGAGCTCTAACCAACTACCTTGGATCGGCAATAAACCAGGTTCGAGCAAGTTCAATGAATGCAGAAACAGATCGCGATCGTAACTTAATGGACTCACCATATGCGCTTGTCCATCAAACCCTTGTAGTGCCAGACGATCCCCCACTTGCAGTTTGGATGTCATCGACTCGACCAGGGATTTAGCAAACAAAAAACGATTCGGATAGAGATCAGTGGCGTTCATCGATTCCGACAAATCCATCGAGACTAAAATATCCACGCCTTCTCGGCTTTGCAGATCAGGTGCGGAAATCAAACTTCTTGGCCCCGCCAATGCAATAATTAAACACAACCACGCCAAGGTGATTAGTCGGCTTGGTGAGCTTACAAAAGAATTTAAAGAAGCCATCGAAGAGCGGATTGTTTTACGGAGTTGACCAGGCCTGGTCAAAATGGACGAACTCTTTACAGACGTTGCAGATGAAGAGTCGCTTTGAGCCGTAACAGTCGTATTTTCAGTAGCGACCCAAGGCCATAAATGGCTATCGGCATAGCCCTGTTGATGTTGCTTCTGCCCCAACTGTTTCAAAGCCCACCAGAGTATCGGCAAGAGTAAAGCCCATAGCCAATTCGGTGCACGCCAGGCGATATCGCCCTGCAGAAACAGAGCGATAACATCAAAGAACTCCTGACTAAAAAATTCCATTAGTGGACCACCTGATTGTCGGAGGAAGAACGTAACCTATTCGCCAGTAATAGGCTTAAAAACAGATAACAGAGCAAACTGATCACAGAGATGCTTAAAGGTATGTCATACAAAGCGACGTGGCGAGGTGGCCGCGGCGGCGTCTCATAAGGCACACCTTCTGCCTCGCTGATTTTTTGTAATACCTGATTCAAATCCTGACCGCTGCCTATTTCAAAATACTGTCCCTGGGTTTCAGATGCTATTGCTTTAAGTGAGTCAGACTCTAAAGGCTGATAAAGAAGCCCTGTATACAGGCGTTTATCGGCCGCCTGACTATTAGTTCCAACACCAATCGTATAGATCGGTACCTGCAATAATTGTGCATAATTAATGGCTTCCGAAAGCGCGAGTCGACTTGGCTGACTCAAACCATCACTAATCAATACGACAACGCGTTTAAGCGTGTCGCTTTCCGCTTGTTTAGTTCGTGCATTTGGAGAGGGTTGACGAGTCTGCTTTAACGCCAAACCTAAAGCCTCACCCATTGCACCGTCGGTACGCCCTGCCAAGTAGGGCTTTAGACGTTTTAAATTTAACCGTGCCGCCGTTTGATCGGCGGTTAAGGGCATGAGGGTATAGGCTTGCTCAGCATAGATGGCCAAACCAAAACGATTGCCTTCTAACCCTGAAATAAATTGATCAAGCACGTTTTTAACGACATTCATACGCGTTTCGGAGTAACCATCAACTTGATAATCTGGCAGTAAAAACGAGGCCGAGCTTTCAATCACAAAGACAATATCGCGCACCGTTTTCTGTTGAGGTAAAGACGCTAACTCTTGAATTTTTTCGGGTTGCGCTAAAGCGATGGCGAGACTCATAGTGATAATGCCACGGAGCAAGTTCAAGCCCATTTTGAGGAGAGAAAATCGCCATTTTAGGACTCTTGTAGCAGAACCAAAAGGTTGCATCTTATGGATTAGCGCATGTTTAACGACCAGCTGGCGTTGTGATTGTAACTGCGTTAGATCATCGTTCTGAGCGCCCCCAAACAACTGGTTTAAACCACTTAAGATCCACAATAGTGGCCATAAAAATAGGAGCCACAATCCTGCTGGATTGGCAAATTCCAAGCCTTCAATTCCAAATAGAGTAGATAAAAGAGTAACCAAGAAGAGTTCCATTAAGAGTTACCCGCCACTAAATTCTTCCACAAAGTCACTAAACGGCCTTTAAAAGAAAACCAACCGCTACTGGCTCTTAAAGCCAGTTCGGCCTCATGCAATAAGGTGATGTAGGTTTCACGTGAAACAGGATTTTTTGAAAAGCTTAACTGGTTGACCTTAACCATTAAAGAATCCAGCTCAGAATTGACTAAAGCAGTCGTTTCCGTCAAACCCTCTACAGCTGGCGAGGCTTCGTTGTGAAGTTTCTGCAACCTTAGGCACCAATCGTAAAGTAACCAGGCCTGGTCAAATGCAATAACATCATCACTCACCTCTGAATCTGTTAGTTTTGAGGCCAGCCGACGGAGCTGCCAAGACAAAGCGGCAGGTTGATAAAATCGTTGACCAAATTTCAATAAAGCCACCAAAAGCACTGACAGCACAATCACCCACAGTGCAGAATCGGCTAGCAGTGTCCAATCAAACCCAGGTTCTAGCGGGGCTTCAATATCCATTAAATCCAGACTTTGGTTCAGATCAACAGTGGTAGGGATTTTCGAAAGTTCAAGCATGGGTTCAGCGTTTGGCTCGGCGAGGGGTTCTGAAAGGATCGGCGTTGGCACACCTGCGATACCCGTTGCTAAGGTAATCTTCTGATCAACTGGCATAACGCCCTCCTGCTGACTTTTGACTGTGCACTTGCACCGCCTTCAGGGCACTGGTCGGTTCATCCGCCATTATAACGATAGGATCAACCCCCGCTTTTTGCAGGTAACGATACAAGCGTTGGTGATAACCTTTTGACCAGGCCTGGTAGCTTGTGCGTTGCGAGTCAGTTGTAAGCTTATGGATGTGTTGATTGGTAATGGACTGCAGCTGCAAACCCTCTACATTAGGTAGTTCAAATTCAACACGGTCTTTTATAATAATCGCTTTCAACATGGCGGTTTGCTGCAATGCGGTCAGAATCTCGGTGGTTTTTTGGTTGATATCGTGAAAATCACTAATGAGAATCAAACGTGAACCCGGCTGTATTTGTTGTTTTAAGGCCAGTAAAACATCATTAATATGCGGTTCATTTTTAACCTCTTCGGCAGATAATGGAGGGCAAGCTACCGCAAAACTCTCCATTAAATGTGAATAGGTGCCTCGACCTTCAAAACTGGGCGTTAATGTGAATGATTCAGCTATACGAGCGCCCACCACGGGGATATTGGCTTGCTGCGCCAACCAGGCAAAATAGCCAGCAACACGCGACGCTTGCGTGGCTTTTAAACGCACTCGCGTACCAAAGCGCATACTTTGCCGATGATCGACCAAAACCACCCAGCTCTCCTGACGCTCTTCTTGAAATAACTTAGTATAAACTTGACCCGTTTTCGCCATAAGTCGCCAGTTAATGCGTCGAATCTCATCGCCCATTTCATAAGGACGACTCTCTTCATACTCCAAGCCCGCGCCCATAAAAGGGCTACTCTGTTCACCTTGGCGAAGCGCTTCGCTGAGCTTAGGATTAGAGGTAATACGTTGAGTAATCAAAGCCAACTCATCTGCAAGCACCACCATCTCGGCTTCCGACAGTAGCGGCTGATGCTGAGCCGTGCGGGCTTCAACTCCTTTTAAAAAGCCATTAGAACGCAACCAAAGAGGTAGATACTGCCTGAATTGGTGAAACACTTTTTGTGATAAAGAGAGCAATGACAAATTAAAAAACCTTTAACGGAGTTGCAACAAGAAAGGCTTAAAAGAAGACATTCTTAAGATCGGACTAAACATTCGATTGCGTCAGTGGTACGGCCACTAGGTCGACAATTTTTTTAATGATTGAATTGGCGGTCCACTGTTGTGCACGTCCGCTAAAACTAATAATTAAACGGTGACGTAATACATCAGGTAACAGTTTTAATACATCATCTGGTGTCACAAAATCACGCCCTTGTAACCAAGCGTAAGCACTGGCGGCATGCAACAAGGCAATCGATGCTCGGGGCGAGGCTCCGACTTCAATAAGACCTTCTAGAGTAGGATCTAACTGTCCCAACTTACGGGTGGCGGCGACTAACGCCACCATATAACGTTCCACCGGTTCAGAGACATGTTGCTCCGCTACCTGGCGGCGTGCATGAATCACGTTTTCGGGGGTCAGGAAGTCACTCATTTTTTCTTTATCATCACCAAAATGATGGGCGCGATCACGGCGTAAAATTTCTAGCTCTTCGTCTTCTGTAGGATATTCCAATTCCAGATGTAACATAAAACGATCTAGTTGCGCTTCTGGTAAGGGATAAGTACCGCTTTGCTCTAATGGGTTTTGAGTAGCCATCACTAAAAACAACTCCGGTAATGGGCGCGTCTGACCACCTGCCGTCACCTGTTTTTCAGCCATAGCCTCTAACAGTGCCGACTGCACCTTAGGTGGGGCACGGTTGATTTCATCCGCCAAAACAATCTCGTTAAAAATAGGCCCTTTAACAAAACTCAACGCGCCGCTATTCACATCTAATACCTCAGAGCCCATAACATCTCCGGGCATTAAATCTGGGGTAAATTGGATACGTTGAAAGCTAGCATGCACCCCATTCGCCAAGGTTTTAACCGCCGTGGTTTTCGCCAGGCCTGGAGGGCCTTCTAGCAATACATGACCGCCAGTAAGCAAGGCAATAATCATCTTATCGAGCAAGGCTTCTTGGCCGACAATAACGGTTTGTAAGTACTTTTTTAAGTCTTGAAATTCTGCTTGTGTCGACATTGGTTTTCCTATTGTTTCTGCTTAGGCTTTCTTGCTAATAAACTTATCAGTGCTGTTCAAAAAGTCTCTAAAGCAAAGTGCTATTGCACCATTTTACGATAATGTATTTTTTTATTCAGCTGTTTCTTCTAAAAGTAGCCAGGCGACCATCAGACCTACCATCAGCATGGCTATTGCAACGAGTTCCAGGACGTTTCAAGTGGTGGGTAAGCTCGACGACTAAACCCAACCATAAGATGCTGAATGCATATTCTAAATCACGCCAATAACTATAACCACCCAAAATACTTCCGACACTCCCGCGCTCATTGGCCGGAGTTGCAACCTATTCAACTAATTAGTTGAATAGTAAATTTAAAGCCTTATAATTGTCAAGAATAAGGTCACATCTAATAAGGAACTCACCATGTTATTCAATAAATCAAAAATAGTTGCGCTCAGCTTTTCTTTGTTAGCTGGAATATTATCCCTCTCAGCTCAGGCTGCTCAAACCAAAGAAGTGAAGACTACCTACAACGGACTGACTGTGAATGCCAAGGTGGTGCTCGCCGAAGGTAAAACCTTAGCGGATGAAGTCGTGTTATTCACGCATGGTACAACGACTCATAATGACCGTGAAACCTATAGAAGTATCCAAAAATTATTGGCTGAGCATGGCGTTAGCTCGGTCGCGCCTAACCTAAGTTTAGACGTCGATGATCGACATGGTGAAGTTGACTGCGCGACTTTGCAAAGCCATACCCATGATGATGGAGTGGCTGAGATCGGCTTTTGGGTTAAGTGGCTTGCCAAGCAAGGTGCCAAATCAATTACTTTAATGGGACACTCCCGTGGTGGAAATCAAACGGCCTGGTATAGCATTGAACACGATAGCGATTTGATTAAAAATATTGTTTTGGTTGCACCGCAAACTTGGTCAAATGCCGCAGAACACAGCGATTATGAGAAGAAATATCATATTCCGTTACAGCCACTCCTAGCGCGTGCTGAAAAACTGGTGAAAGCCGGTAAAGGCGACACGGTAATGAAAAATGTTAACTTTATCTACTGTAAAGACACCAATGCCACGGCTGAAGCTTTTGTCAGTTATTATCGCGCGGATGAACGTATGGATACGCCAACCTTGCTGAAAAAAGCCACTAAACCGACTTTGGTCATTATTGGATCAGCCGACACAGTGGTTGCTGATTTAACAGAGAAAATGGCGACCGTTAATAACCCGTTGGTCAGCCGTTATATTATCGACGGCTCTAATCACTTCTTTTTAGACTTTTTTTCTGACGAGTTAGTTGAGCAAGCAGTTGATTTCATTCAACAATAATGGTTCAGCTATAAAAGGCATCACTGATGGATTCGTGCGAAATCAATCTAAAATCATGCTTATTTGAACAGCTTGCCCAAATCGGTAAATCCCTTGGGCACTCCAATCGATTGCTAATCTTAGATGTATTAGCGCAAGGCTCCTGCCAGGTCGATCTCTTAAGTCACAAACTCGGCTTGAGTGTTGCGAATGTCTCTAAACATCTGCAGCACTTAAAACAAGCGGGCTTGGTGGTCAATGAAGTGCAAGGCACACAGCACATCTATCAACTCAGCGATCAAGCCATTGTGCCTTTAATCCAAATTATGCGCCAAATTGCCGAAAATCAAATGGCTGAAGTGGCGAATCTGCTCAATGAAAAACTCCATCCTCGTGCGCCTTTAATGCCCTTTAATCCTAAAGAACTCAAGCAAGCGGTCAAAGACAACAAAGTCACGCTCTTAGATGTTCGGCCTAGCGATGAATATCAAGCCGGCCATATCAACGGTGCGATTAATCTGCCGATTGACTCCTTAGATAATCCAACAACCCACGCTTTATCCTTCGCACAACTCTCCCATCAAAAACCCTTTGTGGTTTACTGTCGTGGCCCATACTGCTTATGGTCTTACGAAGCCGTTGAAAAACTACAAGCCAATGGACACATTGCCAGCCGTATGCCAGAAGGCTATCCTGAGTGGGCGATGCAGCAAACTTAGAGCTTCTGACGAAACACGAATTGGCCAATCTCTCTCACTGCATTTTTAAGATCATTGTAATATAACCAGGCCTGGTCCCTTTTTAAACTGTAATGAATATAAAATTATCTCCACTCATTCACCCCTTTAACTCTCTTTATCATTCCCACCACTGACTTATTTCGTTAAACTCTCCTTTATTGAGTCAATTTTAACTATGGCTACCACTTACTCCCTTAAAACCTCCTGACTGCATAGGAACTCCATCAATGCCCCTTACTGAAAAAACTTCAACTCAATCTGTTTATAAACTTACCGAATACAGTCATGGTGCGGGATGCGGTTGTAAGATTTCTCCCAAGGTGCTCGACAGCATTCTTAAGACTCAATTGGAAATCGCTCCCCATCCACAACTACTAGTGGGTAATAGCACTAAAGATGATGCGGCCGCTTTTGATATAGGTAATGGCACTTCTATTTTGAGTACGACTGATTTTTTCATGCCGATTGTTGATGACCCTTTTACCTTTGGTCAAATTGCCGCTACCAATGCCATCAGTGATATTTACGCGATGGGCGGTAAGCCATTAATGGCTATAGCCATCTTTGGTTGGCCCATTGACATTCTGCCTGTAGAAGTCGGTCAGCAAGTCATTGAGGGTGGTCGGTCAGTATGTGAGGCGGCAGGCATTCCACTAGCTGGCGGACACTCTATTGACGCCCCTGAACCTATCTTTGGATTGGCTGTCACCGGCATAGTCGACAATGTAAATTTAAAACGTAATGCCTCTGCTGAAGCGGGTTGTGAACTATTTTTGACCAAACCCGTCGGCATAGGTATTTTAACGACGGCACAAAAGCAGAAGAAGATTCACTCAGACCATATGGCAATGGCGATTGAAGCCATGACGACCTTAAATATCGCCGGTACGGATTTCGCGAAAATAGAGGGCGTAACCGCTTTGACCGATATCACTGGATTTGGAATCTTAGGTCACCTAATCGAAATCTGCGAAGGCAGTGACATACATGCCCAAATCGATTTTGATGCGGTGCCGATTTTGCCGCATGTATTGGAGTACTTAGCGCTGGGTTGCACTCCGGGTGGTACCGGACGGAACTTTGAAAGCTACGGTCACAAGGTTAAGGGGCAAGATAGCGAACTCACTGATACACAGAAAATGATTCTCTGTGACCCACAAACTTCTGGTGGCTTACTAGCCGCTGTGCGTCCTGATTCAGTCGCTGAATTTAAGGCCGTGGCGGCACAACACGGACTAATCTTAGAGTCCATTGGCCGCACTACAATCGCCAAGCCAGCAACTGCTATCATTGAGGTCATTTAATGTCTTTACTTGGAACAGAGTCAGCAAGCGAAATGAACCCTGACGAATTATCAGCGGACTTACCCGTCCAATTGACAGAGTATTCGGATGATTTACCGCAAATGGAGGACTTTAAATCCATTGTATTAAATCAAACGCCGTTATTAGATGTCAGAGCTCCGCTTGAATTTAATCAGGGCGCATTCGAGACCGCACATAATATTCCACTGATGAGCGATCAAGAACGCCACAATATTGGCCTCTGTTATAAACAAAAAGGCCATGATGCGGCGGTTGAGTTAGGACACCAATTGGTGAATGATCAAGTCAGAACGCCACGTATAGAAGCCTGGGCTGCCTTTATCGATAGTCATCCAGGTGCACTGCTCTACTGTTTTAGAGGTGGGCAACGTTCTAAAATTTCACAACAGTGGTTAGTAGACCATGGCTACCAGATCACCCGTTTAAAAGGGGGCTACAAAGCATTTAGACGCTTTTTAATCGATTATCTCGACAGCATGCCCAACCTGTTTATTGAACAAAACATTCAGCCGATCATATTGGCTGGGCGCACAGGAGCGGGTAAAACGATTGTGCTGCAGCAACTCGAGAATGCCATTGATTTAGAAGGTCTAGCACACCACAGAGGTTCGGCTTTTGGACGTCATGCAACCCCACAACCGACGCAAATTAACTTTGAAAACCAGCTTTCCATGGCATTAATGCGCTTTCTTGAAACCCCCCATAGAAACCTTATTATTGAGGATGAAGGCCGAAATATCGGCTCAGTCTCCATGAGTGCTGATCTATTTGCAACCCTTAAATCCGGCCCGCGTATTGTGGTCGAAACGCCACTTGCAGAACGCATTGAAATTACCCATCAAGAGTACGTTTTACAAGCGCAAGCTGAATATTCAAACCTAGCGGAGTGGGTAGAGTTTATGCAGGGTGCCTTTGGACGTATTCACAAACGTTTGGGTGGAGAAAAGCACCAACGAGTGTTAAAAGCCTTTGAAGACGGCTTACAACTACAGCAGGAAACGGGAGTGACGGACGGTCACCGTGGCTGGATAGAAATTTTGTTAAGCGAATATTACGATCCAATGTATGACTATCAAATGACCAAAAACGACGACCCAGTTATTTTCCAAGGCAGTATCGATGAGGTGGTTAGCTTCTTAAAAACCTATCAGCCAAAATAGAGAGCTCACCACCTAAGCCCATAACAATTTAGGGATATTCCATGAAGAAGATCAGCCATGAAGCGCTAGAATCAGAACATAGACCAGAAGCCATAGCTCAGCGATTGCAGCACCCCCCTCAATCGCAAAATATCTCCGGCGTTGTCTTGGGTGGCATTGATGGTTGTGTTACCACATTTGCTGTTGTGTCCGGTGCTTTTGGTGCCGGTTTCTCACCAATAGTTGCCCTGGTGTTAGGCTTAGCAAATTTGATTGCTGATGGTTTTAGCATGGCTGTGAGTAATTACGAAGCCAGCAAAACCCAAAATGATTTTACAGCCGATCTTCGGCGCTCTGAGAGCGAGCATATCGACCGAATTCCCGAAGGCGAGCGCGAAGAAATTCGCCAAATATTTCAGAAAAAAGGCTTTGCAGGAGAAACGCTCAACAGCATCGTAGAGACCATTTGCCAAGACCGAGAACTCTGGATAGACACCATGCTTACCGAAGAACATGGGATTCAGATCACGCACCCAAATCCGATCAAAGCGGGCGCTGTCACCTTTTTGGCATTCATTACCGTAGGTTCGATTCCGCTGCTGCCCTTTTTAATTCCAAGCCTGGAGATGGTTCACCAATTTATCATCAGCGCGATTCTTGCCGGCATGATGTTCTTTTTAATCGGCACGCTTAAAAGTCTATTCCTCAATAAACCGATGCTGCGTTCAGGTTTGAGTACCTTACTCACTGGAGGAACAGCCGCGAGCCTGGCTTATCTAACGGGTTATCTGCTGCGCGAGATAATGGGAATTGGTTAAATAGCCATACAATTAAAGCATTTGAATACATCTAAACACTTAACAATACTTTTTAACAGCCGTTGGCGCCATCTCAAACAAAATAACCCTACGCTCACATGACTTTCTAAAGCCGCAGGACAGGCCTGGCATGTCCTGCGGCTTTAGAAAGTCATGTGAGCGTAGGGCCGCTTTGTTTTTTAACCGATTTAGCGGGTTTGGCCTAACGTTTACTCAAAGAACGCACTCGTAATAACGGGTCTTGTCGATAGAAAAGAGTTAATTGTTGATAGACCTTAGGGAAAAGCCTCTTTAGAACCTGTGGTGCTTCAAAGAAATATTCGGTTGAGACCGCAAAGAATTCGGCAGGATTGGTAGCTGCATAAGGATTAAAGGCAGTTAATTTTCCCTGTTGGAGTTGTCGATTTAAGGTTGAAAATGCTGTTTCAAATGCCTCAAACCAGGCCTGATGACTCATATTGGAGTGCAAAGGTGGGTGACCATTAGTATCGCCGTCTAACATATCCAGTTTATGCGCCATCTCATGCAGCAGTACTTGATTTGCATGCTTGCGCAGAGGATGCGGTTGGTCATCTGCCCAATCAATAATAATACCCCCTTGATATTGCGTCTCACCCGATTCAAAACCTGCCAAACTCTGGAGCATACCTTGTGCATTAAAAACCGTTTTTCGGCCATTGTGAAAAGCGGCGGGATAAACCAGAATTTGATTCCAATTGTGAATCCAGTTCAGGTTAGGGTCTGCTTCTGGCTCTGCTAAACCGAACAGCAATATTGCGACTTGAGTTGCAATCACGACCTGCATCTCATCGGTTAGTTCAAAGCCTTTCACAGGAATAATTGCCTTATCCCACAGTACTTCACTTGCGAGCAAGCGTAAGTGCATTTTTTCACGCCCCCTATAACGTAATAGCAACGGCATTTGGGCAATGCTTTGATGCCAAAGCTTTAAGGGAATCTTATTTTTTCGCAGTCTGCGCTGGAACATAAAACGCTGTATTCTAGTTGTAACTCTCATCTATCCTCTCTTATACTAAAGCGATTAAACACTATAGACCTTTTTGCAGAGATTTTAAATCCTCTAACACCTGCTGCACATGCTCATCAGGATCTACATCTCTATAAATTTTGGCGATTTTACCACTAGGATCGATAATGAAACTATGACGTTTGGTAAACTTCACAAACCCAAGATTCAGTAAAGCCCCATAGCTTTTGGAGACAGTGGCATCTTCATCTGCCAACAATGAAAAAGGCAGTTCGAATTTTGTCGCGAAGGCCTGATGACTTTCAATACTATCAACCGACACGCCCAGTATCACGGCTTGCTGGTTAATCAAGCGGTTAATATTATCTCTAAAACTACAGGCCTCCTTAGTGCAACCCGGCGTATCGTCTTTAGGATAAAAATAGAGCACAACCCACTGACCTTGATATTGGTTTAAGCTAATGACTTCAGAGTGTTGATCTGTCAATTTAAAATTGGGCGCTAAGTCACCGATCTTGAGCGGTTCAGCAAAGAGTTGTTGAGAGAAGCTTGCTGATATAAACAACGTAAAAGCCTTAATCCATACGGACAATTTCATGAGCACCCTAGCCTTTTGTTAATTTTAAAATGATAAAGCTCATCATAGCAGGGTCTTATAAAATACTCGAAGAGAGCTACTTGATTGACTTCTATGGAAGCCAATCCATAATTTTGTTATGACTTGAGTAAAGGCGCATCGTAATTTTCAGGTTGATCACTGTAAACACAAACATTCCAGTCGAGGGCAAGGCCTGTTTCTGCCAAGCAGTAGGTTTCAAAAAAACCAATAATCTCTTGGCGCTGACAGTGCGCTTCAAACGCCGCCATATTCGCCCAAATTTCATTAAAGACAAGCGACAGGCTTTTGCCTTCTGCAAAGCGACTCGGAACCTGGCGCGTCACTCTATATTGCAAACAACCATCCTCTCGTAGGGTGTTCGGCTCTAGGCTTTGTAATACTTTAAACAGTTCGGCTTCTTTGCCAGGTTTAGGCTGGAATTGCGCTAAACAATAAATTCTTGAGGACATAATATTTCCAATTAATTAAATTTAAATCCGGCTTGCCAGCCAATCCATAATCTCTGCCAAAGGCTTGGGTTTACTAAACCAGAAACCTTGGCCGTATTCACAGCCATTTTGCGCTAAATAGGTCATTTGCGCTTCGGTTTCAATACCTTCAGCAAGGGTACTCATTTTCATGGCCTTCGCTAATGAAATAATGGCAGTGGAGATAGCTTGATCATCTTCACCATCAGGTAAGTAATCTACAAAACTTTTATCTATTTTAAGCTTGGTCACCGGCAGTTTTTTCAAATCACTTAATGAAGAATACCCCGTTCCAAAATCATCCATCGCAATATTAAAGAGCATGGCTCGCAAGGCATTTAAACGTGCGATGCTGCCCTTTGGATCATTGGTAATGACGGATTCAGTCACTTCTAGCTCAATCTTTTTAGGGGAGACTTCTGAAAGCTCCATTACTTTCTGAACTTGTGAAATAAAGTCACTATCTTCAAGTTGAGTCCCGGAAACATTGACGGCAATACGGCCGTCATACCCCAAAGTCTCTTGCAATTGTTTTAAGTCGACACAAGCCTGTTGTAACACCCACAATCCCATGGGGATAATCAAACGTAACTCTTCTGCCAAAGGGATAAAATCATCAGGTGAAATCAGCCCTTTTATTGGATGGTTCCATCGAATCAAAGCTTCAAAACCCACTACCTTATGGGTTTTTAAACACACCTGGGGCTGATAATAGAGTTCAAACTGTTTAGATTGGACAGCGGCTTTAAGGTCTATCTCCATTTCCATTCTCGAAATCACGTTTAGTGACATGGTCTCAGAATAAATTTTAAAGGTATTTTTGCCTGCTAATTTCGCTTCATACATCGCCGTATCGGCATGTTGATTTAAAGTCTCAATTGACTGACCGTGTAGCGGATAACGACTTATCCCCATACTCATAGAAATATTAAAATCTTTATTATCGACAGTGAATGGTCGTTCAAACACTTGTATAAATTTTTGAAGCACCTTTCGACGACTCCCCTCCAGATCGATATTATCCAGAACTAAAACAAATTCATCTCCGCCCACTCTGGCCAAAGTGTCGCCTTTGCGAATAATGCCTTGCATGCGATTTGCCACTTCTATTAATACTTTATCGCCAACAGAATGGCCATAACTATCATTAATTATCTTAAAATTATCCAAATCAATAAAGCAGACACAGAGTTGTAAACCTAAACGCTCTGATACCTGTAAAGAGTGCTCTAATCGAGCATGTAATAAGGTTCTATTCGGCAAGTTTGTGAGTGGATCATGATGGGCTAAATACTCCAAACGCACTTCAGAATCTCTCAGTTGAGTGATATCTACGGCCGTACCGACTATCTGAGTAACCTGTTGATCTGCATCGCGCAAAAAAGGCGTGTCATAGCTTCTAAAAACACGATATTGGCCATCTTGATGCTTTATTCGATATTCAATAGCTTTAGATTCACCATCTTCTAACTTCGTTAACTCGAAAAAATTCGCTTGTACTTTTGGCAAGTCATCAGGGTGAAACAATGACATATCGATTAGGTTGTTGTCATGTGCTTGAGTTTCCGCAGGAGTGTAGCCCAAAAGGGTAAAAGCAGCTTCATTACAATAGATGATTTTTTGCTCAATCAGATCAAATATATAGACAAAAATAGGCGCCAAGCTGAGCACTTTGCCAATAAATTTCTTTTGTTCCGTAAGCTGCAAAAGTGCTTCATGAGAAGCCGTAATATCCTTGTGCATGCCTCTCACTCGTAAAGGACGATTCTGTTCATCACGCTCAATAATAGAGCCTTGCGCCAAAATCCAACGATAGTCACCTGACTTAGTTCGCAGTCTAATTTCATTAGAGAAAACTGGGCTTTTGCCCTCTAGATGCGCTGTTATGCTAGCCAGTACATCCTGAATATTATCTTCAGGGTGTAAGCGTGATTGAAATTCATCAAAGCTAGTGCCAATTTCATCTTCAGCGTACCCCAACATGGACTTCCACTGTTTAGAGTAGAACACCTCATTCTTTACGGTATCCCATTCCCATACACCTAGACCTTCTGCCTCAAGGTACTGAACCCACTCCTGATTGTTGTGCTTTGAGCCTGTCATAATTTTGGGTCCAATATAAAACGAATCTAAATCTAAATGAGTATAGCAAACGAAGCCTAACTAAATTTGCAAATAAGGCGCATCGTCATTGATGATTTGAATGTCATCCCAAATTAGACAACTCACAATAAAGAGCCTTTTTTGGTAAATAGCTCTCAAATATTCACTCTCCATAACAGTATTTTATAAGGCCGTTCCATTGTCGGTAGCTATGACAAATATCTTCAAGGTAATTATTGGCACTTTGATTTCGCAAAACCTTTGTAAGCCACTATAATTGAGGGTATTAAAATAGACACCTTGCATCCTTATGACCAAAACCCAATCTTTACGCTTATTAGCCACTCTTTTCAAATTCATCACCGGTAAGCCTAAATATATTCTGCTTATTTTTTTAGTGGGCGGACTTTGGTTTACTTACGAATCTCTAGTGGCTCGCCCTGCCATGAGTTATATGGGCCTCCCCAAGGTAGAATCCGGCATTGGAACAAGTGGCTGGTCACATATTTTGCGTAACGAAGCTTATCTGCTGGAGTACTCGGAGAAATTAGCGAACCCATTGTGGGTCACCTATAAGGTCACTAAGCAGCGGTTCAAAAGTGGCAAACGTCCCAGTGGATTTAAAACCGATTGGCGGAGCAGTGCAGGTATTAGCCATAGCGATTACACAGGCTCTGGTTACGATCGTGGCCATATGGCGCCTAACTATCTGATTGCCAGTCGTTATGGTAAAGCGGCGCAGCAAGAAACCTTTTTAATGACCAATATCACTCCGCAAAAACCCACTCTCAATCGGAAGTCTTGGCAACGTTTGGAGGAGATTATTGGTAATGACTTTTCGGAATGGCAGGGCGATTTCTGGGTGGTAACAGGACCTATTTTTGCTAAAAACCCTAAAATGATTAAGCAGACTCGGGTGGCGATTCCAAAAGCCTTTTACAAAATACTAATCAAACCAACCTCTCCTGGACAACCTGCCATTGCGTTGGCTTTTATATTTCCACAAAATGCCAAAGCGAATGTGGATTTAATGACCTTTGTCACCTCCATTGATGAGATTGAAGCCCAAACGGGGATCGATTTTTTCTCTAAATTTGAAGATGATTTTGAAGATACGCTAGAAGCGGCTAAAATGCCCGAAGCTTGGCGCCTAGAGGAACTCTCTAATCGCCCTTCTCGTTATTAAAACTAGACCCACAAAAGTGATCAAAAATGACCGATAACCCTGATAAATCTAATAGCGCTGTTTCTCGCAGAGACTTTCTCAGGATTGGAACAGGCTCCTTACTCGCTCTCAGCCAGGTGGGCTGTACTCCCACACAAATTCGTCAAAGCATTACTTCCAGTCATCAACTCTATAAAGGCGATATTTCCCAAGCGATTGCTTCACAAGTTCCAGGTTCAGGCATCCCCGAAGTAGATAGCTTGGTCAGAAAGCAGATTACTAGCTTATTAGATGAACTGGTGCAGACTTGGGGTGAAAAGCGTATTGCCAGCCCTAAAGAGTATGTAAAGTACACCGATGACTACCAAAGTCGAGCTTTGATTGACTTTACAACAGGGCGAATTAAAGTTGAAACGCTGATTAATCAAGACTCTAAATCGGCTCTCAAAAAAGCTATTGTGAGTACCTTATTGACACCGAACGACCCTTCTCAGGTTGATCTGCTCACCGCAAAACCGATACAAGCTGGGCAAACACCTTTCTTAGTGGATTTAGTACGAGATCAAGACAACCACGCCGTACGCTATGCCTGGCGTGCTAACCGTTTTGCAGACTACTTGATTAAAAATGGCTATAAGACCCGTAAGGATCTGGTGAATGGTGAGAACAAAGTAAGACATTACGTTGCTTTTGATATGCTTAAAGATTACCAAGGGCAGCAAAAACATCGCTACCAAGCGGATGTCCTTCGACAAGCCAAACGGTTTCACGTGGAACCCGCTCTGATTTACGGAATTATCGAAACCGAAAGCGCCTTTAACCCGTTTGCAATCAGCTCCGCTCCTGCCTATGGCTTAATGCAAATCGTACGGACCTCGGCCGGCAGAGACGCTTATCAACTTATTAATAATCGACCCGGCACACCCAGTAAACAAACCCTCTTTAACCCCTCGCATAATATTGAATATGGCGTAGCCTATCTGTCGATTTTATCTGACCGCTATCTCAGCGGAATTCACCATCCAAAATCCCGTGAATATTGTGTGATTGCGGGCTATAACACGGGAGCAGGCAATGTTTTGAAGGCCTTCTCTGGCGATAAAAAGCAAGCGGTACGAAAAATTAATTCGATGAGCCCGCAAAAGGTTTATCACTATCTCACCCAACAATTAGCCTATGCGGAAGCGCGTCGATACCTGGTTAAGGTGACTGCAAACAAACGTAAATACCAAGTTGCTTAAGATGATCTGCCACTTTTAGACATCAGGAGTGTTCTAAAACACAACGTACATTAAATTGACCCTGCGCTCACATGATTTTATAAAGCCGCAGGACATGCCCAGCACTCACATGGTTTTATAAAGTCGGAGGACATGCCGGGCCTGGTCAGATTTTTACGATTCCATTGTCCAACGACGATAAAAAGACTTTCTTAAGTCATCGAAGAGCTGAACCAGGATGTTCTTTAAAATTGAATAATTCCCCATTAACTCTTCATTTACGGGGAGAATCCGGGCTAAGATTTCATTAAAATAAAACAGCTAAAACAGCCCTTAATTTCAAACAAGTTCTTTAAAGTCGAAATCCAAGCCGTTATCCCATAAAATAGAGGCTTATCCTAATACACGTTTACAAGAGCACGGAATCCATGAATAGGTTGAACCATTTAACCCAGCAACAAAAAGATACCATTTATGCACAAGCGCATGAAGCCGTGGGTGCGTTTCAGTTTGATGAATCCGTGGTCGCCGTATTCCCCGATATGATTCAACGCTCTGTGCCAGGTTATCAAACTATTCTGACTGGCATTGGTGAACTGACCAAAAAATACGCTCAGAACAATAGCAAACTCTATGATTTGGGCTGTTCACTGGGTGCCGCGACCTTGACGATGCGGCGTAATATTGAAGGTAAAAACTGTGAAATCATCGCGATTGATAATTCAGAGGCAATGATTCAACGCGCACAAGAGTATCTACACGCCTATCATTCTGATGTTCCTGTTCACTTACAATGTGCCGATATGACCAAAGTGTCTATTGAAAATGCTTCAGTGGTCGTTATTAACTTTACTCTACAATTCATTGATCCGGATCAACGTGAAAAACTATTGGCTGATATCTATCAGGGCCTGAAGCCGGGTGGAATTTTGATTCTCTCAGAAAAAATACATTTTGAAGATGAAGCTCTGCAAGAGAGCATCGAGTATATGCATCTGCAATTTAAACGTGCCAATGGCTATTCGGAGTTAGAAATCAGTCAAAAGCGTAGCTCTTTAGAAAATATCTTAATCAGTGATACCGAACAAACCCATTTAGAACGTTTTAAAAAAGTCGGCTTTAAATCGGCTGGCATTTGGTTTCAAGCCTACAACTTTGCCTCTTTTATCGCCATTAAATAAGCCCTTTAGTTATCTTACCAGGCCTGGTTATCTTTTCTAAGCGACTTCAAAGTCTGACCTTAAAGCCTTATAATACCCAGACTTAATTCAGATTCTGGGCAGGTTTCACGTGAAACGACACTACGACACATTTTGGGCACGTTTAGATGAGACTAAACTAGAATCTTGGCAACAAGCCCTGCCGCCCATTCTCGATGAAGCCCTCAACCCCGAAGGCAACGGCAACCTGCACCGCTGGTTAACCGCGATGAAAGCCATTGAAACCTACCCAAGTAATATGCCTTATGACATCAATCATTCTGTCCTTAGAGTCAGTGATGCCAAAGCCCTATCTCCCGATGAAAGAATCTTACTTGAAGAGACTCTTAGACTCTTCCAGCCATGGCGCAAAGGCCCTTTTAGCATTCACGGCGTCCACATTGATACTGAATGGCACTCCGACTGGAAATGGGACAGGGTACGCCCGCACCTTTCACCCTTAGCAGGCAAAAAAGTGTTAGATATCGGCTGCGGCAGTGGTTATCACCTATGGCGCATGGCGGGCGAAGGCACCGAACTTGCCGTGGGCGTTGATCCAAACCTACTGTCAATGAGTCAGTTTTTAATATTAAAACATTTCATTGGCGAATCCATTCCTGCCTATTTCTTACCGCTGACTTTAGAACAGCTACCCGTCTCCACCAAAGGCGGTGCCTTTGATACCGTCTTCTCAATGGGCGTGTTATATCATCGTCGCTCACCCATTGACCATATCTATGATCTTAAGAAACATATGGTCCCCGGTGGCGAACTGGTGTTAGAAACACTGGTCATTCCTGATGATTATGGCCAGGTATTACTCCCCGAGGACCGTTATGCGCAAATGCGTAATGTTTGGTTCTTACCATCAGTACCAGAGCTAACGCACTGGTTAAAACGCTGTGGCTTTGAAAATATAAGATGTGTCGATATAGACCAAACTAGCATCGAAGAACAACGCAGTACCGATTGGATGACGTGGAACTCGCTAGAAAGCTTTCTAGACCCAGAAGACCACAATAAAACCATAGAAGGTTATCCAGCACCGTTAAGAGCCGTAATGGTCTGTAATACGCCTAAATAGTTTTATATCGCGTTAAAAGAGACTCACCACGAAGGCGCGAAGACACGAAGTTTTTAAAAGAAGAGAACCAGGCCTGGCATGTCCTGCGGCTTTACAAAATCATGTGAGCGCTGGGCATGTCCTGCGGCGTTATAAAAGCATGTGAGCGCTGGGCATGTCCTGCGGCGTTATAAAAGCATGTGAGCGCAGGGTCACTCAATTTGTATCGTACAAACCTTTCTTACCCTTCGTGACTTCGTGTCTTCGTGGTTCAAAGCCTTTGATACAGATACAAAAAAACCCGCCATGCTCAACAGAACATGGCGGGTTTTTGTTAGAACTTAGGGCTTCGGACTATAAAGTCTTACTTTCCAAGCACTTCTTTAAGCGCGGCTAAACAGAAAAGAACCTTTTCACGTTTAGAGCTTTCGCCCATCAAACCAATACGCCAAACCTTACCAGCTAAAGCCCCAAGGCCTGCACCGATTTCTAGGTTGTAATCGTTTAGTAAGGTAGTTCGAACAGCCGCTTCATCAACGCCTTCTGGCACCCAGATAGTATTTAACTGAGGTAGACGATCTGCTTCGGGTACAACGAACTTAATGCCCATTGCTTCCAAACCAGTTTTTAACTGCTGGTGGTTAGTTGCATGACGTGCCCACGCGTTTTCTAAACCTTCGTCCGTTAACATTACCAATGCTTCATGCAATGCATATAACGTGTTGACTGGCGCAGTGTGGTGGTAGGCACGTTTAGCACCTGCTCCCCAATAACCCATGACCAAGTTTAAATCTAAGAACCAACTTGGCACCTTAGTCTTACGGTTACGTACCTTATCTAAAGCACGCTCATTGAAGCTGACGGGGGATAAACCAGGCGCACAAGACATGCATTTCTGCGTACCAGAGTAAATTGCATCAATACCCCACTCATCGACACGTAACTCGATACCACCAAGAGAGGTCACAGCATCTACAATCGTTAAACAGTCGTGATCTTGGGCAATTTTACAAATTGTTTTTGCATCAGACGCTGCACCCGTTGAAGTTTCAGCGTGAACAAATGCAACAATCTTAGCGTCAGGGTGTTCCTTACAAGCGGCTTCCACTTTAGAAACCGTGACTGCAGTACCCCACTCATCAGCAACAATAATCGCTTCGCCGCCAAATCGTTCTACATTCTCTTGCATACGCATACCGAAAACACCATTGATACAAACGATCACTTTATCGCCTGGCTCAACCAAGTTGACGAAACACGCTTCCATACCCGCTGAACCCGGTGCCGATACTGGCATAGTTAGAGAATTTTCAGTTTGGAATGCATATTTCAGCATCTCTTTAATCTCATCCATCATGCCGATGAATGCAGGATCTAAATGACCAATGGTTGGGCGAGCCATGGCTGATAAGACACGTGGGTGAATATCAGAAGGCCCAGGCCCCATTAAAGTACGTAGTGGTGGGTTAAAAGATTGCATAGAAATTCCTTAAAGTTTAAATATGACTAGAAAAATAGATTGGGTCAATTATAATGGCAGTCAACCACGATATACAAGAGTTAAAAAAATGGATGTTATTCAAGCCCTTACAAGCGCAATAACCATAAAAAATGTACTGTCTTCTGTGGAGTCCTGCCGCCCGTATGAGTGTGATGGCCTTTCTGCTTACCGTGAAAAACCGCTTGCGGTTGCTTTGCCAGACAATGTAGAACAGGTTAAAGCCGTACTACGAATCTGTAAGCAATATAAGGTTCCGGTCATTACTCGTGGCTCAGGTACAGGGCTTGCTGGTGGCACTTTACCGTTGAAAGATGGCGTTGTCTTGGGGCTTTCTAAACTCAGTGAAATTATTAAAATTGATCCATTACAGCGTATTGCCGTTGTGCAACCTGGTGTGCGTAACATCGCTGTCAGCCAAGCCGTAGAGAAATATGGTCTCTATTATGCACCGGATCCTTCCTCACAAATTGCCTGTTCGATTGGCGGTAATGTGGCCGAAAATTCTGGTGGTGTACACTGTCTTAAATACGGCCTAACTGTGCATAATGTCCTCTCTATTAAAGTTCTCAATATGGATGGCGAAGAAAGCAACTTTGATGAAAAAGATGATGGCATTGATCTGCTGGCGCTGATGAATGGTTCAGAAGGCCTGCTGGGAGTGATTGTCGAGATCAAGCTCAAACTTCTGCCTAAACCAGAATCCGCTCAACTAGTCATGGCCGCTTTTCACTCGGTCAGTGATTGCGCAGATGCAGTGACTAGCGTGCTTGAACAAGGCATTATCCCGGCCGGTTTAGAGATGATGGATAAGTTCTCTCTCATGGCCGCAGAGGAGTTCGCCAAGGTGGGCTACCCGACTGAAGCTGAGGCACTGTTACTCTGTGAAGTCGATGGCAGTCATGCGCAAGTGCAAACAGATGCCAAACGCGTTGCTGATATTTTGACCCAACAAGGTGCCTATAAAATCACCGTTTCGCAAAGCGAAAAAGAGCGTATCGCTTTATGGCAAGGCCGTAAAAATGCCTTCCCAGCCGTTGGGCGTTTTTCACCAGACTATTACTGCATGGACGGCACCATTCCGCGTAATAAATTAGCGTTTGTTTTAGATGAGATTGATCGTCTTTCTGGTATCTACGGACTGAGAGTCGCTAATGTATTCCATGCCGGTGACGGTAATTTGCACCCACTCATTCTCTACGATGCGAACAAAGAGGGTGAATTGGCAATGACTGAAAAGTTTGGCACAGAAATCTTAAACTTATGTGTCGATGTCGGTGGTACCATCACTGGTGAACATGGCGTGGGCGTTGAAAAGCTCAACTCTATGTGTCACCAATACAATACGCCAGAACTGGAAATATTCCATGGTATTAAAGCGGTATTTGATGACACAGGCCTGCTCAATCCTGGTAAAGCAGTGCCAACGCTACATCGTTGTGCCGAAGTCGGTCAAATGCACGTTCACAACAATCAATTACCTCACCCGCATTTGGAGCGTTTTTAATGGCCACTCTTCCAACGCCCAATCACGCTGTCGAGCAGCTTGCAGAGCAAGTAAAACAAGCGAACCTAGACAAGCAAACCATTCAAATTACCGGCAACCAAAGCAAGGTGCCCTTGAGGGGGGAGGACCTTAATGGACACCCTGTACAAGAACTTAATATATCAAACTACAGCGGAATCATTGAGTATGAACCTGCAGAGCTAGTGGTCACCGTCAAAGCAGGAACGCCTTTAACCGAACTGCAAGCCGCCTTAGCGGAGCGTGACCAAATGCTGGCATTTGAGCCACCTGATTATGGTAACTCGACCATTGGCGGCACCTATGCCGTTGGCTTGACTGGCCCTTCAAAACCTTTTAGAGGGATATTGAGAGACTTTGTTTTAGGCACTAAAATTATTGATGGCCAGGGCCGTCAGCTTGGATTTGGTGGAAAAATGATTAAAAATGTGGCCGGATATGATGTCTCCCGCATGTTGGTGGGCTCAAAAGGCTCTATGGCCTTAATTACTGAAATGAGTCTAAAAGTAATTCCGCTGGCGGTAGAAGTAACCTATTGCATTGAAATGCCGGAAAATGAGGCTATTTTATTAATGAATAAAATGGCAGGAACGGCACTGCCAATGACTGGCGGTGCTTATTATCAAGGGCGTTTTTATTATCGCGTGGCCGGTGAACACCCTCTGCAAACCAATCAAGTTGGCGTAAGAGAGTGTGATAATAGTGTTTGGATTACGCTTAACCCCTTTAGACCAGAACTTGAATCAGGTGAAAAACTCTGGCGAGTCGATGTTGAAAGCACCAACCCCGCGATTGAAAATACCATTGCCGTGGGTATGGGTGGCTCCCGTCGTTGGGTCGCCAGTCCAAATAAACCCAACCATCCCTATGTGACACTGTGGCAAACGCGTTTTGCCCCAAGACACAACGACACGCCTTGCGTGCAGAAAATTAAACTAGGCTTAAGAGACGTGTTCGATCCTAATCACATCTTTAAACAGCTTTAAAACAGTATTAACAACCATACATTACGACCCATAACAGTGCGGTTAAACACTTAAAAAGATAATAGAAGCATTATGCAGACAAATTTACCTACTGATCTACTTGCAACGGAGCAAGGCAAAACAGCCGATAAGATTTTACGTTCTTGCGTACATTGTGGCTTCTGTCTTTCGACCTGTCCCACTTACGACATCTTAGGCGATGAACTCGACTCTCCGCGTGGTCGAATCTATCTGATTAAAAGTGTTTTAGAGGGCAATGAGGTCTCTAAAGACACCTTAGGCCATTTAGACCGTTGTTTAACCTGCCGCTCTTGTGAAACCACCTGTCCTTCTGGCGTCGAATACGGTCATTTATTGGATATTGGCCGTGAAGTCGTTGAAGAACGCAGTCCGCGTAATCCACTGCAAAGAGTCAGCCGTTATGCGGTCCGTAAAAGCTTAACGACCCCATGGTTCTTTAATCTAACCATCGGCATCATGCCGTTTTTGAGACACTCTAAAGCCATTCAATTCACCGTTGATGAGTTAGTCCTGCAGCAATCCCTCAAGGATCAAGAAGATGCGCTTAAATCTAGCGTACTGTTGCTATCAGGTTGCGTTCAGCCGACTTTAGCGCCGAACATTAATCAATCGAGCATTAAAGTATTAAACCGTTTAGGCCTCAATGCTATTGAAACCCCACAAGATCAGTGTTGTGGTGCGGTTGACCACCACCTATCTGGCTCTAAAGATGCCATGAATAAAATTAAGGCCAATATTGATGCTTGGTTACCGTACTTAGACCAAGGCGTCAAAGCGATTATCTCCAATGCCAGTGGTTGCGGTGTGATGATTAAAGACTATCCGCACCTGCTTAGGGAAGATGCTGAATATTCAGCCAAAGCTTTGCGTATTGCCGAACATACTAAAGATATTTCGGAGTTCTTACTCTCACAGGACCTCTCTATTTTCACCCATTTTGATAACCAAAAAATCACCTTTCACTCACCATGCACCTTACAACACGGCCAAAAACTTCAAGGCGTAGTTGAAGAGGCACTTAGTAAACTGGGTTATCGCGTCAATCCCGTCAAAGATGCCCACCTATGCTGTGGATCTGCTGGTACCTACTCGATTTTTCAGCCTAAATTATCCAAACAACTCAGAGATAATAAGCTGACCAATCTACTAGAAGTCAAAACCCCAATTATTGTTACCGCCAATATCGGTTGTTTAATGCATTTACAAAAAGGCACTAAAACACCGGTTAAGCATTGGATAGAACTACTCTAGAAGATCGAATCAAAACAGTCTTTTACCCAATTCCTGTTTTGAAAATTGCTGCACTTGACCAAAAATCCAAGCGTCACTCACGACTCTAGAAACTTTTAAAACTGAATATATAAGCTAACACTAAATGTACAAGCTATAAGAATTGAGGAACACCCATGTCAGATATCGAAATCGCTCAAAAAGCCAAAATGAAGCCTATTATTGGTCTAGCAAAAGAAATTTTTGGAATTCCTGCGGAGCATTTAGATCCTTATGGTCACTACAAAGCCAAACTCTCTTTGGAATACGTTGACCAAGTTTCACATAACAAAAGACAAGGCAAATTAATCCTGGTCACAGCGATTAGCCCAACCCCTGCTGGTGAAGGCAAAACCACCACTACGGTCGGTTTAGGCGATGCAATGAACCGTCTAGGCAAAAAAGAGGGTAAACATGCTGGCAAGAAAACCATTATGTGTTTGCGTGAGCCTTCTTTAGGGCCCTGTTTTGGTATGAAAGGTGGTGCGGCCGGTGGCGGTTACTCGCAAGTTGTACCTATGGAAGACATCAACCTACACTTTACCGGTGATTTTCACGCCATTGGCGTAGCGCATAACTTATTATCAGCGATGATTGATAATCACATTAACCACGGTAACGCGCTGGGCATTGACCCACGTCGTATTAAGTGGAAACGTGTAGTTGATATGAATGACCGCGCATTGCGCTCAATCACCGTCGGACAAGGCGGCCCCGCCAACGGTTATTTACGCGAAGATGGTTTTGATATTGTGGTCGCATCTGAAGTGATGGCGATTTTATGTCTCGCAACCAACCGTGTTGACCTCAAAGAGCGGTTAGGGCGGATCGTGGTCGCCTATAAAGCTGACCGAGTCACGCCTATTTATGCCAGCGATATTAAAGCGCAAGGTGCCATGGCTGCTCTACTAAAAGACGCCATCAAACCGAATATCGTGCAAACCTTAGAAAACAACATTGCGATTGTTCACGGTGGCCCTTTCGCCAATATCGCCCACGGCTGTAACTCGGTGACCGCCACGCAAACCGCTCTGAAATTAGCCGATTACGCTATCACTGAAGCGGGTTTCGGGGCAGACTTAGGTGCTGAGAAGTTCCTAAATATCAAATGTCGCTCGGCTAAACTCATGCCTTCTGCTGTGGTATTAGTCGCCACGGTTCGTGCGCTTAAATATCACGGCGGAGTGGAAAAAGACCACCTTAACCAAGAAGACCTAAGCGCACTAGAAGCCGGTTTTGTTAACCTTGAGCGCCACCTACACAATATCACCGTCAACTACGGCCTGCCTGCCGTCGTCTGCATTAACCACTTCACCTTCGATTCAGATGCCGAAACCGCCTTACTGCAAGCGAAATGTGAAGCTTTGGGCGTGAAATGCGTTATCTCGAAACATTGGGCAGAAGGCGGTGCCGGTGCCGAAGAACTCGCAGAAGCCGTATTGGATATTGTCGATAATCGCGAGCCTGGTTTTGATTACCTGTATGAAGATGAGCTACCTTTATGGGAGAAGATGGAAACCATTGCCACTAAGCTCTACGGCGCCAAAGAAATTACCGCATGTGCCAAGGTACGTGATGAGATAGCCAGACTGCAAGAACACTATGGAACCTTGCCGATTTGTATGGCCAAGACACAAATGTCTTTCTCTACAGATCCAACAGCCAAAGGCGCACCAAGCGGACATATCGTTGAAATAAGCGATGTTAAACTTGAGAATGGCGCAGGTTTCATTGTCGCTATCGCTGGCAATATGATGACCATGCCGGGTCTACCAAAAGTACCGACGGCAGAACGCATCGATATTGATGATAACGGAGTTATTACTGGACTGTTCTAAGCTTAAACCTCTTTTAAAGTCGTTTAACTAGCTTTTTAGAACCTTTAAAGCCGCAGGACATGCTAGGCCTGGTCATTCTAAAAACCGTAGCTTGATTGCATTTACCGTGACTCTTTCACTCTCCCCAAAACGTCATCCTCGGGCTTGACCCGGGGATCTAATAAGGCAAAGGGGAATTCCAATTCAAAGTACTGCCTTTGCGAGCGTAGCGAAGCAATCCAGCGTTAACGTCTAAATGCACTGCTTCGCTGCAAACCCTGGATTGCCACGTCACGACGTGCCTCGCAATGACAGAATCATTCCCTGTCATTCACAATGATCAATTCACCCTCTTTAAAAGGCCGCAGGACATGACCAGGCCTGGCTGTAACTTAAACGCTGTGAGCGTTTTCTCAGCTTATAGGCATTCCCCTCGCAGGAGCGTGGGAACGAGAAACGGGGTTTGAGGTTTAGCTGTTCATTATGGTTTTTAACCAGACCTGTTAATTTTTTCTTCGTGACTTCGCGTCTTCGTAGTGAACGCTTTAAATAGAACCACCAAGCCAGGTAAAGGCATTATTTGATCCAAATCAACATTTTGATTTACCCGAAGTTGTGATAATATTTTTGATTATTTTACGGATCTTGTTAATCGGTTATTCTAGTTTAACTAGGCATTAAAGAGGGTTTACAACCATGCTAAAAATCACTGACCCACTATTGATAAAATTGGCGGGAGAAAAAGCCTTTGTCAAAGGACAAAAGTTATTAGAAAATGGTGCCGTTTACGATTTGCACAAGTTTAAAAACCATATCTCAGCGACAGTGGATGGCACAAAAACCTATCACGTTGATCTGACCCACACACAAAGCACGCTAGAAGGCGCTTGTGACTGCCCCGCCTCAGATCGTTTCGATTTTTGCAAACACTGTGTTGCCGTGGCGCTATTTCTACAAATTGAACAACAACTTTTTGATGAAACCCTAAATCCTAGCACCCCTAATCAAAAACCCGATCTGATTTTTGCCTATCTACAAACGCTCTCTAAAGAAGTCTTACAAACCGCCTTATTAGAAACCATTAAAAACGATCGAACGCTCCAAGCCCACTGGCTTGTCAAAGCCGAAATCGTCCTAGACTGTCTTGATTATAAAAGCTTACGTAAAAAAATAACGGCGGCCATTCCTTACAATAGGCACCTATACGCTTATCATGACGTCCGTCAGTATTTTGCTAAAGCAAGCACCCTAATTGAGCAAATTCAAGGCTCTCAGGATAAATTAACGGCAGAAGAACGCTTTAAACTTGCCGAGTATGCGTTACAACGTTTAAATAAGGCCTTAGAGACCATTGATGATTCAGGTGGCTATCGATTTGATTCCGTGGAGTTCTTTAGCGACTTAATGGTTGAATCCTTTAGCCATTTAACTTGGAGTATCGACAAAAAAGTAGATTGGTTCTTCAAAGCGATGCAAGCCACTAGTGATATTTTACCACCGACCGCTCCGCTATTTTGGCCAAGCCTAACCGATGCTGAGAGAAGCTTGATCCACCAAAAGTCGCAAGCTATCTGGAACAGCCTACCCATGTTAAAGAGCGTCAATTCAAATGACTATGACACCATCCAATACTATGAACAGCTTCGAGATATTCTGGTCGAAACGGCAGAAATTCAAGGCCAATTCTCAGAAGTTATAGCCTTATACGACAAGACCGCCACAGGTTTTTATGACGATTTAAGCATCCTAAAAAGGATGCTGGAGTATAAAATGTATGAGGTCGCAGAAAAACGTCTAGTGGACTTAAGAACAAAATACACCGACCATCAAAATCGTAAACAACTGCTCAACTTTGAAGTTGAGTTGGCGCAAACACAAACCCAATTTACCAGAATGCTTGAATTACGCTGGCAACATTTCACCTACTCGTTAGATCTCGAAGACTTAAAAACCTTAATCCATCAAGCGAATCAACATCAAGATGAGACCGACTGGCAAAGTAAGGCCGAACAGTTTTTACTAGAACGCACCCAGAAAAAAGCCCCAAAGCGCAATTGGGGGTGGAACCCTTATGAAAACTTACTGGCCTATTACCTTACATTTGACCACCCCCAGCAGGCCTTAAAGCTACTCAACGACAGAGTCATTGGCGACCACCACACAATGCAGATTCTGCGCCAAAAAGCGCTCAGCTATACTGACATCCTACCCCATTATAAAGTCGCTATAGAGAAATGCATTAACCAATCTAACAACGACAGTTATCATGACGCTATTACTTATATGCAAGAATTGCTACAAAGAGCCCCTTCAGAGCAGGAAAGAATACCCTTAAAAGAGTGGCTACAAACCCTGCGCAAGCAATACAAAATTAAACGCAATTTTGCGGGATGGTTTGACCAATTTTGGCTCGCCACATTTGGAGAATAATACCGTTTTTGTGAGCAGGGCGTAGCAATCTAGGGTTAACGTCTAAATGCAGTAGTTTGTTAGCTCTAAGTCAAAAAAATTGAACTACGAAGATGCGAAGTCACGAAGGATTAAAAGTAAAATCAACCGTCATATATGGTTCTGCCATCGGTCTTTGCGACTAGAGCAAAGTAATCCAGGGTTAACGTTTAAATGCATTTTTTGCTGTAACTACTGGATTGCCACGTCACTGCGTTCCTCGCAATGACTGAATTCCTGCTATTCTTATCAATGACAAACTACTCTACGCTTGCATTCCTTTAAAAGACCGTAGGACATGACCATACCTATTGGTTTTTGCTTCGTGACTTCTGGAGAGCACTTTCAACATATAAGGCCTGGTCATTCTATAAATCTTTAATAAAACCTACAATGATCCCATTAAATTACTCGCGAAAATCTTAAGTAAGAAATAAGTATTAATACCTTTAGAGGGCCTTCTTTTAAAAGCCAAATAAGCTACACTGATTCCATCAAAATAAACGGTGTCCCAACCCCGTTAGAAAAAGTTAAACACCTATTTGTACTTTACAGTAAGCTTACTGTCTGATTGCTTGGAATGAAATATGACTGATTTAACCTCTGAAGAAATGAACATCCCAACGCCTCCTCAAAGTGAGTTTTTGCTCTATCAAACCGGGGATGGTCAAACGCGTGTTGAGTGCCGTTTTGAAGAAGAAACTATTTGGCTAACACAGGCTTTAATGGCGGAGCTTTATCAAAAAGATGTGCGTACGATTAATGAACATTTACAAACCATCTACGCCGATAACGAGCTGGCTGAAGCGGCAACTATCCGGAAATTCCGGATAGTTCGATTAGAAGGCCAAAGAGAGGTCTCTCGACTGATAGAACATTATTCTTTAGAAGCCATTTTATCGGTGGGTTATCGCGTTCGTTCACAGCGTGGTACGCAATTTAGACGTTGGGCAACCGAGCGTTTAAGTGAGTATCTACGAAAAGGCTTTGTGATGGATGATGAACGCCTTAAAAACCCGCCTGTTAAGGGGTCTGGCGTTCCCGATTACTTTGATGAGCTCATTGAGCGTATTCAAGACATTCGATCCAGTGAGCGCCGAATGTATCTGCGCGTGCAAGAAATATTCACCCTCGCTGCTGACTATACCCCTTCTAGTAAACAAACCGCTCAGTTCTTTAAAATCATACAGAATAAACTACATTTTGCGGTCTCTCACCAAACTGCAGCAGAACTTATTCATAGTCGTGCTAATGCAGATTCTCCTAACATGGGTTTAACCTCAACCAAGAGCAAGCAAGTCAATAAAGCGGATGTGACGGTGGCTAAAAATTATTTGAGTGAAAAGGAGATTAAACAACTTAATCGCATTGTGACCATGTGGTTGGATCATGCGGAAGACCAGGCCGAACGAAGACAGCAAGTTTTTTTAAATGATTGGGAAACCAAGCTTAATCAATTTTTAGAGTTTAATGATCGGGATGTACTAGATAACGCAGGACGTATTTCTAAAGAACAAGCAAATGATAAAGCTAAAGATCAATATAGAATTTATTCTGAGCAAAGACGATTACAACTAGAAGCAAAAGGTGAGGAATCCCTTAAAACCCTATTTAACTTAGAGAACTCTAAGAGATAACTTAATGACTTATGCAAATGCCAGGTGTTGCAAACATTGCAACAACTGAATAATAACGACCAGGCCTGGCATGTCCTGCGGCTTTACAAAATAATGTGAGCGCAGGGTCACTTTTAAAATTTATCAAAAATCTCTTCTAAAAACACTATGAACACTCACAATTTAATGATTATCTCAGCTTCAATAAAATCTCAATAATCCTAGATAAATCGGTCGACAAACTCTATTCGGCTAAAGGCTTTAAAGCCTCACGAGAAAGAGTCAAACACCTGTTTGAGCGATACACTAAACTAATCATTAGGGCTAAGCACTAAACGCCAGACAGTCACGGTTTGGAAAACGATGTAATGAGAAAATTCGGAATTTCCGAATTTTCTACCAAACCAACCCTTTTATACCAAAGTACCGTCTTTGCGAGCAGAGCGAAGCAATCCAGGGTTCACCTCTAAATCCAGTACTCGGTCGTAAGCCATGGATTGCCACGTCACTACGTTCCTCGCAATGACTGAATCATTCACAATGACAAATCACTCTAGGCCTACATTACTTTAAAAGGACTCAGGACAAGACCAGGTCTGGTCAAATCCGTTTTATCATATAGACCCGCTTTACTTTAGTGCTTCTAACTATCTTCACCCTTCGTGTCTTCGTGGTTCAAGCCTTCAAGACCACCAACCAAAATTCGCCACAAAGTTTTTTAGCTTTATGGGGTCTGCTTAATTAAGACCTCTTAAGCGTTACACAATCTCGATAGCACGGCGCTTGCGGATAGATCCTACTATTAAGGCTACAAAAATACCTAACATTCCGCCTAAAACAAAGGCCACTGCAACAATGAGTGATTTTTTAGGTTTAATGGGGTCTTCTGGTAAATAAGCTGGTTTAACCATGCTATAAGCACTAAATTTGGCCAATTTAACTTGTTTGAGTACTACGTCTAATTTATCCAATTTGGTTTTTAAATTACGTAAATTATCCGAAAAGGGAAAATTGTCTTTACGTGCTTTTAGATTTTCAACTGTAACATTGAGTTTTAAAGCCTCTTTTTGCTTAAAAAGATCAGTCAAATCGTCAATAAATGCATCGTCATTTTGGCGGTTTTTTAATGATTTAATTTCTGACGCCAGTGTCTTGGTTCCAAGCCAATAACGCGATGGGGCTTTGCTTGAAAAATCCACTTTAGTTATTGAGCTGGCTTGGCGATTGTAATCTTGCGGGTTTACAGGCAGTTCAATTTTAAGAGTTTTAGCGATTTCATAGTCGATTTTTAAGCGTTCAATACGGTATTGGCGCTCTTGCTTGGATTTACCTCTAAACAGATCAATTTGTTGATTTATGCTCGCCATTTTAAGTTCGTCTTGTTCTTGCAGGCGCTTAATTTGTGCGACGATTTCGCGATTAACACGCTCGTTTTCTAAATTGAATTGTTGTTGACTTGCGCTTACTCGTTCGTGAATGGCGCTCAGCAAGTTTTGTTTAGTTTCGATTTGGGTAAGGTTCGTGGCGGTTTGCAAAAGTACATTGATTACATCCAGAGCAATTTTTGGGTCTTGGGCTTGAAATTTAAGAGTGGTTTCACGCATTTCAAAAATAAATTTGTTTGTTGATTCGACTGGCAAATTAATTTTTAAGTTATTACTGAGGATTTCTAATCTTTTGATGTCGGATAAGTCGTGCTGTTGAAAGTAGTTTTTAATAGAAGGAGTTTGCAAGATCTTCATTAAACTTTCAGTCTGATTTAACTGCTCGAGATACTTTTGATATATAGTCGATATTTCGGGTTTATCAATGCCAAAGTCCTTTAAAGTAGACAATGAAATTTCCTCAATTTGCCATGAATTTGGCGGCGCAATAACTGTGTCAGTTTCATAGATCTTTGGCAAACTCATGGAGATTAGTAAAGCCAAAAGCGTAATGCTTATGATAATCGACGCAATCAGAATTTTTTGTGACCAGATGGTTTGTCCAAGTTCAAACAGATCTATTTCATCCTCTTGATGAGTCGGTGGCGAGATGGATTGTGTGGTGGGGAGTGTGTTCATAAGCTTTTCTTTAGAGTGATTAAAGTAAGCGTCATTAACAGGACCAAATGCATACTGAGGCTAATCATTGGGTAAAAAAACAAACCTGTCAGTAAAGTAAGTTGAAACAGGGTTAAGAGCAAAAAAATATAAAATTTTTCAATCGCCAATATGCTTGGATAGATAATAGTCATGACACCACCTATCAGTATGACTAATAAACGGTTGTTCTGAGTGTTTTGAGGGGCTAAAAGTTTCATGGGGTACCTGTCGTTCCTACATTGGGAACTAATAATATAGGCATGTCAAGTTGAATGCAAATATTTGTTCCTGATTTGGGTACATGAGGTTTATTCCCATAATGACGACACATGAAATCCATTTATTCGCCAGAATCTCAATGTTTGTCCAAATGGCTCCGTCAACAGCGTGAAGCTAAAGGGTTAACTATGCGCCAAGCAGCCGAACTGATTGGTAAACCGCATTCGTTTATTGGCAAAATAGAAGTTGGGCAGCGGCGGTTGGATGTGGTGGAGTTTATTTGGTATTGTCAAAAACTGGGATTTGATCCCATTTTAGGCATTACCTGTCTTGCCAAGTTGAATAAATTTTAACTCGAATCATCTGTGTCAGAATATTTTAAGGGGGGTCAGCTTAGACTCAAGAGTCAACTACCCTTAGAAATTGAATTCATCATGACCAGGCCTGGTCAAACCTCATTTTACCTCAATGAAATCTCAAGTATCTCGCCACATATCCGCTATACAACCCTGTTTTTGATTCAGTATAATGTCGTCATCTTAAATTTTATGTAAATGGATGGTTCTACGGTGTCGGAAACTTTGAATACAAGACTGGCTTCGCGTTTTCAGTCTCTACAAGCTCATGTGAATTCGCAGATTATTGGTCAACCGCATTTAACGCAGCGTCTACTGATTGCTCTGCTTTCTGATGGTCATCTATTGGTAGAGGGCCCACCAGGCCTGGCGAAAACCAAGGCGATTAAAACCCTCTCTGAATTGATCGAAGGCAGTTTTCATCGTATTCAGTTCACCCCGGATCTATTGCCTTCGGATATTACCGGCACCGATATTTACCGTCAGGAAACAGGCGAGTTTGAATTTCAATCGGGTCCCATTTTCCATAACTTGGTACTAGCGGATGAGATCAACCGTGCGCCTGCCAAGGTACAAGCCGCATTGCTCGAGGCGATGGGTGAAGGCCAAGTGAGTGTCGGACAGCGTAGTCTGCCGATGGAAAAATTCTTTATGGTTATGGCGACTCAAAACCCGCTGGAACAGGAAGGCACCTATCCTCTACCAGAAGCCCAGCTGGATCGCTTTATGATGCATGTGAATGTGGGTTATCCCAATGCAGAAAGCGAACTGCAGATTTTGGAATTGGTTGAGAGTGAAGCACGAGAGATGGATACAGTCGCTTTTAAACCCCTTTCGCAAATTGATCTATTCCAAGCTCGTGAAGAGATCTTAAAACTCCACATGGCCGATGCCATTAAGAACTATATTGTGCAACTAGTAATAGCAACGCGTCAGCCGCAAACTTACAGCGCGGATCTCGCCAAACTCATCGCAGTCGGTGTCAGCCCACGTGCCACTATTGCAATTTCCCGGTGTGCCCGTGCCCATGCCTGGCTGCAGGGTAAAAACTTTGTCAGTCCGGACGATGTGCAGGCGGTGGTGCATGACGTATTCCGTCATAGACTACTGCTTAATTTTGAAGCCGATGCACAAAACATCAGACCTGACGACATTACGGATCAAATCCTCAATTTTGTACCGGTGACTTAATTGAATTTTCCCAGAATTGTAGCGAATAGTACAACAAATGATGACATCATCCAGGAAGCTTTAGCCTAATGTCGCAAACGGTCGAACAGTCCACTTCACTTTACAGCCAATTAGAAGAGTTGGTGGCGTTTCGGTTTCACGTGAAACAAAAGAAACTAAGCCAACAAAACAACCTGATGGCGACCAGTGGTGGCAATCACCATGCTCAGCGCAAGGGTCGCGGCATGACCTTTAGCGAGGTACGCCAGTATCAACCTGGCGATGATATTCGACATATTGATTGGCGAGTGACGGCGCGAACCCAAAAAACCCACACCAAAGTTTTTATAGAAGAGCAGGAACGCCCAGTGATTGTAGTCACTGAGCAAACCCCTGCTCTGTTCTTTGGCTCTCAGGTGCGATTAAAGGCGGCTCAAGCTCTGAATCTGTCTGCGATTCTAGCGTGGACAGCACTTAACCAGAGTGAACGTGTCGGTGGATTTAGCTTTAATGAAACCCACCAGGCCTGGGTAAGCCCTAAACGCAGCAAACACACGGTATTGCATACCTTACAACACGCTTTACAGATGCAAAACCAATTGACCAGGCCTGGTCATTCTAATCCGCTGACTTGGCAGAGCCATTTAAAACACCTTACTCAAGTCGTTAAACCGGGCAGTAAACTGTTTTTAATTGGCGATCTATTGCAACTCACCGAGCAGAGCATGGCCTATATTAGAAGCCTCTCAAGGCATAATGATGTGGTCGCCATTCATATTTTTGATCCTTTAGAAAAGCAACTTCCTAAACTGGGTTGGCTGAGTTTAACGCTCGGATTTCACTCAGAAAGCCCTTTGAAACTCGACAGTTTTCGCAGTCAAACACGGGACAACTATGCTCAGTTATATGCGAAGCAATGGCAGGCAGCACAAGACCAATTCAGACAGATCAAACTGCCTTTGATTGAGATTGGTTGCCACGAAAACCCGCTGGAAAGCTTATTACGTCACAAGGTCATTCTGTAATTTATGTGTACTCTTAAAAATCGTCTTATGGATAACCTACTGCGATGAAACTCACTGAACAACAACAAGCCTTATTGAATCAACTTCAGGACATTCAGCTACCTGATCCCATCACTTGGTGGCCGTTAGCGTTCTCTTGGTGGATTTTAATTTTAAGCGTCACCTCTATTTTGATTGGTTTAGCTTGGTACTTTCGTGAACAGCGCAAGCGCAATGCCTATCGTCGGGAAGCTCAAGAAGCCTTAACGCTTATAATGCATCCAAAAGAGTCAAACATACCTATTAACGAGCAATTATTAGCGATTAATAGCTTATTAAAGCAAGTGGCCTTAACCACCTATGGCCGTCTAAAGGTTGCCAAATTAAGTGACCAGGCCTGGTTGGATTTTTTAAAACAAAATGCCAGCTTTATCGAACAGCCGGTGGTCTTAAAAGAACTCTTTAAATTAGCCTATCAAGCCCCCACAACAGACAAAACACAATTAAAAAACAATCAAGAGCTGTTAACCGCTTGGCAAATTTATGCAGCAAAATGGATTAAAGGACACCATCAATAATGGATGTTTTAACGATCTTAGCAAACCTCAATCAAATTGAATTTCTATCGGCATGGATGCTGGCATTTTTGCCTTTGCCATGGATTATTCGCCGATTCATTAAACCGGTAGCGCAACAGCACAATCCCTTATTAGCGCCCCAAATCATGGCACGTGTGGCGGAGCAAATTCCACAGAACAACATAATTAAAGACAGCCGACAAAAGGCACGGATTCCGCTGTTGTTTATTTTGTTGTGGAGCCTATTAATTTTAGCGGCGATGCGCCCTATCTGGTATTTGAACCCGACACCGTTTGAGGTCAGTGGTAAAGAGTTAATGTTGGCAGTCGATCTCTCGGGCAGTATGCGTAAAGAAGATATGTATTTGGGTGGTGATGATGTCAACCGTTTAGTGGCGGTTAAGTCGGTGGTGTCTCAGTTTATCGAACAACGTAAAGGCGATCGCATCGGCCTAATTGTGTTTGGCACACAAGCCTTTTTACAAAGCCCATTAACCTATGATTTACACACGGTGAAAACCCTTTTAAATGAAACAGAGATTGGCATGGCTGGCAACAACACAGCGATTGGCGATGCGATTGGTCTAACGTTAAAACACCTCGAAAAAACCAAAAAAACCCAACAAACCAAAGCAGTATTGATTTTATTGACGGATGGTTCCAATACTGCAGGCAGAGTCGACCCAATTAAAGCCGCTGAAAAGGCCAAACTGTTGGGTCTTAAAATCTATACGGTCGGCGTGGGTCGCGTGCAGGATAGAACTGGCCTCGACATCTTTTTGGCAGGTAAATCAGAGATGGATATAAAGTCACTGAAACGCATTTCCAAAATTACCAATGGTCAATTTTTTCAAGCCAATGACACTCAACAACTCAGTAAAATATACCAATACATTAATCAGCTAGAATCCAGCGATCATGAGGTCAATAATTACCGCCATCGTTCTGAACTTTACGTTTGGCCATTAGGTGCTGCTTTTATACTCAGCTTAGGTTTGGCCTTGTTACAACTTAAAAGACGAGGGGCTTAGTCATGCAGGAAGTTTTGCAATTCCAGCTTTTACGCCCGTGGTGGTTTTTAGGCTTACTGCCGGTGGCCTGGTTACTATGGAAAGCTTGGCAAGTTAAAAACCAGCAAGACGCTTGGCATCAAGTCATTGCGCCACAATTCAGGCGTTTATTGTTAGGCGAAAACAGAGCGGGTGAAAGCTCTATTTTAAATAAATCCTCCATTTGGGGCCTAGGTTTTATCTGGTTTTTAGCGATTTTAGCCCTCTCTGGACCTTCGCTCAAATCGGTACAGCTACCGGCTGAAAAGAACCAGCAAGGCACGGTGATTTTGCTCGATCTGTCGCTCTCAATGTTGGCAGATGATCTGGCGCCAAATCGTTTGAGCCGGGTCAAATACAAAATTACCGATTTAGTTAAACAGCACCCAGAACTCTCGATTGGTCTAGTTGGTTATGCCGGCAGTGCGCATAGTATCTCGCCTATTTCGGAGGACAACCAAACGCTATTAGGTCTATTACCCGCTTTAAACCCCGAGATTATGCCGAGTTATGGTTCGAACCCGCTGTTAGGTTTTGAGGAAGCCAAAAAATTATTGGAAGGTGCTTTTATTAACCACGGTCACATTATTTGGATCACTGATGACTTGGAAGCAACACAACAATCAGCCATCAGAGAGTGGATTAAATCACATGATTACACTGTCAGCATTATGCCGGTCGGCACCGCGACGGGCGGTGTCGTACAGATTCCAAATTATGGCTTACTGAAAGATGAAAACGGAAAAATTGTCTTACCACCGTTGCCGATGGGGCGTTTTATTCAATTAAATGAGTTAACGGGTGTCACCGTCACTCCACTACGCATTGGCGATGATTCAGTGAAGGCATTACTGCCGCCCACTTCGGTCAGTCGGGATAAGAAAGGAAGTGACGATAAAGTTGGGAATAAACCCACTGATAGCACTATTCTGAATGCGCTCGACGAAGGGGCCTTGTTATTGATTCTTTTGCTGCCGCTAGTCGCATTTCTCTATCGCCGAGGCTGGATTTTTAGCCTCTCCTTTACGATGATGCTACCTTTAGGATTACTGGGAGTAGCCGGATCACTGATGCCTACGCCAAGTGTTGCAGCCACTGAACTGCCCAATTTTACCGATGCCTTTAAATCGCCAAATCAACAAGGCTACCAGGCCTGGTCAGACCAAAATTATAATGCGGCCGAAGCCCTGTTTGAAGATAGTCAATGGCGTGCCAGCGCACTCTATCGTTTAGGAAAATATGCCGAAGCCGCCCCACTGTTTGCTAAAGATGAGTCCGCCAAGGGTTTTTACAATCAGGGTAATGCTTTAGCGAAATCTGGACAGCTAGAACCCGCTAAAAAAGCTTATGAAAATGCGTTAAAAAAGCAGCCTGATTTTGCTGTCGCTAAGAAAAACTTAGGGTTAGTCACCCAACTGCTGCAACAGCAGAAAGAGGAAAAGTCGAAACAAAAATCACAACCTAAAAAGAGTGACTCTGAGCAGGATAATTCCTCTTCTGAAGACCAAAAAAATCAGCAGAGAAAACCTGAAAATTCTGATAAAAGTGGCGGCCAAAACAGTAGTCAAGCAAACTCCTCAGAGCAAGCCAAGCAAGTTGGAGACTCCTCTAAAGACTCTGCCTCGGATTTGTCAGACACCTCTGATATAGCAAAGTCTAAAAAAGCCAATGAGGCTTTAAATAAATCGACACCAGAGAGCAAGACTCCAGCGGACTCAAAAAATGGAAAGGATGCTAATGACCCCAAACCGAGTCGCGGAACCGCGGACTCGGCGACAGAGTTTGAAGACGATAAGGCCTTACCAGGTCTTGCGGATTCCGATCTCTCTGAACAGAAGCCTAATGGTTTACCGCAAGTAAATCCAACTCAAGCCGCTAAGGGTGAAACCCCTCCAACGGAAGAACAACAGGCGACTCGTAATTGGTTAAAACAGATTCCTGACGAACCTGGTGTCTTTTTAAAACGTAAATTTGAATACCAATACCAACAACAATCGGCTCAACCTGCCGCTCAATCGTCAAACAAGCAATGGTAAAGATTATGCAGAAACCACTCAAATCGTTCCGTAAAGGCCTACTGTTCATCTTATTATTGGCAAGCCCAGCATTTGCCTGGGCTCAGACATTAACCGTGCAGACAGATAGGCAAACGGTTGAGTTAGGCGGTGTAATTAGTCTAATCATTCAAACCGACTTCCAAACAGGCGGAAAACAACTGGATTTAACCGTTTTGAAAGATCAGTTTGATGTCTTGGGGAAACAACAAAGCAATAACATTGAATTTATCAATGGCAGCTTTAACTCACGAACCCGCTGGCAGATTAAGATGGTAGCCAAACACGTCGGTGAATTAATCATTCCGCCGTTACAAATTGAAGATGCCAAAAGCCAACCAGTGACCATAACGGTATTACCGGTAAAAAAAGCCAGTAAAGGCGACTTAGGCCCCTATTTTCTGGAATCTTCACTCAGCAAGCAACAAGTCACTGTTCAAGAAGAAGTCATCTATACACTGCGTCTCTACTTCTTAGGCAGTGTCTCAGGCAATATCCGTCCACCACAGTTTGGTCAAGCACTCTCTGAACCGCTTAAAGAGCAATCCGTCTATGGTAAAAAACTCAATGGCAAAAGCTATACGGTGTATGAGTGGGTTTACGCTTTATACCCACAGAAAAGCGGCCAATTGGACATTCTTGGGGCGCAATTTTCGGGTCTAATTCAGTACCAAGGCCGACAGAAAGGTGTCAATGAAATAGCCAAAACACAAAGCTTGACGGTCTTGCCTGAAGTGGCTGAATTCAAAAACCAGTCAAAAAACCCTTGGTTACCGGCGAGCGATTTACAATTGAAAGAACAGTGGATCAGCGCCCTTGATAAAGTGCGTGTCGGCGACAGCTTGACGCGAACACTGACCTTAAAAGTGGTCGGCTTAATGGCCAGTCAACTGCCTGCACTGACAACTGCAAATGGCACAGGTTTTAAAGTCTATGCTGACCAGCCCGTTAGTACGCAAGCTATTGTGAAATCGGGTTTACAAAGCCAAATTCAGGTTAAACAAGCTATTATTCCAATGCAAGAAGGCCAGATAGTCCTGCCCGAACAAACCATCACTTGGTGGAATACCACAACCCAAAAGATTGAGAGTAGTTCAGTGCCCCCCCGTAGCATAACTGTTCTACCTGCTCTTATTGGTAAAATGCCTTTGATTAATAAAGGCCAAATTTTTAATCCCGATGCTTTGAAAAACCAGCAAACAGGAACCGTATCAGCAGATCAACAAATCAATTCCATGGTTTCACGTGAAACAAAAAGCGTCTGGCAAATAATCAGTTTACTGATGACGCTTATATGGGTGAGCACGTTGTTATTGTGGCGTAGAAAACATAAACAACTACAGGCTAAAATCGCCGCATTACAACCAGAAGAGTTAAAGCCTACCGAAAGTCACCAGGCCTGGTCAGTGACAGAGACCAAGTTATGCCAAACAGATAAGCAAGGCGGCCTTAAACTAACCCCGCAACAGTTCTACAACAAATTGAGATTACACCTGGCAGAAGCCCACAAAACCCATGAGTTTGAGGCGCTTGAATATCCTGAACTACAAACCGCTATTGGCCAATTGGAAGCCCACCTCTTTAACCAAAAGCCTTTGAGCCCGGATACACTTTCTGAGATCTGTCGGTTACTCAATAGTTGGTCAACAAAGCCAGATCAAGCTAAATCCACTCCCGCAAGTAAACTAAGTTCACTATACGGGCGTTGATAACACCCTGTTTTCGGGTGACAAAAAAAAGGTGTTCAAATGAATAAGCCGTATGGCTTGATGGTTGAAAAATCAGACTGAACTAAAGCCTCATACTTTATGCTGGTTTCAACATTGCTTTACTTGGCCATCACCCTGTAACAATGTTAGTAAGCCACGAAAGAGGAGTGATACGCCGACCTATTAAATTTACTTTTTTCGGAAAATTTAGCTAAAAATTCCACTCCATTAAATATGACAAGCTTATGTTTAGTCTGCGTCCTAAAAACGGCGGTTGAGGTCAGCTTGATTAAGTTGATGCTAGAGGAAATGTTTCTTGTGTTTCGCCTTCAAGATTGAAACCTTGATTTTCCCCATCTACCATTGTGTAGACAGGGTTACCCGTTTCTTGCCCGGGGAAGATAATAGGCGACCAGACCCTCTAGTGGCTAAGACAGAAATTTTACCTCGTTTTTGTTGCTAAAGACCCCTAGTTTAAAATGAAAGTCCCTGTGGATTTAAAAGAACATCTTTTGACCTGCCTTTTGGAAGAGGTTGTAGCTGTCTTGGAAATGCTTGAAGCAGAGGACTTTTTACCCTTAAATATCAATTATAAATAAAAATATAGAGAGAATAATGCTTAAATCTTTAATGAAATCAATTGTAGTTTTAGCTGGCTTGGTTGCCGCCTTTTCAGCCATGGCCGAAGTGGCTAAACCTGGAATCCCCGATACTTTTGCGGAGAGAAAAATCGTACTCCAGATTAGCGACCGTGACCCTTCCAAGCAAGTTCTAACACTAAATGTGGTCGGTAACCTTCTTAAGTACTATCAAGGGGAAGAGATTGATATTGAGGTTGTCGCCTTTGGTCCTGGGATTCGTCTTTTAAAGGCAAGCAACAAGAATGCAGAGCGAGTGAAAATTTATATGGATGCTGGAGTTCGATTTAGCGCATGTGAAAAAACGTTAAATAGTTTTGCCGCGAAGCTTGGGAAAAAAATTGAACTTCAAGATGGGGTGACCGTGGTTCCTGCTGGAGCTCCGCGTATCTTTCAGCTACAAGAAGCTGGATGGAAGCTTCTAAAACCTTAAGCCTACCCATTGTAAGGCGGAGTAAGAAACCCTGGATTTTTGCTAAGCCGTAGGGCTTGATGGTTGAAAAATCATACTTAACTAAAGCCTCGTACTAACGGGGCTTTTTTATGCCTGGAATCAAACCCAGACAAGAAGCACCTGGCTTGGCAAATGAACGCCTCTTTTTGATTTTCGTGTTAGTAATAACTAACTGGTAAAGTGTCTTTCTGCAATTTTTTGCACTTCAGGATAGTCCGTTTTTCCCGTGCCTAAAACAGGAATGGCCTCTACCAAAATAACTGTTTTTGGAATCATCAGTTCGGTCACTTGGGTTGCTTTCGCAGCATCAATGACCGTGCGGCGGCTTAAGGTTGAGTCATTGGTGACTAAGACTAGCTGTTCACCCTTACGCTCGTCGGGCACAGCAACGACTACGTGGTGCGCTTCTGGACTCGCTTCGTTTATATAGCTCTCTACGGCTGTCAACGAGACCATCTCACCACCTATTTTAGCAAAACGTTTGGCACGACCTTTAATCCAGACATAGCCATCGCTGTCTACATCAACAATATCACCGGTATCATGCCACCCCTCTTTAGGCGGCAGTAAAACCCCTGGATTGTCTGGCATAAAATAACCCAGCATAATATTGGGACCCTTCACAAACAGACGACCCCCTTCTTTGATGCCTGGCACGGTTTCCAGACGATACTCAACGCCTGCAACAAATTGTCCGACTGAACCATGTTTATAAGCCGTTGGTATATTCACCGCTAGCACAGGCGTGGTTTCAGTTACTCCGTAACCTTCATAAATCGGCTGATGATATCTGTCTGCATATATTGCACGGGTTTCGGGGCGAAGCCTCTCAGCACCTGCTATTAAAGCTGTGATGCTGTAGAAATCGAACGGATCCGCTTTACGCGCATAACCAGCGAAAAAGGTATCTGTTCCAAATATAAAACGTGAATTTGTTTGGTAAACCATCTCAGGCACGGCCGCATAGTGTAATGGTGAAGGATACATAAAGACTTTAGCGCCCTTAAGAATCGGCCATAACATGCCCGCAGTGAGTCCGAAACAGTGAAACGTTGGCAAAGCATTTAAAATCTGCTGACCAGGCAATAACGACAACATCGAATGGATTTGTTCAACATTACTGACTAAGTTTTGATGAGAGAGCACCACCCCTTTAGGTACGCCCTCTGAACCTGAAGTAAATAACACCACCGCACCATCTTGTGGATCTTTAAGATAACCGGGCAGGGATTTAGCAGAGGTCATTAATCCTAGAATCTTATCCAAACCCCCAATCTTAGCACGACTGTCTTCTAAGAAAATAAACTGAATTTGGGTGGAAAGTTCATCTATTAAGGGCTGTAACTCAAATGTCTCGACAAATTTTTGCGAGGTGATAATGCTCTTTAACTCGGCGGTTTGACAAGCAGAACGAATCGCAGCAATCCCTGAGGTGAAATTAATCATGGCGGGCACATGGCCGTATGCTTGCAATGCAAAAAAAGTGGCTGGCATAGCAGAGACATTAGGTAACATCAAACCAACGCGGGTCTCAAGACCTAGCACTCTGTGCAGTTGTTTGCCTAAAATCATCGAAGCTAAGGTCAATTTTTTAAGGTTCAAGGACTGCTTATTAATATCTTCTACACAAGTTTCGTGCTGACGATAAGTCGACTTAGCCTGCAATAAGGCCGCAAATAATGGCTGACTTTTAACAGAACCATAGTAACCACCATCGCGTAACATGCGGAAAATCTGTTGATTTAAAAATAGGTGTTTTGCTTGGCCCTTTCGGCCTCCGGCGGGCATTATTTTCTGCGCAGGTTGTAAACTAACCGTGATTTTAGGAAACCAAAACTGCTTGATAAAAGCGAATTTTGTGCCATCAAGATAAGAGAACTTGCTATAGATCGCGCCACCAATATGAACGGGTAGTACCACCGCACCCGTCTTTTCAGCGACCATCGCTGTGCCTTGATAAACTTTCATCAGGCTGCCGGTGGTGGTAATACGACCTTCAGGGAAGATCATGCACTGTTTGCCTTTTTTGAGCTCGGCAATCATATGCTTGGCGGCATAAGGACTGTGTAAATCAACCGTAAAGAAGCTACACATGTTTAAGATGAAACGCTCGTACCATTTTTCAGTATGTGAGGCATCCACCATAAACGTGGTTTCACCCGGAATAAAGAGATCCAATAAAGGACCATCTAAAGTCGATACATGGTTAGAGATAATCAGCAGTGGTTGTTCGGTTTGATCCACCGCATGATAGTGTTCTAGTCCCTGTACCTCGACACGATAAACTAACTTGAATAAGCCTTTAGCAACTAACTTAAATAACCACTTCATTGTGACCCTTTGTAAAAAAATTGACGGGAGGATAAGCCAACAATGAGTCGACTAGATCCGTTTTAAACGATTTTTAGTTTGTTTTGCCTAACCTGTAGCCACAGAGCAAAAATTAAATTTAATATCGCTAAAAATAATAAAATATTCAATAAACTAATCGATAACGCGAAACCAATCATCACTAAAACGGCGGACAATACCATCAAAAATGCATTGAGTATATTATTGACGGCGACCATTCTAGCACGGACTTTCGCTGGGGTTTGCGTTTGTAGGAGTGTGTAAAGAGGCACTATATAAGCCCCTCCTAACAATGCAATCAGTAACAATAGAAGCAATAGAGTGTTGAGCGGCCAAATCGTTATAAATTCATTAAAACTAAGTAGACTGGCTGATTTACTATAAAGGAATAAGAAATGCGCGCTCTGCTCAATCATCCAAACCATTGCCACTAACAATATCGATATCAAGCCAAGAAATAGGCCGTGCCATTTTAAATCTAAGTTATTTTTAAAAATCAGAGTGACTAAAACAGATCCCAACGCAATACCGATTGAAAAGACCGCTAAAAATGCCGTGGCTACGCCTTCATTCGCTAATAAGTCATACTTGACCAAGGTAGGAATCTGGCTGAGCATCACCGCCCCTAAAAACCAAAACCAAGAGATGGCCAATACGGCAAAAAATGAAGTGTGATACCCCTTACAAAGTGCTATTAATTGCCAACTACTTTTGAAAAGATTAGCTTCTATCAACAACTCGCTATTTTGTATCGTGGAAGGTTGAAGCAATAAGCTCACGCCATAACCAAGCAGTGCAACCCCTATAATAGCAATCGATATTACCTCAGTTCCATTCGGCATTAACACGCCAACCCCTCCCAATATAGTGCCTAATAGAATGGCGATAAAGGTTGAACCACTGAACAGTGCATTGCCCTGCATTAAGTTTTTAGCTTCTAACAGTTCAGGTAATACGGAATATTTAATAGGTCCAAAAAAAGCCGATTGCGTGCCCATTAAAAACAGGGTCACAAACAACAATTCTAGTTGAAGGTTTAACAAGGCTATGGAGCCAAGCAGCATAATAAACACTTCCGCCAATTTGATTTTTTGTATCAGAAACGATTTAGGATAATGATCAGCGAGCTGGCCTGCAAGGCCAGAAAACAGAAAAAAAGGCAGGATAAATAGACCCACGGCGAGCGTAATCAATAATCCAGTTTCACCATTTGATTGACTCAATCTAAAGGTAATCAGTATCACCAAGGCATTTTTAAAAATGTTGTCGTTAAAGGCGCCTAAAAACTGTACCCAAAACATGGGTAAGAAATATTTTGTACAAAACAAAGAGTTAGAGTGAAAACACTTGAAAATAAAATTCATGGGTACAGGACAATAAAATTAATACTCTAACTGAGTATTATATTTTAATATATTTCCACCCTTCATTTAAACGTTCAACCACTGCATCAAGTGCTGGCTTATCGTGCTTTACCTGTGGCAACAAGTGAAACTTTACATCCTTCCCCATAGCCCTTGCCAAGGCTCTTTTACAAGCATATAGGGTTAAGTTATCAAATCGGTTTAGTAAGCCTTCAAGTTTCTCTCTATTAGGGTTATTTACATCAAATAATTTTACCCCTTCATAATTGGTAATGAAGTCAACTTGCATGCCCGATCCACCTTTCACTAGCAATTTTTCTGTTTGATCTAATGCGGCCGCTAATTTTTTCGGATTAGAAGAATCTAAATGAATTAGGTATTTTTTCTCCGCCATTTGTGGTTGGCTAGAGGACGATAACAAGGCCTGGTTAAAAGGCATATTGACGGAGAAAAAGCCTAATAAAATCCCAATAAAAAGCGCTGCAACCGCTGATTTTGGTAATTGCCAACCGGTCTTTTTGTTATCGACTAAAGGTTGATAAGGCGGCACATTTACCAGTTGATAAGAATCCTTTACGTGTCTTTTTAACGTACTAATCTGAATAATCTCTTCACGAAGACTCTCATCTGTCTCCATTAATTGTTCAATTTCTAGATTTTCTGGAGACGATAACTCCCCATCGACATAAGCATGCATTTGATATTTTTCGATTACAACACTCATCAACGCCCCCTCAGTGGCACGACTTTTCTCTGCTCAGAATAAGACTTGTCTAATAAAAATCGAAGTTTTTCCCTGCCTCTTGAAATCCGGCTCATCACGGTACCAATAGGGGTTGACGTGATGTCTGAAATTTCCTGATAGGAAAATCCCTGAATATCAGACAGGGAAATCGCCTGCCTGTGTTCAAAAGAGAGTTTGCTCATGGCATTATGCAAAGCATCTTCAGTTTGCGATTGTATTAATTTACTTTCAGTACAGGCCTCGGACAAACAGTCATCGACTTCGGCTTCATCCGCCCACTCCCAACGGCGATTGTATCTTAAGTTATCGACAAATTTATTATGCATAATTTTGCTCAACCAAGCACCAAACTGGTCAAAGTTATCTAAGTCACCTTGGTTTTCAAGTGCTTTTAACATGGTTTCTTGCACTAAATCTTGTGCCAAACAGGATTGATGCGTCCACGCAAAAGCAAGCCGATACAGACGTGCATAATGGGTTTCAAGTGCAATATTGAATCGTTCTCTTTGCTGTACTGAACAAAGAAATTTCACGACTTTTCTAGTTATTGTCATTGTTCATTGTTTCTTATTAAATTGTATTTTATGAGGGTTTAACCGCACATAAATTACGCCTTTTAACAAAAAAAGCAATCATATTAACGATTTATGAAATAAGTAAAACTTGTACATAGATAGAAAACTCTATCTCAAAAAGATGGAATAAAACGGAGTGCCCAAGCGTTTAACCTTTGTATCAACAAACTTATAAACAGTCAGAGGAAAAAATAAATGTTTAAAAAAACAGCTCTAAAATTAATGTGGTTATTTGCAGGTCTCACTATTTCAATGTCTGCATTTTCTGCTCCAAAAGATTCTCCACTTCCACAAACGTTTGCAGAAAATAAAATTGTTTTGCAGTTAAGTGATTTCCATCCTGGTAAACAAACTTTGGTCTTGAACGTTGCCGGAAACCTACTAAAACATTACGCGGGTCAAGAAGTCGATATGGAAATCGTTATGTTTGGACCAGGTGTTCGTCTAATGATGAAAGGTAATGTTAACGATCAACGTATTCAGACCTTAATGGATGCAGGCGTTCGTTTCGCTGTTTGTGGCAATACAGTGACTAACATGGGTAAGAAACTAGGCCACCTGCCAGAAATCAGAGATGGTGCTATGCATGTAAAAGCCGGCGCAGCACGTATTTTACAACTACAAAAAGCTGGTTGGCAGGTACTAAAACCATAATCAAATCTTCAGGTTAAAAGGATATTAAGCATGAATACACTACAAAAAATTTCTCAATTATTCCTAATGGCACTGGTTACCAGTTTATCATTCTCAGCAATGGCTGGAAGCGACCGTTATGGACAACAGAAAGTGGTTTACCACGTTAATTATGACAACGCTAAAAAACAGTCTGGAGCTTTAAGAAATATTCAAAACCACATCAATGCCGTCGGCGCTGAGAATCTAGATCTAAGAGTGGTAATGCATGGCAATGGTTTATCTTTGGTACTTAAGCCTGAAGCACTAAAAGAAGTTCCTAAGTTTAAGTCGGCCAATGCTAATCAAGTCATGAAGCAAAAAATAGATAAATTGAAGCTGCAAGGTGTGACTTTTAATGTCTGTGCCAATACCCTAAAAGGCCGAAAAGTCGATTTCAAGAAGCACCTATATGATGCTGAAGAGTCCGATATCGTACCAAGTGGTGTTGCAGAACTTGCATACCTACAAGACCAGGGCTTTACCTACCTTCGCCCGTAATACCGAAGATAGAGACAACAATATAATAATAAAAATAAAAAATTATGAGGATACACATGCTAAACAAAAAATATGCATTCAAAAAAACCGCAATATTATTGGCTTTAACAGCCGCATTTGCTTCACAGTCAGCACAAGCAGCCAACTGGCTGATGTTACAAGGAACTGAAAAAGATCATCAAGCACCGCGTGCTAAGGTTTGGGGTTTTGTGCAAGCTGAATATCAACAAACGGATGACTCAAGAGTTTCCACTGGTCCTAATGCTGATCAACCACTCGCTTTTAACCAAATCGGGCCACAACTAAATAGTTCTCAGACTTTTAATATTCGTCGTGCGCGTATTGGGATACGTGGGGCCAACCTTCCACTAGATAAAAATGTAAACTATTTCGTGATGACAGAACTTGGAAACAATGGTATCACCACAGGTAAAGATGGTAACCAGGGTAAATTAACTGATGCCAGTATTACCCTTAACCATATCCCAGGTGCGCGTATTCGTGTTGGTTTATTTAAAACTCCAGGGTCTGAAGAGTCCTTTCAAGGGATTCCAGCTTTTAACTACATCAATTTTACATCAGCAACAGATCGTCTGTTAGTTGAACGCCCAGTTGATACTTCAGAGGATGCACAATATAGATACCCTGTTGGTGCCGTGCGCGATACGGGTATTCAGGTATTTGATAGCTTCCGTGATGGCGCTTGGGAACACTCTTATGCGATCATGATAGGTAACGGTGGCGGTTTAGCAACTGCTGATAAAGACAAGGATTTAGACACCTACGCTTATGTCTCTACAGAAAAGGTCTTTGGAAAGTCAAAAGGTCCATGGCGTCACGGCATGAAATTCTATGCTTGGATGCATAATGGAAAAAGAACCATTGGTACTACTTCTATTTCTGATGATACTACTTCTGGAAATAAACGAAATCGTAGTGGTCTAGGTACCACCTATTTTGATGGCAAGTACCGTTTGGCGGCTGAGTATATTCAGGCTGACGGGATGATTTTTGCTGGTACATCTGGGGCTCAGCTAGTTGGTACAAAAATACATAGACCTGTTGCTCCTGCTAAGGGCGATACTGTTGGTTTAAATGTACAGGTGGATGAAAAAGCAGCTGGTTACCATATTGATTTAGGTTACCGAGTAATGCCAGATATGGAGTTAAACGTGCGTTATGACGCTTTAGACAGCGGTACTGAAGTTGATGCTCACTTACGTGAATTCAGAACAACGACTTTAGGTGCGCAGTATTTCTTTAACAAGAAAACTTCTGTCCGTGTGAACTATGAAATGCGTTCAGCAGAAGCTCCAAAAGTAGCTGCAACTGGTCCTGGTTCAGGAGTTCATAAAATTCTTGACAACATGGATAACCGTCTATCTGCACAGGTTATGATGATTTTCTAAGTTTAAAAAGTTGGATTACTCTTTGTTTGTTGGTCAACGACCAACAATTTGCCCCTATTAACTTCCTACAATAATAGGGGCTTTTTTTTGTCAAAAATTGTAGGACTGAGTTTTTAAACCGTTATTCCACTGTGTCTTAATAAGGCATCTATATTCGGCTCGCGGCCTCTAAAGGCTTTAAATAACAGCATTGGATCAATCGAACCACCCGCCGCTAAAATAATATTTTTAAACTTAGCACCCGTTTCTGGGTTCAAAATACCCTCCTCTTCAAATAGACTAAACGCATCCGCAGACAATACCTCTGCCCACTTATAACTAAAATAACCAGCCGCATAACCGCCTGCAAAGATATGACTGAAGCTGTGCAAGAAACGACTATATTCTGGAGGCATAATCACGGCCACCTCTTGACGAATACGCTGCGATAAATCGGCAATCGCTTCGACCTGTTCCGGATTGTAATAGGCATGCATTTCAAAATCGGTAAGCGAGAATTCTATCTGACGCACCATCATCATCGCCGACTGAAATCCGCGACTTTTCTTTAAGGATTCAAACAACTCATCTGGTAGCGTTTCTCCGGTTTCAATATGACTTGAAATCAAAGCTAAGCCCTCTTTTTCCCAACAAAAGTTTTCCATAAACTGTGAAGGCAGTTCAACTGCATCCCAAGGAACACCACTGATACCTGAAATATCCAACTGCTCCATTTCCGTCATCAAGTGGTGAATACCGTGTCCAAACTCATGGAACAGGGTTGTCAACTCATCGTGTGTTAAACAAGCAGCTTGCCCCTCTAACGGCGGTGTAAAGTTACAGACCAGATAAGCGACAGGCTGCTGTAAAACACCCTGTGGATGTCTCCAACGGCTGATGGCTGAATCCATCCAGGCACCACCGCGTTTGTTTTCGCGAGCGTACAAATCTAAATAGAACTGACCAATGACGTCGCCATTCTCAGCGATCAACTCGAAAAATCGTACGTCAGGATGCCAAACCGGAATGTCTGTTTTGGCCTTGATTCGAATACCAAATAGCCTTTGAGTAATTTCAAATAAGCCCTTTAGAGCTGATTCCACCGGAAAGTATGGGCGCAATAGTTCTTGAGAGAGCGACAAGGTTTTGGTTTTAAATTTTTCAGAAGCAAAGGTCACATCCCATGGCTGAAAGTCATCAATGCCTAATTCCGTTTTGGCAAATTCGGTTAAGGTCTTCAACTCTTGTTCTGCCTGAGGTTTTGATTTTGTTGCTAGATCCCGCAAGAAACCCAATACTTGTTCACTGCTTTCAGCCATTTTGGTGGCCAAAGAGTAATCAGCGTACTGATCAAATCCAAGCAGATTGGCTTTCTGATGGCGTAATGAACGAATTTTGAGGATATTAGCATTGTTATCAAACTCCGTATTGTGGGCTTGATCTGATGAACGCGTAGTAAAAGCGCGGTAGAGTTCGGCCCTTAAATCACGACTATCCGCATGGGTCATCACCGCCAGATAGGAGGGGAAATCTAAAGTCACACACCAACCCGTTAACTCTCTATTTTCAGCTAGTTGTTTAAGCAAGCCTTTTGCTGAATCCGGCAACCCTTTTAGCAAGGATTCATCGGTAATGTGTTTTGACCAGGCCTGGGTAGATTTCAAAACATTATTGGAAAACTGACTACTCAGTTGTGACAATTGTTGTGAAATCTGCTGATACTCAGACTGCTGTTCAGCAGGTAAAGCAATACCACTTAAACGGAAATTACGTAACGCATTCTCAATGACTTTTTTCTGTGCCAGGGAATAGTTCATAAATTCTAGGCTGTCGGCAATTGAATTGAATTTGGCATACAAACCCGCATTCTGACCCACTTCAGTATAGTAAGCCGTGACCTTGCCTAAACAATCCGTATAAGCCTCATGCCATTCATCACTGTTTTTAACCGCATCTAAGTGGCCAACAGGCCCCCAAACACGTTCAAAACGATTATCAATCACTTCTAAAGGTTCAATGAAATTCTGCCAACTTGGGATTTCTGTCATAGCCACCAAACGCTCGATTTCTGCACGATTATCAGCTAATAGTTGAGTGATTGCAGGCTCAATATGTTTCACGTGAAACAACTCAAAATTAGGCAGTGATGAGATATTTAGCAAAGGGTTGTCTTGGCTTTGAGTTGATTTGGTCATATGAATTTCCTATTTTTACTCTTTTGAATGGAATATAAATCTAAAACAATTTGGATTTCTTTAAACGTTAAAGATTTAGAATGGTTTTATTATAGCGCAATGAGGAATAGTATTAATGGAACACTTTCAATCAGAAATAGTTTTACAGAGCCCAAATAGGGGTACTTACAATATCACAGACAAAATTAATAGAGTTGTCATAGAGTCCGGAATTCAATCTGGGATCTGTCATCTATTTATCCAACACACTTCAGCCTCATTGATTATTACAGAAAATGCCGATCCTACTGTAAGACAAGACATTGAATATTGGCTGCAAAAGACGGTTTTAGATGGAGATAAAAACTACCAACATAACGACGAAGGTGACGATGATATGAGTGCTCATATTCGTTGTCTAATTACTGATACGAGTCAAACCATTCCAGTGACAAATGGGCGACTCAATTTGGGTATTTGGCAAGGCTTGTTTTTATATGAACATAGAACCAGTCGTTTTGAGCGAAAACTCATTGTGACCATTCAGGGAAATTAGGGGTTTTCAATTTCAATATTAAATACAAAATCGAATCTTAGAATGAAGCATAAATTTAATTATTAGAAGACTTTCGAGTAATTTATCCAAAAAATACTTAATAGGAGGCGCTTTATAGGGTTTTAACCCTTAAATCCTACTAACTGCCTTACCGTAACTCAATAAATCACTTAGAGACCTGTTTACGGAAGTCAAATATCCTAACAAAATCAAAAAATGGATTGATTAAAACGGCTGCACGAATGATCCTCCTACTCTTGATTCGCAGTATTAGTTTTCTGCTTATCAGTTTCGGTGTCACTGGCAAGTTGTAAACGGGCAATTCGTTTTGATAAAGTGTGTAGTTGTTTAAATCCGTCTATTAACTGCATTTCATAACGAAATACTTTTAAACGCGCCTCATCCGGTTTAAAGCGTCTCACCTGATGGGTTAAAGCCTCTTGAATCAAATGATCAATAGTTTGCTTTATAGCCAATACCGATAAGGCCGCTTCGCTGTCTTTTTCATAGATACTTTGTAATGCATTCTCCATAGATTTACCCACCTCTGATGTCAGTTGACCCACTAGATTAAGCATGGTTTCACTTGGCTTAATGTTTTCTTGAATCATCTCATGTAGAACTTGTTGTAAATTGGAATGAATAGTCTCTAACATCGATTCTAAATTATTGGCCACATTCATAAGCTTCATATATTCATGCTGTTCCTCCGCAGTCAACTCTGACTGCCCTGCTTGACCCAGATAACTGAGTATCTGCCCTTGGTATGACCTTAATCGCTGTAACGTCATATCCTCTCGAGCCAATCGGTCTATATTGTGGTTGGCAATCATTGACACCAATCTCTTATAAAAAAGCCCGACTTGTTTTTGGTAGTGCTCTAACTCTAAATTCACAGCTTTCATTGCCAGTGATGGTGTACCAAGTAATGCTTTATCTAAAAATACACTCTGGAATTCACCAATTGCTTTTTCCTCTGGCAATACAGGAAATACCTTGTAGACACTCCAGAGAAAGAGTGGAATCAGCGGCAAAAACAGTATCACAGCGGCTAATTTAAAGAGAGTATTGGCATTGGCAATTTCTCGGGGAGTATTTTGAGCCAAAATCTCCATTGTCTGCCCATTAAGGAGATCATGCGCTGAAACAAATATTGCCAAATTGCCTAATTCTGGGATAAAAGGTAACCAAATCAAGACACCTAAGACATTAAATTGCACATGAATCATAGCAGTACGTAAGGCTTCACGTGATTTACCAATCGCCGCTAACATCGCGGTGATTGTGGTGCCAATATCGGCCCCTAAAGACAATGCAATTCCCGCCGGTAAGGTCAAAAACCCATTACTGGCCATAACAATGACTATGGCAATCGTCGCCGAGGATGATTGAACTAATGCTGTAAAGACCAAACCAACTAATATACCCAAGAAAGGGTTTTGCATCTCAATCATTAAATCTAAAAAAGGCTGATAGGTTTTTAATGGCTCCATGCCTTCACTCATTATATTCATGCCAAAAAATATAAGACCTAAGCCCATAATCAAATCACCTATGGCTTTTTTCTTACGTAACTTAGCCGTAAATTGAATGATAAAACCAATTGTAACCATTAACAGAGCAAAATGGGTGACCTTAAAAGCCACAATTTGTGCGGTGATTGTTGTCCCTAAATTTGCGCCCATAATGACACCAGCCGCTTGTCCAACGGTTATCAATCCAGCCGATACAAATCCAACCACCAATACACTTGTTACAGAAGAGGATTGAATGACAGCGGTAACACCCGCACCAGTAATAGCACCCATCACTCTGTTCGTTGTTAACCTGCCCAGCATGTTTTTCATTTTATCGCCGGCAAGAGCCAATAACCCTTTGACCATTTGCTCCATTCCAAATAAGAACAAAGCCAAGCCACCAGCCAACCACATAAACATAGTGAACAAGTCCAATGACTGCGTATTTAAAGTCTCAGAAAATGCAAAAGAGCTATATAAAATAGTTAAGACAGCAATGATACGAATGATAATTTGTGTATTGATGAACATCTTGAATCAGCCTGTTACTGCTTATAGGAATTACTTTATATTAACGCTATTGAAATCGCGGGAATAGTATTTTTACTACTAATTAAATAATTAAGGGTTTTTACCATGGTTATAGTTATTATTTAGTGGCTATTAATCAGTATAACAATACATAAGGTACTCATTATATGATCTAATACGTACGATTTTAAAACTCTAAGGAAGAATCAATGAAAAAACAAACTTTAGTTTGGTTAGCCGCAGCAACTGTTTCAGGCATGATGGTCTCATCTATAGCGATTGCATCTCCAGAACCTACAGATCCAAAAAAACAAACTCCTCAAGGTCTTTACGTGGATGCTAAAGAAACAGCTGAAATGATGAAAAATGATCCAAAAGTAATCTTGGTAGATGTTCGTACACCAGAAGAGTGGCAGTTTGTTGGTCATACAGAAGCAGCACAGATTATGATTCCATCTGTCACATTTGTTTACAATGCAATGGATGCTAAAAAGCCGCGTTATAACTCTGTTAACAACGACTTATTTGTTTCTCAATTGGAAGAAAAAGCATACGTGCTTGGTGCTGATGAAAACTCTACTTACGTTATGATGTGTCGTTCTGGTTCTTCACGTGCACAACCTGCAGCTAAAATGCTTAATCAATACGGTTATAAAAATGTTTATATTATGACGGATGGTTTTGAGGGTAGTAAGACTAAAGAAGGCGACAAAAAAGGTTTCCGTCTTAAAAATGGTTGGAAAAACTCTGGTCAACCTTGGACTTACAAAATTGATGCTGACAAAGCGTATTTTGTTAAATAATTAATAAACGTTTATTAGTAAAAAGCCGCCTTTTGCAGTGCAAAAGGCGGCTTTTTTGTTTCACGTGGAACCTGAAGAAAATGACCATGCCTGGCATGTCCTGCGGCTTTACAAAGCCATGTGAGCGTAGGGTCATTACTGCAATAAGACAATCAATTTACTGTACTACTTTGCTTATAGTTATGGGCGCTGCAAACTAAATTTATCCACTGTCGTAACATAATCATTACCGCCTAACTTACCAATAGCATTTAATAACTTCGCATTAATATGGCCTTCTTTATAAATCGCTTCATCAATATAAATCCCGATGACATCCAATAAAATCAATATTCCACCTGCTGGTAAATCAGAAATGGCAATGGTTTCACGTAAACGACATTCATAACGTACTTTGGATTTTTTTACACTCAAAGAAGCCACAAATTCACTAGAAATAGGCTCAATACCCAGCGCAATAAATTCACTTACTTCTGAAGGATAGGCGGCACAAGAACCATTCATCTCCTCGGCCTGATTCGCACTCACGACATTGACGACACAGTTTTTTGTTTGCTGCAAATTAACCAATGTATCTTTGGCTTTTTGATTAGATTGATTAATATGGGTAATGGCCAAAACAGGTGGATTACAACTGGCAACTGTAAAAAATGAGTAAGGTGCGAGATTATCGAGACCAGCTGAACTTAAAGTACTGACCCATGCGATTGGGCGAGGAATGATTCCCTCAACTAATAAAGGATAAAGCTCTGCTGTGCTGATATCAGCTGTTTTCAAATACATACAATTCAACCTTATATAGGTGATTAAGTCTTATGGAGAATCAATCAATATTTGATTCATTATTATAAGTGACCAGGCCTGGCATGTCCTGCGGCTTTAAAAAGCCATGTGAGCGTAGGGTCACTTCTGTTTTAAACACAAAGCGATGCCGTGATATCGCTATTATAAAGTTGAATCTAACCCCTTTAAGAGCGCCAGGATCATCGCTCTAACCGAATCTTTCGCCAATGCGACCCCTACCGATTTGGTGCTACCAACTTGAAGATAGACATAAGCCATCGCCTTAGCATTTTTGCCCTCTTTGCCATTAAGAACATCATGCATAGCATGTTCTGCATAATCAATCACATCCACCACTTGTCCAGTGCGTTGTTGCCAAGCATCACATAAAGCGCTGATGGTACCCGAGCCTTCACCTTGCCAAGTTTCACCGTTCACTTCAAGTGACAATTTTTCTATATCCCCCTCTCTATTCAACTGGTAGTGGTTCAATACAATTCCATTGTCTTCACAGCGATAGTGTTTTACAAACTCTGAATAAAGTTCTTTGTGACTGATAACTCCGCCATGCTTTTCGGCTAACTGTTGCGCAATAGAAGCAAAGTCTAATTGAACCCATTTAGGTATATTTAAACCATACTCCTGTGCCAGGACAAATGCTGAACCCGCTTTACCAGATTGACTGTTGACTCGAATAATCGCTTCATAATCACGTCCAATATCTTTAGGGTCGATTGGCAAATAAGCGACGTTCCAAGGTTGATCTGGTTGCTGTTTAGTTAAACACTTACGAATCGCATCCTGATGACTTCCTGAATAGGCTGTATAAACAACCTCACCAACCCACGGATGACGAGGATGGGTTTTGATCTGTGTGACCGCTTCAACCACAGGAATCCACTCATCCGGCTGTGAGAAGTCCAATAATGGATCAATTCCTTCACTGAATAGGTTCAGTGCCAAGGTGACAATATCCATATTACCGGTACGTTCGCCATTGCCTAACAAGGTTCCTTCTATACGGTCTGCGCCAGCCAATAATGACAACTCGGCGGCCGCAACGGCACAGCCACGATCATTATGGGTATGAATGGAGATTAAAGCGGATTCCCGATTTGGCAAATGGTTGATAAAGTACTCAACCTGATCGGCAAACCGATTCGGTGAACTACTTTCGACTGTCGCCGGTAAATTTAAAATACATCTGTTATTTGGAGTCGGCTGCCAGACATCCATGACCGCTTGACACACCTCAACCGCATAATCGGTTTCAGTTTGCGAAAAGCTCTCAGGCGAATATTGGAAAATCCACTTGGAATCTGGGCTTATTTCGGATGTCTTAAGGGCGTACTCCTGCACCCATCTCGCACCTTGTACGGCCATAGCCTTGATTTCATCTTTACTCTTCTCAAAAACCTTCTCACGCTGCACAATGCTGGTAGAGTTATAAACATGTACCACCGCTTGCTTAACGCCAGACAAGGCTTCATAAGTTCGCTTTATCAAATGTTCCCGCGCCTGCACTAAAACCTGAATTGTAACGTCATCTGGAATCAACTTATCTTCAATCAAACGGCGGGTAAAATCGAACTCCACCTGACTGGAAGAAGGGAATCCGACTTCGATGGTCTTAAAACCCAACGCCACCAATTGATTCCATAAAGCCAGTTTTTGCTCAACCGTCATTGGATTGGCTAAGGCTTGATTGCCATCACGCAAATCCACACTCGCCCAAATAGGCGCTTTAGTTAATACATTATTTGGCCACTGACGATTTGGCATATTAGGTGTGGATGTACGCTGGTATTTCTGTGGCGGGATATTTTGATTCATCTGTTTCATCTACTTAAACTCTTATTCGCGGTGCGGTCTTGCATGAATTTCATAAGTTATATTTTACAGTTTAAGCGATCGAATCTTATTGCAAACTATTCACTATATTGGATATTAATAACAATATAATGCTAATATACAATAAAATATAACAATATTGAATCAATAAAGGTGCTATATGGAATTAAAAGAATTAACGACATTGGATCACTACGATAAAGCCATTTTAAATGCTCTGCAAAACAATGGCCGTTTAAGTAATCTGGAAATTGCCGATACAATAGGTCTATCACCTTCAGCTTGCTTACGACGATTTAAAGCATTAGAAGCATCGGGTGTCATTTTAGGGTATAGGACATTGTTGGATGCGAAGCAATTAGGCTTAGATTTAATGGCTCTGATCCATATCTCCATGGATAAGCATACCAAGGAACGTTTTCAGGAATTTGAGTCAAGTGTACAAGCCCTACCCAATGTGTTGGAATGTTTATTGCTAACAGGACAGTCAGCTGACTATCAATTAAAAGTGGTGGTGAAAGATTTGGAAGCTTATCAAGACTTGCTCCTGAATCACGTCACTCAAATTGAAGGAGTAAGTGGCGTACATACGAGTTTTGTGCTCAGAAAGGTGGTCGATAAAACGGCGATTCCTATTCTTTAAAATAAAAATTTAAATTTACTGAAAGGTTTATTTCAAAAATAAGAGGTAATCCTTTCCTTTTATGAGACTGTAAATTTATAATAAACGAATTCACTTAAATAAATTGGCAAATAAAAATGGCTATTGATAAAGATATAAATATTTTAGTGGTAGACGATTTTTCCACCATGATCCGAATTGTTACTAACCTACTGAAAGAGCTTGGTTTTTTGAATATCGACAGCGCTTTAGATGGTTCAAAAGCGTGGCCGATGATTCAAACCGGAAAATATGACTTTATCGTCAGTGACTGGAATATGCCAGAAATGACCGGAATTGAGCTGCTAAGACTGGTGCGTGCCGATCCAAACTTGAAGGACATGCCGTTTATGCTAATCACTGCAGAGCAGAAACGTAGTCAAATCTTAGCAGCGGCACAAGCTGGAGTTGATGGTTATATTGTTAAACCCTTTACTGCGGCAACCATGAAAGAAAAAATCGATAAGATTGCCGAGCGCAAAAGTTTAGAGAAACGTGGTGTGAAAGTGGCGCCCAAAAAGAGCAGCCAAGACTTTGCTGCACAGCAAAAAGCAAAATTACAGCAAATGTTAGCCTCAATGCCACCTGAAAAACGTGCAGCTTATCTTGCCAAATTAAAACGTGAGCAGTATACCGGTTAATTTACAGCCATCTGTCTTTTATCACTGGGGTCAATCCGATTACCCTGGTGATTGCACCAACATCCAAATCCTCCATTCAGCCACTTCATTATCCCAGCATGCCCTCCTACCCAGCCAATAGTTATCTAAAACTATAGACTTTAATGAGCGCCTTCCAGGCCTGGTGGTTGGGCCCTATTGGGTATATTAAGCGTTATTTTTCTTTTATTTCATCTTTTGCAGGTTCTATAGAATATTCCACTGAAACACTCAGTTTTTGGAAAAGCCCCAAGCCTACAATCAATAAAACTGAGACCAGTAACAGCGCTGCTGGATAAAGTAATAACGTAATATCTTGCGTGCCTGCTTTAAAGATATAAACCAACCCTTCGATACCCACCGCAATAGAGATAATAACAATAATTTTGGTCATGGTTTGCCGAGCCTCTGCGGCTGAACGAAGCGATTTATTACGAAAAACTTCCTCTTCAACCATATATTTGGCAACATCGATAATTGCGATGGAAATCACAATAGCACCGACGGATTGCAACATGATGGAAATAAACTCTCCCTGACCTAAATCTTTGCTGTTGAAATGCATTATCACTTCATAAACAGACCAACCCATAATCATTATAGACATTCCAGCGAGAATTACCGCCGAAAACAGATAACTCATTGAGGTAATAAATCCAAATATTTTTCTCATAATTGTCCTTTTATATTTAAAAATTACTGAGTTGACCTTATTGACCAAATAACAAGATAATAAAGATAGTGAAGAGTGCGATAAGTAAGGTGCGTAAGCCTGACCAAAGCCAAAAAGTCTGGCTGATTTTACCGAGAAATACGCCTAATAAAAAAATACTAACAAATGCTATCACAATCGAATTAATAAACGGAGATACAAATAAAAAACTGATCTGTTCAGCCAAAAACAGGGGACTGAGAATCAGTAAGCATAATATCAAAGGGGAAAAACCATTGACTAAAGCAATCATTATCGGCAAGTAACGACTTGCCCGGCCATAATCACTGGTTTTGAGGTCCCGAATCAAAGCCTGTTCTAATTCCAATAACTCTTTTTCACGCTCAGCTTTTTCGCTCAAATAAGCACTGCTTAACCCACTCATAAACAGTGCAATTGTCGCTCCTAAACAAGCACTAATGGCAATTGAAATATCAGTCATGCCACTGATATAAAATCCGGTCACCATGCCTAGAATAGTTAAGGCACCATCAAACCCATTGGTAATGAAATAACGCCTAGCAATATTTTGCGCTCGTAAAATGTGCAGCATTAAATGGGTATCTAGAACGAAAGACATACTTTTTTACCTTCTTTGAACGCACACAAAATCTATTTAAAGCTTACCCTAGTTATGGCTAATCGAACTATAGAGCCGCTTCACCATGGACTTCTACTTCATCAATACTATGGATGGATGCGCCCATTTTCTGGACAATGGCGCTGATCTCAGCAAAGTTAATATCTGGCGCTTCAATAGTCACGACAATGGTTTCCGTTTTTTCATCGACTTCAGCAACAATTAAGTTAATCTGATATCTATCACCAACACTCGCCAACGCTAAACAAAAATCAATGGCATTTGGTTCATGTGGTTTAAGTATATCCAAAACCAATTTACGAATAGTTGTCATAAAACCCCTCTGTTATTAACTTAATAATAAAAATACCCATACAAATTATTACTCTAATTCTATAATTTTACTGAACTATATTACAATTCATCTCTATAGTCAGTTGGGTCTGATTAGGGTCAATAATAAACCCTGATAGGGCTGAACGACCGATTAAAAAAGGCTTGGTAAAATGCTTTCTATTGGTTAAATTCACCTCAATTTTTCTTTCAATTCCGCCTAAACAAATATCCATCAGAATCACCGGTCGATGGTTAAAACCGACTAATTTAGTTTTGATTTTAGCTTCCCTATAAATAGGCGCTTCTATTACAAATTTATTAACTGTGGTAAATTTCACCCAGGATTCATTGTTTTTTTCGAAACGTTTAATCTTACTGGCGTGAATTGAAGAGTGGTCTGCACCACTGTCAATTTTTGCCTGAATAGACAATTCTTGTGAATCAAGGATAACCGTTGTAGGTTCTAACCAACCGAGTGTTATTTGAGCACTTGAAGCCGGTAAATAAAAAACCAAACTAAAACTAACAAATAAGGTAACCAGTAATTTCATGTTGCACCAGTCTAATATAAAAGCGGTTATTGGGTTAATTGGCATCGCCATTCTTATCTTCATCTTGAAGCTGGTTTGGTTACCTATGTCAGATACACAATCCCACCTACAAAGTAAACTATTGCTGCAGTATGAAGTTAAAAAAAACATTCCGCAACAAACTGAAATACAGTTACCACTGCCCTATTCTACTCAAGAAAATCGCTTGATTTCACAATCTTTAAATTATAACGGCTGGCGCGTTATTAAAAGAAATTATAAAGATAGCGAAGAGAGAGGTATTACTTTTAAAGCAATTGATGATAAACCTGGAATTATTAAATTGGAGTATTTCTTTACCCACCAAAATCAATCGATTAATTCGCCAAAAGCATTAAAACCCGACAAGTATGAAAAATTTACGGCCCTAGCGAATTTCGATCAAAATAGAATGCTTAAATTTAAGGATTTTTTGAAAAAAAATCAATCAACAGAGAGTGACTCTGTTTTAGACATCACTCAATTTTTAACGGATTACCAAAAATATTGGGGCAAGTTTCCAGCTTATCAAACACTCAGAAACAAGCCCTGTGCTGATTGGTCAAACGTCCACAAAAATCTCCAAATCGCCCTACGAAGCATGGGTATCCCGGCGCGTTTAGTTTGCGGAATCGCCGTTGATGTTCAGGGTAATGGTTATAAAAGAAGTTGGTTGCAAATTCATCATGAAGGCTATTGGAACCCTTTGGATTTATGGCCGGAACATACCTTAAAACTATTCGCTTTATCTAAAGATAATCCAGGCTATATTACGCTTAAAAACGGTTCGGATATGATCGAAAAAATTCAATTTAATGGCGTTCAATACGAGTCTGATGGTAAGTTTCATTTAGAGAAGCTTTATAATTTATATCTACTGCCTTTAGAAATGCAGACGTTACTTAAAACCCTATTGACTCTGCCTTTCGCCATCTTAATTATCGCTTACTTAAAAACCGTTTTTCGTATTGAAGCTTATGGCAATCTTACCCCTGCTCTATTGGGCTTTGCGCTGGCTTTTAATGAACTTTTGGTCAGTTTGACTATTATGACTTTATTATTTATTCCAACGATTTTTGTCCGAAAATTAGTCAGTAATAAAAATAAGATTGTAGAACATACCGTCACCTTAACATTCTTAATTTTGACCTTAATTCTAATTATTACCTTTATGGATATGATGGCTTGGTTAGAAAATCCGGCCGATGCTCTGCTACCAGTCGTAATACTTGCACTGTTAATCGATAAATACTTCGTAAATCTTAAAAAGCAAGGGGTTTATCAATCCAATATCAAAATGCTAAATACTTTATTACTCTCTTTTATTGTTATCGTTGTTTTGCAGTTTTCTATCGTTGGAGAGTGGTTTTTGGCGCATCCAGAGCTACATTTAGTAACCATTGCATTAGCCATACTGTTATGTAAACCTTATGACAATAAAATAGAGTGAATTTGACTCTGTTTCGAACATAAAAAAAGCGACTGAGATACTTTCCAAGTCGCTTTTTTAAAATTCAGAGCTCTTTCATTGGCTATTGTTATTTTGGAGTAATACCTGCCTTCTTTGCAAATCCCGCACCCTTTTTAGTTTTAGCCTCAAGCTCTAACCCATCAATAATCTCTCTGTAATTTAACCCAGATTTTGTCATTTGAACAAAACAGACCACTATGACAGCAATGGTATTAGGCACTTCGCCCTTCTTTTTATAGGACTGTATATTTTTTTCACTGACCTTAATTAATTTACTAAACTTAGGGAGTGATATATCTGCATCTAATAAATGCTTTTTAAATTCTATAAATGTCATAAAAAGTTACTCTGCGCTTGAAATGTTTGCTGATTATATAGAATAGATTGATTTTATTGTCATTTATCTCATAAAAAAGTTACTATTGGTAATAACTTATTACTATTAGTAATTTATATAATCACATATTAATATTTATACTTAAAACCAAGGAGCCCGTCATGCCAAAAACCGTTAATAAAAAAGTCGTCAAAAAAGCCGCGTCTAAAGCAGCAATGAAAGCCGTTGCTAAAAAAGACGTTAAAAAGAAAAATGCTAAAAGCGTCATCAAAACCGTCACTAAAGCGATTATGAAAAAAGAACTTTCTAGCAAAAAGAAAGTCAAATCAGCGACTAAAAAAGCGGTAAAAAAAGCGGCTAAATAATCTGTCAAAGACATTTAAACTGCAATAAAAAAGCGGCTTGGATAAAATCCTCAGCCGCTTTTTTTATTTTTAAATAGAGTTAAACCTTAAGTAAATAGATGTGCATTGAACTGCATATGTACCCAAATACTAGCAAAGTAGCCTAAGGCAATCACAGGTGTCCATTTAAGATGGCTAAAGAAGGTATATTGCCCTTTAGATTGTCCCATTAAGGCCACACCAGCGGCTGAACCCACAGAAAGCAGTGAACCCCCTACCCCAGCTGTTAATGTCACTAGCAGCCACTGTCCTGATGACATATCCGGATTCATAGTTAAGACTGCGAACATAACGGGGATATTATCTACAATGGATGACAATAAACCGACCGCGATATTGGCATTGGTTGCACCCCACTGGGTATACATGACATCAGAGGCTAAAGCTAAATAGCCCAAAGTTCCTAAACCACCCACCGCTAGAATAATACCGAAGAAGAATAGTAAAGTATCCCACTCGGCACGCGCTATCTTATTGAAAATATCAAAGGTGACTGCTTTAGATTCATCATAAATTGCGCCTTCACCTTGATTACCAATATCGTAAGATAATTCACCGGTTTTCTTCAGATAATAAGCAAAGAATTGCAGGTAAGTTAGACCTATCATCATGCCTAATACCGGTGGCATATGCAGGAAGTTGTGCATTGATACCGCTGTGGCAATAGTGGCCACAAAAAGGAAAATAATCCGTTTTGCACCGCGACGCATCTCAATTTTATGTTCTAGAGCTTCCGGTATTTCTTTCGGTATAAAAAACATCATGATCAATGCGGGTAGCGCAAAGTTTACAAATGCCGGTAAAAATAGCGCAAAGAATTCTGTAAAATGCAGAATGCCTTTTTGCCAAACCATTAAGGTTGTAATATCCCCAAATGGACTGAATGCCCCACCGGCATTAGCGGCAACCACGACGTTGATAAAAGCCAAACTGACAAACTTAGGCGAGTTAGCACCCACCGCTAAAATAACGGCTCCCATCAATAGCGCCGTGGTTAAGTTGTCTGCCACGGGCGAAATAAAGAAAGCTAACAGACCTGTAATCCAAAACAGCTGTACATAACTAAAGCCTTTAGAAGTCAGCCAACCACGTAGGGCGCCAAATACTTCACGCTCTTCCATCGCATTAATATAGGTCATCGCGACTAACAGGAAGAAAAACAGTTCTGAGAACTCTAAAATATTGTGTCTTACCGCTTCTTCAGCCACATTCGGTAGATTTTGCGTCATCATCACATAAGCGATAATTGACCAAATAAGACCGGCTGCTAAAATCACTGGTTTTGATTTACGCAGATGGGTAAATTCTTCTGTCATAACGAGTACATACGCCACCACAAAAATACCTAAGCTTAAAAAGCCTGCCCAATGAGTGGTTAAATCTAAACCAGGGGTATCACTTGAAAAAGCTACCCCTGGTAGTAAAAACAGTAGACTGGTTAAGACTACTTTTGGTAAATGAAACATCTGTTCTTCCTAATATTAAAATCGGTACAATATGACCTATAACGGTTTATTCTATATAAAAAATTCTACATTTTTAACTAAAACCTCCCTCTATTTGATTCAAAATTAATAAGGAACCTAAAATGAAGGTTAAATTACTCAAAAAAGAGTATGAAATATTCGCACCTTGGGAAAAGACTTTTAACAAAGTCATGACCCCATTTGAAGATTTCATCCATAATCAAACGACCACTGGTTTAGTTCTGATGTTTATGACCATTGTGGCGCTGGTATTAGCCAATAGTCCTTTTGCAGATAACTATGCCCACTTTTTCCATACTAATCTTGCCATTACCTTGGGCAATATGTCGATTGATCTTTCAATCCATCACTGGATTAACGATGGCTTAATGGCTATTTTCTTTTTCTTAATTGGCTTAGAAATTAAACGAGAAGTCTCTGTCGGCGAACTCTCTGACCCTAAGAACGCGGTCTTGCCTATTTTAGCGGCTGTTGGTGGTATGGTCTTCCCAGCTTTAATTTTCTATTACATTACTATGGGCACACCCGCTGAAAATGGTTGGGGAATTCCTATGGCGACTGATATTGCATTTGCCATCAGTGCCTTGGTGCTCTTAGGAAAACGTGTGCCAGCCGCCTTAGTGACTTTCTTAGTCGCCCTCGCAATTGTCGATGATTTAGGCGCTGTAACAGTGATTGCGATATTCTATACCGATCAAATTCAGATGTCATATCTGATTACCGCTTTGGTATTTTTTGGGGTGCTCATCGCATTTAACCGTTTTGGTATTCATAAACCACTACCGTATTTTATTGTCGGTATTTTGATGTGGGCTTCTATGTTGGAATCGGGTGTGCATGCGACCATTGCTGGAATTTTAACTGCCTTAACCATTCCCGCTCAACCCAAATTTAATCCAAAATTTTTCCATAAACATATGGAAAAATTAGTCGGCAATTATCACAAGGCGGAACAATATAATCCAGGTTCCTATTTATGTGATACGCAAAAAGCAATAGTACGAAAAATGGAATCAGGGGTTCATCGTATCCAAGCCCCTCTAAACCGTTTAGAACATAGCTTACATCTTCCGGTGGCTTTATTAATAATTCCGTTGTTCGCTTTGGCCAATGCAGGCATTGCTCTGAACTTTTCTGAGATGGGCGATTTACTATTACAACCCGTCACTTTGGGCGTTATTTTTGGCCTAATTATGGGCAAAGTTATTGGGATTGCAGGTATCTCTTGGATTGCCATTAAATTAGGCTTGGCCAAACTACCAAATGGCTCGACTATGAGTCAACTATTTGGTGTCTCTTTCTTAGGGGGCATTGGTTTTACTATGTCTATCTTTATTGCCGACTTGGCCTGGGAAGCCAATTATGAATTATTACAAGGTGCTAAAACAGGGATCTTGATTGCCTCATTGGTCGCTGGTTTAGTCGGTTTTATTTGGTTACGTTATGTCGCTAAATCAGCAGTGGTTATACAACCAAAGTAATTATATAAAAACCAACTTAAAACTAAAAAGCCCCATTATTTGAGAATAATAATGGGGCTTTTTTGTGGTCTAAATAAATTGACCCTACGCTCACATGATTTTATAAAGCCGCAGGACATGCCAGGCCTGGTTAAGTCGCACTCTATTCAAAATTGAAATCATCCAAATTGGCTTTAGGCGCCTTGCCATCATAGATCAAGTTAGTGCGATATTGCATATAACTCTCTCTGGCAAAGACATAAGGATCTGGTTGATTTTTAAGATCGGCTATCAGGTTCGCAACTTTGGAGTACTCCACAAATTTACCGCCCATAAAAATAATTGTACGGCCGTTTTGATCGGTATCAATCACATACGCATAGACAGGATCATAAGTTGAATCGACAGTACGACCGACTAATTCACGCAGCGTATAAGAACCGACAAACGGTAACACTAGATAATGGGTTTCATTCCAGAGCCCCCAGCGATAAAGCGTTTGCCCTAAGTCTTCTTTTTTAGCCTCTAACCCAGCTGGCGTCGCAATATCCAATAGACCGAAGAGGCCAAAAGTACTATTAATGGTAAAACGCATAATCCCTGATAAACCATCCTCGACCTTACCCTGCAAAAGACTATTAACGGCCGATAAAGGCACTGCAAGGTTACTAAAAACATTATCTATACCGATACGTACGGGTTGCGGAAAAATCCCGTTGTAGGCGTTCGCTAAAGGCAATCCAACCGACTCATTAAATCCCATATTAAAATCAAATATGACACGGTTAAAAGATTCATAAGGATCTTCTGAACTCATGGGTGCCGTTTTTTTTATCTCATTAGTGATTTCATCCGCTTGAACCGCTGGACTGACCAATAAAGCATTTAATAATAAAATCGGTAACGTTATTTTTAATATCATGAATTGTCTAATTTTTAAGTATTTAGCGGTATTGTACAAGGTATATTCACCTCATCAATTGCTTGTTTAAATAATTCTAAAACCTTCATCCTTGGAAAGGATTTACGCCATGATAGAGCGACGATTCTACTCGGAGGTGTGTCAGTTATCGTTTTTACGGTAAAAAGACTGTCATCACGATCTGAGAGCGAACTACAGGGAAAAATAGAGATTCCTGCGCCTGAAGATACCATGTAACGAATGGTTTCTAATGAACTGGCTTCAAATGTCTTCTGTAGTCGCTTACTTTGATAATTCAAATGTAATAGATTTGGAAAAGCTTCAACCACCTGATCTCTAAAACAATGGCCTGCCCCCAACAATAGAATGGTTTCATTTTTAATCGATTGCAACGAAATAGAAATATCTGTTTCTGCAAAAGGATGTTCTTTGGGAACAATCGCTTTAAAGGGTTCTCGATAGAGTGCTAGGGTTTCAATATTGGGTTCGTCAAAAGGCAATGAAAGAATGGCAATATCAATTTCACCGGTTTGTAACTTCTCTGCTAAGACATGCGTGTAATTTTCTTCAATTATTAAGGGGATTGTAGGCGCTAATTGATGAAATTTAGGAATCAGTTCAGGCAATAGATAGGGCGCTATCGTATAGATAGCACCAATTCTTAATTCTGTTGAAAGATCACTTTGAGATTCTTTTGCAATGGTTTTGATATTTTTACTGCTTTCCAGTATCTCTTCTGCCAATTTAATAATTTGATTACCAACGGGTGTAATCAAAACATCCTGCTTTAGTCTTTCAAATAAAATGACCCCTAACTCTTCTTCTAATTTTTTAATCGCAATGCTCAAAGTAGGTTGGCTAACAAAACAGCTTTCTGCAGCTTTTCTAAAATGCTTCTCTTTTGCGACAGCAATAATATATTTCAGTTCATTTAGAGTCATAAATTAGAAGTCTTTTGATTAATGGTTTTTCTCTTAAATAAGAAAAACGGGCGATAACTTTTCCTTACTTAAATGTATTCTTTTAGTATATATAACCTCCTCTTATTACTCTTGGTGAAGCTAATACCTGTAGATAAACTCAATTTAAAGACTATTTTCAATAAGTTATCTTGTGAGAAAAGTATGTATATAGCGTCTGATAAGGCATGTGTGTAAGTGTGGGCGTTTTGTGGATAAAAAAGACAAATTGGTTTTTTCGGGGTTTTATCCACAATTTATCACAAGTTATCCCAAGGTCTTACGAAGAGGTTTTTAAGGGTTATTGCATATTTATTTGACCCATTATACGGCATAATGAATCTTATTCAAAAACTAAAAAACACAGAAATTACTATGCAAACATCACAATTAAAAGCACTCATTCAAGCAAGACGAACTTGCTATAAATTTTTACCTTTACAAACGAATCTTCTGACCGGTTTAGAAATAAAGCAGTGTTTAGAGGCCGCAATATGGGCACCTAATCATAAACTAACCCAGCCTTGGCGTTTTTGGGTGATTGGTAAAGACAGTCAACAAAAATTAGCGGTTATCTATGCAGATAATAGAGCTTCTAAAAAGGCAGATTGTGGCTCTGTAGCCTACCAGGGCATATATACTAAAGCAGTAGAAAAATTTATGGCAATCCCACAAATTATTTTAGTGGGGCAGGTTTTAGCCAAAGATAAAGTCACTGCTAAAGAGGATTATGCCGCTTGCGCATGTGCCATTCAAAATTTTCAACTAATGGCTTGGCAACAGTCCATAGGCGTTCAGTGGAGCACAGGACCTATTCTGACCGATTATCGTAGTTATGAAGTCTTGGGTATCGAGTCAGAGGAGATCGCTTTGATAGCCGCATTGTATATGGGTAAAGTGGAAGCAGAGTGTCGGCTGAATAATTTGAATCAAACCACTAAAAGAAAACCAGTGGAGGAAGTGACCGTCTATTTAGATTAAGCAATTTTAGTAAGCTTAATCTAATTTTGACCCTGCGCTCACATTATTTTATAAAGCCGCAGGACATGCCAGGCCTGGTTGAATGGCTTTAGGCTTATAGATTTAAAAGTGCATCATCATCTATTATGTTTGTTTCATTGCTCATATTACGCATCTTACGTTTAAATAGGAGTTTATTTTGAACGGGTTCAGGCAGGTCGGTAAAACGAATTAGATCGCGCTCTATCATAATGTCGATAAGATCTTCGATGACACGCACCATATCCAAATCTAGACCATTTAAAACAGATTGCACAATGGCTTCACTGTCAGGTGAGTTTTTGATGAATTCGGTTAACTGCGGATCATGTAAACTGATCTCTTCAAGATTTTCCGCCGGAGCGAATTCTATATTATCGATTTCTCCTGAGGCATTTCGTTCTATATAAATCATGTTATTTCCTTTATAGGTGAGTCCTTCTCATCTTATCCGGCCAAGTAGAACTGATAAAATTTCTAATTGATTGAATTCCCTTATTTTTAGGCTATATAAAACTGAGAATTATTAAGTCTCTATTTCGGATAAAACATTGCCTAATAACGCAGTTAAGCGATCATTTTGAGAGTAATCTACCGGACAATCAATAATAGTAACGGTTGGATTTTCTAAAGCCACTTGTAAAGCCGGTAGCAGTTGATCTGCAGACTTAATACGAACACCCGTTGCGCCAAAAGATTGTGCATACTGCACAAAATCAGGATTTTTAAAGTCTATATAAGCTGTACGACCAAAACGACGTTGCTGTTTCCACTCAATCAGTCCGTATTGGCTATCGTTCCAAATTAAAATAACAATAGGCGCATTGCAGCGAAGAGCGGTTTCAATCTCTTGCGAATTCATCATAAAACCAGCATCACCAGTAACGGCCACTATGCTTTTTTCCGGATAAGCTAATTTTGCAGCGATTGCCCCCGGTACTGCAATCCCCATTCCAGCAAAACCGTTGGAAATAATGCAAGTATTCGGTAGATCGCAGCGAAACATTCGTGCCATCCACAGTTTATGGGAGCCAACATCACTAATCGTAATATCGGTAGATTTCATAGCCGTACGCAAATCCCAAATAATTTTTTGCGGCAGCATTGGCCACGCATCACTTTTATGACAACGGTTCATCTCATCGACCATTGCTTTACGTAAGAGGAAATCAATTTCGGTTGATTCGATAGGTTTTTCAATCATCTCACCGAGACCGGCTAAGTTTTTACCAATATTACCTATGAGTTCAATTTCGGGAATATAACTGTTATCGACTTCGGATTGTTTAGTATCGATATGAATAATGGTGTGTTTACGATTTGGATTCCATAGGTGTGGGTGATATTCGACCATATCAAACCCGACGCAAATAATTAAGTCAGCTTTAGAAAAACCACCATTTTCATAATCACCTTTTTGTAAACCCGCTGTCCCCATCGCCATTTCATGTGAAAAAGGGATAATACCTTTGGCCATAAAGGTATTTACGACCGGAATTTTATGGGTCTTCACAAAGGCTAAAATATGTTCACTAGCACGGGCTCTTACTGCGCCATTACCAACTAGAATGAGTGGATGTTTAGCATTTTCAATTAAAACAGCCGCATCTTTTAAAAGCACATTAGCCGCGAAAGTTAGTCGATTAACACTGACGGGCAAAGGCTGTTCATAGGTCTCCATTTCAACAATATTTTCCGGCAAGTCAATAAAGGTGGCGCCAGGCTTTTCCGCTTCGGCCAATTTAAAAGCTTTACGTACCACTTCTGGAATCGTTTCAGGCGCTAAAACCTGAATCGCATATTTGGTGATCGGTTTAAACATACTGACTAGATCAACCACTTGATGTGACTCTTTGTGCAGCCGTGTGGTTGCTGCCTGGCCCGAAATAGCCACCAAAGGGGAATTATCCATATTAGCATCGGCAACGCCTGTGACGAGGTTTGTAGCCCCCGGCCCTAGAGTAGATAAGCAGACACCAGATTTCCCCGTTAGACGGCCATAGACATCAGCCATATAAGCCGCACCCTGTTCGTGACGAGTGGTGATGAATTTGATATCAGAATCGAGTAACGCATCCATAACATCTAGATTTTCTTCACCTGGAATTCCGAAAATGAACTCTACATTTTCATTTTCTAAACATTTCACAAACAGTTTGGCGGCTTTCATTTTTGATGACTCTTTCGGTACATGAATTAGGATTATGAAGTTTTAAAAAACAAATGACCAGGCCTGGTCATTAATTAATTGGCTTTGGAGGGGGTCAAAACCAAAAAAAGGGGCTAAAAGCCCCCTGATATTGGTAAACCCATATTTTCTAATGAGTTTTTTACTGAAGATTATCTAGTAGTCAAACTGTCGACGGTTTGCCATAGTTTATCTCGACTACCCGTCATAGGTACATCGGTTAGGTACTTACCATTAACGATGACTGCAGGAACACCTTCAACACCATAACTACGAGTTAATCTTGCTGCTTTACGGACCAATTGATCCACTTTAAAACCTTTAAAAGTGGCGATGAAATCAGCTTCTTTAACACCAAATTGGGTAAAAAATTCAGCAATTTTTTCTACCGTAAAAAGCTCTTTTTTATCACGGTGTATGGCATTAAAAAAAGCTTTATGCGATTGATCAAGGACACCGATTTCTTTAGCCGTATAAAAGACCTTAGCCATAAATATCCAGTTAGGACTATTAAAAACCACAGGCATACGTTCAAAATGCACATCATCGGGTTTATCTTTTAGCCACTTGTTAAGACTTGGCTCCAAGCGGTAACAGTGCGGACAGGTATAACCAAACACTTCTACGACGGTTTTAGTGTATGGGGCAATGTCTTGCGGAGTCGGAATCTGTTTATATTCGACACCTGGCATCAATGCCTCACTCTCTGCAGCAAGTGCAGAGTGTGATAGACCACTGATCATTAAGAGAGTCGCTAAGGATGTTAATAATTTTCTACGTAACATAATATTAACCTTCGTCATTTACAGTTCGCCATAAGAGTGTAGACCAGAAAGGAACATATTCACGCCTAGGAAAGCAAAGGTGGTGATCAATAGACCGATAAACGCCCACCAAGCCAGAGGTGTACCGCGCCAGCCTTTAGACATACGTAGATGCAACCAAGCGGCGTAGTTTAACCAAACAATCAGTGCCCACGTCTCTTTAGGATCCCAAGACCAGTATCCACCCCAAGCTTCTGCGGCCCATGCGGCGCCTAATACAGTTGCTATGGTAAAGAATGCGAAACCAAGCGTGATGACTTTATACATCAAATCATCCATGAGCTCTAAAGAAGGCATTCTGCTCGCAAAACCGCTGTCTGGATTTTTCTTTAAAGCTCGTTCAGTTAATAGATACGCTACCCCAACCATGGCTGCAATAGAGAAAGAACCGTAACCGACAAAGTTTGCGGGTACATGTATTTTCATCCAATAACTTTTTAATGCAGGGACTAAAGGTTGAATAACATGAGCATCTTTACCAAAGGTATACCAAAGTAAAAAAGCAACGGCGGCACTGATGACCAACATCACAAACCCACCTAAAGCACGCGTCTTATAACGTTGCTCATAGAAGAGATACATTAAAGAAGTCAGTACAACAAAGAGGATAAATACTTCATACAAACTACTGACCGGAATATGACCGTAATTGAAGTTGATAAGATAAGATTCGCGCCAGCGAACCATCATGCCCACTAGACCAAAAGTAGCCGCTGCCCAAACCATGACATTTGCCGTTTTATAGGTAAAGTCCGATTTGTTATATAAAGCTAAGAAGTAAGTTGCGGTGGCCATTACAAACAGCGCACTCATCCACATAATGGCAGATTGACTAGAGAGCAAGAACTTTAAAAAGAAGGCTTCTTCATTGGCCGTAATCACGTCACCGTGGCTACTATAGGTCCATAAAGCGAGCATGACCATCAAACTCACCGAGACGGTTAGAGTCTGTAAACTCGGCCACAAACGTCCTAAGAAGATTAGACCAACGGTGGTCCCGCCTAAAATCCCAATCTCATACTGATCCATGAGTGAACCATATTGGGTCCAAGCGTAAAAACTGCCAAGTAAGACGAAAGCAATCCAAGCTGCATCCCTAAGGGTGAAGGGCTTCTTTCCTTCGTTTTTAAATTCTTCTAGATAGGTTTCAGTTTGCATTTTTATATCCCTACAATTATGCGTTAATGTTGCTATTATTGAACTTTTTCACACGATTAACAAGACCGTTAAATTCGGTGGTTGTTTCAGGTAAATCTCTATTATCTTTCGCCGCTATGGTGATTTCAGAACTGGTTGTTGAATCTGATTCTGTGTCCACGTTGGGTTTAATGTGAATCCAAACTCGACGTTGGCGTACATAGAACAAAAAGAACACCCCAATAATCAGCGTTGTACTGCCAAAGAACACGACAGCTTTACCAGGGGACTTGGTGATTTGTAACCCTGTCGCCTGAATTTGTTTAAAACTGGCTACCTCAAAATACATTGGTGGACCATAAGCATTTAGGCCCACAATGGTATTTAGAGCATCTTCAAACCAAGTTTGATCAAATTCTGATATTTCATCACTGTGCGATTTAATAACCCCTTCGTTTTTCAGAACATCTAGGTATAAGGTTTGTAGCGCAAAGCTGGTTTGACCATAATAATAGTCAGAAACTTGTTCGCGCTCCGCTTCTGGTACATTGTTATTCGCAAATTCAGTAATACCCGTAAAGCCTTTTGAACGGAATAGGGCTAATAACTGTTGAATGAGTTTAGTTTGCAACTCATAATTTTTCTCAGAAACATCCGCTGTTTTAGGATATTGAGCCGTAAACAGTTCCATAGATCTAATTGGATTATTTAATAACGTTAAGAACTTAAAGAAACGCTCTTTTTTACGGTTTGCATCTGCCGGAATAAACAAGTAGCGGAATGGTTCGGCTTGGCTTTCGCGCATTCCCGTCATAAAGAAGAGACGACCTTCCTGCAGACTCGGCATAACGTAATTTTCATACTCCCAAGCCTTACCTTGTTCATTACGTACCTTGAAGATAATGGTTGGGCCATTGTTATGCATTTTGTGACCCGTCAACGCCTTCTCTTCGTCTGTTGCAGGAATGATATTGTGCATTCTAAAGTCATTAAATTCGACTTTAAATTTACCCATAGGCGTTTTTAAAGGCTCGACTTTATTGATTGCTGTATCCAACTCTAACGGATTAGAGATAGGCGAAAGCAATGGATGTACTTTTAGTTTTAAGGTCGTTCCACCATCCGAAAATGAGGACTGAAAAATAGTGTAATTTTTATAATTCAGCGGGTGGTTAACGGCAATCGTCGCATGGATTGGTTCATCTAGCTCAGGTGCCGTTAGAATCAAATCACTTTCAAAGGATTTAGGCATTCCCGTATCGTAATACTTGATTCTGAACTCTTTGTTAACGATAGTAAAAGGCAATTTTTGCGCTAAATAACCATTTCCATAAGGCAGGAACAGGACATCGGTTTTCCCGCCATCAGCAACATTGACAGAACCTCTAAAAGAGATGTTATCAGGGCCTAACCAAGAATTTTGATTAATCTCATCTAAACTGACGGTACGAGTTTCAGCCACCAAGGAGCCTGTAAGTTCACGATACTTTAAAAGTAAATTACTGTCTAACAGCGCTCCTACACAAATAACGATAATGGAGATATGGGCCAAGAAATAACCTAGACGATTCCATTTACCTTTTAGACCCGCGACGGTAACACTGCCATCATCGCGTATATGAGTTTTGGTTTTGTAGCCTTTATGCTTCAGTAATGCCACGGCATGATCTTGCTGTCTTTCAAGAGTAACGGAGCCTTCAAAAGTGGTGTTGTTAGGTTGATGTTGCAGGGCTGCGCGTGACAGTTTTTCACTATACTGTTTCATGTCTTTTAAAAAGCCCGGAGTATTACGGGTGACACAAATACTGGTTGAGAGCAGTAAAAAGACCAGAACTAGAATAAACCAGGCCGCGCCATAGACATGAAATAAGCCCAAGCTATTGAAGACTTCAGCCCAAAAAGGCCCAAATTGGATCATGTAATCTTGCATGGTTTCGTTTTGTTTCAAAACCGTACCGATAACCGATGCAATCGAAAGCATCATTAATAAGGTCACTGCCAAATTCATTGAACCAAAAAAGTTAAATATTTGATTAGGTTTTTTTGGTTTCTGTGGTTTTGAAGCTGCGCTTGCGCTTGTTGGTGTCTTTGATTCAGTCATTAGGCATCTATTATTAGGTTTTCAATTGTCCGTTTAAGTTCGTATTGAACAGTAAATCCCTTTGATTTAGAAGGGTTTGAACGGTTTGAGTCGTTAAAAAATAGGATAAAGTATATACTGTTGCACACTATTGATAAAGTATTAACGTTATGGAAAAGTCTTAATTATGCAACATCCTCTATACCAGCAAGCAACCTACCTTAAAAGCGTCCCTACATTAGCGCTTTGTCCTGACGATTTAACGCATGAAGTGGCTTTTGCCGGGCGTTCGAACTCTGGTAAATCCAGTGCATTAAATGTCATCACATCGCAAAAAGGCTTGGCTCGAATTAGTAAAACCCCTGGCCGTACCCAGTTAATTAACTTTTTTCCGGTGGATGAAACTCGCGCTTTAGTTGATTTGCCGGGTTATGGTTTCGCCAAGGTCAATGTCAAAATTAAACGCGCATGGGAAGCCGGGCTCTCTGAATACATTGAAAAAAGTAAAGGTCTAAAAGGTTTGATCTTACTGATGGATTGCAGAATGCCCCCTACGGACATCGATTTACAGATGTTGGATTGGTGTGAATCTCTCGATTTGCCAGTTCATGTTTTGTTGACTAAATCAGATAAGCTTAAAAAAGGCCCAGCACAAGCGAGCCTTCTAAAGTTACAAGCTTTGCTTAGAGAAGAGTACCCAAGTGCTACTGCACAGTTGTTCTCTTCGTTAAAACGCGAAGGTTTGAATAAAGTTTGGGACAAGCTAGATGAGTGGATGGAGTATGAACGTCCGATTAAGGAAAAACCAGCTCTGGAAGCGGCTGTTAACAAGGTTCCCAAAAAACCTAAGCCCAAGAAAAAAGGTTATAGAACGTTCTAACAGCGGTTTACTAAGTAGAGGTTAAATTAAGCGGGGAGTCCCTTAATTAACCTTTAATGTTTTGAAGCTGTTGCTCTGAATCTTGCTCTCAATCATCCGTTCGTTTAAATGTAGTTGGAGATTTTCTGACTAAGGTCTAAATCATGCCAGGATGTGGGAGTCTGCCAAGTTTCTAACCAAGCGGGTAATTCATCTGCTGGCATAGCAGAAGCAATTGCATTACCTTGTGCTTGTTCGCAACCCATTTTAATCAACATCTCACCATGTTCTATGGTGTCTATGCCTTCAGCAAGAACTTCTAACTTAAAGGCGTCTGCAAGACTAATAATGCCTTTTAAAATCAAAATATTATCTGAATTATCCCGTAGATTTTTAATAAAACTTTGGTCAATTTTAAGACAGTCTACAGACAGTTTTTGTAGGTAAGTTAACGAGGAATAACCAGTACCAAAATCATCCAGAGTGAATGAAATACCAAACGTTTGGCACTGTTTTATAGTCTTTGAAGTTATTTCTAAGTCATCGAGTTGACCGCTTTCTAATATTTCTAAGCCTAGATTTTCTGGATTAATAGTTGGATGTTTTGCCAGCATATTTTGTAAATTACTAACGAAGTTGTTTTCTTTAAGCTGGAGCCCATCGATATTGACGCTTACCTTGAGATCAAGACCTTGAGCCAACCAAAGTTTCATTTGCATTAGAGCGGTTTCAAGGACCCAATTCCCCAGTTTTACAATCAATGGGTTGCCAGCAATAATGGGTAAAAATTCTCCGGGTGTTAATAAATCTTTTGTTGGGTGTTGCCAGCGAATCAGCGCTTCTACACCAAACACTTTACCGGTTTTCATATTTACCTTGGGTTGGTAATAAAGACAAAATTCTGAAGCTTTTAAGGCTTGATTCATTCTTTCGATAAGCTTGTATTTATAGCGTAGTGTGTCATCGTTTTTAGTGTTAAACAGATGGTATTTATCTCTACCAGAAAGCTTTGCATGATACATTGCTTGGTTTGCTTGGCGTAACAGTATGTCGGTGTCAACATGCTCTTTTTGGGGATAAATAGAGACCCCAATACTGGCTGTTAGTTGGAGTGTTAAATCATCGATATTGATGGGCTGGTTAATGATGTCAGTGAGGTGGTTAATTATTGGAATTGCATATTCGACACTGGCTAAATCCAGTAAGATGGCCACAAATTCATCCCCTCCAAATCGGGCAATTGTATCTGCCTTACGCAAGCTTTTTTTCATTCTTTCTGCAAGAAGGATTAAAACCTGATCTCCTAATTCATGACCATATTTATTATTAATAGCCTTAAAACCATCAATATCAATATAGAGGACAGCCAAGGGCTGTTTATGCCGAAGTGCGACGGTCATGCCTTGATAAAGGCGATCAGAGAGTAGAGTGCGATTCGGTAGGTTGGTTAAAGCATCATATTTTGCAATTCGGTTTAATTCACTTTCATATACTTTTCTAGCAGAGATATTCGTTAATATCAGTCGAAATTCATAGTTGTCTTCACTGCTCTTTTCGATTGAAGCGACCACATATACCCATAATTCAGCACTATTTTGGATTTGTAAACGTAATTCAAAACTCTGTTGTTCTTGAGTATTAAGTATTTTTTTACGAGAGAGATAATAGATATCTTGGTCTTCTGGATGAATAAAGCGTGAGAGGGGTTGTTCTGCAAGTTCACTTTGATTCATTCCGTATAAGTTAGCGGCCATTAGGTTTGCTTCTATGATTACACTGTCTGCAGAGAGTGTGCAGTAGCCTACCGGTGCTGAATTATAGAGCTCGAAATAACGTTTCTTTTCTGCATTCAGCGCGAGTTGTATTCTGTGAAGTTCTTCATTTTGCATCTCCAGCTCAACTTGATGTACTTGAAGTTCATGGATAACTCTAAGGGTTTCTTCATAGTCTAGAATTTCAAAACTTTCAGGTATATTGGCATTTTCTTGAACAACAATTAATTCGGCTTTATTGTGCAATAGTTGAGTATCCAATAATTTTGAATCGCCCTCATTAGCGTGCTTATTTTCACCTTTACTCGTCTTCATTACCCTTTCCTTTTAAACTTTCTGTCTATGACACCAGGCGTTCAGTGGTAGCAATTGAATAGACTTTATTATCAGCGTTGATCAAAGCCGTGGCCGTTATCCAAACCTCTACAATCAGGCCTGCCTTCGTTAGACGATACGATTTATAAGGTTGTAAGGCCTCTAATTTAATAAGTTTATTTATGTTAGTCAACTCGTTAGACCAATTCTCTTTTGTAATGCGATCTTCAGCGTGCAGTTGCAGGGCTTCTTGTTCACTCCAGCCATACATTTTACTGGCTGCAGGGTTCCAGGCCTTAATAGAGCCCGTTAAATCTTGAACGGTGATGGCGTCATTGGCATCCCTAACAATGACCGCTAAACGCTCAAGTTCATGTGTTTTATCGAGTAAATTTTCACGCATTTTTACGATTTCAGTTATATCGATAAAAGAGATAACCGCCCCTTCAATGACATTTTCTAAGGTGCGATAGGGCTGAATGCTCATTGAATACCATTGATCATTATGGGTTTGAACCTCTATTACTTTAGGTAGTAAAGAATCTAAAACGTTTTGGATATCTGGTATTAAATCAGTGTAGTTAATTAGATTGGAGACTATGTCGCGTAAAGGTCGACCCACATCACTTTGAATAAAATTTATGATTTTAGTGATGGAAGGTGTGAAGCGCATTACCCGCAGTTTGTGGTCGACAAAGACGGTTCCGATATTGGTCCCCGCCAGTAGATTATTCATATCATTGTTGGCACGCGATAAATCCAAGACCTTGGTTTGAAGCTCTGTATTGACGGTGGAAAGCTCTTCATTGACGGATTGTAACTCTTCTTTAGAAGTCTCCAACTCTTCGTTGGTAGACTGCAACTCTTCGTTTAATGACTGCATCTCTTTATTAGACGCTTTGAGTTCTTCGTTAGAAATTTCAAGTTTATGATTAGAGATTTGCAGAAAGACTTTCTGTTCATATAACTCTTTTTCAAGGGTTGCAATACGCGTAATGTCATTGGGTTTGTCTGCAGTGCTTTTGATCGTGGTCTCTTTAAGGGGCGCAACAGTTTTTAAAGCACTTTCGGGCAAAGTTTCAAAGATAACGAGAGACCTTTGCGAGACTACCTCATAATTCCGCCAAGTCTGAATTTCTGCGTTTTTTGAAGCTAATCTCGCGTTTTGGTCCTGTTTAAGCTGGAGTATCCAGCTGTTTGTTGGTTTTTGTGGGTGTTATCCAGTTTTTGGACACTCCAATCCCTTGGC
>Ga0307486_1000075_pt1 | contig 114886 bp, 99 predicted proteins | sample CBIW02metaG_FD_203663 | JGI IMG/M metagenome (GOLD analysis project Ga0307486, IMG submission 203663) | Sea-ice brine microbial communities from Beaufort Sea near Barrow, Alaska, United States - CBIW 0.2 | ecosystem: Environmental > Aquatic > Marine > Coastal | place: USA: Alaska | collected...
TTTCAAAGTGGCACAAAACGAACCGATATGGGCTCAACTAATAGCCAAAATTGGCACAATTTGAACCGAAATGCCTGGCACTAACCGACCGAAATCACTGGCACAATTCGATCCGATATATCCAATAGTGCCGCTACGTAAGGTCTGTCGTGCCTCGCAGGATCTACACTGGTAGGCCCACTTATTTTTAAGCCAATAATGTGATGTGCCGCCACATCTATTGCAGGTGACGCCTTCCTTATCGCGCTGTGCTTTATAATGTAAACGACAACTCTCTTCATCTGTGAAATGTACTGTGAATGAAAAAATATCCATAACTTGAATTATTACAACTCAACTAATATAGGACAAATTCCTTAATATTGGAATAATTACGGATATGCAAATTTATTTTTTTTAAATGTGAAAAACTGAGGTCCATGAGGTTACTCCTTCACAGTGGAAGGACGCTTCTTTTCGCATAGCAGTCGAATAGTCGAAGCACTGTCAGGCTGAGCCCGAATAGACGGCCGGGAGGACGATTACTCGGAAAGTCGAAGCCCTTTTTAAGTTTCAATGTCAGTTGCTCAGTACCACTAAGCACTTCGACTGTCGTCTGCTATCGCAGCCGGCTCAGTGTGACAGTTCGTTTTAATAATGAACTAGTTAACCAAACAAAATAATTAACTTGCTTTCTCAATCTGATATCATGATCATATGCCATATATAATTGCAGAAGTTGGTCAGGCCCATGAAGGAAGTTTAGGTCTGGCGCTATCTTATATTGATGCCCTGGCCGAAACCGGAGTGGATGCCGTGAAATTCCAGGTGCATATTGCAGATGCTGAAAGCAGCGAATATGAGCCGTTTCGGGTGAAGTTTAGCGAGCAGGATAAAACCCGTTTCGATTACTGGAAGCGGATGGAATTCAGTCTGGACCAGTGGAAGCTCTTAAAGCAAAGATGTGATGAAAAAGAGGTGGAGTTCCTGGCCTCTCCTTTTAGCAATGCTGCTGTTGATTTCCTGGAGGAGGTAGGGGTAGAACGCTATAAAGTAGGTTCGGGAGAGGTTAACAACTTCCTATTACTGCAGAAAATCGCCCAAACCAGGAAACCGGTGATCCTTTCTTCCGGGATGAGTTCTTATGAGGAGCTGGATAGAACTGTCGGATTCCTGAAGGAACGAAAAGTAGGCTTTTCAATACTCCAATGTACCACAGCCTATCCCACAAAGCCGGAAGACTATGGCTTAAATGTGATTAAACAGCTTAAAGATCGTTATAAGGTGCCGGTAGGTTATTCCGATCATTCCGCCCGCCCGGAAACCTGCATAGCTGCTACTGCTCTGGGCGCTGAGATCCTGGAATTTCATGCGGTCTTTGACCGCCGCAGCTTCGGCCCCGATGCCACTTCCTCCCTGGAGATAGATGAGATTAAAAACTTGGTGCAGTCCGTAAAAAATATTGAAACCTCCCTTAAGCAGCCCGTTGATAAAGCTGATAATTCCCGTTTTAGTGACCTGAAAAAAATATTTGAAAAATCTTTGGCAATTAATAAAGATCTTCCCGCAAGACATAAACTGACTTTTGAGGATCTGGAAGCTAAGAAGCCCAAAGGTTATGGTGTCGAAGCCTCGAAATTTGAAGAGGTCCTTGGTAGGGAGCTGAAAAGGGATATAAAGCAGTGGGAGTTTTTAAAAGAGGAAGATCTGTTGTAATTTTTAATCGTCATAGCGAACTCTTTTTAGGGTGAAGCAATCTGTTATTGGCATGGAATGTTGTAAGGAAGTAGAGTTTAAATTCGGCAGATTGCTTCAGTCGTACCTCCTTCGCAATGACGGTTATCTGGAATTTTTTTTTGGTCACGTCATTGCGAGGAAGCGATAGCTGACGCGGCAATCTTTCGATTGAAGTACTTCTCAAATATTCTTGACTGCATGCTAAGGCCTAGTCGACCTGGTGATTGAACTGACAGTTTTTTGGTTACCTCGAGGAAGTGAAACCAAAAACTAAAGACTCCAGACTACCGACTAACGCCTAATTTATTTACATTTGTTTAAACCCTAAAACCACCTATGCTCCTCATTATCCATCAACATGCTGAAAAGCTTGTCCGCGTCCGCTTTAAGGGGGAAGAGCTGGAAGTGGAGGATACTGATCTATGCCGGGTTTTTTGGAAACTGGCTAAAGAATATCCGGATGAGATCATCACCTGGTGCGAAGAAGAATTTGAAAATTATTTGAATCTAGACTCCTGGAACGAGGTTTTTCATCACGATCTTATTATGGCTTCTTATGCATTAAAGACAGATTATTTACCTAATACCATCGGATATATTGACCAATTGCCCTTTGTAAACGTAAACCGGGAGGTGCAATATGCTACCTGGCGAATGAGTACAGATGTAGGAGGCATAAAAGCAAAGGTCCTACTTCAGTTTCGGGAAATGTTTGGACAGATCGGGGATTTTGGATATCTGCTCAATTCCATTGCGAAATTGGGTCAGCAGAGCGGGTTGTTCTGTTATTCGGCGCCACAACTAATCCAACCGGAATTGCAGCAAAGCGTCACAGAAAAGGAGATAAAAGTTCAGGCTGGAAATGGGGAACTTTTTTCCTTTGTTCAGGCACATTATAAAAACATCCGACTCTGGTTGCTTTTCTGGTGTTTTGTCCGATACGAAAAGTCATTCCCTATTGGAGCTTTTATTATGGCCCATTTTCAAAAAAAATATTTTAAGAAGGACATTGATTTATCCTGGATAGAATTGCGATCTAACAGAAAGGGAAATCCGGGTACAAGCATAGATGTGATCATCCCTACTTTGGGACGGAAGCAATACCTCCTGCAGGTGCTGGAAGACCTGAAAGTTCAAAGCCTGCTACCAAAAAAGGTGATTGTCGTAGAACAAAATCCAGTTCCCGATTCGCAAAGTGAACTCCCGGAATTACAAACACAATCCTGGCCATTTGAGGTAGTGCATCATTTTACCAATAAGACCGGAGCCTGCCATGCCCGGAATATGGCTTTGGAGGAAATAGATTCAGACTGGGTATTTTTTAATGATGATGATAATCGGATCGAGAAAGATGTTTTAGAAAATGCATTACAGGAAATTAAAAGGATTGCTGCCGATCTTCTTACTTTGAAATATTCTCAGGAAGGAGAAGAATTTGTTTTTGATAAGATTAAACAGTGGGGTACATTTGGAGCAGGAAATTCAATAGTTGCTGGGAAATTTGCATCTAAAATAAAATTCGATGAAGCTTATGAATACGGATATGCCGAAGACAAGGATTACGGCATGCAGCTTCGCAATGCCGGCTGTGATATAATCTATCATCCTGATATTGAAATTCTGCATCTAAAGGCTCCCCGGGGTGGATTCAGGGAAATAAATTTACCTCCATGGGAGCAGGACAAACCCAAACCTTCTCCCACTTTAATGATCTATGCGAAGAAATATTATACCCACGAACAGCTGAAAGGCTTTAAAACCGAGCTTTTTCTACGATATTACTTTCGGCAGGAAATAAGAAATCCTTTTAAGTATCTCAAACGAATGAAAGAAAGCTGGAGAAAAAGCGAAGACTGGGCCGAAAAGATGAAACAAGAAGTAGCAGAGAAAAGCCACTAGCATTTAGAAAATTATAATGAGATTTCTGATTACAAATACAACGCCATCTACTTCCCCTTTTACTGCTGATGTAGTGAAGGAAGCTAAAATAGGGACCTGGAGCTTATTTTCTACTGAGGAAGGAAATCTCGATGATACCAATGATTTTGTTGTGATAATTGAGGGGTATGTCAAAGATTTACAATCGAATCATAATAACTTAACTGAACAGAAATCTGAGGTTTATAAGGAACTATGGAACTCTTGGCCTTTAGCTCCCAATATTACTGGAAGTTTTTCTGCTGCTATAATTAACAAGAATTCATCTGATTTAGTATTATGTAATGATCCAATAGGGGTTTATCCTCTTTATTATTTAAAATCAGGAAAGGAATTATATGTCTCCAACAGTTTAATCTGGCTAGGAACAATTTCGGGATTTGAAGTTGATAAAACAGGAGTTGCTCAAAGGTGTTTTGGACCGGAATTCAGTAATCTCGGTAGCAGAACCATTCTGAAAGGGTGTAAAAGGCTTCTGCCGGGAGAATGGTTGAAATATAATGCCAATGCTGATCAACTAGAAAAAAAATATGATAACAGTTTATACCAGGAGATTGATGAGAAATCAAATGAAGATAGTCTCCAAACTGAATTTTGGAACACACTTACAAAAGAACTAAAGCTTTGCCTGAATACCGATAAACAAGTAAATCTGGCTCTAAGTGGAGGGATAGATAGTAGACTTCTGTTAGGTGCCATACCAACTGAGAAGAAAATCTCCTGTTATACCTATGGAAAAGGGGAGAATTATGAAACTAAAATTGCCCGCAAATTAGCAGAAAAAAGAGGAGCAGCCTTCATTAGCTATAGTGAACCCTGGCTTCATTTTCCAGACAAGAAACTGTTGAATAAATATACCCTCGATAGCGAAGCGCTTTACTTATGTTCCTGGCTGGAAATACTGGAGAATGTTAAGAAGAACCACAGGGAGGTGTTTTTAGTGGGTGATCTGTCTACCGCTATTTCAGGTAGAACGATTAGGAAATTTTCTACAAAAGCTTATCGTGAAAAAAACTTTTTCAAGCATTCGGTTTTGTCTAAGGAATTTGAACTTGAACCTAATACTCCTAAAACATTAGAATCATGGAAGAATCATATTCTTGATAAATTTACCAGAGCCTTGAATAAAAAATCTCTCATAAACCTTAATCTCGAAAAATCAGTAGAGGAAATTAGAGAAAACACGAGAGCTGATATCTCTGAATTATTTGAAAGGATTGACAGCCACAACTTAAAATATATCGATCTTGTAGATGAGCTCTTTACCTGGTATACGCACACCCGGTTATCTATGGGAAAGCAGATACTTATAAATAATTCAAAATTCAGAGCTTATTGCCCAGGTTTATCAATTTCGGTAATCAGGAAAGCCAGTAATATCCCTCCGAATCTTCGTTTAAATCAAAATTTTGTTAGAAAACTTTTTAAAGAGGTTAAGGGGTTAAGAGCCTTGGGGAGAATCCCTACAAGTCAGATCCCTCTTATACCTCAGAATTCTTCTAATCTGATTCGTTTTCCTGTGTGGGGAATAAGGTCAAAACTGGATGATTATTTGATAAAACGTATGATGAAAGCCCGTAATCCTAAAATGAGGTATCGCTTATTTCCATCAAATAATTGGGTAGAAGTCTATCAAAACCCGGATATGGAGAAAAACCTGGATGACTATTTCAAAAATAATCATTTAGGAAAGAATTATGTCGAAAATATAAAAGCTCAAGCTAAGAACCGAAGGGATTTGAAACAATGGCCTTTTGCCAATATGAATATCATTAATGCTGCGGCTTTAAATGCAGAACTGGAATTGATAGCCTCTTTTAAAAAAAGGGTAAAAAGAGTTTAAAGAACAAAGAATAGAGAGAAAAGAATCAAGAATCAAGATTATCCTATGACTTTTAGTCTTATAGTATGTACCTATCAGCGCCCCAAGGCTTTACTTGACTTATTAAATTCCGTGAGCCAACAAAGTCGGTATCCAGATCAGGTTTTAATAATAGACGGTTCTATTGATTCTGAAACAAAGGAATCTTTAAACCAATGGGAATTTAAGAATCTTGAATACTTTCAGGTACAAGAGAAGGAAAGAGGCCTTACCCGTCAAAGGAATTACGGGATTAAAAAAACAGCAATAAACATAGATATCATCTGTTTTCTTGACGATGATATTATCCTGGAGCAGGATTATTTTGAAAAATTAATGGATACCTATTCGGTTTATCCCAATGCCATAGGGGTAGGTGGCTATATCAGCAATGAAGTCAGTTGGGAAAAAAGTGATACTGTTCCTTACTTTGATGAATTTAAAATGGATGGCTATATCCGAAACCTGGGAAGTAGGAATCTGCTTCGTAAAAGACTGGGCCTTTTAAGTAACCGCCCTCCGGGAGTAATGCCGGAATTCTCCAATGGCTTGTCCATTGGCTTTTTGCCCCCTTCGGGAAAAATCTATCCGGTAGAATTCTTTATGGGCGGGGTAGCATCCTATAGGAAGGAGATCTTTGAAAAACTTGCCTTTTCGGAATACTTTCAGGGATACGGACTCTATGAGGATATGGACTTCTGTTTACGAGTATCGCGCCTGGATCAGTTATATGTGAACACCGCCGCCCGGGTGGAGCATCACCACGAACAATCAGGAAGGCCAGATAAATATAAATATGGCAAAATGGTGATCAGGAACGGTTGGTATGTATGGCGGGTCAAATATCCCCATCCCGATTTAAAGGCCAGGTTGAAGTGGCATGGCACTGCATTTTTATTAACTTTAGTGCGGCTGGGAAATATGATTTCTACCCAAAAACGAAAAGAGGCATTCACTGAAAGTCTAGGCAGGATTGCCGGGTGGTGGAGCCTGCTTCTAAACAAGCCCACAAATGGAGTCTGAGGAACGCAAACTTGTAAACGCCAGGCAGAAGCAATTCTACGATACCAAGCAAAAAAATGCTGCTACCCGGCTATGGTCTTATTTTAGAAATGGTGCTTTAAACCGGATCAAAAAACAGCTCGGGGTAGAGAAGGATATTTATGAGCTGCATAAATCCTGGTTTGGCGATCTTTCCGGCAAGAAAGTTCTTGACCTGGGCTGTTATGCCGGAAACTCCCTGAGTTTCTACCTGGCACAAAATTCCAAAGAATACCTGGGAATAGATCTTAGTCCGAAAGGAATCAACAACCTGAGCCGGCGATTGGAGAAGATCCCCGGGGCCAGGGCTGAGGTAATGGATTTTTTGTCAGAGGAGTTCAAAGAGAAGGATTTTGATTTGATCTATGCCTACGGGGTCTTACATCATTTTAAGGAGGTGGATGAACTCATCGCAAAGCTTCAGGAAAAGTTAAGCAATGACGGAATTATTATAAGTCACGATCCGTTGCAGACCAGTTTGCCTATAAAATTAATTCGAAGTATTTACCGACCCTTTCAAAGTGATAAGGCCTGGGAATGGCCTTTTTCAAAAAAGACCTATTATAAATTTGACAAAGCCTTTGAGATAAAGGAACGCAGGGCAGTGCTGGGAAAAGCTAAATGGAGCACTTTTATCAGTTTTCTGCCGATTTCTGAAGAGAAGGGAGTGGAAATGGCTAAGGCCTGGCATCGTGAGGACTGGGAAACTTCCTTGGATTCCGATGAGGCTATGTTCAAATGCATGCATCTGAGTCTGCGAATGAAAAAGAGACAAAACTGATGCGCTTCGCTGTCTTTACCCACGTGATCCATCATCAACAGGCAGGTAGGTTTTATGCTTACAGTCCTTATGTGCGGGAGATGAATTTGTGGTTTAAGTATGTCAACAAAATTGAGGTGGTTGCTCCTTTGGAAGAGAGTTTGGAGGAGAGAAGGAGAAGAGGGGAGAAGGTGAAAAAGGGAAGTGGAGAAAAGGGGATTAAAGGGGAGTTTTATAAGCACTCTTGTATTGCTTTTACTAAGATCCCGTCTTTCCATCTACTAAATTTCCCTGCGATTTTAGATTCGCTTATAAAGATTCCGGTTATTTTTTTTAGAATTCTGGGAGCTATGCGCCGGGCAGATCATTTGCATTTGAGGTGTCCGGGGAATATTGGCTTACTGGCTGCCATCGCACAGGTCTTTTTTCCGAAGAAACCTAAAACTGTCAAATATGCCGGGAACTGGGACCCCAAAGCTAAGCAGCCGTGGACATATAAACTTCAGAAATGGATCCTGAGCGACACTTTTTTAAGTAGAAATATCAAGGTGCTGGTTTACGGGGATTGGCAGGGGCAAAGCAAAAATATAGTTCCTTTCTTTACCGCAAGTTTCTCCGAAAAAGATAAGGTAGTTCTTGAAAAGGATTTTACTCCGCCCTTTAATTTTGTCTATACCGGAAACCTGGTGAAGGGTAAAGGCGTTTTTGAAGCGATCGAACTCATCGAAAACTTTAGGATAAAAGGAGTGAAGTCAGAACTCGAAATCTATGGAGATGGAATTTTAAAAGATTCCCTCAGGGATTATATTCAAAGGAACGAGTTGCAGGAGTTCGTGAAACTGAAAGGCCGAAAAAGCCTGGGGGAATTGAAGGAGGCCTATAAGAAAGCCCATTTTGTGATCCTGCTCTCAAAAAGCGAAGGTTGGCCCAAAACGATTGCTGAAGGCATGTGGTATGGCTGTGTTCCGGTTGCGACTTCAGTTAGTTGTGTACCATGGATGCTGGGAAATGGAAGCCGTGGGATATTAATCTCTGATATAGAAAAGAGAGAGGAGAATAGAGATAAAAGAGAAATTTTAGAAGAACTTGTGAATAAATCTCAGAAAAACCGTCAGTTCGAGTGTCCCGACGGGAGTCGGGATGTATCGAGAACAGGTTTTTCTGAAATAGATATTGAAAGAATAGTCAAACTTTTGAAAAATCCCGAGAACTTAAATGAAATGTCTTTGGCGGCCCAGGAGTGGAGTCAGCAATATACCTTGGAAAAGTTTGAGGAAGCCATTCAGGAACTTCTTAAAAAAAAGAAGCGGAGCAAAGTCAATCCCACCCCCGACTTCTCTAAACCGACAGCATACATTCCCGAATCGACAACCCAGAACTCACAACTCACAACTGACAACCCCAAACCCCAAACCCCAAACAATAAACTCACTCCTGATGCCAATCGGGAACAAAACACAAGCCAAAACCGACAACCCACAACTCAAAACCCACAACCCACAACTGACAACAACAAACCCCAAACTCCAAACTTCAAACATCTAAGGGTGATCCAAATGGTCGATAGTCTAAACCCCGGCGGTGCCGAAAGAATGGCCATAAACCTGGCGAATTCACTGTTGGGAGAGGTAGAGACGTCATATTTATGTTGTACCCGTAAGGAAGGCATGTTGAAAGAGGAGTTGGAAGAGGGAGTTGGATATCTTTTCCTGAACAAAAAACACAGTTTAGACCTACAGGCTTTTTGGAAGCTGAGAACATTTATTAAAAAAAGGCAGATAGATCTGGTGCATGCTCATGGAACTTCCTGGTTTTGGGGAGTATTATTGAAGATATCAGGGTTGAAAATAAAACTGGTTTGGCACGATCATTACGGGGAGTCGGAACAACTGGATCAGCGGGATATAAAATTTCTAAAACCCCTGTCCCGGTATTTTGACGGAATAATTAGCGTAAATGATACCTTGAAGGCCTGGGCAGAAAGAGAATTGAGTTCTGATAAAGTAATACAACTCAATAACTTTATTGTGCCTTCTAAAAAAGTGGATTCCGAAGTACAACTAAAAGGCGATCCTACTGATTTTAAAATAGTTTGTGTTGCTAATCTAAGACCACAGAAGGATCATTTGAACTTGCTATCCGCCTTTGAAATGCTGAACATAGATAAAATAAGCCTACATTTGATTGGCGTAGATCCGGGTACCAGCTACTCTCAAGCACTAAAGGAGGAGATATCAAAATCCGGTAAAAAAATATTTCATTATGGCAGTACCCCCAATGTATTTGGTCTATTAGAACAGGCAGATCTTGGAGTTCTAAGTTCCCGATCAGAAGGGCTTCCTTTGGCTCTGCTGGAATATGCTTTGGTAGGACTTCCTGTAGTTTGCACTGAGGTGGGGCAGTGCCGGGAGGTGGTTGAACACGCAGCGTTACTTGTACCCCCTTCAAACCCGGAAGCTCTTGCACAGGAAATAAGGTTTTATTTTCATAATCCAGCTAGAAGAAAAAAGGATGCTTATGGATTACATAAAAGGCTTAAAAAGACTTACTCTAAGGAATCCTTCTTGTCTGTATTATCTAATTTTTATAGGAATTTGTGTGAGATTTAATGGCTGTTAAAGGTAGATATAAATATAATTATATTGAGTTGCTCCTCATTCATTTGGGGATGGCGTTAGCTATATATTTGTATCGCCCCTCCTCCTCACTGATCCTACTGGGAGTTATTGTCTATTTTCTATTTTTAACAATTACCAAAGAGAACAGGAATAATGAGGCTTTAATGGGAGCGGCCTATATAGCAGGGGCAGAAGTGTTTTTCCGACAGACCGATGGGATGGTTTTTTATGAAACTGGAAAATATATGGTAATTATTTTCTTAACATTGGGAATGTTTTTTAAAGGTACCTCTTCCCGTACCGTGCCTTATTGGATTTTTCTTCTAATTCTTATTCCTGGAATAATCATAGGTTCCATGAACATAGGTTTTCAAACAGACTTCAGGCAGGCAGTAGCTTTCAACCTTACTGGTCCGGTTGCTTTAGGGATCTCTGCACTTTATTGCTATTATAAAAAAATAAAAGAAGAAGATTTTCAAAGGGTATTAACCATGTTGCTGATGCCTCTGCTTGCCCAAATGTTTTTTCTTTACTTATATACCCCAAGTATGCAGGATGTTGGAATAAACCTGCAGGCGAATTATGCCGCTACCGGAGGTTACGGGCCAAATCAAATATCTACGGTCTTTGGCTTGGGTACAGTTTTACTTGCTATGAGACTATTTACCATTAAACATAAACTGATAAATATTGTCGACCTCATACTCCTGGGAATGATGGGCTACCGGGCACTGATCACTTTTTCCAGGGGTGGTGTTTTTACCGCTATCGCCTGTATTACGGCTTTTATTATCGTTTTATATTATAAACGAGGGGCCCGCGAACAAATCCAACTGAATTTTAAGCTTTTTCTTCTTACGGGGGCGACTTTATTGCTCTGGTTATTCTCGTTGGTCCAAACAGGAGGTCTTTTAAGTAATCGTTATACCAACAGGGATGCAGCAGGTCAGTTAAAAGATGATATCACCACAGGGAGGGTAGAGTTGGTTGAGACGGAATTGCACGCGTTTGTACATAACCCGGTTATAGGGATAGGCGTTGGAAAAGGTTATGAATACAGGGAAGAAAACCTGGGTGTTTCTATAGCTACACATAATGAAATAAGCCGGATGTTATCCGAACATGGCCTTTTAGGTATGGTTGCTATTGTAATTCTTATCTTAGTTCCTATAATTTTCTGGACAAAGTTTAAGAACAATTATTATTTTTTGGCGTTCTTAGCATTTTGGTTTTTGACCATTAATCATTCGGCTATGCGAATTGCCCTGCCAGCTTTCGTTTACGGATTGGCCTTATTATATATAGTAGATGACAAAAAGCCTCCTGTACATAGGAAACGACTTACAGATTAATAGCTTTACGGCTACCTATATCTCATTTTTTAGTAAAATGTTGCGCAAGGAAGGTTATAGGGTAAAGACAGCTTCTACCCGAAGCAATAAAGCGCTGCGTTTAATCGAAATGCTCGGGCTTATTGTTCGCTATCATAAAACCACCGATATTGTTCTTATCGATACTTATGGAGCGATGAATTTTTACTATGCCTACCTGGTGGCTAAAACCTGCCAGGCCTATAAAGTTGATTATATTCCCATTCTTCACGGCGGAAACCTGCCGGAACGTTTAAGCGCTTCCAAAAAATACAGTCAAAGTCTCTTTGGAAAAGCAAAAGTTAATATTGCCCCTTCTGAATTTTTATATAATATTTTTCAGGCTGAAGGTTTTCATAACACCCGCATTATTCCCAATGCGATTCAGATGGAAAATTATCCGTTTAAAAAGCGGGAGGATTTTCAGCCGAAATTATTGTGGGTAAGACGATTTCAGAAACGCTACAATCCGGTGATGGCTTTGGAAGTACTTTTATTACTGAAAAAGGATCATCCCAATGCTGAACTTTGTATGGTAGGTCCCGATAAAGACGGAACCATGAAAACCTGCAAGAAGTTTGCTGAAAAACATAAGCTTAACCTCAAATTTACAGGAAAACTAAAGAAAAAAGATTGGGCTAAGCTTTCCAAAAACTATGATTTTTTTATCAATACTACTAATATCGATAATACACCAATCAGCGTAATAGAAGCGATGAGCCTGGGGCTGGCGGTTATTTCCACCAATGTGGGCGGGATGCCGGTACTGATTAAAAATGATTCTGACGGAGTACTGGTGCCGGTTAATAATGCTCAAACTATGGCTGCTGAGATTGATAACCTGATAAAGCATTCTGAAAAAGCGAGATCCCTTACTGAAAATGCCCGCAACAAAGTAGAAGCTTTTGCCTGGGAAAAAGTGAAAACCGACTGGAATAAGGTCCTTGGTTCATGAAGAATCTGGTCTATATTGGGAACAGACTAGAAGAGCGTGGTGGGTCACCAACTTCAATAGATGTGTTAACACCCCTTTTCAGGAAAGAAGGTTTTTATGTTTATCCAGTATCTACTAAAAAAAATAAGTTTCTTCGTTTAGCAGAAATGAATAAGGCTGTATTAAAACATAAAAAGTGGCTGGATTTGGTATTAATCGATACATATAGTACCCAAAATTTCTGGTATGCTATCATTGTTGCTTATTTATGTAGAATATTAGGACTTTCATATATTTTAATGCTTCGAGGAGGTAACCTGCCTTCCAGGTTAAAGAAAAACCCACAACTATCAGCTTCTTTATTTAAAAAAGCAAAATTGAATATTGCGCCTTCGCTTTACCTTCTTAAGGTATTCCAGCAGGCAGGATTTACCAATCTTAAGTATATTCCGAATTCTATTTTTCTGAAAGAATATCCATTTAAAGACAGAAAAATTTTAAAACCAAAACTGCTTTGGGTACGCGCTTTTGCTGAGATTTATAATCCGATACTAGCCTTAAAGGTTTTGGAAGCGCTATTGAAGAAATATCCCGAAGCTGAACTTTGTATGGTAGGACCTGAAAAGGATAAATCTTTTGAAGAATGCGTTAATTATGCAAAAGAAAATAAATTACCGGTGAAATTCACCGGAAGACTGAGTAAATCAGAATGGATTACACTTTCCAGGGAGTATGAGATTTTTCTAAACACTACCAATGTAGATAATACCCCCGTAAGTTTAATTGAAGCCATGGCACTTGGATTACCAATCGTTTCCACAAATGTTGGGGGCATTCCTTATTTGCTTCAAGATAAAAAAACCGGCTTGCTGGTACCGCCAGATGATAAATCCTCAATGTTAAGCGCTATAAGAAATTTGCTACAAGATCCAGAGTTAGCGGAAAACCTAAGCCAAAATGCCCGTCACCAGGCAGAAAAATACGATTGGGAACTGGTAAAGCAGGAATGGAAAGACACTTTGCTTTCTGATTGAGGTTTTATAATATGCCGCTCCTCTGGCTCTTGGTTTCAAAAAAGCAGCCTGTCTGAAAAGATTTGGTTTCGTCAAGCTGAACTTGTTTCAGCTTCTAATATGTTTTGAATTACCACTATCTTAGATTCTGAAATAAACCCGCCTGAACGGACGGGCAGGTCCAGAATGACGCTTTATAATATCTTTTCAGATAATCGCTTATTTTTACTCCACAGCATAATATTCCGAGGGGTTTCTCCATTCCAAGTAAACTCATTAAAAAATATTAGTGCATTCGTGGCCTTAAGATTTTATTATAGAATTGAAACTCGTTTTTAATTCAATGCCATTTCTCTGACTCTTATTTTTAACTCGACTTTCTGAGGCTCACTGATATAAAAGCTCCTCACCTTACCAAGGGGAGGTGGCTTTTGCGCGAGAGCGGAAAAGTCGGAGGGGTTTCTTGTATCTTGTTTCTACTCGTCATTACGCGACGTAGGAGCGTGGTAATCTTTTGATTAAGAGTTTTTCAGTTTAGACAGATTGCTTCAGTCGTTCCTTCATCGCAATGACCGTTTTTTCATGAATTTAGTATAAATAAGATTTGTAGTTGGTAATGCTTATTATAATTGGCTTCCGTCTAATTTCTCATTTCACTAAAATTTTTTGCCACGAATTCAAATTAAACAAAAAAGGGACCCCTCCGTCTTTTCGTTTTACAAACGAAAATCCACCTCCCCTTAAAAAAAGGTGAGGAGCTTTTATATTTAGTCTTGAATCTTGCCTCTTGTCTCTCGCTTCCAATTTAAAATCCACCCGTATTTTCCTCTATTAAAAATTGAATAAATCAAAAAAATTCTATCTTTAACCCGTAAGTAGGTAATCTATGACACAACGGCCACTTCTACATTTTGAAATCTCTGAACGGAAGGTGTTATTGCGTTTGTTAGACTCTTTATGTATCCTAATCTGCCTTAGCCTGATAGGGATTATCTTTAAATTCGATTATTTTAGAATAGATTCTGAAAACTGGTATTGGACCCTGATTTTACTCCTGTATTTTAATCTTTTTGCCAGTATTTTTGAACTATACGATCTTCAAAAAGCTTCCAATTTTGATAGCGTTTTACAGAATTCGATATTAAGCTCAGGAGCTACGGTTTTATTCTTTATGCTTACCCCTATATTAACCCCTAGTCTACCTGAAAATCGGCTGCAAATTCTCTTTTTCTTTCTCGCTATTTTAATTCCGCTGCTTTTATGGCGACTCGTCTATATCACCTTAATTTCCTCTCCGCGCTTTTATAAACGTGTGCTGGTGGTTGGGAATTCCTTCGATATAAATCTTATAAGTTCCGATCTGCAGAAATCTGATCCTAATTATATGGTGGTAGGCTATATAAAAACCGAAGACCGGATCAAATCAGAAATTACTGAGGATAAATTAATAAGGTTTGAAGTGGACGATCTGAGGGAGGCCATAAAAGAGCATCATATCAACGAAATTGTGGTGGCCAGCGGATATAAGAAAGGTTTAATGTTGCCTTTATATAATCAACTTAGTTATTTGCTGAAAGCCGGCTTCCCTATAAAGGACTATAACCAGGTGTACGAGGAAGTTACCCAGCGAATTCCGGTGCAACATGTTGATAAGGATTTCTACAGATATTTTCCGTTTAGTCGAAGTAACAAAAATAAATTTTACCAATTTTTCTTTCGAATATTCGATGTTCTTATTGCCTTAGTGGGACTGGCATTTTTGGTTTTGATTCTTCCTTTTATTTTAATTGCCAATCTGCTCGGAAATCAGGGGGCGCTTTTTTACCGGCAGGAAAGGATTGGGAAATTTGGGGAGGCATTCAGGATCTTAAAATTAAGGACAATGGTGAAAGATGCTGAACCAAACGGCCCTCAATATGCCGAAAAGAATGACTTGCGAACTACTCGCTTCGGAAAGTTTTTAAGAAGATCACGAATAGATGAAATTCCACAGTTTTATAATGTTTTAAAAGGTGAAATGAGTCTGATAGGACCAAGGCCTGAGAGACCTGTTTTTGTGAATGAATTATCTGAAATGATCCCCTTTTATGAAACCCGGCACGCGGTAAAACCCGGACTAACCGGTTGGGCGCAGGTCAAAGCCGATTATGGAAATGGCCACACCGATAGTTTAGTGAAACTTCAGTATGATCTCTATTACATAAAACACCGCGGTATCTTCTTGGACCTGAATATTATCCTGAAAACCCTCAGCACCGTTATCTTTTTTAGAGGACAATAGTTCAGTTGGCAGTTGGCAGTTCTCAGTTGACAGTGAGGAGTTGCAGTTGGCAGTTTTTATGAAGGCCTGTTTCGTTTGTATTTTACCACAGCAAAAAGAAAAATAAACAAAGCCAGGAATTGTGCGACGCGGGCCAAATAATCTCCATATTTTACGTAGAATGTTTTTTCTGAATTAAGATGAATGTCAGCTTTTATACTGCCCTGTTTTTCATAGCCCAGGCTTTTAGTGACTTCTCCTTTTTGATTGATAAATGCTGAAATGCCTGTGTTGGCGCTTCGCACCACATCGCGACGGGTTTCTATAGCGCGTAATTTTGCGTAGCTAAGATGTTGCTGATGCCCCTGGGTATCATCCCACCAGGCATCATTGGTGATAATACTAAGAAAATCGGCGCCGTTTTCTACATAACCGGTCACATATTCTCCATAGACAGATTCGTAGCAGATTATGGGACCTGTAGCCGAATTATTATTTAAGGCAAAGGCTTCCCGGTCTTCCTGGGTGGTTTTCATCGCTACGGTACCGCCAAGATCTATCATGATATCTCCTAAAATAGGTTTTAGGATTTCCTGATAAGGGAAGTTTTCAACACCCACCACGAGTTTAGATTTATGGTAAATCTGCGGGATGTCTTCTGAATTCATTAAAAAAGCCGAATTATAATCGTCATACCAGTCGTTGGGGCCTAACTGATTGCTTTGTTCCCGCACTTTTCCTGGTTCCTGGAACCTTTCGTAAAAGGAAATTCCACTAAGGAAATTGGTTTGTGGATATCGATTAATTAGTTGCCTTGCGAAGTAAGCCGCTTCAGATTGTTCAAATTCTGGTAGCACGGTTCCATCGGCAAAAACGGTTTCAGGAGCTACAATAAGTTTAGTATTTTCACTGACTTTATCTTCACTTAATTTTAAAAGTAATTCTCCAATCCGGGTATCGGTGGTATTGTATTTTTCGGTATACGGATTAATATTAGGCTGCAGGATTACCACTTCCATTGTCTCTCCTTTTTCTTCAATCTGGCTAAGCAATAAGTAGGAAACCCCTATTGGAATCAAAATAAGTAATCCCATTTTAAAGATCCCGCGGTAAATAAAAGTTTTGTCTTTGAATTCCCTGTAAAGCAATACGGCTTTAAAACAAGCGATGTTGGCGAGCCAAATCCAAAGTGTGCCGCCAAAAGTACCGGTATATTCATACCACTGCACCCAGTTTTGAAATTCAGAAAAAGCATTTCCCAGGTTTAACCAGGGCCAGGAAAATTCCCAGGCGAGGTGTAGTTTTTCAAAAACCATCCAGATACTGATCAAAAATGCCGATGCCGCACTAAACCCGGTACGTTTTGCTACAATATGGTAGAGCAAAAATACCAGCGCCATAAGCAGGGAATTTACCAGCACGGCAAATGCGCCGCCAAAAGCGGTAGAGAAATAGAGCCAGTAGGTTGTGATGAGGTTCCAGAGAAAAAAACTTAAATATGCCAGTCCAAAAACCTTCCATTTTATATGCTTCTTTTTAGAATTCCTTACTTTGAATTCTGCATAGAGTAGAGGAACAAATGCAAAAAATAAAAGTAAAGGGAAGCCATAAGTTGGCCAGGCAAATGCCAGTAACAGTCCGCTTGAAATTGCGTAGAGAAGGTTTTTCATACTCAGGAAATTCTACTCAAAAATAGCAAACTATTATTTTTTACAGGCTTTTTAGCGATTTCTTTGAAGTTAAAGCTTTTGTAATTATTTATCCTGACAGGAGAAACCGGGTACTGTACTTATAGAGGGTAGAAATAATATTTTAATTTCGAGGCATGCAGACGGGATATCTAAATCTCGATTATAGAGAAAAAAACTTGTAGAAACAAGCCGCAATTGATTAGTTTAGTATTTCAGAAAACCAATCTATGAGCATACAAAGACATATTCCGAATTTAATTACGCTTTTAAATCTTCTCTGCGGAACCATCGCGGTAATTTTTGCTGTGCAGGGAAGCCTCATTATGGCGGCAATCTTTGTAGCCGGCGGAATTTTCTTCGATTTTTTTGATGGGCTGGCGGCCAGAAGCCTTAACGTATCAAGTGAAATTGGCCTTCAACTCGATTCCCTTGCCGATGTGGTAACTAGTGGGGTGGTGCCTGGAATTGTGATGTACCAGTTGCTGGATAACGCCCTGCCCGGAAGTTCGGGGGTAGAAAATACGGGTTGGGAGGTAAATCCCGGTTGGTGGGATTGGAATTTTAACACGATTGCTTTAATTGGCTTGTTAATTTGTTTAGCCTCTGCTTACAGACTGGCAAAATTCAATGTAGACGATCGTCAAACCGACTCTTTTATAGGTGTGCCCACCCCGGCAAATGCACTTTTAATTTTGAGTTTTCCGCTTATATTGACATTTCAACCGGATAGCTTTATAACCGGTTTGATTTTAAATGAATGGTTTTTAATCGCAATAACTTTATTAAGCTGCTATTTATTAAATGCCGAAATCAAGCTTTTTGCACTAAAATTTTCCAACTGGGGTTTTGCTGATAATAAACTGCGTTATTTCTTTTTGCTTTTATGTTTGGTGCTTATTCTAATATTTCAGTTTGTAGCAGTACCGCTTATTATTTTAAGCTATGTGGTTTTATCGGTAGTATTTCCGAAGAAAGAGACAGTATGATAAAAGCAAACCGAAACTGTCTATAAAGCAATTTTAATCGTCATTCTGAATTTATTTCAGAATCCAAGTTGTTGATATTCAAAATATGTTAGAACGAAGCTAGATCTTTTTAGACAGCCTCGGTTTAGTAATTATTTAGACAATTTCTTTTTCTCAGTTCGAAGTTTTACGCGAAAATTTCAATTTGGCTAAACTAATTCCTTTTTGTAATCATGCAGAAATTCGGGAGAAAAGTCAGCGCCGTTAGGCCATTCTATCGTGAAACGATTTAAACTAAAATTTTTAAAGTAGTCGATATCTTTTAAGGGTTCAAAGATTTCCCCGTAGAGTTCTTTCTCCAGATCTATACTCTTTTCCAGACCATCATTAAATTTCACTTTAATTTTATAGTCTTCAAGATATTCCGCTGATATTATTCTAATTGTTTTCATTTTAATCCAGTGGTGTACTCTGGATATTTCTTAAAGATAGTTGTAATTTTTCATGTTGTTCATTTTTTCCATCGATGAAAAAACGAACCAAAAAAATCTAGGCTTACGAAACTTTATCTAAATTTTTCGTTTGAAACCTAAATTTTAGGAACTCGCCTTTATAATTCAGGTTAAAGAAAAACACGTACAGCTCAAACAGCCTAAAATTTTACGGTGTCTTCACTTCAAATTTCACAATAAATTTTCGATAGGCCACTAAATAAAGAAAATGGACATAATCTCATTCAATAAACAAAGCTAATAAATGAAGCAATAATGTTTAGACTTCTATCAAAGTGAAATAGTTATTTAAACAATTTCTTCTTTCTCAGCTCGAAGTTTTGGCCCAGGTAAACTTTTCTTACCATTTGATCTTCGGCGAGTTCTTCAGGTTGACCGTGTTTAAGAATACTTCCTTCAAACATCAGGTAAGTTCTGTCGGTAATAGCAAGGGTTTCCTGCACATTGTGATCGGTAATGAGTATACCGATGTTTTTGTCTTTTAATTGCGCAACAATTCGTTGAATATCTTCTACCGCAACCGGGTCTACCCCCGCAAAAGGTTCATCCAGAAGAATAAAATTGGGGTCTGTGGCCAGGGCACGTGCTATTTCAGTACGTCTTCGCTCTCCACCACTTAAAAGATCACCTCGATTTTTCCGAATATGACTTAATCCAAATTCTTCAATAAGAGTCTCCATTTTATGGTGGCGTTCCTCTTTAGAAAGATCTGTGAGTTCCAGCACGCTCATTATATTATCTTCAATACTGAGTTTCCTAAAAACCGAAGCTTCCTGAGCTAGATACCCAATACCGTGCTGAGCCCGTTTATACATGGGGTATTTTGTGATATTCACTTTGTCTAAAATGATCTTTCCGGAATTTGGCTTAATGAGCCCCACGATCATATAAAAAGAAGTGGTTTTACCGGCACCATTTGGGCCTAGCAATCCAACGATCTCCCCCTGGTTAACTTCCAAAGAGATTCCTTTTACAACTTCTTTTCCTTTGTAGGCTTTAACTAAATTCTCGGCGCGTAATTTCATTCAAAAAGCATTTTAGAGCTAAGTTACATTTTTTATGCCAGCCTTTTATTTGCTGGCATCCTCCAAGGCTTCCCAATATTCATGGGCTCTGCGAAGGTGAGGTATAACTATTGTTCCACCTATTAAAGTTCCGATACTAAGTGTTTCCATAACCTGTTCCCGGGTTAATCCTTCTTTATAACTGGATTCTAAATGATATTTTACACAATCGTCACAGCGCAAAACCAGCGAGGCAACAAGGCCAAGTAATTCCTTGGTTTTTTTATCTACAGCACCTTCTGTGAAGGCATTGGTATCTAAATTAAATATCCTTTTGAGCACTTTATTGTTCTCGCCAAGAATCTTATCGTTCATCTGCTGACGGTAAGCATTGAATTCGTCAACTTTATCAATCATAGCTATCTTTTATTTAATTTTCTTTGTTCTTGTTTGTAGATCACTTTTGAAATAATAATACTTACTTCATAAAGGATCAGTACCGGGATGGCTACAATAATCTGGCTCACAATATCGGGAGGAGTAATTATAGCTGAAAGTATCAGCACAATCACCAAGGCGTACTTTCTATATTTCCTAAGGAATTGAGGTGTTACCACACCAACCCTGGTAAGGAAATAAATCACGATGGGTAATTCAAAAATAAGTCCGCTGGCAAGCACTGAAGCCCTAACCAGCCCAATATAACTACCCAGGTCGAAATCGTTAAAAACGGTTTCACTTACCTGGTATTTTCCAAGGAAATTAATGGATAATGGCGTTACCACGTAATATCCAAAAATTACCCCTATAAAAAACAATAAGGAAGTTATAAAGATAAATCCTTTAGCGTGTTTACGTTCATTATCATGCATTGCGGGAGCCACAAATAGCCAAAACTGGTAAATCACGTATGGAAAAGCAATAATAAAACCGGCCGTTATTGATGTCCAGACATGTGCAGAAAATTGCCCGCCCATAGTTCTACTTTGAATTCTAAAAGGCATTTCCTCAAAACAGAAACCGGCGTCCATACCAAGGGAAGTAGAAATCCTGCATAAAATATCGTATGAAAAGAAATCGCCTCTACTGGGGCCAAATAATAATACGTCAAAGATGAATCCCTTTAAAAGAAAAGCTACAGAGCCTGCAACAACTATTGCTACAACCGACCTTATTAGGTGCCATCTTAAATCTTCTAAGTGGTCTAAAAAGGACATCTCTGGTTCAGGTGTGCCAATTTGCTTCATTATAAAATTCCTTCTCGAATTAGGTTATGGATATGTACGACACCTGCATAGGTTTGGTTTTCCAGTGCCAATAATTGAGAGATTTTATTTTCTTCCAGCATTTCCAAAGCATTTACCGCCAGTGATTCCTGGTCTATGGTTTTTGGAGTTGGACTCATAATATCCCTTGCGGTAAGATCTTTGAAATCGGTAGTATTTTTAAGCATACGCCTAATATCACCATCGGTTATTATACCTATGATCTTATCGTTTTCAATTACTGCAGTTACTCCAAGCATTTTTTCTGAAATCTCTATTATGGCATCGGTAACTGAAGTTTCTGGAGCCACCTGTGGTTTCATATTTTGAGCGGTAATATCGCTCACCCTTAGGTACAGCTTTTTGCCCAGGGAACCACCGGGATGATATTTCGCGAAATCCTTTCTAGAAAATCCTTTCAGTTTCAAGAGGCAGATTGCTAAAGCATCTCCCATTACCATTTGCGCGGTAGTGCTTGTTGTAGGCGCAAGATTATTTGGGCAGGCTTCTTTTTCAACATAAGAATTCAATACGTAATCACACTCCCTTCCCAGGAAAGATTCTTTATCAGCTGTAATTCCTACAAGCAGGTTTTTAAAATCCTTGATGTAAGGCACCAGTACCTTAATTTCAGGACTATTTCCGCTTTTGGAAATACAAATTACGACATCGTCTTTTTGAATGGTTCCCAGATCGCCGTGAATAGCATCTGCAGCGTGCATAAAAACTGCTGGTGTGCCTGTGGAATTTAGGGTAGCTACTATTTTCGTAGCAATTACAGCACTTTTTCCAACGCCGGTTACAATTACCCTCCCTTTAGCTTTATAAATTTTTTCTACGGCTTCAACAAACTCACTATCAATAAAATTTTCCAGGTTTGCAATTGCTTTAGCTTCAATGGAAATGGTTTCTTTTGCCGCTGTAAGAATTTTTTCCTTCAGATTCAAATTTTGATAAAATTAAGGATTGTGAGTTTAAAGAAATATGTATCTTTAGTTATGCAAATGTATGCAAAATTGTAACACAATTGAATGAGTTTGACGGAAATTGATTTACACCAACAACTGAAGAAGTATTTTGGTTTTAGCCAGTTTAAAGGGCTTCAGGAAGAGGTGATTACCAGTATTGTGAATAAGAATAATTCCTTTGTGGTAATGCCTACAGGGGGAGGGAAATCCCTATGTTACCAACTCCCTGCGTTGATTGAAGAAGGTACCGCAATTGTGGTGTCGCCCCTTATCGCTTTAATGAAAAACCAGGTAGATGCTATACGTAGTATTTCAGAAGAGCACGGCGTTGCGCATGTGCTTAATTCTTCATTGAATAAAACTGAAGTTAGGCAGGTAAAAGAAGATATCGCCAATGGTGTTACGAAGTTGCTCTATGTAGCGCCCGAATCACTTACCAAAGAAGATCATGTAGAGTTTCTAAAACAGCAAAAAATTTCTTTTCTGGCTATAGACGAGGCACATTGTATTAGTGAATGGGGACACGATTTTAGACCGGAATACCGAAATTTGCGTAGTATTATTCAGCGTATAGGAGATAATATTCCCATTATAGCACTTACGGCCACGGCCACTCCAAAAGTACAGGAAGATATTTTAAAGAACCTTGGGATTCCCGATGCAAATACATTCAAAGCGAGTTTTAACAGACCGAATTTATATTACGAGGTACGTCCAAAAACCAAGAATGTAAATGCGGATATTATCCGTTTTATAAAACAAAACCGGGCTAAATCTGGGATTATTTATTGTTTAAGCAGAAAGAAAGTAGAAGAACTTGCACAAACGCTACAGGTTAACGGAATAAATGCTGTGCCTTACCACGCGGGGCTGGATGCTAAAACCCGGAGCAAACACCAGGACCAGTTTCTTATGGAAGAAATTGACGTAGTGGTGGCGACTATCGCTTTTGGGATGGGGATAGACAAGCCCGATGTTCGGTTTGTGATTCACCACGATATTCCAAAAAGTATAGAAAGTTATTACCAGGAAACCGGTCGTGCCGGCAGGGATGGAGGAGAAGGTCATTGCCTGGCTTTTTATTCCTATAAAGATATAGAGAAGCTCGAAAAATTTATGAGTGGTAAACCCGTGGCCGAACAGGAAATAGGGCACGCTTTATTGCAGGAAGTGGTTGCTTATGCTGAAACTTCTATTTCCCGAAGAAAATTTATCCTTCACTATTTTGGAGAGGAATTTGACGGGGTAAATGGAGAGGGTGCTACTATGGATGATAATGTTCGGTTTCCTAAAAAACAACACGAGGCCGGGGAGGAAGTAGAATTGCTTTTAAAAACCATAAAGGAAACCAAGCAGCTTTATAAGTCTAAGGAAGTGGTGAAAACGCTTATCGGTAAATCTAACGCGGTTATCTTATCGCATAAAACCGATACTCATCCACTTTTCGGAAAAGGTAAAGACCGGGATGGAAAATACTGGATGGCTTTAATAAGACAGGCTCTTGTTGCCGGTTTACTGAAAAAAGATATTGAAACTTACGGCGTTATAAAACTTACTTCTAAAGGAGAAGAATTCTTAAAGAATCCGACGTCATTTATGATGACCGATGATCATATTTTTGACAGCACTACTGAAGCCGTTCCAACTGCTAGCCAGACTGGAGGCGGTGGCATAGATAAGACGCTGGTAAAGATGCTTAAAGATCTTCGGAAAAAAGTAGCTGTAAAGAATGAATTGCCGCCTTTTGTGGTATTTCAGGACTTTTCACTTGAAGATATGGCTATTAAATATCCTATAAGTATTGAAGAACTTAGCAATATTTTTGGGGTGGGAGAGAATAAGGCCAAAAAATTCGGTAAAGAATTCGTGGCTTTAATCGAGCGTTATGTTAAAGAAAATGATATTGTGCGCCCAGATGATCTCGTAGTGAAATCTACCGGTGCGAATTCGGCTTTAAAATTATATATTATCCAGAATGTAGACCGAAAACTGCCTTTAAATGATATTGCGTCTGCTAAAGGAATGGAGATGAAGGAGTTTATTAAGGAAATGGAAGCTATTGTTTATAGCGGAACCAAATTGAATATAAATTACTGGCTTGATGATATTTTAGATGAAGATCAGCAGGAAGAAATTCACGAGTATTTTCTGGAAGCTGAAACCGATAAAATTGATGAAGCTATTGAAGAATTTGACGGCGATTACGACGATGAAGAACTTCGTCTTTACCGAATTAAATTTATCAGCGATGTAGCGAATTAGGGGGTGATGGTGCAGTCTATGAGTTTTCGGAATCGTCATCCTGAACTTGTTTCAGGATCTAAGCTACTTGTAGTTCTAAACATGTTAGTAGCTGAAACAAGTTCAGCTTGACGAAACTATTCTTGCTTCCAACCTTGTACTTTAGAGTACTATCGTCCCCCTGCGGCTTGCAGGTCTCTAATGCAGTCTGTGCCTAAACTTGGAACCCGGCCACCTTCAATTTCATCAATAATTCCGCTTCCAAATTCAATTGAAGCCTGCATCAGGCAATCCTCAACGTTGCAATGCCCTTCGTTATCATCATCTTTATGGTCAGATTGTGGTTCGGTTCCAATATCTACCAGACCAAATAAATGCCCGAATTCGTGTTTTAAAACTGCGGCTTCAATATCACTTTCACTGGGTGCATTAGGTCTCGAGGCAAAATTCTCTATAGTTTTTCCAAAAATTACCATAGACGTATTTCTAAATGCTGAACCTAAAGTAAATTTGTTTTCTTCATCTTTTTCACTACTTCCGTCAGCTATATAAATATAAACTGCAATTTCATCTCCAGCGTTATAAATGGTACGGGTTTCTTTTTCTATTTCCACAATATCATCTATAGAAAATGTGGTTTTACCGGAAGGTGAAACTGCTCTTAAACTAATATTAATACCATCGGGCTTAAAAGTTCGTTCCTCCAGGAAATTCTTAAAATTTGCCAGGGCTGCTTCGCTGGGTGCATAGCCATTAACATAAACCATTTCGATATTCATTGATGTGAAGTTCACATCGCTTAAAAGGTCACCTGCCGAATCGCCAAGTCCTTGTAAATTTGCTGTTTTATCTATACCGGGTTCTCCTTTGTCTTCGTCAGTCTCTGAGGAACACGAAACACTAAGTACAGAAATAAGAAAAACGAGGAGTGCGTATTTATATTTGAACATTAAAAAGCGATTTTTTGTAAAAATATAAATTTATTATTTTAAAGCTTGTAATTCAGCTAAATAATCGAAATGCTCCCCTTTTTTTATGCGTTTACAGCTGAAATCATTCATTTCAGCAGCAAATTTCAGGGTTTGAAAATCTATATAAAGCCAGTCAAAATAAGCAGAATTTTCTCCTTTATAACTCACCTTGAATTCCAGTTCTCCGTAATAGGCGGCTTCAGAATCTACCCAAATTCCGCCATCTTCATCGCGATCAAATAAATAGCTTAAATCTGAAGAATCTAAAAGTAGCTTTCCGCCGGGATTTAGCAATTCTCTCGTTTTTTTAAAGAATTTGTCCAGGTTGTGGAGTTTTCCAATAATTCCACTGCCATTCATCAGCATTAGGATAGTATCAAATTTTTTATCCTTTAAATTGAAAAAATTAATGTTCTGGGCGTTTTTAATTCCGCGTAGACGGGAAATTTTCACAGCTCCTTCTGAAGTATCAATAGAAGTAACTTCAAGTTTCTTCTTTTCCTGAAGATAAAGTGAATGGCTACCCGCACCGCAACCTACATCTAAAACCCGGCCTGTAGCAAGCTGCAAAGCTTTTTGCTCTAAAGGAGGCATTTCAGCATAACTTCTAAATAAATAGGAAACAGCAATTACATCGTCATCAAAATCTGGAGAATGCACTCCGATATTGGTGGTGTCCTTGTCATGATAATAAGCTGAAATTGCTTTTCCAAAAATGTCTTTCGCTGAAGTTTGCTGATTCATCTATGTGGTGTAGGTTCGTTTTATATCTTTGCCCAATGGAAGAAATTCTGAAAAATCTCCCTGAAAAGGCCAAAGATAAGCATAAGGGAAATAAAAAGTTTTTTGCGAAGCTTAGAAAAAAGCAGCCCAAAGATCTGGACCAGCAGATGCAGGAAATGCACGAAGAAGAGTTTTCCCGAACCAATTGTTTAGATTGTGCAAATTGCTGTAAAACCACCGGACCGTTGTTCACCAATAAAGATATAGAACGCATCAGTAAGCATTTTAAGCAGAAACCACAGCAATTTATTGAACAGTATTTGCGAATAGATGAGGATAATGATTACGTGCTGCAAGAAGTGCCCTGTACTTTTTTGGCTGCAGATAATTACTGCTTAATTTATGATGTGAGGCCAAAAGCCTGTCGCGAATTTCCGCATACTGATCGGAAGGATTTTCATAAAATATCTAATCTAACCATTAAAAATACAGCTATATGTCCCGCGGCATATAATATCGTGGAGGAGATGAAACGCAGGATCAAAACCTAAGACCGATGCCTGAATTGTCTCACCTTTCTTCTTAGAAGATTTACTTCCTTGTATCTTTTTATGATTATAAAATACAATATAGGCCCAAAGAAAGGCAGGAAAATAATTATTAAAACCCAGATTAATCGATGCCGGCCCTTAAAATTCTGCTTTAGCAAACTGAAAAAAGCCAGCACCGGTAGCACAAGCAATGCCACCATAAAAACCGAAAGCCAAAAGTTGGAAGTTTCTAACTGGATCATAGAGAAATTATTTCCCTTAATATAATAAATATTTTTCTCGTTTTTCTGAAAATTTTGCTAATCCCGGCTTCCAGTTTTTCCTTATTTCTTCGGCTGATAAACCTTTTACTATTTGAGATTGCAATTCTTTAGTTCCAGCTAGTTTTGTAAAAAAGGCATTGAAGAATTCATTCTTGTTTTCAGTGTGTTGGTAAGCTTCAATTAACCATTTTAAATTGATCTTGTTTACACGAGGAATCTCACTAAGATCTCGTCCGTAACATACTTTTCCTAAATGTTTTGGGTGTTTTGCGCCCGGTTTAGGTTCCGGTGTGTAGGTAAAATCGAAAAGATCTTTATCTAAAAACGGAGAGCCAAAAACCTGAAATTGCTTATTGGTGCCACGACCAGCATTCACATTAGTTCCTTCAAAAAAGCAAAGACTTGGGTAAAAATTTATCGCCTGGGCATTTGGCAAATTCGGTGAAGGTTTTACCGGAAGATCGTAAGCTTTGGAATGGTTGTAATTTTCCATTTCAATTACTTTTAAATCACATTGTATCCCGTCTTTTAACCATTTTTCACCATTGATCATTTTTGCGTATTCCCCCATCGTTAATCCGTGTACCGTGGGAATAGGATGCATTCCAACAAAACTTTTAAATTCGGTTTCCAGGATTGGTCCGTCTATATAATGTCCGTTTGGATTGGGGCGGTCAAAAACAATAAGTTGCACATCGTTTTCTGCACAGGCTTCCATGACATAATGTAGGGAAGAAATATAGGTGTAAAACCTTGTTCCTACATCCTGTAAATCAAAAATTAAAACATCAAGATCTTCGAGTTGTGCTGCTTTGGGTTTTTTATTGTTGCCGTACAGGGAAATTACCGGTAAACCGGTTTGTGCATCTTTGTCGTCTTCTACCGCTTCGCCGGCATCAGCAGTACCGCGAAATCCATGTTCGGGGGCAAAGCCTTTTATTAGGTTTACATCTAAGGCCAGCAAGGAATCAACTATGTGGGTGAAACCGCCAGCTTCATTTTTCATAATAGAAGTTTGGTTTCCTACAATGCCTACTTTTTTATTTTTGAGCAATGGTAAATATGCTTGAGTGCGATTGGCTGCGAGAATAATTTCTTTAACAGCGGTTTCTTCCTGATCATTCATTGCAATTTCTTCTGAAGATTGCGCTTTCTTATTTTGGTTTCCGCAGGAAAGAACACCTATAAAAGCGAATAAAAATGTACTTTTGAATAACCTTTTAAGCATCGTGATAATTTGAATTTCGAATTTTTTGTTGTTAAGCGCCTCATTGGCGGTAAGAGCCATAAAAGTAGCATATCTGCACCTATTATAAAAATAGCTATAGCAGCAATTGCGATTGGGGTGGTCATGATGCTGGTTTCTTTTGCTACGGGCCTTGGTTTACAGGAAAAGATTAGGGATAAAATTGCGGCTTTTAACGGGCATATTAATATTTCCAACTACGATAATAATAGCTCCCAGGTTACGCTAACCCCGGTTAGTAAAGACCAGGATTTTTATCCGGAATTTAATTCGGTTGAAGGCATTTCCCACGTACAGGTGGTAGCGACAAAATTTGGAATAATTCGTACCGAAACCGATTTTGAAGGAGTTGTTGTAAAAGGAGTGGGAACCGATTATAACTGGAGTTATTTTGAAGAATTTCTGATTGAAGGTGAATTACCCGATTTTAATAATAAGCTGAATGATGAGGTTTTAATTTCAGCATATTTAGCCAACAGACTGCAATTGAATGTGGGGGATAAAGTGCCTACCTATTTTCTAAGGGCAGGTAGTGAAAGGCCTTTAACCCGTGGTTTTGTTATCACAGGAATCTATGATTCAGGGTTTATGGAATTTGATAAACTTTATGTGCTGGCCGATATCAGACATATTCAGCGACTTAACCGATGGGAAGATAATGAGGTAGGGAATTTTGAAGTTTTTCTAAACGATTTTAAGGAAATTGATAAAAAAGGGCAGGAAGTTTATGAGAACACGGGTTCGTTTTTAGATACTCAAACCATAAACCAGAAATATTATTCCATTTTTGAGTGGCTTGCGCTTTTCGATTTTAATATCGCGCTCATAATTGGGATTATGATTCTGGTTGCCGGCATAAACATGATTACCGCATTGCTCGTTTTAATTCTGGAACGCACCCAAATGATCGGGATTCTAAAGGCCCTTGGCGGAAACGACTGGAGTATTAGAAAGATCTTTCTTTACAATGCAGCTTACCTTATTATTAAAGGACTTTTTTGGGGAAATTTAATCGGGCTGGGAATTCTATTGCTTCAGAAGTATTTTAAACTCATTCCATTAAATCCTGAAACCTATTATGTGACCGAGGTGCCGGTGTATTTAAGCTGGGATTATATCCTGGCTGTAAACCTGGGGACACTGGTGTTATGTATGCTGATGCTGATAATTCCTTCGGTAATAATTTCAAAGATTTCGCCTTCCAGAGCAATTAAGTTTGAATAAAATATAAAATATCGGGAGTTTTTGGTATTTCTGTTGAAATAGATTCAAATTTCTACCTTTGCAACTTCAAAAATAAGACTATGGATTACGTAGAAAATATATTGGGCACTATTGGGAATACACCAATGGTGAAAATGAATAAAATTACCAGTGAAATTGACGCCCTGGTACTGGCAAAATACGAAACTTTTAACCCGGGGAATTCGGTGAAAGATCGTATGGCGGTAAAAATGGTAGAAGAGGCTGAAGCCAGCGGGAAGTTAAAACCTGGTGGAACTATTATTGAAGGGACTTCCGGCAATACCGGGATGGGTCTCGCGCTTGTTGCGATTGTGAAAGGTTACAAAATGGTTTGCGTCCTTTCTGATAAGCAGAGCAAGGAAAAAATAGATATTTTAAAAGCAGTGGGTTGCGAAGTAGTGGTTTGCCCAACCGATGTAGCTCCCGATGATCCCAGGTCATACTATTCAACTTCTAAAAGAATGGCTGAGGAAACACCGAATTCCTGGTATGTGAATCAGTATGACAATTTAGCCAATACCAAAGCTCATTATGAAAGTACCGGCCCTGAAATTTGGGAACAAACCGATGGAAAAGTTACCCACTTTGTAGTAGGTGTGGGAACCGGAGGAACTATTTCTGGAGTTGGGAAATATTTAAAAGAGAAAAACCCTAATATTAAAGTTTGGGGAATTGATACTTATGGATCGGTTTTTAAAAAATATCACGAAACCGGGGAATTTGATGAGAAAGAGATCTATCCATACATTACTGAAGGGATTGGCGAAGACATTCTGCCAAAAAATGTAGATTTTAGTGTGATAGACGGATTTACCAAAGTAACCGATAAAGATGCGGCTGTTTATACCAGGAAACTCGCGGAGGAAGAAGGCTTTTTCTTAGGAAATTCGGCTGGAGCTGCAGCTAAAGGTTTACTTCAGTTAAAGGAACATTTCACTAAAGACGATGTGGTAGTAGTTTTATTTCATGATCACGGGAGCCGTTATGTTGGAAAGATTTTTAATGATGAATGGATGAAAAGACAGGGCTTTTTGGATTAAAAAATTGCCGAAAATATCCAGGAAAGCTGCCATCTGGCGGCTTTTTTTGTTAAGGAATAGCTTGAAATTTACTTCGGCTTATTAAAAAGTTTTAAATTGCTACAAAATACACTATTTATTCCCCTAAACAGATTTCGAATGAAAAATTTATACTTGCTGATTTTTGCTTTTTCTTTAATTGGTTGTAGTTCTTCAAATTCCGTAACCCAAACTGCCGAAACCGATAATCCATCTGGTATGGATTATAGTTATCTAGCGCTGGGAGATTCTTATACTATAGGTGAAAGTGTTGCTGAAAGTGAACGCTGGCCGGTACAGTTGGTAGCTCGTTTAAATGAAGATGGCTATAAAGTTGCTCCGCCTAAAATTATTGCGAAAACCGGGTGGACCACGGGAAATCTCCTAAAGGCCATGCGGTCTGAACTAAATTATACGAGAAAATTTGATCTGGTTTCAATCTTAATTGGGGTTAATAATCAATATCAGGGAAAAAGTATTGAAGATTATGAAGAAGAATTACGGGAAATCTTTAAACTGGCGCTTAACCATTCAAAACTCAGGGAAAAAGGTGTTTTTGCTTTAAGTATTCCAGATTATGGTGTAACTCCTTTTGGGGAAGCAAATGCTGAAACCATCGGAGAGGAAATTGATGAATTTAATGCTGTTTTTAGACAGGTGGCTAAAGAATTTGAAGTAAATTTTTATAATATCACCCCAATTTCAAGAGAAGCAGCCAGGGATGAAGCGCTTATTGCTGATGATGGTTTACACCCCAGCGCATTGATGTACCGCTACTGGGTAGACGAAATTATAGAAGAAATCCCCCAAATGTTACCGCAATAGCGGAAAATACTTTTTATTGAATCGCATTTTTTAATTTTAAAAGATGCGCGAAGACTTTTTACATTACCTCTGGAAATACAAAAAATTTGATTTCACCAATGCTGAAACCACGCAGGGCGAAAAAGTACTTCTAATAGATAGTGGAACTCATAATTTTAATTCAGGCCCCGATTTTTTTAATGCCCGTTTAAAAATTGGGGGACAGGTTTGGGCCGGCAATGTTGAGTTGCATATGAAGGCTTCAGATTGGTATTTCCATCAACACGAAAAAGACAGGAATTACGATAATGTTATTTTGCACGTGGTTTGGGAAGATGATGTAGAGGTGCAGAGGCCTGATAAAAGCCAAATTCCTGCTTTAAGTTTAAAAAATTTGGTTGCTAAAGACTTGATTAAGGGTTACCTGGAACTTTTTGCTTCTTCTCAAAACTGGATTAATTGCGAAAAAAACTTTAAGGATGTAGATGATTTTACACTACGTCACTGGCAGGAACGCTTATACCTGGAGCGTTTAGAAGAAAAATCGGTGCTGATCCTGAATTTGTTAGAGAAGTCTGGGAATGACTGGGAGGCGGTTTTATTCCAGATGTTAGCTAAAAATTTTGGGCTTAACCTTAACGGAGATGCTTTTTTAAGTATGGCTCAGAGTTTAGATTTTTCGGTTGTTCAGAAAGCATCCCAGAATAATTTACAGCTGGAGGCTCTACTTTTCGGGCAATTCGGGTTGCTGGAAAAGCAACTTAACATACCATATTTTAACCGTTTGAAAAAGGAATATTCCTATTTAAAACATAAATACAACTTGTCTAATGCAGGCGTTATTCGTCCGAAATACTTTCGGCTTAGACCAGATAACTTTCCAAACATCAGGTTGTCTCAGTTAGCTTCTCTTTATTTTCATCATAAGAATTTATTTTCAGTATTAATCGGTTCAGGATCTTTAGAAGCGATCTACGAAATCTTAAATGTGGAAACTTCAATATTTTGGAGAAAACATTTTACGTTTCCGAAGAATCATAAGGAAAAACAAAAAGGCTTGACTACAGCATTTAAAGACCTTGTGCTAATCAATACAATTATTCCCTTACGCTTTTGTTATTCGAGAGCCCGCGGCAATGATGAGGTAGATGGTTTAATTTCTTTAATAGAAAAAACACCCTCGGAAAATAATAAAGTTGTTCAAAATTTTGAAAAACTTCGAAAAAGCTGTGTAGAAAATGCATTACATTCCCAGGCTATGGTACAATTAAAAAATACTTATTGCGAAACTAATAAATGCTTAGAGTGTGCCATTGGGGTGAAATTACTGCAACGAAAGGCTTAAAATGCTATATTTGTGGTGATGAAAAAAATGGTACACAATATTCGTTATTTTTTTGAGAGACATGGCTTTTATGTGTCTTCCCGTGTGGCCGATAAATTGGGAATGCGTGCAAAAAGCGTTCGCCTGTTTTTTATTTATGCCTCCTTTTTTACACTGGGGTCTTGGTTTGTGGTTTATTTGGTTCTTGCCTTCTGGTTAAAACTTAAAGATTTGGTCTACACTAAAAGAACTTCAGTTTTTGATTTATAAGCTGTGTTTGGCTACACTTTTATTAATAAAAGTGGCTATGGAAGGAGTTTAATCAAATTGAAATTAACATATCTTTACAATTTAACTCCCAAAAATTTGAAAAAGCCTAATTTTTTAGCATCTTGCTTCGCGGAAATATTCATTCTAAATTAAACAACCAATATACTCTATGAGAAAGTATCTGCTTTCAATGTTCTTTTTGTTTTCAATTTTAGCAATTAATGCACAAGAACTGGATGTACAGGCCAAAGTTGGCAATCCTTCGAATATTATTAATAACGGGTTTATTGATCTGGAAGTAACAGGAGGAGAACCTCCGTATATTTACCAGTGGTCAAATCCCGAAACTTCGCTGGAATCCTCCCGGGCCGAAAATTTAACTGAAGGTGTTCCATACGAGGTTACAGTAACCGATAGCCAGGGTAATTCTGTAACAAAAAGTTTTCAGATAAAAGCTGAAGCAATTACCGAGCATTTTAATGGAACTTTTGTTCCTATTGTTGAAGGAATGACAGCTGTGCTTTTTTGGGATCCATTTACCGCTTTGGGAGTTTATGATCCAAAAGTGTATGCAGAGAAAAAATTTGTTCCTACCCCTGAGTGGGCTGCCGATGCAGAAGATAAATTTTCCTTAAAAGAATGGATGGTAGAGGAAGGAGGTCACGTAGAGGAAGGTGATCTTATTGCTATTGTAAGTTCAGAAAACAGGGGTGAGTTGGAAGTTACTGCCAATGCCAGCGGAAATGTGAATCACCTGGTAGAAGAAGGCGGAGTAATCTGGGATTACGAAAACAGTTCAGACCTTATTGAAACCAACGCCCATATGCTTGCTCATATAGAATATGATGAGCCGCAAATGTTGACAAATCCTAATGGATCTCCACAAACCCACAATATTCCTTTTATTGTGGTTTGGTTAATTTTTGGTGCTGCTTTCTTCACCGTAAAAATGGGCTTCATCAATTTTAAAGGATTTAAACATTCTATAGACCTCGCAAGAGGAAAATATGATGAGCCTAATGCGCCGGGTAGTATTACTCACTTTCAGGCATTGGCAACTGCGGTTTCGGCAACAGTTGGCCTTGGTAATATCGCCGGTGTTGCCGTGGCAATTTCCCTTGGTGGCGCTGGAGCAACTTTTTGGATGATTATTGCCGGTTTACTGGGGATGGCTTCAAAATTTGTGGAGTGTACCTTAGGTGTGAAATATCGTTTTATTAATTCTGAAGGAAGAATTTTTGGAGGTCCAATGAACTACTTGCGCTATGGCCTTGAAAAAAGAAATATGCGCGGTTTAGGTAAGTTTCTTGCAGCATTTTTTGCAATTCTTGGTATTGGCGCTTCATTTGGAGGAGGAAATATGTTCCAGGCCAACCAATCTTTTGAAATCCTTTCCGGTCAGTTTTCTTTCTTAGTCGGTAATGGTTTTTGGTTTGGTATAGGTGTAGCAGTTCTTGTAGGAATTGTCATTATTGGAGGTATTCAAAGTATTGCCAAAGTAACGGGAAAAGTGGTGCCTTTTATGGCAATTGTTTATGTGCTTGGTGCTTTAACCGTAATATTTATAAATATCGAAAACATAGGTCCTGCATTTGCAGCTATTTATAATGGTGCTTTTAATGCTACCGCAATGAAGGGTGGAATTATTGGGGTGCTAATTGTTGGTTTTCAACGTGCAGCATTCTCTAACGAAGCAGGTGTTGGTTCTGCAGCAATAGCTCACTCGGCGGCAAAAACAAATCACCCACCATCTGAAGGTTTTGTAGCTTTATTAGAGCCTTTTATAGATACCGTAGTTGTTTGTACTTTAACCGCATTAGTATTGATCTTTACCGGAATGCACGAAGTACAGGGAATAGGTGGGGTGCAATTAACTTCAGATGCTTTTGCAAGTGTAGTTTCCTGGTTTCCTTACGTATTGGCAATGGCAGTTTTTCTATTTGCCTTTTCAACTATGATTTCCTGGTCTTATTACGGAATGCGTTCCTGGACCTACCTATTTGGAAAAAGTAAAAAAACAGAATTGGCGTATAAAATATTGTTCCTGGTGTTTGTTGTAGTAGGAGCCTCTATTAGTTTAGGCGCCGTGCTCGATTTCTCTGATATGATGATTTTAGCAATGTCTTTCCCTAATATTATAGGATTGTACATAATGTCTAGCGAAGTTAGAAGAGACCTTAACGAATATTCCCGAAAGCTAAAAGCAGGGGAATTATTCAAGAAACAACGAGAGGCAAAAGCCAGCTAATCTTGTGGAAATTATGAAACCGATAAAATCCCATTTTGTGTTCACAAAGAGCCAACAAAATGGGATTTTTCTTTTGGTATGCATTATTATCTTATTTCAGGCAATCTATTATTTTTCCGATTTTTCTTCTGAAAATTCAGCTGAAGGTTTATCTCAGGAAGAAATAGACGGTTTTCAGGCTCAAATAGATTCTATAAAACTGGCCAGTGCTGAAGCAGATTCGGTTATAATTTTTCCTTTTAACCCAAATTATATAACAGATTTTAAAGGTTATACTTTGGGGATGAGTGTAGAGGAAATAGATAAACTTCATCAATTTAGAGTTAAAAATAAATGGATTAATTCTGCGAAAGATTTTCAGCAGGTTACCGGTGTTTCAGATTCATTACTGGCGGTAATTTCTCCCTATTTTAAATTTCCCGATTGGGTAATCGAAGCTGAAAGAGAAAAAGCGGAGACAAAACCTACTTCATCTTTCGCAGTTTCACATTTAAATAAAGCAACAGCGAAAGATTTGCAAAAGGTAAACGGAATAGGCGTGGTGCTGGCTAACCGCATTGTAAATTACAGAACTAAAATTGGAGGTTTCCGAAGTGAGATTCAGTTAAAGGATATTTTTGGTTTAAATTATGATACCCGGGAAAAGCTTCAGCAACAATTTCGCATTTTTGAGAATAAAGATTTCAGTTTAATAAATATTAATGAAGCGAAAGTCTTAGACCTTGTAGAAGTGCCTTATATTAAATATGAACTTGCCCGGGAGATTATAGATTACCGCCAGCTACACGAAGAAATCAACTCTTTTGAAGAATTATCAAAAATAGAAAGTTTTCCTTCAGATAAAATCGATAGAATTCAATTATATTTGAGCTTAGATTGATTATTCGGAAAATTAGTCGTTTAAAATATTAGCTAATCGAATAAGCTTAGAATTAAAAATTGATTTTATTTTAGTAAACTTCCTCGGAGCAAGCCTAGGAGCTCCCGATATTTATCGGGATAAATCTCGATTATCGAGTAAACCGGGAGTTTGCTTCCCTTCAGAATAAAAAAAAGAAATTAGCATGAACACAATGTATTTTACAGAGGAGCACGAACTTTTTAGAAAAAGTTTTCAGGACTTTTTGCAAAAAGAAGTGGTGCCACATATCGAAAAATGGGAAAAATCTGGAACCATAGATCGCTTTATTTGGAAGAAATTTGGTGAGATGGGCTATTTTGGCCTTAACCAACCGGAAGAATATGGCGGGATGGACCTTGATATTTTTTATACAGTAATCTTTCTTGAAGAACTTCAGAAAATAAACAGTGGCGGTTTCGCAGCTGCGATGTGGGCACACGCTTATTTAGCTATGACGCACGTAAATAAAGAAGGAGACGATGCAATTAAGAAAAAATACCTGGCGCCGAGTATAGAAGGCAATAAAATTGGCTGCCTTTGTATTACTGAACCTTTTGGTGGTTCTGATGTTGCCGGCATGCGTAGTACCGCGATTAAAAAAGGAGATAAATATATTCTTAACGGTTCCAAGACCTTTATTACAAATGGAGTGTATTCAGATTATTTGGTGATCGCGGCGAAAACCGATCCCGAAAAGGGAAATAAAGGAATGAGTATTTTTATTGTAGATAGGGAGACTCCTGGAATTTCAGCTTCAAAATTAGATAAACTGGGCTGGAGAGCTTCAGATACTGCAGAACTAGCTTTTGATGATGTAGAAATTCCTGCTGAAAATCTAATGGGTGAAGAAGGAAAAGGTTTTTCTTATATCATGCAGCATTTCGCTCTAGAGCGTTTAATTATGGGGATTAATGCCCACGCCCGTGCTGAGTATGCCTTAGATTATACTTTAGGTTATATGGCCGAAAGGGAAGCTTTTGGAAGAACTATAGATAAGTTCCAGGCTTTAAGACATTCGGTTGCCGATATGGCCAGTGAAGTTGAAATGAACAAAGAATTTAATTATTCGATTGCTAAACGACTCGATGACGGACAATACGTAGTGAAAGAAGCCAGTATGTCTAAATTGCTTTCTACTAAAATGGCCGATAAGGTTATTTACGAGTGCCTGCAAATGCTAGGTGGTTATGGTTATATGGAAGATTATCCTTTAGCCCGAATGTTCCGTGACAGTCGTCTAGGGCCAATTGGCGGAGGAACATCAGAGATTCTAAGAGAAATCATTGCCAAGATGATAATCGATAAGAAGGAGTATAAGCCAGCGGCAGAATAGAATAAATAATTAAAATATTAATTGCGGGTTCTTAGATTTAATTTATCTTTGCAGCCTAAAGAAAGGGGGTGATGACACTATGTTAATAATACCAATAAAAGACGGAGAAAATATAGATAGAGCGCTAAAGCGTTTTAAGCGAAAATTCGATAAAACCGGAACAATGCGACAGCTAAGAAAGCGCCAGCATTTCACGAAACCTTCTGTTGCGAAAAGAGCTCAGCATCAAAAAGCCGAGTACATCCAGCATTTGAGAGATCAGGAAGATATCTAGTAAAAAGATATCATCGAATTTTTCCGAAGCTATTCGGGAAAACAAATATAACTGTTGATAGTATAAAGTTTGCTAACTTTGTCTATCAACAGTTTTTTTATGCCCTTTTCCCAGTTTTTAAATTACCTGCAGTTGGAGAAAAAATATTCTCCCAACACCCTAACCGCCTATAAAACCGATTTAAAATCTTTTTCAGAATTTATTCTGTTTGAATTTGAAGAAAAGGACCTCAGTAAAGTGCATTATCCGCAGATACGTAACTGGATTGTGGCCCTGGTAGAACAGGGTGTTTCTAATAGAAGTATAAACCGAAAAATTTCTTCATTAAAAGCTTACTATCGCTTTTTGCAAAAAACGGGCGATATAGAATTTTCACCACTTGCCAAACATAAAGCTTTAAAGACCGCTTCTAAGCTTCAGGTTCCATTTTCTGAAGCCGAAATAACCCAGGTATTAGAACAAATTGATACTTCAGATTTTGTAGGCTTACGCGATCGGTTAATAGTTGAGCTTTTTTATACTACCGGGATTAGGCGTATAGAACTCATTGATATTAAACTTCAGGATGTTGATCTTGCCGGGAAATACATAAAAGTTTTAGGGAAGAGGCAAAAGGAAAGAATTATTCCACTTTTACCCGGTGTGATTTCTAATTTGGAAAATTATTTAAGCAAGCGTGCCAATATATTAGGGGTAGGAGGGACGCCTTATCTATTTATCTCCCAAAAAGGTATTAAATTATACGAAAGCCTTGTTTATAGAATTATAAATAATTATTTTAGTAAGGTGTCTGGCAAAATAAAAAGGAGTCCGCATATCCTGCGGCACTCATTTGCAACACATTTATTGAACCAGGGCGCCAACCTAAACGCTGTAAAAGAATTGCTTGGGCATTCCAGTCTTGCTGCAACGCAGGTGTATACTCATAATAGTATTTCAGAACTCAGTAAGGTGCATAAAATGGCACATCCCCGGAACAAAAAGGCCGACTAAAATATTGTTTAATTAAATTCTACAGAAGATGAAAGTAAATGTGCAGTCTGTTAACTTCAACGCCGATCAAAAATTAATTGATTTTATCCAACGTAAAATGGATAGGCTTGAAAATTATTACGATAAAATTATCTATGCTGATGTCTTTCTAAAAGTCCAAAATACCAGCGGAAAGGATAATAAAATTACTGAGATTTTATTGAGTATACCTGGTGGGGATATCATGGTAAAAAAAACATGTAAGAAATTTGAAGAATGCGTAGACGAATGTGCTTCATCACTTCAAAGACAGTTAATTAAGCGTAAGGAAAAATTAAGTGCGCACGTTTAAATATTTTTTTCGCAGAATTGTTTTGTGAAAGGAATAATTTATATACATTTGCAGTCCGTTAGAAATAGCGGACTTTTTTATGCTGAAAAAGTAGCGTAAAGGCCGATGTAGCTCAGCTGGCTAGAGCAGCTGATTTGTAATCAGCAGGTCGTGGGTTCGAGTCCCTCCATCGGCTCTTGAAAATGTGAATTGCTTTGGAAAGGAGATCATTTTTGATTTCCATTAAATTGGGGCGAGAAGTTTATCCTGAGCAACAGTCGAAGGGAGTCCTTCTATCGGCTCTTGAAATTTTGAAGTAAGTATTTTGAAGTTTAACCTATTGTAGGTTAAGCGGCTAAAAATTTTATAGAAAAATTTTTTAAAAATGCTTTGGACGGTGCTGTAAAATTATGTTTATTTGCAGCCGTTAAAAAAACAAACCGTCATAAAGCTTAGCTGGCACGCCGGCTACGGTTCTATGAAATAATGGAAAAATAAATTTGGGGAGATACTCAAGCGGCCAACGAGGGCAGACTGTAAATCTGCTGTTTTCAACTTCGCAGGTTCGAATCCTGCTCTCCCCACACAAGATTTTTCAGGTGAATGCGCAGAAAGTTTACTTTCTTATGCGGTCGATTGAAAAATATTTGATTCGGGTTACCTGAATCGGGATCATCGAGCTATAGCGAGATAGTCCAGTACCAAAGAAGTTGTTAAGCTTCAAAAGCGGGAGTAGCTCAGTTGGTAGAGCGTCAGCCTTCCAAGCTGAATGTCGCCGGTTCGAACCCGGTCTCCCGCTCTTAATTGGAGAACAGGAATTTTTCTTCTTGTTTTCTTTATTTATTTTTCCGGTTTAAGTAATAGTTAAACATCCCGTAAGCCAATGTTGGTTTATGGTTTTTCTTGTTTGAACCGGTGAACCTTGAAAGTGGAAACTTTCGGCTTGCCGACGTAGCTCAGGGGTAGAGCGTTTCCTTGGTAAGGAAGAGGTCACGAGTTCAATTCTCGTCGTTGGCTCTAGATTGTATTAAATTGAACACTAATATATAACTAAGATTAAATAAGTATTAATTATGGCAAAGGAAACATACGATCGTTCCAAACCGCACCTTAACATAGGTACAATTGGACACGTAGATCACGGAAAAACGACTTTAACAGCAGCGATTACTAAAGTAATGGCTGATGCTGGATATTCAGAAGCTAGTGCTTTTGATCAAATTGATAATGCTCCTGAAGAAAAAGAAAGAGGTATTACAATTAACTCTTCTCACGTAGAGTACTCGACGGCTAGCCGTCACTATGCTCACGTTGACTGTCCTGGTCACGCCGATTATGTTAAGAACATGGTTACTGGTGCTGCTCAAATGGACGGTGCAATTCTTGTAGTTGCTGCAACTGATGGGCCTATGCCACAAACTCGTGAGCACATCCTTCTTGGACGCCAGGTAGGTATCCCAAGAATCGTTGTGTTCTTGAACAAAGTTGACCTTGTTGATGATGAGGAGCTTTTAGAGCTAGTTGAAATGGAAGTAAGAGATCTTCTTTCTTTCTATGAGTATGATGGAGATAATGGTCCTGTAATTTCTGGATCTGCACTTGGAGCTCTTGAAGGTGATGAAAAATGGTCTAAAACCGTTCTTGATTTGATGGAAGCTGTTGATAGCTGGATTGAATTACCTGAGCGTGATGTAGATAAGCCTTTCTTGATGCCTATAGAAGATGTATTCTCTATTACAGGTCGTGGTACTGTTGCAACTGGTCGTATTGAGACTGGTGTTGCAAACACTGGAGATCCTGTAGAAATTATTGGTATGGGAGCTGAAAAGCTTACTTCTACTATTACTGGTGTTGAGATGTTCCGTAAGATCCTTGATAGAGGTGAAGCTGGAGATAACGTTGGTATCTTATTAAGAGGTATTGAAAAGTCTCAGATATCAAGAGGTATGGTAATTACCAAGCCTGGATCTGTAACTCCTCACGCTAAGTTTAAAGCAGAGGTTTATATCCTTAAAAAAGAAGAAGGTGGACGTCACACTCCATTCCACAATAACTATCGTCCACAGTTCTACGTACGTACAACTGACGTAACAGGAACAATTAGTCTTCCTGATGGAGTTGAAATGGTAATGCCTGGTGATAACCTTACAATTACTGTTGAACTTATCCAGACTATTGCAATGAATGTTGGTCTGCGTTTCGCTATCCGTGAAGGTGGTAGAACTGTAGGTGCTGGACAGGTTACTGAAATTTTAGACTAATTACAGTTTATATATAAAAAGATTTCCCGCTAAGGCGGGAAATCTTCCTTTATATTTTATTTACGGGTTTAGCTCAGTTGGTAGAGCACTGGTCTCCAAAACCAGGTGTCGGGAGTTCGAGCCTCTCAACCCGTGCAGATAAAGCGAGGCGAGAAGCTTGTCCTGAGTGTAGTCGAAGGAAGCCTCTCAACCCGTGCAAATACCTTTAGAATCACATGGCAGGAATTGGCAATTATATATCAGAATCTTACAACGAATTAAGAAACCACGTTACCTGGACAAGCTGGCCCGAAGCACAGAGGCTAACCATACTTGTAGCAGTTTTTTCTATAATTTTTTCTTTGGCTATCTGGGGAGTAGATACCGTATTTAGCTCCGCTATCGAGGAATATTTCAAATGGATTAAATCCTAAAGATATTAAGATGGCAGAAGGAAAGGAAAAAAAGTGGTATGTAGTTCGTGCCGTTAGCGGTCAGGAAAATAAGGTTAAAGACTATATTGAAAAGGAAGTTGCTCATCTTGGGATGGAAGACTATCTGGATCAGGTTTTAGTTCCTACCGAAAAAGTGATCCAAATTAGAAATGGGAAGAAAGTAAACAAAGAACGTGTTTATTTTCCAGGTTATGTAATGATTCAGGCTAGCCTTGATGGCGAAATGCCGCACGTGATAAAAAATATTAACGGTGTTATTGGGTTTTTAGGAGAAACAAAAGGAGGAGATCCTGTTCCGCTTAGAAAATCTGAAGTGAACAGAATGCTTGGAAAAGTAGATGAGCTTTCAGTACAAACCGATAATGTTGCGATACCTTTTACTATTGGGGAAACCATAAAAGTTATAGACGGTCCGTTTAACGGCTTTAATGGTACAGTAGAAAAGATAAATGAGGAAAAGCGTAAGCTTGAAGTGATGGTGAAAATTTTCGGAAGAAAAACACCATTGGAATTAAGCTATATGCAAGTAGAAAAAGTATAAGAATTTTAGTTACATATTTTTTGATGGTTTTTTAAAGCTTCCACTCTAACAAACTATCACCTTAAAAATTAATAAAATGGCAAAAGAAGTAAGTAAAGTTGTAAAACTACAAGTTCGTGGAGGTGCTGCTAACCCATCACCACCAGTTGGACCTGCTTTGGGTGCTGCCGGGGTAAATATCATGGAATTCTGTAAGCAATTCAATGGTAGAACCCAGGATAAACAAGGTAAAGTATTGCCGGTTGCGATTACGGTTTATTCAGATAAGTCTTTCGACTTTGTGATTAAAACCCCTCCAGCTGCAGTACAATTGTTGGAAGCATCTAAGAACAAAAAGGGTTCAGGAGAACCAAACAGAAAGAAAATAGCAAGTGTTTCTTGGGATCAGGTTAAAACTATTGCAGAAGATAAGATGCAGGATTTAAACGCCTTCACTATAGAATCTGCAATGAAAATGGTTGCTGGAACGGCTCGTTCAATGGGAATAACTGTAAAAGGTGATGCACCGTTTTAATCCAAAAAGAAATTAAAAATGGCAAAATTAACTAAAAAGCAAAAAGAAGCCCAATCTAAGATCGAGAGCAATAAAGCATACTCGGTTGCGGACGCTTCAGCTTTAATTAAAGAAGTTGCTAACGAAAACTTTGATGCATCTGTGGATTTAGCGGTTCGTTTGAACGTAGATCCCAGAAAAGCCAACCAAATGGTAAGAGGTGTTGTGACACTTCCACACGGTACAGGTAAAGATGTAAAAGTACTTGCGTTAGTTACTCCAGATAAGGAAGAAGAGGCAAAAGAAGCCGGAGCCGATTATGTTGGTCTTGATGAATATCTAGACAAGATAAAAGGTGGTTGGACAGATGTAGATGTAATTATCACTATGCCTAGCGTAATGGGTAAATTAGGACCTTTGGGACGAGTACTTGGGCCACGAGGGCTTATGCCTAACCCAAAAACAGGAACAGTAACTATGGATGTTGCGAAAGCAGTATCTGATGTTAAAGCTGGTAAAATTGACTTTAAAGTTGATAAAACCGGAATTGTTCACGCTGGGATTGGGAAAGCATCTTTTGAAGCTGAAAAAATTGCTGGAAACGCAAGAGAATTATTAACTACTTTAGTGAAGTTGAAACCTCAGGCATCTAAGGGTGTGTATATTAAAAGTATTCACATGTCTTCTACAATGAGCCCGAGCGTTCTGGTTGATACTAAAAGGTTCACTGAGCAATAATAGTATAGATTATGACAAGAGAAGAAAAATCAATAGTAATTGAAGATTTAACTGCCCAGTTAACAGATAATTCTGTGGTTTATTTAGCAGATATATCTGGCCTTGATGCCGGAACAACTACAAATTTACGTAGAGCTTGTTTTAAGGCAAACGTAAAGCTGGCTGTAGTTAAGAATACCTTGCTTGCTAAGGCGATGGAAGCTTCAGATAAAGAATTCGGAGACCTTCCTTCAGTATTAAAAGGCAACACTTCCATAATGTTTTCTGAGACCGGTAATGGACCGGCCAAAGTTATTAAAGAATTCAGAAAGAAAAACGAGAAACCACTACTTAAAGGAGCTTTTGTTGAAGAAGCGGTTTACGTAGGGGACGAATACCTTGACGCGCTTGTGAATATCAAGTCTAAAGAAGAGGTTATTGGAGATATCGTTGGGCTATTACAATCACCTGCTAAGAATGTTATTTCAGCACTTAAGTCTGGTGGCGGTAAAATATCTGGAATCCTTAAGACACTTTCTGAAAAGGAAGAATAAATTAGTACGCACTTTTTAACAATTATAAATTAAAGAACTTTTTAAAAACGATAGAAAATGGCAGATTTAAAAGAATTCGCAGAACAATTGGTTAACTTAACCGTAAAAGAAGTAAACGAGTTAGCTGATATCTTAAAAGAAGAATATGGTATAGAGCCTGCAGCTGCTGCAGTAGCTGTTGCTGGTGGCGGTGCTGCTGGTGATGGTGAAGAAGCTGAAGAGCAAACTGAATTTGATGTAATTCTTACAGCTCCAGGTGGATCTAAACTAGCGGTTGTAAAACTTGTAAAAGAACTTACAGGTCTTGGTCTTAAAGATGCTAAAGCATTAGTAGATGGCGCACCAGCTCCAGTTAAAGAAGGAGTAGCTAAAGACGAAGCAGAAGCACTTAAAGCACAGCTAGAAGAAGCAGGAGCTGAGGTTGAGCTTAAATAAGCTTGCCAACAGCAATATTATTTAGGTTTAGACCTCAGGATTCGCTCCTGAAGGTCTAAACCCTTTTGCGTATATAGGGGATTAGCCCCAAACACGCCCGTTTTTTTATAAATTATAATCCGTCCATTGATGTTAGCAAAGCAAACTGAAAGAGTGAGTTTCTCTTCTGTGAAGAACAGACCTGATTACCCGGACTTCCTGGATATCCAGATCAAGTCTTTTCAGGATTTCTTTCAATTAGAAACCAAATCAGAAGAGCGGGGAAATGAAGGTCTCTATAATACCTTCCTGGAAAACTTCCCAATTACGGACACCCGTAACCAATTTGTACTAGAATTTTTAGATTATTTTGTGGACCCGCCAAGATATTCCATTCAGGAGTGTATAGAGCGTGGTTTAACGTATAGTGTACCGCTTAAAGCAAGATTAAAATTATATTGTACCGACCCTGAACACGAAGATTTTGAAACCATCGTGCAGGACGTTTACTTAGGAACTATACCTTACATGACACCAAGTGGTACTTTTTGTATCAACGGGGCAGAACGTGTGGTAGTTTCTCAGCTTCACCGTTCACCTGGAGTTTTCTTTGGACAATCGTTTCATGCAAACGGAACAAAACTTTATTCTGCCCGTGTAATTCCTTTTAAAGGTTCCTGGATAGAATTTGCTACCGATATCAACAGCGTTATGTACGCTTATATCGATAGAAAGAAAAAATTACCTGTTACCACACTTTTCCGTGCCATTGGATTTGAGCGCGATAAAGATATTTTAGAAATCTTTGACCTTGCAGAAGAGGTGAAAGTTTCGAAAACAGGACTTAAAAAAGTATTAGGTCGTAAACTTGCGGCCCGTGTATTGAATACCTGGTATGAAGATTTTGTAGATGAAGATACAGGAGAGGTAGTTTCGATAGAACGTAATGAGATCGTTTTAGATCGTGATACACAACTTGAAAAAGAGCATATAGAAGAGATTCTTGAAACCGGAAGCAAAACTATTCTTCTTCATAAAGAAGATAATCAAACCGGGGATTATGCTATTATTCATAACACATTACAAAAAGATCCTACCAACTCTGAAAAAGAAGCGGTAGAACATATTTATCGTCAACTTCGTAACGCAGAACCGCCAGATGAGGAAACTGCACGTGGGATCATCGATAAATTATTCTTCTCAGATCAGCGTTACAGCCTTGGAGAAGTTGGTCGATACAGAATGAACAAAAAATTAGGTCTTGATGTTGCGATGGATAAGCAAGTGCTTACCAAAGAAGACATCATTACCATAATTAAATATTTAATCGAGCTTATTAACTCTAAAGCTGAGATTGATGATATTGATCACTTATCTAACCGTCGTGTTAGAACTGTAGGTGAACAATTGTCTCAGCAATTTGGTGTTGGTCTTGCTCGTATGGCACGTACCATTCGTGAAAGAATGAACGTTCGTGACAACGAGGTCTTTACCCCGATAGATTTGATTAACGCGAAGACTTTATCTTCTGTGATCAACTCTTTCTTTGGTACCAACCAGTTGTCTCAGTTTATGGATCAAACCAACCCGTTGGCAGAAATCACGCACAAGCGTAGACTTTCCGCACTAGGACCAGGTGGTTTATCGAGAGAAAGAGCAGGTTTTGAGGTACGTGATGTTCACTATACTCACTACGGAAGGCTTTGTCCTATTGAAACTCCTGAAGGTCCAAACATTGGACTTATCTCTTCACTTTCGGTTTATGCTAAAGTGAATGGAATGGGCTTCATTGAAACACCATACCGTAAAGTTGACAACGGAAAATTAGATTTTTCACAGGAACCTATTTATTTAAGTGCTGAAGAAGAAGAGGACAAGAAAATTGCCCAGGCCAATATTCCGCTTAAAGAAGATGGTACTATAGATTCAGAAAGAGTAATTGCCCGAATGGAAGGTGACTTCCCGGTAGTAGATCCTAAAGAGGTTCATTATACCGATGTTGCTCCAAACCAGATTTCGTCTATTTCGGCTTCGTTGATTCCGTTCTTAGAGCATGATGATGCGAACCGTGCCTTGATGGGATCTAACATGATGCGCCAGGCATTACCATTGTTACAAGCCGATTCCCCAATTGTTGGAACCGGATTGGAACGCCAGGTAGCTACAGATTCTCGTGTATTGATTAATGCTGAAGGAGAAGGAGAAGTAGAGTATGTAGATGCTAAGCAAATTATAATAAAATACGACAGGACCGAAGAGGAACGTATGGTAAGTTTTGATAGTGATTCAAAGTCATACGATCTTATTAAGTTCCGTAAAACCAACCAGGGTTCTTCTATTAACCTTAAGCCAATTGTTAGGGTAGGAGATAGAGTAACTAAAGGTCAGGTTTTATGTCAGGGATATGCTACTGAAGCGGGGGAACTTGCTTTAGGTAGAAACATGAAGGTTGCCTTTATGCCCTGGAAAGGTTACAACTTTGAGGATGCGATTGTAATTTCAGAAAAAGTGGTTAGAGAAGATATTTTTACTTCTATCCATATTGATGAATACTCGCTTGAAGTTCGTGATACAAAATTAGGTAATGAAGAATTAACCAATGATATTCCTAACGTTTCAGAAGAGGCTACTAAAGACCTTGATGAACACGGGATGATTAGAATTGGTGCCGAGGTAAAACCTGGCGATATTCTTATTGGTAAGATTACTCCAAAAGGAGAAAGCGACCCAACACCAGAAGAAAAATTACTTCGTGCTATCTTTGGGGATAAAGCCGGTGATGTTAAAGATGCATCGCTAAAAGCTTCTCCATCTTTAAATGGTGTGGTTATAGAGAAGAAACTCTTTGCCCGTGCTATTAAAGATAAGCGTAAGAGAGCTCAGGATAAGGAAGATATTGCAGCGCTTGAGAAAAAGTACGATGCTAAATTCGCTAATCTAAAAGCTGAACTTGTAGATAAGTTATTCACTATTATAGGTGGAAAAACTGCTCAGGGAGTTCAAAACGATCTTGGAGAAGAGGTAATGCCAAAAGGGAAGAAGTATACGTTGAAAATGCTTAACGCAGTAGACGATTATACTCACTTAACTCACGGTACCTGGACTACAGACGATCACCTGAACGCTTTGGTTGCAGACCTTATTCACAATTATAAGATTAAGGAAAATGATCTTCAGGGTAACCTAAGGAGAGAGAAGTTTACCGTCTCTGTTGGAGATGAGCTTCCTTCCGGAATCCTTAAGCTTGCTAAAGTTTATATCGCTAAGAAGCGTAAACTAAAAGTAGGTGATAAAATGGCGGGACGTCACGGTAACAAAGGTATTGTTGCAAGAATTGTTCGCCAGGAAGATATGCCATTCCTTGATGATGGTACACCGGTTGATATCGTGTTGAACCCACTTGGGGTACCTTCACGTATGAACATTGGTCAGATCTACGAAACTGTGCTTGGATGGGCAGGACAAAAGCTTGGTAATAAATATGCAACTCCAATTTTTGACGGAGCTACCATAGACCAGATTAACGAACTTACCGATGAAGCCGGAATTCCAAGATATGGACATACATACCTTTATGATGGTGGAACAGGAGATCGTTTTGACCAACCTGCAACTGTAGGGGTAATCTATATGTTGAAATTAGGACATATGATTGAAGATAAGATGCACGCCAGATCTATTGGACCATACTCGCTTATTACACAGCAACCACTTGGTGGTAAAGCACAATTTGGTGGACAGCGTTTTGGTGAGATGGAAGTTTGGGCACTTGAGGCTTATGGAGCTTCAGCAACTTTGCGTGAAATCTTAACAGTGAAGTCAGATGATGTGATAGGAAGGGCTAAAACTTACGAGTCTATCGTAAAAGGAGAGCCTATGCCAGAACCCGGCCTGCCGGAATCTTTCAACGTACTTATGCACGAATTGAAAGGTCTTGGTTTGGATATTAAATTAGAAGAATAAAATACTGTTTATAACGGGGTGTTACGACACCCCAATAACAGGTTTTTCACAATAATTATAGCAGCAGAGTTATTATGGCTAGAAATAATGATAAGAATACAGTAAAGAGATTTGATAAAATCTCTATCGGTTTGGCTTCCCCGGAATCTATCCTCGCAGAATCTCGTGGTGAAGTTCTAAAACCGGAAACTATCAATTATCGTACGCACAAACCCGAACGTGATGGTTTGTTTTGTGAGCGTATTTTTGGTCCTGTAAAGGATTATGAATGTGCCTGCGGTAAATATAAAAGAATACGTTACAAAGGAATTGTTTGTGACCGTTGTGGGGTAGAAGTAACCGAAAAACAAGTACGTAGAGACCGTGTTGGGCACATTAATTTGGTAGTTCCTGTAGCACATATCTGGTATTTCCGTTCCTTACCTAATAAAATTGGATACCTGCTTGGTCTTCCATCTAAGAAATTAGATATGATCATTTACTACGAGCGTTATGTAGTAATTCAAGCCGGTATTGCTAAAAACGAAGAAGGAGAACCAATTAAGAAGATGGATTTCCTTACTGAAGAAGAATATCTAAATGTTTTGGATAGCCTTCCGCAGGAAAATATGTATTTAGAAGACAGTGACCCAAATAAGTTTATCGCTAAAATGGGTGCGGAATGTCTTATTGAAATATTAAGAAGAATAGATCTTAATGAACTTTCTTATGAATTAAGACACAAAGCAAATAACGAAACTTCAAAGCAACGTAAAACTGAAGCGCTTAAGCGTCTTCAGGTTGTAGAAGCCTTCCGTGATGCTAATAATAATCGCGAAAATCTTCCAGAATGGATGATTATGAAAGTGGTTCCTGTAATTCCACCAGAATTACGTCCGCTGGTACCTCTTGATGGTGGACGTTTTGCGACTTCAGATTTAAATGATCTTTACAGAAGGGTTATTATTCGTAATAACCGTCTTAAAAGATTAATGGAGATTAAAGCTCCTGAAGTAATTCTACGTAATGAAAAACGTATGCTTCAGGAATCAGTAGATTCATTGTTCGATAATACAAGAAAATCTTCAGCGGTAAAAACCGATTCAAACCGTCCGTTAAAATCGCTTTCAGATTCCCTTAAAGGTAAGCAGGGACGTTTTCGTCAAAACTTACTTGGTAAACGTGTGGATTATTCAGCGCGTTCGGTAATTGTTGTAGGACCAGAATTGAAGATGCACGAATGTGGTCTTCCAAAGAATATGGCAGCTGAACTTTACAAGCCTTTTGTAATTAGAAAACTAATTGAAAGAGGAATTGTAAAGACAGTAAAATCTGCCAAGAAAATAATAGATAAGAAAGAGCCGGTAGTATGGGATATTCTGGAGAATGTTCTTAAAGGACACCCGGTATTGCTTAACCGTGCTCCTACGCTTCACCGTTTAGGTATACAGGCATTCCAGCCAAAACTTATTGAAGGTAAAGCGATACAATTACACCCATTAGCCTGTACGGCATTTAATGCCGATTTTGATGGTGACCAGATGGCGGTTCATTTACCGCTTGGGCCAGAGGCTATTTTAGAAGCTCAGCTACTAATGCTTGCTTCTAATAATATCCTTAACCCGGCAAACGGTTCGCCAATTACAGTACCATCTCAGGATATGATTCTTGGTCTTTATTATATGACCAAATCAAGAAAATCTACTGACGAGGTTAAGGTTAAAGGGGAAGGACTTACTTTCTATTCTGATGAAGAAGTGGTAATTGCTTACAATCAGAAGACAGTAGACCTTAATGCCGAAATAAAGATTCGCGCTAAAGATTTTAATGAAGTTGGTGAATTAACTTACCAGATTATAGAAACTACGGTTGGTAGAGTACTGTTTAACCAGGCTGTACCAGAAAAAGTAGGTTACGTGAATACTGTATTAACCAAGAAAAACCTTAGGGATATTATTGGTGATGTATTGGCTAAAACCAGTGTTCCAGAAACCGGTGAATTCCTTGATGCTATTAAGGAAATGGGTTATGGATACGCTTTCCGTGGTGGACTTTCATTCAGTTTAGGTGATATTATTATTCCTGAAGAGAAGCAATCTATGATTGATGAAGCTAACGAACAGGTTGAAGGTATTGTAGGAAACTATAATATGGGACTTATTACCAACAACGAACGTTACAACCAGGTTATTGATATCTGGACATCTACCAATGCCGGTCTAACCGAATTGGCTATGAAACGTATTCGTGAGGATAAGCAAGGGTTCAACTCTGTGTTTATGATGCTTGATTCTGGTGCTCGTGGATCTAAAGAACAGATTCGTCAGCTAACCGGTATGCGTGGTCTTATGGCCAAGCCTAAAAAATCTAACTCAGGTGGAGGTGAAATTATTGAAAATCCAATTCTTTCTAACTTTAAGGAAGGGCTTTCAATTCTTGAATACTTTATCTCTACTCACGGTGCACGTAAAGGACTTGCCGATACCGCACTTAAAACTGCCGATGCTGGTTACTTAACCCGTAGATTGGTAGATGTTTCGCAGGATGTTATTGTTAATCAAGAAGACTGCGGAACTTTAAGAGGAGTAGAAGTTAAACCACTTAAAAAGAACGAAGAAATTGTAGAATCTCTTGGAGAACGTATTTTAGGACGTATTTCTCTTCACGATGTTATTAATCCTTCAAATAACGAAGTTTTGGTAGCAACAGGAGAAGAAATTACTTCAGAGATTGTTACTAAAATTGAAAACGCTCCAATTGAAAGCGTAGAAGTAAGATCTCCGCTAACTTGTGAAGCTAAAAAAGGAATTTGTGTAAAATGTTACGGAAGAAACCTTTCTACCAATAAACTGGTACAAAGAGGAGAAGCTGTTGGTGTTGTTGCCGCGCAATCTATTGGAGAGCCGGGTACACAGTTAACACTACGTACGTTCCACGTGGGAGGTATTGCAGGTAACATTTCAGAAGATAACAAACTTGAGGCTAAATTTGACGGTATTGCCGAAATTGAAGACCTTAAAGTTGTAAAAGGAGAAGCTCCTGATGGTAGCCAGTCTGATATCGTTATTTCACGAACTGCTGAGCTTAAAATTAAGGATAAGAAAACCGGAGTGCTATTGAGTAACAATAACATTCCTTACGGTTCTCAAATCTTTATTGATAACGGTGCGGCAGTTTCCAAGGGCGATGTAATTTGCCAGTGGGATCCTTATAATGGTGTAATCATTTCAGAATTTGCCGGTAAGATTAAATACGAAAATATTGAACAGGGTGTAACTTATCAGGTAGAGATAGATGAGCAAACAGGATTTCAGGAAAAAGTAATTTCTGAATCCCGTAACAAGAAGCTTATACCAACTTTACATATTCTAGGTAAAAAGGATGAAGTGATTCGTTCTTATAACCTTCCGGTTGGTGCCCACCTTATGATAGACAACGAAGAGAAAATCAAGGTTGGTAAGATTTTGGTTAAGATTCCTCGTAAATCTTCTAAAGCAGGGGATATTACAGGTGGTCTACCAAGGGTGACCGAGTTGTTTGAAGCTCGTAATCCATCTAATCCTGCTGTTGTTAGTGAGATTGATGGTGTTGTTTCCTTCGGAAAAATCAAAAGAGGTAACCGTGAGATTATCGTAGAGTCTAAACTAGGAGAGGTTAAAAAATACTTAGTGAAGTTATCTAACCAGATCCTTGTTCAGGAAAACGATTATGTTCGTGCCGGGATGCCACTTTCTGATGGGTCTGTTACTCCAGAAGATATTCTTAATATCCAGGGGCCAAACGCTGTACAACAGTACCTAGTAAACGAAGTTCAGGAAGTTTACCGACTGCAGGGCGTAAAGATTAACGATAAGCACTTTGAGGTTGTAGTAAGACAAATGATGCGTAAGGTTAGAATTCAGGATCCGGGAGATACTATTTTCCTTGAAAACCAGCTTGTTCATAAATCAGATTTCATCGAGGAGAATGATAAAGTCTTTGGAATGAAAGTGGTTGAAGATGCAGGAGATTCTGAAAACCTTAAACCAGGTCAAATCCTTTCACCAAGAGAACTTAGAGATGAGAACTCATTGCTAAGACGTGAAGATAAAAACCTTGCAACAGCAAGAGACGTAACCGCTGCAACCGCTAAACCGGTTCTTCAGGGTATTACGCGAGCATCGCTACAAACAAAATCGTTTATCTCTGCGGCTTCCTTCCAGGAAACTACCAAAGTATTGAACGAGGCTGCGGTAAGTGGTAAGATCGATAAGCTTGAAGGATTGAAAGAGAATGTAATTGTAGGACATAGAATTCCTGCAGGTACAGGTATGCGTGAGTACGATAGCATTATCGTTGGTTCTAAAGAAGAATTCGACGAAAGGATGGAACATAAGCAAGAAGTTAATTATAACTAATGCCTATAAAAAGAGCCGGAAACACGGCTCTTTTCTTTTTATAAAATGAGGAATCCCGATCTAAAGTCGGGATTTTTTGTATTTTTATGTTATACACAAAGTGAAACGCTTCGAAATTTATTAATTTTCAACTTAATACCTGTAGAGGTATTCAATTAAATTCAAACTAATATTATGAGTGAAGAGAAAAAGAAACCTAAAAAAGGTCAGATAAACATAGAACTTGATGAAGCTATAGCCGAAGGAACTTATTCCAATTTGGCTATAATCAATCATTCTGTTTCAGAATTTGTGGTAGATTTTGTAAATATTATGCCGGGAAGGCCTAAAAGCAAGGTGAAATCCCGAATTATTTTAACACCGCAACACGCTAAGCGTTTATTGAAAGCTTTAAACGATAATATTCAGCGTTTTGAAAAAGCCCACGGCGAGATTAGGGATTACGAAAAAGCACCTATGCCATTAAACTTCGGTCCAACCGGCCAGGCTTAATTCAGCTGAAAAGATATTTTAAAACCCCACAGATATTTAATTCTGCGGGGTTTTTTATTTGACTAATAACTACTGGAAAGATTTTATAAAATATTACCTAACTTAGAAGTATAGGAAAATGCACTAATTTTTATTCAGCTCAAAAAAACCAAAAAAATGACTGATAATACTTCCAGTTCTGAACCAACCAAGCGAATAGCGGCAATAGACCTTGGAACAAATTCTTTCCATGCTGTACTAGTAGATATTTATCCCGATGGCAGTTTCCGCACGGTAAATAAACTCAAAGAAATGGTTATTCTTGCTGAAAAAGGGCTGGAAGACAGGTTGAGCAGAGCGGCTATGGACCGCGGCCTGGAAGCGCTTAAAAGAATTAAGTTTTTATGCGATAGCCATAGCGTTGAAAACATTCTTGCTTATGCCACCAGTGCAATTCGCGAAGCGGAAAATGGAGGTGATTTCATTAAAGAAGTGGGCGAGCAGGTAGGTATTAGGGTACGGGCCATTTCCGGGAAGATGGAAGCTGAAATGATTGGTCTCGCCATAAGGCATAGTATTGTTTTAAGCGAAGAAATGGTGCTTATGGCGGATATTGGCGGAGGTAGTGTTGAATTTATTATTGGTAACAACAAGGAATTCATTTATTACAATAGTCTGAAATTAGGTGTGGCCAGGATGGCTGCTGCTTTTGTGAAATCAGATCCTATTGACGAAAAAGACATTAAAAAGCTGCAAAAACATTTCGGGAAGGAACTGGCAGAAATAAAAAAGCTGGCCAAGAAGCATAAAGTAAAAACTATTATTGGTTCCTCCGGTACGATGGAGAATATTGGAGAAATGATAGCCGGTAGGAAATCTCTTACCGCTAAAATGAGCCTGAATGAACTAGAATTCAGTGCCGATGATTTTAACGATTTGTATTCCGACTTTATTAAACTGAATAAAAAGAAACGTCTTAAAGAAAAGGGTTTAGAAGAAAAAAGGGTAGACATTATCAATCCCGGGATGGTTTTAGTGAAATTTCTGGTAGATAAATTCAAAATTGAAAATATAAAAATTTCTGAAGGAGCGCTTAGGGAAGGAATGATCCTGAATTTCATCAACAATAAAAAGGAGCAGCTTAACCTGGATCTTGTGGCGAATTTCAAAGATCCGCGCCGTAGAAGCATTTATGAATTGCTGCGGAAGTGCAACTGGCCAGAAGCGCATTCTCGTCACGTATCCAACTTTTCCTTACAGCTTTTTGATAAATTCAAAGAAGATCTGAAATTAAAAGAGTCAGACAGGGAATTGTTGGAATATGCGAGTTTACTACACGATATAGGATATTATATTTCTTACCGGAAACATCATAAACACGCACTTTACCTTATTAGGAATTCAGATCTGCTTGGCTTTAAGGAAGATGAAATAAATGTTATGGCGAATGTGGCCAGGTATCACAGGAAATCTCTTCCGCATAAGCGGCATACGCGCTATAAAAAATTGAGTAAAAAAACGCGAAAAAGGGTTAAAAAGCTTTCTGCCCTGTTAAGGGTTGCTGATGGTTTGGATCGTAGCCATTATCAAAACGTACAAAAACTGGAAGTCAATAATAAAAAAGAAACTATCAATCTGCTTGTTACAACGCATAGCGACCCCGAGTTAGAAATATGGGGAACTTTGCGTAAAGGGGAATTACTGGAAAAATTAACCGGAAAAAAACTAAAGGTTTTTGAGGTGGTAGAAAAAGCTTAGCTTATAATATCAATTCAGGTATTTCTTGAAATAAATTCTTGCGGCCTTCATAACACGGGGAGCAAGAATCAATGTTGAGATCATTGTTGGGATAGCCATTAAAGCGAAAAAACCGTCAATAAGATTAATCATCATACTCAAAGAAGTAGTCGCCCCTAAAAGGATGCTCACAATATAAAAGTAATTGTAGTAGTGTTTGTTCTCTGCGCCGGCGAGGTAAGAAAGGCATTTTGTTCCGTAGTAAGAAAAAGAAAATAGGGATGAAATACTAAAAGCCGAAATACAAAGCAATAAGAGGTAATCCCCAACATAGGGAATAGAATCTTTAAAAGCGGCTGCCGTAAGGCTTACACCATTTACATCGGTAGTTTGCCAAATTCCAGTTACCAAAATAGCCAGAGCGGTGAGGGTACAAACTATTAAAGTATCTATCGCCGGCCCCAACATCGCCACAAGTCCTTCCCGAACCGGTTCAGATGTTTTACTGGCTCCGTGAGCCATTGTAGCAGTTCCTATGCCTGCTTCATTAGAAAAAGCACCTCGTCTTACTCCAAGAATAATTAAGCCACCCAGGACACCGCCAAGCATAGGCTCGCCTTTATAGTTTTCTGCAGCAAAAGCATCGGTGAAAATTGTTGAAAAGTAGTAAGGGACCACATCATAATTAACGATCAAAATAATAAGCACCGAAACAAAATAAAGGGCTACCATTGCTGGCACCAATTTGGAAACGGTTTTACTTATTCGTTGAATACCCCCTAAAATAACTATAGAAGTAAGTATCACCAGGATTATCCCGATAATCAAGTTAGTCCCGAAGCCCGTTGGAATATTATTCGGTTCCAGTAAAATGAAATTTATAGCCTGTGTAAGTTGATTTACATTGAAGACTGGTAAGGCTCCAATAAGCCCCGCGATGCTAAAAAAGACCGCCATAAACTTCCATTTTTTACCCAGGCCTTCTTCAATAAAATACATGACCCCGCCCTGAATATTTCCTTCGGTATCTTTGCCGCGATACATAACCGCGAGGGTGTTGGTGAAAAATTTAGTACCCATACCAACAACCGCGCTAACCCAAAGCCAGAAAATCGCGCCAGGCCCGCCTAAGGCTATGGCGACGGCTACACCCGCAATATTTCCCATTCCCACGGTTGAGGAAAGGGCAGTAGAAAGCGACTGAAAATGGTTTATTTCTCCGGGATCGTTGGGATTATTATATTTTCCACGTAAAAGATCTAAGGAGTGTCCCAAATATCGAAAAGGAAGGAAATTAGATAAAATAAGAAGATAAAATCCGCCGCCAATTAGTAATATCACCAAAGGAAGTCCCCAAACCGCCGAGGCGAACTGGGAAATAAATTCATCTAATTCATTCATAAAACCTTAATTATGCTGAAAATATATGAAAATAAGCCCTATTAAACACAGCGTGCTAATAGGTTTCTTTCAATTTAGGCATTAGTAGTTTAGAATCAGAAACTTAAAATTCTGAAGTAAAATGGAATTTGATCGAACGATATTTATCCTGGGTCATTTGCAAGGAGAATTGGGAATCTGCCAAAAATACCAATTGTCCTTTTTTATCCTTCGCCAGGTACTTTGATTTTAATCGTTTAAAATCTTTGAATTCTTCGCTTTTTTCATCTTCGGCTTCTACCCAGGTCGCTTTGTAAACGTTTAAATTTTCGTAAGTACATTTAGCACCATATTCGTGTTCCAGCCTGTATTGAATAACTTCAAACTGCAATGCTCCCACGGTTCCTATAATTTTTCTCCCGTTTAGCTCCAGGGTAAAAAGCTGTGCCACCCCTTCATCCATTAACTGGTCAACTCCTTTAGCGAGTTGTTTTGATTTCATTGGGTCAGCGTTATTGATATACCTAAAATGTTCCGGGGAAAAACTTGGAATTCCGCGGTAATTTAAATTTTCTCCTTCGGTAAGTGTATCGCCAATTTTAAAATTCCCGGTATCGTGTAATCCTACGATATCGCCGGGATAAGAAACATCTACAATCTCTTTCTTTTCAGCAAAAAAAGCATTTGGGCTCGAAAATTTCAGGTTCTTGTTATGCCTTACATGTAAATAAGCTTTGTTTCGCTCAAATTTTCCTGAAACAATTTTTATAAAAGCCAACCTATCGCGGTGTTTGGGATCCATATTGGCGTGAATCTTAAAAACAAACCCGGTAAATTTATCTTCATCAGGTTTTACCAAACGTTCTTCACTTTGTTTTGGTCTTGGGGTAGGAGCGATATTTATAAAACAATCCAATAATTCCCGAACTCCAAAATTATTTAAGGCTGAACCAAAAAATACCGGTTGCAGCCTTCCTTCCAGGTAAGCGTCTTTGTCGAATTCAGGGTACACTCCCTGGGCAAGTTCAAGTTCTTCCCTTAGGTTGTCAGCAGCTTTACTTCCAATAAGTTCATCTAATTCATTAGAAGTTAAATCGGAAATTTCTATAGTTTCTTCAATATCTTTTTTAGGATCGCCGGTAAATAAGTTTACATTCTTTTCCCAAATATTGTAAATACCTTTAAAATCGTAACCCATCCCGATAGGGTAACTTAGAGGGGTTACAGTAAGGTTTAGTTTTTGTTCAATTTCATCAAGCAATTCAAAGGCATCTTTCCCTTCCCGGTCCATTTTATTAATGAAAACGATCATCGGGATATTGCGCATTCTACAAACCTCCACAAGTTTTTCGGTTTGCTCTTCCACACCTTTAGCAACATCTATTACTACAATTACACTATCTACGGCCGTTAAGGTTCTAAAAGTATCTTCAGCAAAATCCTTATGGCCCGGTGTATCCAGGATATTGATCTTTATATCTTTATATTCAAAAGCTAAAACCGAAGTCGCTACCGAAATTCCCCTTTGGCGTTCAATTTCCATAAAGTCACTGGTCGCGCCTTTTTTAATCTTGTTGGATTTTACCGCCCCGGCTTCCTGGATAGCACCACCAAATAGCAGTAATTTTTCTGTAAGGGTGGTTTTACCCGCATCGGGGTGAGAAATAATCCCAAAAGTTCTTCTTCGTTTTAGCTCTTTTTGAAAACTCTTCATCTATAAAAATATTAATGGGGTCTTAGTTTGCTGTAACTGTAATGCTGCCAGACCCACTTTGGTAAATGTAAATTAGTGGCATTTGGGCCACATAATTCAGCGCTGCAAAAGTACTATTATTTTGAGGAAAATTAAGGATAATTTAAAAGCTCCTTTTCCTTATTAGGTTAAGGCTTAGAGCAAAAATCTGTTAAAAACTTTTGGCTGTAAAAACATTCAGTAATTTTACAATTATGGGGCGGTATTTTATAAGATTAATAGTTTTTTGGATTGTGTTGCTAACAGGAACGGACTTTTTTGGGCAGTCGAAAGAGCAGCGGATAGCTCCCGGGGCTTATGTTATCAATATGGGTTCAAATCCTCAAACTGCGGAAAATTCTTTGCAAGCTTACGGCTTAGTCTACGAAATGTTGAAAAATGAAAATATCGAAATTAAATGGATCATCAACCCGAAAAAAGTAAAAGATGGTGCAGACTTCACTTACAGGGATACAATTTTTAGAGGAAGTGCTTTTATAATTCCGGTATCCTACTTAACTGAAGATATAAAGAAATTAATTACCTCGTGGGCAGGAAAGGGAATTGTGGGTCTTTATATAGAGGAATCTATTAACGTGCCGGTTTTCACCAGCTTATCGGTTGCGCCACGATGGACCTTAGACAGGGAGAATGGCTTTATTGCTTTGCCTTTTTTTAAAGCCGCTGCAATCCCGGAAGACGCTTATGGCGGAAGAAATAAAAGAAACTGGAAATCTCCAGAAGATCTTGGGGTTTGCGATGATATTTTTGTAATGCCCCACGCCGATCCCAGTTTTAATACCCATAAAAACCTTTATCGATGGAATAAAAAATACAAGGGTGCTATTTGGGCCGGTTGTCATGCAGTGAGTAAACTAGAAAACCTTACAGGAAATATTAAACTTCAGGATAGTGATAGTACAGAGTTTATTCAGCTAAATTTTTTAAGTTCGGGATTTCCCGGCGCGCAGAGTGCGGGTTTAATTCATTACCGCGAACATAGACCTGGCACCCCGCCTTATTTGAATTTATTACCAGCCGATCCTGTTGCACAATATATCGGTAGTCCGGATGATGCACATTTAAATGGATCCGAAAGAATTTTTCTTCCGAAGAAAATAAACCGATGGCGGAAAGAAACAAGGAAAATCGTGATAGATGAAGATGCGCCAGATATCCCTGAAATTGCCGAAGATACCGCTGTTGTTACCGCCTATGGCCATGCTTATGGAAATACGGATAACGGATTGGTAATGTATCAGGCGGGACATAGTATTTACGGGAAATACCCTCAAAACATTACTGCGATGCGTGCCTTTTTTAACTGGAGTTTTTATGCTGCAGAAATAAAACGAAGAAAAAATGCCCTGGAATTTGGAAATCTGGAAGGTTTGCCGGTTGTGGATGCTAAAGTTGGTGATGAGCTTACCGGTGTACTTAGGTTAAATCCAATTCATTTTGATCTCGATAAGGCTGAAATCAGAACGGGTGATAAACCTGCCCTGGATAGTATTGCGGCTTTTATGCAAAAACAGCCAGCACTTTTGCTTGATATTAGGTCACATACCGATAGCCGGGCTAATGATAATTATAACCTGGAACTTTCAGAAAGAAGGGTTAAGGCGACGATACAATATTTAACAGAAAAAGGAATTTCAAGTTCAAGAATTACAGGGAGAGGTTATGGAGAAACCGAATTGGTAAATAAATGTGGAAACAATAGCAAGTGCACTGAAGCCGGGCACGAAAGAAACAGACGATCTGAATTCATACTGGCTATAGATTGTGATCTGTACTCAAAACAGGAATTATAATACCAGCGACCACTATTGGTGGTAAATAATGAAACATAATTTTAGGAAATGTGGACTTGTAAAACCCGCGCTTCATTTCGTACATTTGACATTCAAAAAAGAAAATGGGAACAGATCAGGTAATATTAGTTAACGAAAACGACGAGCAAATTGGATTGATGGAGAAAATCGAGGCTCATGAAAAAGCCCTTTTGCATCGGGCTTTTTCAGTCTTTGTTTTTAATGAAAAGGAGGAGTTAATGATTCAGCAGCGGGCACACTCCAAATACCATTCCCCGGGATTGTGGACCAACACTTGTTGCAGCCATCAGCGAGAAGGGGAAAGCAATATTGCCGCCGGAAAAAGAAGACTTCAGGAGGAAATGGGTTTTAGTACAGAGTTAAAGGAAATTATGTCTTTTATCTATAAAGCGCCATTTGAAAACGGACTTACAGAACACGAATTTGATTATATTATGATTGGGAATTATGAAGATGATCCCAAACCTAATCCAGATGAAGTAGCCAACTGGAAATGGATGAGCCTGGATGCGATCAAATCTGATATGGAGGTTAATCCGGGAGTTTATACCGAATGGTTTAAGATTATTTTCGATAAATATTATTCAAGTATCCAAAAATGAGGTTAAGTGTACATAGAAAGGCTCATTTCAATGCGGCGCACCGCTTGTATCGCAAAGACTGGAGTGATGAAAAGAACCTGGAGGTTTTCGGAAAATGTAGCAATCCACACTATCACGGGCATAATTATGACCTAATAGTAAAAGTGACTGGCGAGATAGATCCTGAAACAGGTTTTGTTATGGACCTAAAACGTCTTAAAGACCTTATCTACGAGGAGGTAGAAGTCCCTTTTGATCATAAGAACTTAAACGAAGAGGTAGCTCCTTTTGACGAGCTTAATCCTACGGCTGAAAATATAGCGGTAGTGATTTGGAATAAAATCAGGGAAAAATTAAAAAAGGAACTTGATTTGGAGATCACTTTATATGAAACTCCAAGAAATTACGTAACCTATAAAGGAGAATAGATGGCACTTAAACTTGGCGATAAATTACCGAGATTGACTTTAAAGGATCAGGAAGGCGAGAATTATCATTTTTCGAGAGTAGAAGATAAAGCTTTGGTAATATTTTTCTATCCAAAAGATTTTACTCCCGGTTGTACTAAAGAAGCCTGTAGTTTTCGCGATCATTATAAAGAATTCCAGGACTTGGGTGCTGAGGTAATTGGGATAAGTACAGATAATGAAAACTCCCATAAAAAGTTTGCTTCTAAACACCAACTTCCATTTGTGTTGCTTTCAGATAAAGAAAAACGAGCGCGTAAAGCTTTTAGTGTGAAACCGGGTTTACTCGGTTTGCTTCCGGGAAGGGAAACTTTTGTTTTTGATAAGGATAAAAAATTGATTCACAGATTCAATAGTATGGGAGCTTCACAGCATATTCCCGAAGCGCTTAATTCGCTTAAAGAGATTCAGGAAAAATAATTTTTAAGCTTGCTGTAATTTGTATTGAAAAATACTCTAAATTCGCAGCCGAAATTTAAGTGATATGGCAAGTAAGAGATTATTAAAAAGAGATGTGAATTACGTAATGGGAGACATTATTGATGCAGCATACATACATCAAATGGCTAACCCTGAAGACGCATCTAAAACTGAAGCGATTGTAGACGAAGCCATTGCAGAATTTGATGAATTGATCACTAAGATCAACCAAAAAGATGTAGAAAATAAAAAGCAACATTTTAAAACGATAGAAAAAGAGCTAGAAGCAAAAGCTGAAGCCCTAATCGTGAAGATAAACGCTTTATAGATTACTGGCCGATGTAGCTCAGCTGGCTAGAGCAGCTGATTTGTAATCAGCAGGTCGTGGGTTCGAGTCCCTCCATCGGCTCAAAAAGCCTCTTCAGAAATGAAGGGGCTTTTGTGTTTTGAATACTTATTACTCTGAAACTGAGGTTTCATATTTAGGTTTTTTATGCTCCGTTCTAACTTTTTGAACACTTCTGTTTAGCAACAAACTAATAATTAGCGCGACGATAATTAAACCAGTAAAAACATAAAACACAGGGATATAACTTCCGGTTCTTGTATAAATTTGTGAAACCAGCGTTGGGCCAATAAGTCCGCCTAAAGACCAGGTGGTTAAAAGATAACCGTGGATAGCACCTAGTTCCTTTGTTCCGAAGAGATCGCCTATAAATGCCGGAAGGTTGGAAAATCCACCCCCGTAACAACTTACCACTAGGAAAATAAAGATTTGAAAGATAAACGCACTGGTAATTATAGGTAATGTGATAAAAGCGACGAGCTGAATTACGAAGAAAATAATAAAGACTTTTGGTCGGGAGATATAATCTGAAGCCGCAGCCCAACCTAATCTTCCACCGCCATTAAAAATTCCCATAATTCCCACCATAGTAGCCGCTGCGCCTGCTGAAAGTCCTACGATGTTTTGGGCCATCGGGGAAGCTACCGAGATCATCATAATACCTGCACTGGTATTAATAAGCATCATCGTCCAGAGCATCCAAAAATGTTTGGTTTTAACAGCTTCACCCGAAGTGGCCTGCGATAAATCTCTTTTTATTTTCCTGGTCCCGGCTTTTACAGCTGCTTTCATTCCTGCTGGCATCCAGTCTCTTGGCGGTGGGGCTATATAGGAAGCGCCAAGCATCATTAAAAAGAAATAGGAAGCTCCCAAAATATAAAAGGTGTAACTAATTCCTATAGATTCTATTAAACTTGCAGCAACGGGTGCGGTGACTAAAGCGCCAGTACCAAATCCCAAAACTGCCATTCCTGTAGCCAAACCTCTTTTGTCTGGGAACCATTTTACTAATGTTGAAACCGGTGCTATATAGCCAATTCCCAGTCCAAGTCCGCTTAGTAGTCCGTAGGAGAGTAAGAATCCTGTTAATGAATCCATAGAAATCGCGAAACCTGATCCGGCCTGGCCTAAACCAAATAAAACTGCGGCTAACATAGCCGACTTTCTTGGACCGCTTCTTTCTACAAATTTCCCGAATAATGCTGCTGAACCGCCTCCTAAAACCATCATTATTGTAAATGCCGTTGTAACTGAAGCCATAGACCAGCCTTTAGTTTCAACAAGAGGTTGAATGTAGACGCTATATGCATAAGCAGCGCCTATGGAAATATGGATAAAAACGGCAGAAGCAGCAATTAGCCATCGGTTCTTCTTGGAAGTATTCATTTTTCAGAAATTTTACGATTTTATTACTAGTAGATTTAAAACGATAGCAAGTATAAGTTTTTATTGGGAAAATATTAGTTAAAAGCTTTCATTAATAGAAAGAAAGTAATAAAAAACCCACAATTTAGAAATTGCGGGCTTCGAAATTATTTAAGATGAAAGTTGAATTAACTTACATTTTCTCCACCTTCGTCGGTTTCTTCAGGCTGAATATTTTCCACCTCTTTTTCTTCCGCTCTTCTCTCTTTTAGAAAATCTTTTAATTGTTTTCCGTACAAAGATTTCTTCACTTTAGGCTCTAAAGAATTATAGATTGTATCTAAATATTTGATATTTGCATCAAAAACCTCAGAAATCGCTAAATAAGGCGCGACTTCCAGGTCCTTATTGTTAATTGCGAAATTAACGGTGTATAAATATTTCCTTTTAAGCAGGCTTTCATATTGCTTATCTACGGCTAATAGTTTTTCCTCATTTTCATCTCGTTGCGCTTCAAAATTTTGCTGAATAAGCTCGAGGTTTTTATCATTGAAGCGTTGCATCATTGAACGATATTCCTCCAGCTTTTCTTGGTTTCTAGCACCGGTTATTTCTACATCGGTTACAAAATTTTCTAAAGTTGTTGTGATATTTACTTCTCCTTCTTCAGCAAAAAAGTCTATACGATCGTCGTATTGAGAATTATCAACTTTTTTAAGATAGAGATACATAACCTGCGGACTCTCAATAAAAGTTTCCATACTTATATTAGCATTACCATTTACTACTACTGAATCCAGGTCTACCATAAGCGTGTCATCTATCTTTTGAAGATAAACGGTTCCTTTTTTAAGGCCTTCTATATTGGCATTTACGATGAGGTTGCTTTCTTTATTGTTACAAGAACTAAGAGCAATAATAGCCAGTAAAAGAATGCTTAATTTTTTCATTTTTCAGGTTTCTGATTTAGGCGGCAAATATCTTATAATTTTCGATTTTAAACTAACTCCCAGCAGCGATTTGCATTAAAATAGTGGTAAGAATTGCGCCGTAGGTTCCAACTACATATCCAAAAACTGCGAGTAACACCCCTACAGTTGCTAATGATGGGTGAAACGCTGCGGCTACTACCGGTGCCGAAGCTGCGCCACCAACGTTGGCCTGACTTCCCACTGCGAGGAAAAAGTAAGGTGCTTTAATAATTTTAGCTGTTGCAAAAAGAAAAATTACGTGTATAGACATCCAGATCAATCCGATACCAATTAAGCCCGGGTTGTCGAAAACCATCCCGAGGTCCATCTTCATACCTATTGTCGCAACAAGAATATAAATAAAGATGCTTCCTATTTTACTGGCTCCTGCTCCTTCGTAAGTCTTGAATTTAGTAAAAGAAAGGCCTATTCCAATAGCGGTAGCTATTGTAATCATCCAAAAGAAAGATGATGAAAAGGATGAAAGGGCGCTTTTACTATCATTAAAAACCTCAAAATTTGAAGATAGATATGCCGAGATCTCATCGGCTCCCCAATGGGCGATCCCAACGGTTACAAATGCGAGGGAGAGCATGATCATAAAATCTGGTAGGGTGGGATTTCTGGTTACACTGGCGGCGTAATTTGAAACTTTATTTTTAAGCTCCGTAATTGCTGAATTATCAGCTTTTAACCATTTATCAATTTTTTCTGATTTACCAATTCCCATTAATAATCCGGCCATAAGCAGGTTGGCTACCACAATATCTACCAGTACCATTCCGCCGTATAATTCTGGATTGTATTCATATATTTCCAGCATTGCTGCCTGGTTGGCTCCGCCGCCTATCCAACTACCGGCAATGGTAGAGAGACCACGCCAAATAGCATCAGGACCAACGCCGCCAACGGTTTCAGGAGAAATCGCTGAAACAATAATTAAGGCCAACGGACCTCCAATAATAATTCCTACAGTACCTGCAAAAAACATAATTAGCGCTTTAGGCCCGAGGTTGAAAATCGCTTTTAAATCTATACTTAAAGTCATTAACACCAGGGCGGCCGGCAATAGATACCTGCTTGCTACAAAATAGAGTTGTGAGGTGGTATCGTCTATTAAACCCAGCGAATTAAATATTGCTGGAATTAAATAGCACATTAAAAGCGCAGGTACAATGCCGTAGAATTTTTTCCAAAAGCCTTCTTTTTTGGATGAGGTATAAAATACAAAGCCCAGAGCGAGCATTAGTAGTCCAAAAACTATAGCATCATTGGTGAAAACCGGTGTATCTTGCATAGAGAATTTTTATAAGCGGCGCCAAAATACAATTTTTCTTAAACTCTTCTTGAAGAATTGAGGTAATCCTGTTATTACATTTTGAACATTTCTTTAAGGCTATTAGCAACCCCATCTTCCTTTCCGCTTTGGGTCACAATATTGGCAACTTTCAGAACTTCTTTTCTTGCATTGCCAACGGCAACGCCCATTCCTACTCCTTTTATCATTTCTACATCATTATAATTATCTCCAAAGGCAATAGTATCTTCAGCTTTGATTTTAAAGTGATTATCTAATAAAAATTTAATAGCCGTAAGTTTTGAAATCTCTTTATTGGAAATTTCCAGGTAAGTCGATTTAGAACGGTATAAATGAAGCTGGTTGGGAAATTCATTCATTAAATGATCTTTTATTGCGTCTATATGTGCTTCGTCTCCCATCGCCATAATTTTATGTGCTCCTTTATTTTCTTGCTTCCATTCTGAAATTACTTCCCGGTTAGATCTTAGCTCGGGCTTTACTTTAGTATTGTTTTCTTCCCTGGCTGCCCATTGATCGTCCTGCGGAACATACCATTCATCACTATGATAAAGACTTAAATGACAGTTCATGCTATTATTGAAATCGCAAAGATTTTCAAGTGTATTTAGGGGAATTTCAGTAGAACTTACTGCCTTGCCGTCAATCAGAATTAATCCGCCGTTATAGCAAATTATAGGTTGGTTTTCTATGGCAAGATCGGCTTGAAGGTGGCGCATTGCAGCGGGCATCCTTGCTGAAATTAGTACAAAGGGTAATTGATCTTTTAATTGTTTTATTGTTGAAATTGTAGCGGCAGACAACTCCCTGTCGTGGTTTAATAAAGTTCCATCTATGTCTGAAAAAACGATCTTATAATTCATTATTCTTCTTTTTTATTTTTTGGGTGGCGTTTTGCTTCTTTCAGAGCTTTGTTTAGCATCCATTCGATCTGCCCATTAGTACTCCTGAATTCATCAGCAGCCCATTTTTCAATGGCTTTCAGCATCTTCTCATCGACTCTAAGGGCGAATGCTTTTTTATTACTCATTTTATTTGTTTTCCAGATTTTTAATAAAATCGTTTAAAACAGGAATTATTTCGGGATGTAAGGCTAATTCAGGATTGTTATAAGTTTGATAGTTCTTAGTCAAATCATTAGAACTCACCTCTCTAAAAACGTGGTTCATATTTTTTAATAAAACCAATTCTGAATTTTTAGCTGCTTTATGTAACATTTCAGCCTGTTCTTCTTTTACCTGGGCATCATTTGTTCCGTTGATAATCAAAACAGGAATTTGCAGTTTTGCAATTTCTTCGGACGGCTCATACTTAATCCAAGAATGCAAAAAAGCCTGATTTTGGGGACTAAATAAGGAACCTAGTATTTTAGGATATTTATCAGTACTTCCTGTTTCTTTAATTTCCTCAAGGCTTTTCTTTATTTCATCTTCAGACTGCGGTAACTGAGCCGAAAATTGTGCGGCCAGAATATGGTCTATACTTTCTCCCGCTCCGGCAATAGAAATAAAAGCATCGGCATTATCTTTTGCAGCCAAAATTCCTATTAAAGAACCCTGGCTATGTCCTGCGATAATTAAATTACTGAAGTTTTCTTCATTTTTAAAATGACCTAAAATATTCTCTACATCCGTTACAAAATCATCAAAAGAAATTGATTCTAAGTTTAACTCCTTTGCTTTTATACTGCGCTTATCAAACCTAAAACTAGCGATTTGGTTTTCGGCTAATTCGTAGGCTATTTTCTTGGCAAAATCACTATTATTATTCATTCCTGCCGGGGAATTCCCATCACGATTAATAGGCCCTGAACCCTGAATAAAAATAACCAGTGGCGGATTTTCAACTTGGTTGGGTAGCGTAAGGGTTCCGTCGTTAAATTTATCCACAGCAATTTCTTCTTCGGTAAATGTCTGCTCTTGCGAAAAAGCGATAAAATTTCCGAAGAAAATTAAGAATAAGCTGAGCATTGAATTTCTCATACAATTTCTCCTAATGATTTAAAGTTCCGGCGTTTACCACCGGAGTGGCATCTTTGTCGCTACAAAGCACTACCATTAAATTGCTTACCATAGCGGCACGTCTTTCGGCATCAAGATCTACAAGATTTTTCTCGCTTAACTGGTGAAGCGCCATTTCTACCATACCCACTGCGCCCTGAACAATTTTATGACGAGCCGCCACAATTGCCGTGGCTTGCTGGCGTTTAAGCATCGCGCTGGCGATTTCATTCGCATAGGCCAGGTAACCAATTCGGGCTTCCAAAACTTCAATTCCGGCAATATGTAAACGTTCTTCGAGCTCTTTTTCCAGGGCATCACTAACTTCGTTTACGCTGGAGCGCAAGGTGATATCCTCGTCTAAACCTTCGTCTGCAAAATTATCATAAGGATAGAGACTGGCAAGTTTTCTTACCGCGGCATCAGTTTGTACCACCACAAAATTTTCATAATTATCTACATCAAAAGAGGCTTTGTAGGTATCACGAACCCGCCAAACCAGGATGGTACTTATCATCACCGGATTTCCAAGCTTGTCGTTCACTTTTAGGCGTTCGCTGTCAAAGTTTCGGGCACGTAAGGAAATTTTCTTTTTAGTGTAAAATGGGTTCACCCAAAAAAGGCCGTTCTTTTTTACAGTACCCTTGTAATCTCCAAACAGTAAAAGCACTCTTGAGCCATTTGGGTTTACCAGGATCAAGCCGGGAAGTATAAATAGCGAGATAACAATTCCTAAAATAAACCACGCACTGCTTAAGATAATGAAACCGATAATACTTCCGAAGAATAATAATAGAAAAACAAACAACATAATATAGCCGTTTGAAGCATTGAGATCTTTTTCCTGAGTCATAATATTTAAAATTTATTGATATTAAAATGATATCATAAATATATTGCATTAATTTATAACATCGGAAAATTTAACATATTAAAAATATGGGCTTCGTTATATTTGCCGAAAATCTAAAGGAGATTCACTTTAACCTCCTTAATCTTTAAAATTCTATAGATGAAAAAATTACTGCTATTTGCTTTGTTTGTTTTAATTGGAAATACCGGTTTTTCTAATGATAATGACTGGGGTAAAACCGGGCACCGCGCTACCGGGGAGATCGCCGAAAACTACTTAAGTAAAAAAGCCAAAAAAGCAATTGATAAAATTTTAAACGGACAGGGCTTAGCTTTTGTAGCAAATTATGCCGATGATATTAAAAGTGACCCTGATTTTAGACAATACGGTCCCTGGCATTATGTGAATTTAGCTGAAGGTCAAACCCAATATAACGAAGAAACTGCAAATCCGAAAGGAGATCTTTACCAGGCGATTTTGAAATGTAAAGAGGTATTAAAAGATGAAAATGCTTCAAAAGAAGATAAGCAGTTTTACCTAAAAATGTTAGTGCATTTTGTAGGAGATCTTCACCAGCCTTTTCACGTAGGAAGGGCAGCTGATAAAGGTGGAAATGACATACAGGTACGTTGGTATAACGAAGGTTCTAACATTCACCGGGTTTGGGATAGTAATATGATTGATTCTTACCAAATGAGTTATACCGAACTTGCCGCAAATACTAAACAATTAAACCGGGCTCAAATTATTGCTATTGAAGAAGGAGAAGTTATTGACTGGGTTTATGAATCTGGCGAAATGGCACAAGAGCTTTATGATTCCGTTGAAATAGGGGAGAAGTTGGGGTACGAATATATGTACAAAAACTTACCAGCTGTATTACAACAATTACAAAAAGGAGGAATTCGTTTGGCTAAAATACTAAACGAGATTTACGGATAATTAAATTTATCTCAAATAATCAAAAGCCATTGCGGACAAGTGTTCACAATGGCTTTTTTATTGAATTTTTCTAAACGTAAGATTGATCCTTGGAGCGACTTCTTTTTTGGTTTTTGGGAGTTGATGTTTCCAAAAATGCTGCATACTGCCCTGCATAATTAGCAGGCTCCCGTGTTGGAGATCAATTTTTTCTTTCAGGTTCTTGTTGGTTTTATGTTTAAACTGAAAGCTACGAACGCCACCTAAACTTATAGAAGCAATAATCGGGTTTTTGCCCAAAACCTTTTCATCATCTGCGTGCCAACCCATACTGTCGTTCCCGTCGCGATAGAGATTTGCCAGGCAGGTGTTAAATTCAAATCCTGAAAGTTCTTCGGTTTGTTGTTTTAGTTCTAAAATTTCAGCTGAAAAAGTTTCCGCTTCTAATTGCAATCCGGAATACGTATATGAAACTCCCTTTTTAGCAAAAAAAGCGGTTAAACGAGGCTGCCGAATTTCTTTTCCGAAGAGTTTAATATTTTGCTGTTTCCATGGGATTCCTTTCAGCAATTTTTCGAATAGAAAGTTGGCTTTTTCAGTATTAAGAAAATCGGGGAAATACTGCAATTCTGCATCGGGTAAGCTAAAAATTTCAGACTTCATCTTTAAAATTGTAAATAAAACCAGGCCCAGTACATAAGAAAAAATTGTAGCGGGATTCTTAGAATTAAAGCCCATTTTGGAATGCCTGCACCGGCTTTTTTGGAAGATAGCATATAAAAATGTACGAGTAGAAAAAATACGAGCATTAAAATTATTCCGTAGATCGCCAGGTCTTTGGTTTCAGGGAAAAAGAGGAGAAAGCCCAGAAAAATTTCTGCCAGTCCGCTTAATAAAACCAGGGGTTTATGCGCCGGTAAATAACGCGGCATAATGCGCATATACATTTTAGGTTTTATAAAGTGAATAATTCCGGCCACGATGTACATCGCGCCCATTAGATAAAGGTGCCAGGGGTATTGCATATTTTAAAGATAAAAATATATTTCCATGACAGGTCTTTTTTTTATGATATTATCTGACTAATGCCGAAAATTTTGTGTATTTGACTAATTTAGAGTAATTTTCGACACCCTTTCTACAACCTAACTTATTGAAATATTGAAACATAATTACCTACTACTTATTTTTTGTTTAATAAGTCTCAATTTGCTTTCTGCACAAGAAAGCGAACCTGTTTCTAAAGATAGCCTTGAGCGCTTAAAAAATATTACTTCAGAATATTTAGAGAAATATAATTATAAAGATGGTATAGAGCATGCCTATCTTTTACTTGAGCATGCTAATAAGACAGATGACAATTACTATAAGTTTCAGGCTCATAACTCCCTCGGGACCGCTTATAATGAATTAAAAGATACGCTTAGGGCAAAGAGAAATTACTTGCAGGCACTCGAGTATGCCAGGGAATTAAAGAATGACACCCTGTTGCTTTATATCTACAATAATTTGGGAAATATCTATTCTGAAGAAAATGGGAATGAAGAAAAAGGTATTGAATATTACAACAGGGTAATTGAACTCGCTGAAACGCTCGGTGTCGAAAATGAGAAACTATTCCCAACTGCTAACATTGCCTGGACCTATATGGACGAGGAGAAATATTCTCGTGCCTATAAGTATTTAAATGAATCTTTAAAGCTTTTAAAAGTTGAGGAAAATAATAATGCCCGTTCTCAACTTTATATGTTATTGGGTAGATATCATCACAAAACTCAAAATCTAGATTCGGCTGATTATTATTTTAAAGAAGGTCTTCGTCTTGCTGAAAAAGATAGTTTGATCCTTCCAATTTCCCTTATAAGTAAAGATTACGCCCATATGCTTTTTGAAAAAGGAGATTTTAAAGAAGCTTATAGGAGTCTTAAAAAATATGATGAGTATAATTCCCAACTTTTCGAAAATGAAAAATTAGCTCAAATACAAAATGCCAATGCCCGTTTTGATGTAAATGAGTACCGCCGTAACCTGGAAATATCCAGAAAAGAAAAAGCTTACCAAGATGAATTGATTGAAAAATCTACAGAGAAAATACTTATCATGGTAATAGCTTCGCTTATTCTCATTGTAATTCTCCTAATTTTAAATAAAATAAACCAGGATAGAAAAAAGCTTATTTACGAGCTTAAAGAAAAGAACAATCAATTAAGAGACTCCCGGGATAATGCCGAACGTCTCTCCAACCTAAAAACCGAATTTCTATCTACGGTAAGCCACGAGTTAAGAACGCCGCTTTATGGTGTTGTGGGGCTTACATCTTTGTTGTTAGATGATAAAAGCCTGAAAAAGCACGAAAGCGATTTAAAATCCTTGAAGTTTTCAGCCGATTATCTCCTGGCGCTTATCAATGATGTTTTACAAATGAATAAGATGGAATCTAACCAGGTGAAACTGGAGAATATTCCGTTTAATATTGAAGAGCTGGTGTTGAGTATCGTAAATACTTTTGAGTTTACCCGCCTTCAGAATAAAAACAAACTACATTATAAAATAGACAAAAAAATACCGGTAGACCTAATCGGGGATCCCGTAAGGCTTTCCCAGATATTAATGAACCTTGTGGGGAATGCCGTGAAATTTACTGAAAACGGTAATATTTATATAAATGTTGAGCTACAGGCAAGGGTAGAAGATAGATCGGTTATTTATTTTGAGGTGAAAGATGACGGAATTGGAATTCCAAAAAGTAAACAAAAGTTGATTTTTGAAGATTTTTCCCAGCTTAAGTCTTCAAATTATAACTACCAGGGAACTGGATTGGGCTTGCCCATTGTGAAGCGTCTGTTGGAATTGTTTGATTCTCAAATTCATTTAAAAAGCAAGGAAGGTGAGGGCGCAGTATTTTGTTTTAGCTTAAGTCTTAAGGAAGATCAATCTCCTGCTAAAAAAGCTGGATTTGCACACGAGGTTTATTTAGATAATTTAAAAGAGGCGCAAAAAATACTGGTTGTAGACGATAACCGAATTAACCAGGTCGTAACAAGAAGGATTCTGGAAAAGCAAAATTTTGTATGTGTGGTAGCGGCTAACGGTGTTGAAGCTATTGAAAGAGCATCGGCAGAAGATTTTGATCTTATTTTAATGGATCTAAATATGCCGGGAATTAATGGAATGGAAACTACCAAGCGCATTAGACAGTTCAATAAACGCTTGCCAGTAGTTGCCTTAACAGCTGTAGAGATAGAGGAAGTAAGAAATGAAATTCACGAAGCGGGGATGAACGATATTATAGTAAAACCATACGATGTGGAACGTTTTTATCAAATTATAAAACGTAACCTAAGTCTTAATTTAGAAACAACAAACAAGAATTAGAATGCTGATCTTTTAGCTTACTGAATTATTCTGATTAAATCTCTTTTATAACAAAAAAAGAAGGTCTGAAAAAGCTGTTGAAGTCGTCAAGCTGAACCTGCCTGAATGGACAGGCAGGTTCAGCTTGACGATAACAAGACTTTTCAGACCTTTTTAAGATTTCCTTTAACCGGAAATTATTTTACCATATCAAAACTACGTTTTACGAAATTTGTTAGCTCTTCCCCTTTAAGCAGGTTTTGAGATAATCTCGCAAGGTCTAAAGAATGCTTAATTAAGCGTTCCTGTTTCTTCTCGGTTTTAGTGTTTAGGATATCAGAAATTAGCGGGTGATTGGTATTTACCACCAGGTTGTACATTTCCGGCATATTGCCCATTCCAAACATTCCACCGCCACCGGTCTGCTGCATTTCTTTCATACGGCGCATAAACTCCGGTTGTGTGATTAACAATGGCGCAGCGTCACTGTCCATCGCTTCTAACTGTACGGTATATTTTTCCTTCGGAATAACTTTTTCGAAATCTCCTTTTAGTTTCTCTTTTTCTTCTTCAGAAAGTTTTGATATTTTCTCTTCGTCTTTTTTGATAAGGTTATCTACTTGATCTGAATCTACACGAACAAAAGTGATTTTTTCTTTTTCACTTTCCATTTTTTGAAGAAGGTGAGAGATAATTGGAGAATCCAGTAACAATACTTTATATCCTTTGGCTTTAGCCGCTTCAATATAGCTGTGTTGCTCGTCATTATTAGAAGCGTAAAGCACAACCAGGTTCCCGTCTTTATCGGTTTGATTATCCTTTATTTTCTCCTGAAGTTCTTCAAAAGTGAAATACTCGTTTTCTACCGTTGGGTAAAGTGCAAATTTCTGAGCTTTTTCGTAGAACTTATCTTCAGAAAGCATTCCGTATTCAATAACGATCTTAATATCGTTCCATTTCTGCTCAAAATCCTCACGATTGTTGTTGAAAAGGGATTTCAGCTTATCGGCTACCTTACGGGTGATATAGCTGGAGATCTTTTTCACAGCACCATCTGCCTGAAGGTAAGAGCGGGAAACGTTCAACGGAATATCTGGAGAATCAATTACTCCGCGAAGCATCGTTAAAAATTCAGGTACTATTCCTTCAACATTATCGGTTACATAAACCTGGTTCTGGTAAAGCTGAATTTTATCCTTCTGAATATTCATATCCTGAGCCATCTTAGGGAAATAAAGGATCCCGGTAAGATTAAACGGATAATCTACATTAAGGTGAATGTGGAATAAAGGCTCCTCGAACTGCATCGGGTACAATTCTCGGTAAAAACTTTTATAATCTTTATCCTCTAATTCGGTTGGCTGCTTTGTCCAGGCCGGTTCAGGATTGTTGATAATATTATCAACGGTTTTGGTTTCGGCTTCAGCGTCTTCTGGTGCGTCTTCCGGAAGTGGTAAAGTTTCTTCTTTGGTTCCAAATTTAATTGGGATTGGCATAAATTTGTTATACTTCACCAATAATTCCTGGATCCTGTTTTCTTCCAAGAACTCTTCGTCTTCTTCATTTATATGAAGGATAATTTCAGTTCCGCGCTCTTTTTTATCAGCATCTCCAAGAGTGAATTCGGTTGTGCCTTCACAAACCCAATGCGCTGCAGGTTCATCTTTATAAGATTTAGTAATGATCTCTACCTTATTGGCTACCATAAAGGCTGAGTAAAACCCAAGTCCAAAATGACCAATGATTCCACTGTCTTTGGCAGAATCTTTATATTTTTCAAGGAATTCTTCCGCGCCAGAGAAAGCTACTTCGTTGATGTATTTCTCAACTTCTTCTTTGGTCATCCCAACTCCCTGGTCTATAACATGGAGTTTTTTTCCTTCCTTGTCTACTTTTACCTCAATTACAGGATTACCGTATTTTACATCGGTTTCCCCAATATCGGTAAGATGTTTTAATTTTAAAGTCGCATCTGTTGCGTTAGAAATCAATTCCCTTAAGAAGATTTCGTGATCACTATAAAGAAATTTCTTTATCAGTGGGAAAATGTTCTCTACAGAGACATTAATTTTTCCGGTTGCCATATATTTTCGTTTTTAATACTATTTATTGATGTAAACCTACAGTCAAAAAAAATACCATTAAAACTCCGCTGACAAACTGACATAACTTGTAATTAACAAAGTAGATCTTCGTCTAAACTTCTGAATTTCAATTTTAACCGTCAGAAATATTTTTAACAAACAATTTGTTTAATATTATGATTTAAAACTTAAACAAAACATTATCTTTGGAAAAGAAATAAAAGTTATGGCGACAACTAGTAATAAAAAAACAACCACTAAAAAGGTTTTAGATAAGGATAAGCTTATTGCAATGTATATGGATTATGTATTGGAGCAGGAGCATAGACCTAAAACCGTATATAAGTTTTGTAAGGGGAATAAAATTAAGGAGGAGGAATTCTATAATTTCTTCGGAAGTTTTGAAGGATTGCAAAAAGGAATTTGGGAGCGCTTTTATGAGCATACAATGAATGCGATTAATAAAAGCCCTGAATTTGACAGTTTCTCGAACAGGGAAAAAATGCTCACTTTCTATTATACTTTCTTCGAAATACTTACTGCAAATAGGAGTTATGTATTGTTTTCATTAAAAGAACATGAGAGCCAGCTGAAAAATCTTCAGCAATTAAAAGGTTTGAGAAAAAACGTGAAATCTTTTGCAACGGAACTCATTCAGGATGGGAATTCAGATAAAGCGATATCAGCTGTACAACAATCAGAAAGAATATTTTCTGAAGCAACCTGGGTACAATTGATGTTTTTGATGAAATTTTGGATGGATGATAATTCTGCCCAATTTGAAAGCACCGATGTTGCGATAGAGAAATCGGTAAACACTGTATTTGATGTGTTCGATAATACCCCACTTGAACGGGTAATAGATTTAGGAAAATTCCTATGGAAAGAAAAAATGGCTTAATAAAGTCTACCCCAAACTAAAATGAAGACTATAGATAGAATACCAACAGGCAAGATTGGCCGAACTTCAAAACTGGTGCAAACCGGGGTGAAGTTGGGAGGCAATTACCTAAAATATTATAGCAAAAGAGCTTTTGATTCTGAGCTTACCCGCGATGAATTAGACCAAAATAATGCGGATGATATTTATGACAGCCTTAAAAGCTTAAAAGGTAGTGCGCTTAAAGTAGCTCAAATGCTTTCTATGGAAAAAAGCCTTTTACCAAACGCTTACGTAGAGAAATTTAGCCTGGCACAATTCAGTGTGCCGCCGCTATCAGCACCTTTGGTAAGAAAAACTTTTAAAAAATATAATGGAGCTTACCCTGAAGAACTGTACGATAAATTTGCTTCAGAATCTGTGAATGCGGCCAGTATTGGCCAGGTTCACAAGGCCGAAAAAGATGGGAAAAAACTTGCTGTGAAAATCCAATATCCCGGCGTGGCAGATAGTATAAGTTCAGACCTTGCAATGGTTAAACCAATTGCTACCAGGATGTTTAATCTTCAGGGTAAGGATTCCGCTAAATATTTTAAAGAAGTAGAAGGAAAACTTTTAGAGGAAACCGATTATATTTTGGAAGTAAAACAGAGTAAAGAAATTTCTGAAGCCTGTGCACATATTCCAAACCTGAAGTTTCCGAAGTATTACGAAGACTTATCCAGTGAGCGAATTATCACTATGGATTGGATGGATGGAAAACACCTTAGTGAATTTGCGAAAGAAAATAAAGATCAGGAGAAAGCAAATAAAGTAGGGCAGGCACTTTGGGACTTTTATATGTTCCAGATGCACAGCTTAAAAGAAGTACACGCCGATCCTCACCCGGGAAACTTCCTGATTGATAAAGATGCTAACCTTATCGCGATAGATTTTGGTTGTATCAAGCAGGTACCCGACGATTTTTATGTGCCTTATTTTGAATTGGCGAAAAAGGAAAACATCAATAATCCTGAATTTTTCAACAAGAAATTATTTGAATTGGAAATATTAAGGAAAGATGATTCTGAACGGGAAATAAAATATTTTTCAGAATTATTTTATCAAATGCTTAATTTATTTACGAGTCCGTTTCACGAAGAAACTTTTGATTTTGCCGATGAAACATTTTGGAATTCAATAACAGCATTGAGCGAAAAATACAGTAAAGACACCGAATTGCGAAAAATGAACGGAAACCGAGGAAGTAAACATTTCCTGTACATAAATCGAACATTTTTCGGTCTATATAATTTATTGCACGATCTTGAAGCAAAGATCGAGGTTAACAAGTTCCGCGATTATATGTCATAATTGTTGGTTTTATTTATTGGTTAGGTTGTGGAAAAGCGTTATTACCGTCCCTGGTAATGGCGCTTTTCCCGTTATTTACCAAGGATATTTAAATAAAAAGGCTGTTTGGGAAGTATTTTAAGAACGTCATCCTGAACCTGCCCGTCCTATCAGGCGGGTTTATTTTAGTATCTAATTTTTGATGTTCAAAATATATTAAGTTGGATCAAGTTTTTTTAGACTTGACGAAAAGAAGACTCCTCAAAAGGCTTACAGGTTCTTCTTTCCATAAAATGTGGTTTTGTGAAATGAAAATAAAAATGTCCCTAAATCGCAGTAATGTTAATCTTTACTATATTGCGGAGCCACTTTTTTTCAAATGCTTAAATTGAAAGATCTAAATATAACAAACAATAGAATATGTATCAATCTAAAATAGCCGGAGTTGGTAGTTATGTGCCAGAAAATGTTGTTACAAATGATGATTTGGCAAAAATTATGGATACCAATGATGAATGGATTCAGGAAAGAACCGGTATCAAAGAACGTCGCCATATTAAAAAAGGCGATGGCAATTCTACCGCCAAAATGGGTGTTAAAGCTGCTAAAATAGCTATTGAACTTGCTAAAATTGATAAAGATGATATAGACTTGATTGTTTTTGCAACCTTAAGTCCAGATTATTATTTTCCTGGTTGTGGAGTGCAGGTTCAGGAAATGCTTGATATAAATACCTGCCCTGCATTAGATGTGAGAAACCAGTGCAGCGGATTTATCTATGCGCTCTCTACTGCCGATCAATTTATAAAAACCGGAATGTATAAAAACGTGCTGGTTATTGGCAGTGAAAACCATAGCGGCGGACTTGATTTTACAACCCGCGGACGTTCGGTTTCGGTGATTTTTGGGGATGGAGCAGGAGCAGTGGTTTTAACCAGAAGCGATCACAATGGCGAAGGAATACTTTCTACACATCTTCATTCTGAAGGGAAACACGCTTTAGAACTTTCTTTAAAGGGGCCAAGTACAGAGCACTGGGTTCCTGAAATTATTGCTGAAAACCCGCAAGGAGACGATATTCCTTATTATCCTTATATGAACGGGCAATTTGTTTTTAAAAATGCCATTCAGCGTTTTTCTGAAGTGATACTGGAAGGTTTAAAAGCAAACGGTCTCGAGGTGAAAGATATTGATATGCTAATTCCGCACCAGGCGAATTTGCGTATTTCCCAGTATATCCAGCAAAAATTTAAATTAAGCGACGAGAAGGTTTATAATAATATTCAGAAATATGGAAATACAACTGCGGCGTCTATTCCTATCGCTTTATGTGAGGCCTGGGAGAAAGGAAAGATCAAAAATGAAGATATTGTGGTGCTGGCAGCCTTTGGTAGCGGATTCACCTGGGCAAGTGCAGTGATAAGCTGGTAAGTAAAAAAGTTATAAATAAAAAGGTCATTTCGTTTTTCGCGGAATAACCTTTTTATTTTAATAAAGCTTTCTTCTAAATATCGTTTTAAACTTTTTTGTAATATCTGTAGATATCATAGATTCCAAAAATGATAAAACCTACCGCGAGTATCAAACCAAAATTATCGATTTCAACTGCGGTTAGGTGTGTATAAAGTCGGTAAATACCATAAACAAGAAAAAGAATTCCCAGTATTAAATACCAATTGTTGCGTTTTCCTCCGTTGAGGCTACTCATCTGTATAGTCTTTTGGGAAAGTTGTTTTTGCAATGTTCAGGGCTTCATCGTAATGATTTTTCACTACAAAAAGCTGAACCTGTCCGGGCAGCCCGCCCCCAAATCCGGCACGTAAACCTGAATCAAAATCGTTTCTAACCCGTGAGGAAATTCCGGCTTTATCAAAAAGTTCCTGTAAGTATTGAACATTGGTGTCAGAACCCGTATAAACTCGTTCGTAAGATTCGTCTGAACTCATAACTAATAGTTTTAGTACTAACTAAAATACGAAGAACAATATAGCTCAAAGGCTATTTTATACAGAGTTTAACGTTCTAGGCATTATAATATTTACTTCGCCAAATAGCCGAACTAAAATTCTTTCCATTTTTAAATCCGTAAAAAATTGATAATCCTGCAACCCATTTAAAAACAAAGAAAAAGATCATAAAAAACTGAGTTGTGGTTTGCTGTGGTGAGAAAAGTCCGTCGGGAATTAATAGCGCGATTAAAAAGCTTAAAACAAGAAGAACGCCAATAAAGTTTTCCAGGTGTTTAAAAGGCCACATAATTACTTTTCTTAATGGATGCAAGTCATTTCCCCATTTATGGATCAGGTAAAAATAGTCGTTCCCCATGGGTGCGAACATTAATGGATCATCGGCATTTTCAAGTTTGAAAAGTTTAGAGGGGGCAATAATTTTAAAGCCCTTTAACGAGATCTGTTGTTCTTTTTCCAGGGTTTTAATTTTCACCAAAGTTTCATAAGGAATTTCACCCTTAAAATATTTACTGTCTAAAAAACGCAGGCGATAATCAATACAAAGCTTTTCAATATCCGATAGATGAAAAATTCTATTGTTTTCTAAAAGGTCAAGATTAAAATTATTAATTCCGTCATTTCCATCGTGAATTTTTTGAAGGATTGCTTCCTCCTTTTTTGATTCCAGCTCAAAGATTTCCTGTACCTGCAACAGAATATTTTCAGAAGAAATCCTTTTTTTACGGGATTTATATAATTGCTCTTCTAGATTAGTGCGGGGCAACCCTAACTTCAACTTCATTTTCTTTTTCTTTAGCATCTGTCACTAAATTAAGTAATTAAGATGATTTCTGCAATCCTATTTTTTCGGTTTTTTGGTGATGTTAAAACTATGCCAATTAGATATTTTTAAAAACTGTTTAACGATAATATAATTAACTTAGACAAAAATTAAAACGAACGAAAGGCAATAGTGATTCGGCTTAAAATTAACACCAAAGCACTTTGAATTTCGTTTATATAATAAACCATTTAAAATTATTGTTATGAGAAAATTAAAACATTTGGGAATTATTTGTTTCCTATTTATCGGTGGGACTTTAATGGCCCAAAACGGATCTACCATGGTAGGTGGTGCAGAAATGTATCCTACTAAGAACATTGTGGAAAACGCTTCGAAATCTAATGATCATACTACGCTGGTAGCCGCAGTGAAAGCTGCCGGTTTGGTTAAAACTTTACAGGGTGAAGGCCCATTTACAGTATTCGCACCTACAAATGCTGCTTTTGAAAAATTACCAGAGGGAACGGTAGAAACTTTGTTGAAACCGGAAAACAAAGAACAACTTCAGGCTGTATTAACTTACCACGTAATCTCTGGCAATTTTAGTGCTAACGATGTTGTTGCTACAATTAAAGAGGGTAATGGAAAAGCTTCTTTTGAGACCGTACAGGGCGGGAAACTATATGCTATGATAGAAGACGGTGAAGTTAAACTTAAAGATGTTGCAGGAAATGTAGCCACCGTAACTGTTGCTAATGTAAACCAGTCAAACGGGGTTATTCACGTAATTGACACTGTAGTATTGCCAGGGAATTAGATTGTTATTGAAAAAGAAAAATTAAAGAGCGACCAAATTGGTCGCTCTTTTCTGTTAATTAAATATCAAATAGGGGATATCCCTTTTTTTATCCTGAAGTAAGACTTAATTTCAATTAAAATTGAGAACTATGAAGAAAATAAAACTATTTATTACGCTTATTATGGCAGGTGCTTTTATGATGTCTTGCGGCTCCGGAAGCAATACTTCTAAAGAATCTGCTAAGAAATTAAAAACTTACAGTACCTATTCTTATCTGCCCAATAAGGACACGATTTTGAGTAGGGATTATGATAATGATAGGTTGCACGAGGTTATCATATCTACAATAAACAATAATATGTCCAGCGAAGATTTCGCTATAGATAATCGTCAACCTGATGTTCTGGTTTACGTGCATACTATGTTCGATGAAAAGGTAGATGTAAACGCGAATCCTGTGTACACCAATTTTTCATACTATCGCCCGGGACTTTACATAGGGCCGTATTATGAAGATTATACCTATGAGAATTATTTCACAATTCAGCGTATTAGTGCCGATGCCGCAATAAAACAGTTGCCGTATAAGGATAAATCTATTGTAATAGATTTAATAGACCGAAGAACTAATCAAATCTTATGGCGTGGAACTGCCGATGAGGAAATTGGTTCAAGAAGATTAGAAAGAGATCTAAGAAATTATGTAGATGAAATCTTTAAAAAGTTTCCATAATTTTTTAGCAGAAAATTAAAATTGGCTGTTTGAATCCTTTTGAGAACGTCACTCTGAACTTGTTTCGGAGTCTGAGTTTAAAGCTTAACTTAAATCAGATTAGAACCTGAAATGAACTCAGGTTGACACTAATTTCAAAATCCAAACAGCCAATTTTATATCCAATTACCTCAACTCAGCCTGAAGCTCATCTGCAAACCTTAGTTGCAGTTTTTTCATGATTTTATCTACCTGTTTATCGGTAAGGGTTTTATTTTCATCCTGAAACTTAAAACTCACCGCGTAACTTTTCTTCCCCTCCGGAAGGTTGTTACCCTGATAAACATCAAAAAGATCAACTTCTTTTAGCAGTTTTTTCTCCGTTTTAAGGGCGATCTCCTCAATTTCTTCGTAAGAAATATTATTATTCAGTAATAAGGCAAAATCACGTCTCACCGCTTGATATTTTGGAATTGCACTAAAGCTGGTTTTCCTGGCTTTAGTTACTTCCAGCAATGCATCCCAGTTAAAATCGGCATAAAGCACTTCCTGTTCAATATCAAAATGTTTTAGGACCTTTTTGCGAATTACACCAAAAGCAACCAGGTTGTTTTTTGCTGAAGAAAATATAAGTCCTTCAGAAAACACATCAGATTTCACTGAAGAAGGCTTTAAATTTTCAATTCCCAGTCTTTGGAAAATAGACTGAATTACTCCTTTTAGTAAAAAGAAATCGCTTCTTCCTGGAGTGGCATTCCAACGTTCGGTACTTCGGTTTCCACTAATAAAAATTGAAAGATGTTTATTCTCTACACGGCTACCGTTAAAATTGTGATAGGTTTTTCCGAATTCAAATAGTTTAAGGTCGCTGCGTTTTCTGTTGATGTTATAACTCACAGATTCCAGTCCCGAATATAACATAGATTGTCTCAAAACCGATAGATCCTGACTTAAAGGATTCAGCATTTTTACATTGTGAGATTCTTTAATTTGCTCACTTAATTTTGTGTAAGCTGGCGTGGTAAGCGAGTTGGCCATAGTTTCATAAAATCCCTGTCCCACCAACTGATTTGCAATTAAATTCTGAAGCCTGTAATCTTCAAATTTAGAAGAATTGGCTACTGAAGCATTTAGCTTCTCACCAAATTTAATATTGTTATACCCATACACCCTTAAGATTTCCTCGATCACATCAGCTTCGCGCTGTACGTCTACTCGATAAGATGGAATGGTAAGACCCATTCCGGTTTCGGTAACATTATTTACCCTAATTTCCAGGGAAGCAAGGATAGATTTTATGGTTTCCTCTTCAAGATTTTCCCCAATGAGTTTATTCACTTTATCAAAAGTTAGGAAAACCTGGAAATCTTCAATTTTCTTTGGGAAAAGATCATCGATATCGCTGGTTATTTCACCACCGGCAATTTCGGTAATTAAAAGTGCAGCGCGTTTTAGAGCATATTCGGTGATGTTAGGGTCAATTCCGCGTTCAAATCTAAAAGAAGCATCGGTATTTAGGCCGTGTCTTTTTGCAGTTTTTCTAACGCTCACCGGGTTAAAATAAGCACTTTCCAGAAAAATTTGTGTGGTAGCTTCGGTTACCCCACTGGTTGCTCCACCAAAAACTCCGGCTATACAAAGTGGTTTTTTGGCATCACAAATCATAAGATCCTCTTCGTGAAGTTCACGTTCCACTTCATCTAAGGTGGTAAATTTTGTACCTTTTTTGAGAGTTTTTACGTTAATCTCATTGCCTGCAATTTTTGCTGCATCAAAAGCATGCAAAGGCTGGCCTAGTTCGTGCATCACATAATTGGTAGCATCCACTATATTGTTTTTTGGCCCAAGGCCAATCGCTTTTAATCTATTTTTCAACCATTTTGGCGATTCTTCAACTTTAAGTCCAGAAATTGTGACTCCGCAATATCTGGGAGCAAGTGCCGAATCCTCAACCTGTATCTGGATTTTAAGACTTCTATTATCTACATGAAAACTACTAACCGAAGGGGTTATAAGCTCTAAACTTTTACCCTGCTGCGTGTAACCTGCTTTTAGATCCCTCGCAACGCCCCAGTGACTCATAGCATCAGCACGATTTGGGGTAAGACCAATTTCAAAAACCTGATCGTTTTCAACCTCAAAAATTTCGGCTACAGGAGTTCCGGGAATGAGCTCGTCTTTCATCACCATAATTCCTTCGTGGCTTTGACCAAGGCCAAGTTCTTTTTCAGAACAGATCATTCCAAAACTGGCTTCTCCTCTAATCTTTCCTTTCTTGATTGGCCAGGCTTCACCTTTTTCATCAAAAAGGGTGGTGCCAATTGTCGCTACTGGAACCTTCTGTCCCGCAGCAATATTTGGTGCACCGCAAACTATTTGTACTTGCTCACCATTACCCAGATCTACAATGGTAAGTTGTAATTTATCGGCATTAGGATGACTTTTACATTCCAATACGTGGCCAACCACAATTCCTTCCAGACCACCCTTAATACTTTGGAAACTCTGTAAACCTTCTACTTCAAGCCCCAGATCTGTGAGTAATTCTCCTGTTTCTTCAGGAGCTTCAGGAAGTTTAATAAATTGTTTAAGCCAGTTATATGAAATTTTCATGTCTCAATATTTTCAGTTCGCAAAGATAGTATTACGAATAGTTTTGGCATAATTTCAAATTTTAATTTTATGCCTTATTTCAGCAATATTGAGAAAAAAAGAAAGGAGCGACCTAAGTTGCTCCTTTCTAACGCTAATTAAACTTAAACTAATAATTAAGCTTTCCTTTTAAACTTCATATTATTTACAAGTTCCCATTCCTGGCTACCATCTTTTGGCACGAAAATACTCCAGTCAATATTATTGTTATCGGTTTTTGAAATCTCGTGTTTGACTTGTTTCTGCTCATTATTTTCTTCATAATCTTCAAGAAATTCAAATTTATTATCGCCGATCTCCTTGATTTTTAATTTAGAAACTTCAATACCATTAGGATTTACAGCATTGATATAGGCCATTTCATAAACATCGTCCAAAGCATTATAAGCTACTATTCTTTCACAGCAAGCGGCATTTTCTTCTTTATTATGCATAACTCTCAATACCGACTCTCCCGGTAAATAACTAATGTTCTGCGTGCTTGGCGGTAGATCTACTGCCTGCCCATCTCTATAACCGGTTTGAGTTACTTCCCAGTTTCCCGTTAGAAAATCCAGTTGGCGATGCTTATTTTCTAATTTTGCAAATTTGGAAAGCGAAGCCTGCTTCATTTGGGTTTTTTCATTTTTATCTTTTATATTTTCCGCTAATTTGGCAGCTTTTTTAAATTGTTCTTTAGCTTTTTCCTTATCTCCTTTTTCTAGTAGTAAATCGCCATAAGAGTCATAAGGATTGGCTTCCTCAGGGTATTCTTCAATTTGAGCCTTAAAAACCTTCTCTGCAGCTTCCAAATCTTTATCTTCCATCATAAGTTTGTAACCTAAGAGGTTTAAGGGTTCCTGCAAACTTTCATATTCTGCGGTTTTATTCTTCTCATACATTTTCATGGCCTTATCAACCCCGTTACTTTTATATTCTTCATATAATTTCTCTTCTAAAGCCGTTTGGGTGTCTTCCTGAGCAAACAGTAAGCCGCCACATAAAATAAGCATTAAGCTTATTATCCGTCTTAAAATTATTCCCCCTTCCATAATTTTTGATGTTTTGGTTATCACTTAAATTTACGGAATAATGTGGGAAAATGATTTCTTTAATTACTTGCTGTAAGTTGTAAATCAGTCACTTGTTTGGTTTTTTGTTTTTGGAAAGCCTTAAGTTTATTGAGGAAACAGAATTACAGGTAGATCGTAATATTAATTTTCAGCTTTGTGAAAATCAAGGGAAAATCAGTAGTTTTTTTTGATGAAAATTGGGACCTAGCTAATGTAATTCCAGATATTTTTATGCTTCGCCACTTGAGCATAGGTAAATCGAACCACTTTATTCTTTTCAAGAGCAAGGTTGGGATCCTCTTTTAAGATTTTCATCGCGTGATAGCGGGCAGATTTTAAAATCTGGTTATCTTTTACAATATCTGCGATTTTGAGGTTTAACACACCGCTTTGCTGTGTGCCCATTATATCGCCGGGACCGCGTAATTTTAAATCAACTTCTGCGATTTCAAAACCGTCGTTTGTAGCGGTCATGGTTTCCAGCCTGGTTTTACTGTCGTTAGATAATTTATGACCGGTCATTAAAATACAAAAGCTTTGCTCGGCGCCACGACCTACACGACCCCTAAGCTGATGGAGTTGGGAAAGACCAAAACGCTCGGCGCTTTCAATAATCATCACACTGGCGTTAGGAACATTTACACCAACTTCAATAACGGTGGTTGCCACCATAATTTGGGTTTCGCCTTTTACAAAACGGTCCATTTCATAATCTTTGGCATCAGATTTCATTTGGCCGTGAACAATAGAGATCTGCATTTCGGGAAATTCGCGTGCAATGCTTTCATAACCATCCATCAAATCTTTATAATCCATTTTTTCCGACTCCTGAATTAGGGGATACACTACATAAACCTGACGCCCTTTTTTAATTTCATCTTTTATAAAGGCGAAAACCTTGAGTCGGTTGCTGTCGTATCGATGTACGGTTTTGATGGGTTTTCTTCCCGGCGGTAATTCATCAATTACCGAAATATCCAAATCGCCGTAAAGGCTCATCGCCAAAGTTCTGGGAATTGGGGTTGCGGTCATCACCAAAATATGTGGAGGAACCTGGTTTTTTCGCCATAATTTTGCTCGTTGCGCGACGCCAAAACGGTGTTGCTCATCTATAACCGCCAGTCCTAGATTTTTAAACTGTACTTTGTCTTCCAGCAAAGCGTGTGTACCAATGAGAATGTTTATTTCTCCGTTTTCCAGTTTTTCATGAATTTCACGCCGCGCTTTGGTTTTTGATGATCCAGTGAGTAAAAAAATATTGGTATCCAGTTCTTTACAAAGTTCTACGAGTCCGTTATAATGCTGAATTGCCAAGATTTCGGTTGGCGCCATAAGACAGGCCTGGAACCCATTATCTAGCGCAATAAACATAGACATTAACGCCACAATTGTTTTTCCTGAGCCTACATCGCCTTGAAGTAACCGGTTCATTTGTGCGCCGCTTCCTAAATCGGCCCTAATTTCCTTGATTACCCGTTTTTGTGCGCCGGTAAGTTCAAAAGGAAGATGATTGCTATAAAATTCACTAAAATTTTGCCCGATTTCTTCAAAAACAAAACCTTTTATTTTCTGCTTTTGAAGCATATTTTTAATGAGCAATTGCAGCTGGATGTAAAAAAGTTCTTCAAATTTTAATCGAAACTGGGCTTTGGTTAGCAAATCCTGGCTCTGCGGAAAATGAATGTTGAATACAGCTTCCGGCTTAGGGATTAGTTTTAATTCAGAAGTTATTTCTTCTGAAAGCGTTTCGTAAAATTTGCCTTTGGTTTCAATAAAAAGTTGCTGCATCAATTTATTGACAACCCGGTTGGTAATGCCCGATTTTGCCAGTTTTTCGGTAGAAGGATAGACCGGTTGCATCGCAGTACGCAATTGTTTTTTATATTCCTCAACTGGTTCCATCTCGGGATGTGGCATACTAAAAAGGCCGTTATACCAATTTGTTTTCCCGAAAATCACATAAGGGGTATTGATCTTTAAATTTTCCCGGATCCACTTCTGGCCACGAAACCAAACCAGTTCCATTTTTCCGGTATCATCAATAAAATCGGCGATCAGGCGTTTTCCGCGTTTTTGATCTACAGATCTTATATGAGTAATTTTACCCACAACCTGCACTTCAGCCGAATTTCTTTGCAACTCGTTTATTTTATAAAAGCGGGTTTTGTCCAGGTAGCGGTTGGGAAAGAAATTTAAAAGGTCCTGGTAAGTATGAATGCCAAGTTCTTTCCGCAGTAAATCGGCGCGGTTTGGGCCGACCCCTTTTAGATAATCTATGGGCGTTTGCAAAATATTGGCGTTCATGCAAACGAAGATATTAAAATCAGGTTTTTTAGGCTGAATTTCACTTAAAAATTAAACCTGAAATTTTCCGGGTTTAAATTTCTTCAGTTTTTGTAATTTGTGGGCTGTAGTTTTTAATATGAAATATTCCTTTATCACCCTCCTTTTTTGCTGTAGCTGGAACTTTTATAGCCAGGCACCCATTGCAGATTCCCTCAATCAAATTGAAAATATAGATTTTATAAAAGCTGATGCTGAAATTTTTGTAGACCCGGTAAATAAAGAGGTTTCGGGCGATATTAATTACGAGTTCGAAAATTTAAAAAGTATCGATTCGTTCTATGTTGATGCTCGAAATATGAATTTTGATGAGGTTTTGCTGAATGGTGAATCAAAAAACTTCAGAAATACCGGGGCACGTATTTGGATAAAAAATGAAATAAATTCTTCCGAAAATAATTCGCTTCAACTGAAATATTCAGTTAAACCAAAAGAAGCGATCTACTTTATTAATTGGAATATAGCCGATTCTATAAAGGCACCCACACAAATATGGACGCAGGGGCAGGGAAAATATACTTCTAACTGGTTGCCTTCATTTGACGATCAACGGGAAAAAGTAGAATTTGATATTACCTATCATTTTCCAAAAGATCTGGAAGTAATGGCCAACGGAAAACTCATCGGCACATCTATAAACGATTCTTTAAAAAGCTGGAATTTCGAGATGCAACAACCTATGAGCAGTTATTTACTGGCTTTTGCAGCAGCAAATTATGTGGTAGAAGAAAGTAAATCAGCTTCAGGAGTTTCTTTGCAATATTTTATGCCGGTTTCAGAAAAAGCAAATTTGGAACCCACTTACCGGCATACCAAAACCATTTTTGATTTTCTGGAAAATGAAATAGGGTTAGCATATCCGTGGCCGAATTACAAACAGGCGCCTGTACGCGATTTTCTATATTCCGGGATGGAAAATACTACGGCGACTATTTTTGATCACGCATTTATTACCGATTCCATAGCCTTTAAAGACCGGAATTACGTGAGTGTAAATGCGCACGAAATGGCGCACCAATGGTTTGGAAATGTAGTGACTGCAGAAACTGCAAACGATCATTGGTTGCACGAAGGTTTTGCCACATTCTACGCTTTACTCGCCGAACGCGAGATTTTTGGTGACGATTATTATTACTGGCAACTTTACCAATCTGGAGAAAAACTTAAAGAATTAAGTGATAATGGTAAGGGCGAAGCGGTAACAAAAGCCAAAGCAAGTTCGTTAACTTACTATCAAAAAGGAGCCTGGGCTCTGCATATTTTGAGGGAAAAAGTAGGAGAAACCGCTTTTAAAAATGCAGTGAAGAATTACCTGGAACTCTACAAGTTCAAAACCGCCACCACCGATAATTTTATTGCCGAAGTTGAAGCAGCCGCCAACATAGATCTCTCAGATTTTATGGCGAAGTGGCTAAACCAAACTGCTTTTCAGGGTTTTGCTGCTTTAAATTCTTTAAAAGCTTCAGAGTTCATTCAAAATCATTTAAATATTCTGGCGCTTCGGGAAACGCCTTTGGAGAAAAAAGAAGAATTTTTAAGTGCAGAACTTGATTTCCCGGTGAGCGATTATACCGGTCAGGAAGTGGTGTACCAATTAGAAGGAGCGACTTCAGCCACAGCGATAAAGCTTTATAGAAAAGCTTTTGAAACCAATAATATTTATGTTCGCCAGGCAATCGCAACCAGTATGGAGAGAATTCCGAAGGAATTAAAAACCTCATTTGAATCTTTACTAAATGATGAATCCTATATAACCCAGGAAGCCGCTCTGCTAAAATTATGGATGAATTTTCCGCAAGAGGTTTCCACTTATTTAGATAAAACCAAGGGAATTGAAGGTTTTACCAATAAAAACGTGCGAATGCTTTGGCTTACCTTAAACCTGGTGACGCCAAATTATGAACCTGAGAAACAGCAGGAAGCATATAATGAACTTTCGGGCTATACTGCTGTGCATTTTCCAATTGAAGTGCGGGAAAATGCTTTTGGCTATTTATTTCAAATTAATAGTTTTACTACTCAAAACCTGCTTGATCTTATGCAGGGAACAAAACATCCAACTTATAGGTTTAGAAATTATTCCTGGCAGTTACTAAACCAACTGCTTAAAAACGAAGAATATCGGCAAAAATTCATAGCTTTAAAGGATAGATTTTCTCAAAAAGAGTGGGATTATTTACAAACAAAACTCAATTAATGCGGGCATTGGTAATATCGGGAGGAGGCAGCAAAGGCGCTTTTGCCGGTGGGGTTGCCCAGTATTTAATTGAAGAATTAAAACGCGATTATGACCTTTACCTAGGAACTTCAACCGGGAGTTTACTAATTTCTCATCTCGCACTGAATAAGTGTGAAAAGATAAAAGAAATCTATACTTCGGTTAACCAATCCAGTATTTTCAGCAATCGTCCTTTTCTTATCAAGCGGCAGCACGGATACGATCAAATTAGCATAAATCACTTTAATGTGATTCTTAATTTTTTGAAAGGAAAAAAGACTTTTGGTGAAAGTAAAAATCTTAAAAAATTGATAGAAGAGACCTTAACTAAAGAGGAATTTCTAAGCTTGCAAGCCTCTAAAAAAGATGTTGTAGTTACTGTTTCCAATATTTCCTTAAATACAGTAGAATATAAATCGATTAAAGATTTTGAGTACGAAGAATTTTGTGAGTGGATCTGGATTTCCTGCAATTACACACCTTTCATGAGTTTAGTGCAAAAAAATGGGTGCGAATATGCCGATGGTGGTCTGGGTACTATGGTGCCTATTGAAGAAGCGATAAAACGTGGTGCTACCCATATAGATGCGGTAATTTTGCAAACCGAAGCTACATTTTATAATAGGATGCCTTCGAAAAACGTTTTTGGACTCATCACTAATTTGTTTCGGTTTATGCTAGACAGGATCGAATCACAAAATATTAAAATAGGGAAATTTGCAGCAGCCAATAGAAACGTAACTATAAATTTTTACTACACGCCTACAGTATTGACTACCAATTCCCTTATTTTTGATGAAAAGCAAATGAAGTCCTGGTGGAAAACTGGTTATAGGTATGCCAAAGAAAAAAGCGAGGAAATTAATCAAATTGAACCTTAATGCGGGCACTGGTAATATCGGGTGGGGGTAGTAAAGGCGCCTTTGCAGGCGGCGTTGCTCAATATTTAATTCAGGAGGAGGGCAAGAAATACGATTTGTTTCTAGGCACTTCAACCGGGAGTTTGCTTATTCCGCATCTTGCGATGGGGAATATAGATAAGGTTTACGATATCTATACCAATGTAAATCAGCGCAAGATTTTCAGCATAAATCCTTTTGTGGTAAAACGAAAAGAAGGTCGGGAATATGTGACCATCAACTATTTTAATATGTTCTGGCAATTTGTGCGGAAGAAAAGAACTTTTGGAGAAAGCCAGAACCTTAGAAAACATATAAAGCGTAATTTTTCGGAAGAGAATTTCGATCAGCTGAAAAGCCAGGTTGAAGATGTGATTGTAACTGTTTCAAATTTATCTAAAAACCGCGTAGAATATAAGTCGATTCATGATTTTTCTTACGAAGACTTTTGCGATTGGATCTGGATAAGTTGTAATTATATTCCTTTTATGAGTCTCGCTAACAAAGACGGATTTGAATATGCCGATGGCGGCCTGGGTTGCGTAGTGCCCATTCGGGAAGCTATAAAACGCGGTGCAACCGAAGTTGATGCGATTATCCTCGAAGCCGAAAATATGGAATATAATAAGGTGCTGGGGAAAAACCCGTTTTCATTAATGATCAACCTTTTTGGATTTTTGCTGGACCAGGTAGAATATCATGATATTGTTGAAGGAAAACTGGCCGCTTTAAATAAAAAAGTAAAATTGAATACCTACTACACGCCTACAAAACTGACTGAAAACTCCCTGGTATTCAATAAAAAATTAATGGGCGAATGGTGGCAGCAAGGTTATGATCACGCCAAAGAAAAACATTTACAATTTCTGGCTACGAAACGAAAAAGCTTTTTCGGTTTGTTTTAAATAAAGCGTTTTACTTCATTCTTTAAGTAAGCAATAGCAGCTTCGGTAGGAGATTGTTTTTCCATTAAATTCTTCAGAATTATCTCTCTTAATTTATCGGCATCAGTAACACTTTCCTGTTGGTTAGCTTTTCTAATAATTCCGATTGTAGCATTTTTAGCTGTTTTAATATAATCCCAGCATTCCACAGAAAGATAGATTTGCTGTGCGAGGTTATGTTCAAATTCTTGTTCAATCGTATTAATCAACGCTCTTTCATAAGCTTCTTTATCATCAGAATTCGGATTTACCCTAAATAGGATTTTTCCGGGAGAGATGCGTTCTAAAAATAGCGTCATTCGTTCATAAGCTTGCAATTTTAGAGGAAGCGCTGTTTTTTGATTTTCTCGATGTAATAGAAATCGTCTTCTATTTTCTTCATTTTTATTATAGGAACTAAAAAAATAAAAGGCTACCACACCAACAATTAAAGCCGGTAAAATAGCTAAAAGTATTTGGGAAAGTTCGATCTGGTTCATTCGTTCTTATTATGTGCCGAGGTCTCTTCGGTTTCTGCTTCTTTCGTTGTCACTTCTTTTTGCTTATGAATTCCGCCCAGATGTGGGCAATCCATATGCGATTGAATATCGCCGAAAGGTACTTTTTCTTTATGATATGCAAAAGTGGTCGCCAGGGTTTTTGCCAGATTCTTGTCGCTTAGGTTTATCTCTACATCATCCATAGTAAATTGTGATGGATGCTCATAACCACAGGCGTGGGTAATTTCTAAAAGCTCTTTTCTAAATTTGGTGAAATAATAATTTACCCGGCGTGCTTTGTCTTTCACATTTATTCCTGCCTGCAACCATTTATTTTGTGTAGCAACACCGGTAGGGCAGGTGTTATTGTGGCAGGCTTGGGCTTGTATACAGCCAATACTCATCATTGCTTCCCGAGCCACATTTATACAATCTGCTCCCAGCGCAAAGGCCATAGCGGCTTTTGCGGGAAAACCGAGTTTACCACTCCCTATAAATACAATTCTATCGGTAATTCCTTCGTTAAGAAATATTTTGTACACATCCGTAAAGGCGTATATCCAGGGTAGGGAAACGTGATCGGCAAAACTTGGTGGTGCCGCGCCAGTACCACCTTCGCCACCGTCAATAGTAATAAAATCGGGTCCGCGTTTAGTTTTTGCCATAAGCGCAGCGAGTTCTTCCCATTGATTTAACCTTCCCACAGCTGATTTAATTCCTACTGGAAGTCCGGTTGCTTCGGCGATTTCTTCAATAAAATCAACTAGTTCAGGAATATTACTAAAAGCTGAATGATTTGGTGGAGAAAGTACGTCCTGACCCATAGGGACGTGGCGAATTTCAGAAATTTCTTTAGTTATTTTTGAGGCTGGTAACACGCCACCTTTTCCAGGTTTTGCGCCCTGTGATAGTTTAATTTCAATCGCTCGAATCTGCGGATTCTCATTTACGAGTGCCACCATTCTATCCATAGAAAAGTTTCCGTTTTCGTCCCGAACTCCAAAATATCCGGTTCCAAAATGAAAAACTACATCGGCCCCTTTTTGGTGATATTGCGAAAGTCCGCCTTCCCCGGTATTGTGATAAGCGCCGGTTTCTTTGCAACCTTCGTTTAAAGAGGCGATGGCTTTAGCAGAAAGCGAACCAAAACTCATTGCAGAAACATTTATGATCGAGGCCGGTCTAAACGGGCGTTTTCTTTTGTTGTATAGGCCCATTACTTTTCCGCAGGCAATAAAATTTGGGTCTATTGCATTGGGATGCTTTTCATCCAGTTTATACGGAATCATCGCATTATTAATAAAGATGTAATGCGTTGAAAAAATATCCTGATCGGTACCAAAACCTTCGTAGTTATTTTCATTTTTGGCTGAAGCATAAATCCAACCACGTTCAACCCGGTTAAATGGTAATTCCTCCCTGTTACTGGCAACGATATACTGGCGTAATTCCGGACCAATTCCTTCCAGAAAATATCGCAAATGCCCCATCACAGGGAAGTTGTGTTTTATTGTATGCTCACGATTGAAAAAAATATCTTTTATAGCGACAAAGACGATAAAAATAAGAATCCATCCCCACCATTCAATTGCCGCTAAAAAGTTGAAAATACCTTCCATGTTTACTGGTTTAAGTAATCTATAGCCAGTTGGGACATAGTTTTTACACCCAATAACATTCCGCTTTCATCTATAAAAAAGTCGGGAGTATGATGAGGTGCCGCCTCTTTTGAATCTAAAGGTTTTCCTCCAAGGAAATAATAAAAACCGGGTACTTCCTCCTGAAAGAAGGAAAAATCTTCACCACCCGTTGTGGCTTTAGCTAAAATCACGTTTTTTTCTCCTGCTACTTTCTGTAAAGTCGGTAACATGTTGCTGGTAAGTTCTGGATCGTTGTAAGTAATCGCGGTATTATTTTGAATTTCAACGGTAGCTTCCCCGCCGTAAGCTTTAGCAATTGCAGGAACCATTTCGTTCATTCTTTTCAAAATCAATTTTTTCATATCGGGATCCAGGGTTCTTATGGTACCAATCATTTCAGCTGTTTCAGGAATAATATTAAAGCGAACCCCGCTGGAGATTTTTCCTACCGTAATTACCGCTGCGGCATCTACCAGTTTGGATTCCCGACTGATTATGGTTTGTAAACCATCTATAATTTTGGCCGAAATTAGTATAGGATCTGTACCACTCCAGGGCGCCGATCCGTGGGTTTGTTTTCCTTTTACGTTTATCACAAAACGTTCTACCGCCGCCATAGTCCCTTCAGGTTTATACCTAATGGTTCCTACGGGAGTTTCTGAATTTATATGAAGCCCAAAAATTGCGTCTACATCTGGGTTTTTTAGCACGCCTTCTTTGATCATTAAAGAAGCGCCGCCTTCCTCTCCCGGTGGTGGACCTTCTTCTGCGGGTTGAAATATAAATTTCACCGTTCCGTTTATCTTGTCTTTATTTTTTGAAAGGATTTCAGCAACCCCCATCATTATTGCAATATGAGTATCGTGGCCACAAGCATGCATCACCCCCGTTTCTGAGCCCAGAAACTCTGTTCTAACTTCCGATTTAAAGGGAAGGTCATTTCTTTCGGTTACCGGCAAGGCATCAATATCGGCTCTTAATGCTACTGTTTTGCCTTCATTATCACCTTTTAGAATACCTACTACACCTGTCTTTGCCACTCCCGTTGTTGTTTCTATACCGAGACTTTCTAAATGAGCTGCAATCTTTTTGGCGGTTTCTGTTTCGCGGTTGGAAAGTTCGGGGTGCTGGTGAAAATCCCTTCGCCAGGAAATTACCTGTCCTTCTATTTCTTCGGCAGCAGAATTGATATCAGGATCAATTTCCTGGGCTGCCAAAGTAAAGCTGAAAAGCCCAAGAAGGCTGAAAATAATTTTCTTCATAGTAAGTTTTGTTTCTCTCTCAATTTGGTTTGCAGAATTTTAAAGATATTAAAAACTTAAGCAATTGCTGAAGGCCAATCTCAGTTTGTTTAAAACAAAGTGGGTTTCAGGTTTATAATTTGTCTCATTTTGGTTAATTTCACGCATTTAAAAAACTGAAAAAATTGGAAGCTTATTTAGCCGAATTAAATGACGCACAACGCGCACCTGTACTGCAAAAGGACGGCGCAATGATTGTGATTGCAGGAGCAGGATCTGGGAAAACCAGGGTGCTAACCTACCGTATTGCTTACCTAATGAGCCAGGGGGTGGATCCTTTTAATATTTTATCGCTCACCTTTACCAATAAAGCGGCCCGGGAGATGAAAACCCGTATCTCTAAGATTGTAGGAAGCAGTGAAGCGAAGAATCTTTGGATGGGAACTTTTCACTCTATTTTTGCTAAAATTTTGCGGTTTGAAGCTGATAAACTGGGCTATCCTTCAAATTTCACCATTTACGATACACAAGATTCGCAAAGCGTGATCAGGGCGATTATTAAAGATATGCGCCTGGATAAAGACGTTTACAAATACAAACAGGTTTACAGCCGGATTTCTTCTTATAAAAACAGTTTAATTACCGTAAAGGCTTATTTCCAAAACCCGGAATTAAAGGAAGCCGATGCGATGTCTAAAAAACCACGTCTGGGAGAAATCTACCAGGAATATGTGGAACGCTGTTTTAAAGCTGGCGCAATGGATTTTGATGATCTTCTGCTGAAAACCAACGAGCTTTTAAATCGTTTTCCTGAAGTGCTTCATAAATACCAGAATCGTTTCAGATACATTTTGGTAGATGAGTACCAGGATACCAATCATTCACAATATTTAATTGTAAAAGCACTTTCAGATAAATTTCAGAATATATGTGTGGTAGGTGATGATGCGCAGAGTATTTATGCTTTCCGCGGAGCGAATATCAATAATATCCTGAATTTCCAGAAAGATTATGATAATGTGCAAATGTACCGCCTGGAACAAAATTACCGTTCTACCAAGAATATTGTAAATGCGGCAAACTCCATCATTGAAAAGAATAAAACTAAACTTGAAAAAATAGTTTGGACGGCTAATGACGAAGGGCCAAAAATCGTGGTGAACCGCTTGCTAACCGATGGAGAAGAAGGACGATTTGTTGCCGGTTCTATTTTTGAAAATAGAATGCAAAATCAAATGAATAATGGTGATTTTGCTATTTTATATCGAACCAACGCACAAAGTAGGGCGATGGAAGATGCGCTTAGAAAAAAGGAAATTCCGTATAGAATTTATGGAGGACTTTCATTTTACCAGCGAAAGGAAATTAAAGATGTTCTGTCTTATTTAAGACTGCTGATCAACCCGAAGGACGAAGAAGCTTTAAAGCGGGTAATTAATTACCCTGCACGGGGAATTGGGCAAACCACGATGGATAAGTTGAGCATTGCCGGAAATCAATATGGGAAAACCATCTTTGAAATTATTGAGAATATAGATCATCTAGATCTAAAGATCAATAAGAGTACGCAAACCAAGCTGAATAATTTCGTGAATATGGTTAAGAGTTTCACGATTTTAGCTGAAAATGCCGATGCCTTTACCGTCGCCGATACCGTGACCAAAAAAACAGGTTTGGTTCAGGAATTAAAGAAAGACGGTACTCCGGAAGGCATTGCCCGAATTGAAAATATTGAAGAATTACTTAATGGGATTAAAGATTTTGTGGAAGGCCAGAAAGAACTTGCAGATGCCAATGGTTCTTTAGCTGAATTCCTGGAAGACGTTGCCCTTGCTACCGATATGGATAAAGACACCGGCGATGACGATCGAGTGGCTTTAATGACCATTCACCTGGCAAAAGGACTGGAGTTTCCGTATGTGTATATAGTTGGGCTGGAAGAAGATCTTTTTCCTTCAGGAATGAGTATGAATACCCGAAGTGAACTGGAAGAAGAACGGCGCTTATTCTATGTGGCGCTTACCCGGGCCGAAAAACAGGCTTACCTAACTTATACACAGTCACGGTACCGCTGGGGAAAACTCGTAGATGCAGAGCCGAGTAGGTTTATTGAAGAGGTAGACGAGCAGTACATGAATTATATGATTCCGCAAGATGATTATAAATACAAACCACTTATTGATACCGATATTTTTGGTGACGATATTGATAAAAGTAAATTACGACAGAGCAAACCTACAAAAGGAACTCCGCCACCGGCGCATAAGCCGAGTGAATCGCAGTTAAGAAAACTTCGGAAATTAAAACCGGCCAGCCCGGAGCCCGAAAAAGCGACCAACGCCATAAAGCTTGAAGCCGGAAATGTGGTAGAACATATGCGTTTCGGTAAAGGAAAAGTCCTAGCCATAGATGGTGTAGGGCAGGACAAAAAAGCTGAAATAGATTTTGAAAATGGGGGAATTAAAAAGCTGTTGCTAAGGTTCGCAAAGCTGAAATTGATCTCTTAATACTCGTTAAACTTCTGTTATATAAAGCCGCGTCAAGCGGCTTTCTTTTTACCTTCAAAAGAAAAATTATGATCAAGGAAGGAAGTAAAGTCAGTTGGAAATGGGGAGCCGGAAAGGCTGAAGGTAAAGTGGTTAAAACCTATGCTCAAGAAGTCACAAAAACCATAGATGGAAGCGAAATTACCCGAAAAGGAGAAAAAGGCAATAAAGCACTTTTTATAGAACAGGAAGATGGGAATAAAGTGCTAAAGCTGGAAAGTGAAGTTTCTAAATCAGATTAATTAGACCATTTAAAAAATATCTGCTTGAAAATTTGTAAATTCTCGATTACTAAAATTTATAACTATGGCTGAATTACTTAAAATTTACGACGAAAATCCAAGTCAGAAACATATTAATAAAGTAGTTGAAGTTCTGAGGAACGGCGGGCTAATTATTTATCCTACCGATACTGTTTATGGTCTCGGCTGCGACATCACCAATACTTCAGCATTAGAAAGGATCGCTCAAATAAAGGGTGTGAAACTGGAAAAAGCCAATTTCTCCTTTATTTGCGAAGATTTAAGCAATCTTTCAGATTACGTAAAACAAATAGATTCCGCAACTTTCAAAATCCTTAAAAGAAACCTTCCGGGGCCTTATACTTTTATTTTACCAGGAAATAGTAACCTCCCAAATGTTTTTAAAAAGAAGAAAACAGTAGGGATTAGAGTGCCCGATAACGCTATATGCAAAAGCATTGTCGCTACTTTAGGTAATCCAATTGTTTCTACATCTATTTACGATGAAGATGAGGTTATTGAATATACCACAGATCCTGAATTAATTAAAGAAAAATGGGATCATCTGGTAGACCTCGTTATAGACGGGGGATATGGAGACAATATTCCATCTACCGTTATAGATCTCACCACTTCTGAACCCGAAGTAATAAGAGAAGGAAAAGGAAGTATCGAAATCATGTAGTTTTTTAAATAAAATTTTTGATAACACGTTAAAAGCCTGCTAAATGCAGGCTTTACTTTTTTATAGAGGACTTTAGTCCATAACTTCATAAAAAAATAGCAATGAATTATATAGAAACTAAAAACGAAGAAAGCGGAAATAAAATAAAAGTAGCCTACGAAGATTATGGAGAAGGTCAACCAGTGATTCTTATTCACGGCTGGCCTCTAAGTCATAGAATGTGGGAATACCAGGTAGAGAAAATTGTAGATGCAGGATTTAGATGTATTAGCTACGACCGCCGTGGATTTGGTGATAGCGATAAGCCGTGGAAAGGATACGATTATGATACTTTGGCTTCAGATTTAAATGACGTTATTACTGCATTAGGGCTTTCTGATGTTATATTAGTCGGGTTCTCTATGGGTGGAGGAGAAGTAGCCCGTTTTATTGGTAAATATGGAACTGCAAATATTCAAAAAGCAGCATTGATTTCAGCTGTACCACCGTATATGCTAAAAACAGATGATAATCCTGATGGACTCGATAAAGAAGTTTTTGAAGGTTTCAAAGAGGAATTAAGAAAGGACCGCGCAGGATTTTTAGCCGGTTTTGGCGATAAATTTTACAATTTTGAGAAGAATAAAGATCGTATAAGTGAAGAGCAGAAACACTATGACTGGAGTATTGCCTGTAGAGCTTCAGCAAAAGCGACTTTAGATTGTATAGATTCTTTCGGCTTAACCGATTTTAGGGAAGACTTAAAGGAGTTTGATGTGCCTACATTAATTGTTCATGGAGATGACGATCAGATCGTTCCAATTGAACTTGCCGGAAAGAAAAGCAAGAATCTTATTAAGAACAATACTTTTGAAATAATTGAAGGTGCGCCACACGGATTGGTAATGACGCATAAGAAGGAATTTAATGAGATTTTACTGCATTTCCTGAAATCTTAATTTCCAGATTGTTTAAAAAACAGAAAAACCCCGCTTTTGCGGGGCTTTTTTATAATAAGCTAGAAACTATATCGGCTTAGTCAGCAGACTTCATTCCTTCTTCTATCATTCCGTAGAACTGGTCTAATTTTGGAAGAACTACAATTCTTGTTCTTCTGTTTTTAGAACGACCTTCAGCAGTTTCGTTAGATGCTACAGGAACATAGTAACTTCTACCTGCGGCAGTCATTCTAGCTGGCTCAACACCAAACTCGTCCTGAAGGATTCTAACTACAGAAGTAGCCCTTTTTACACTAAGATCCCAGTTATCTTCAAACATAGAAGTTTTAATGGCTTTATCATCAGTATGTCCTTCAACCATAAATTCGATGTCTGGCTTGTTTTTAACTACAGTAGCAACTTTACCAAGTACTTCTTTAGCACGATCGGTTACATTATATCTTCCACTGTCAAATAAAAGTTTATCTGAGATAGAAACGTAAACAACACCTTTTTCAACATTAATTTCAATGTCTTCGTCAGCCATATTACCTAAAGCGCCTTTTAAACTTGTAACAAGAGCTAAAGTTACCGAGTCTTTTTTGGTAATTGCATCACGCATAGATTTGATGGCCAAATCTTTTTCTTTAATGCTCTCAAGTGAACGTTCAAGGTTTTCGGCTTCTTTCTTAGAAAGTGTAGCAAGGTCACCTACGTTGTTAAGCAATGCCGCATTGGTATTGTTAAGCCTTGTTATTTGTTGATTAAGGTTTTGTTTGTCCTCTAAACACGCATTTAATTTAATAGTAGCAGTGTTTAATTCATCCTGAGTTTGTTGTTGTTTTTCTTCAAGTTCAGCATATTTTTTATTAGATACGCAAGAGGAAAACAAAAGTACGGCGGTTGCCGATAAAAGCATAATTCGTTTCATAATCTTGTAATTGTTATTAATGTTAGATTTTTTCAAAAGTATCAAAAAAATGTAAAGCGGAAAAGAAGCTATACCATTAGTTCAATACCTTTTTATTTTAATTTCGAAAATTCTTTTCTGTTTAAACAAAAATAAGACCAAATTATAGATTTTATCTGGAAATATTCAGAGTTTTTTGGTGTTCCTTTTCGCTTTAAATAAATTTTTTTGAAGTTACGGTAAAATGTAATATGCGCCTGAAGAATAGCGTAGAAATGTGAAAATTTTCCTGCAGCTAAAAACTTAATTCCGGCGATGCCGTCTAAAATCATTCTTAAAAATAAAATGCTGTAAACATTCTGCGCCGGTACATTTTTTAAAAGCATATATAAACTGTTTCTAAAGTTGAAAAATGTCTTTCTGGGGTTCATACTATCCAGGGTGGCCCCGCCTACGTGGTAGACTATTGATGCTCCACAAGATTTAATCTGGTAGCCCAGGTTATGTATTCTCCAGCATAAATCTATTTCTTCCTGGTGGGCAAAGAAATCTTCATCCAATGCACCGGCTTCCCAGTAAACGCTTTTTCTTATAACCATACAGGCACCGCTAGCCCAAAAAATAGGCACATCATCGTTATACTGTCCTTGATCTTCTTCTACAGTTTCGAAAATCCTTCCCCGGCAAAACGGATATCCGTATTTATCTATAAACCCACCGGAAGCCCCGGCATATTCAAAATGGTCTTTTTTCTTGAAATCTATTATTTTTGGTTGTACCGCCGCTGTTTTAGGTTCATTATTAAAAATCTTCAGAATGGGTTTTAACCAGTTTTCGGTAACTTCTACATCGCTGTTTAGCAGCACAAAAATATCTTCGGTCAAGCCAGAAAGTGCATCGTTATAGCCTTTGGCAAAGCCGCCGTTTTCTTTATTCTGAATAATTTTTACCTGCTGAAAATTTTCATTTACAAAAGCTACTGAATCATCGGTTGAAGCATTATCGGCCACATAAATATTGGCTCCTTCAGAAAAACTAATTACCGAAGGCAAAAACTGCTGAAGCAAGTCGCGGCCATTCCAGTTTAAAATTACTACTGCGGTCGTCATGAGTTTTCAGAAGTTTTAGAAGAAACATAATCTGGAATTTCAGTTAGAAAATCATATTTCTCCTGTTCATAGTCCATTTTGCAGTAATAATGTTGTAAGCCATTGGTGAGCATTAAAAAATCGGCTTTTAGGCTGAGGTTATATCTTGCGATCTGGTCAAAAACATCCTGGGTGATCTTTATATGCGGTGCTTTACACTCTACCACCACTTTTATTTTTCCGTTAGGATAGAAAACCACGGCATCATAGCGTTTGGTTAGTTTTCCTAGTTTGAGTTGCTTTTCAACGTTAATATGGTTTTTGGGATAATTCTTATCTAAAGTAAGAAATTTAACCACGTGTTGTCTAACCCATTCTTCAGGGGTTAGGACCACAAACTTTTTCCGGAGATCATCAAAAACGGCTATTTTATTTTCACTATTTTTGAACCGAAAATTATACTTTGGAAAATTTAGCGCTAACATAGGCCAAAAGTAAAAAACAAAACCACAGCGCGGCAAGCTTCGGTTTAAATTTAAAAAAATCCTTCAGGTTAATGGAAGAAGCAAAAGAGATTGTGAATAATATTCAAAAAGGCAGTGTTTCGCCACTTTACTTTTTAATGGGCGAGGAACCTTATTATATAGACAGAATCTCAGATTTTATAGCGCAAAATTTACTGGCGGAAGAAGAAAAAGGCTTCAACCAAATTATAATGTATGGCCGGGATACTAGTGTAGATGAAATTATAAGCAATGCCAAGCGCTACCCAATGATGGCCGAAAGGCAGGTGATTATTGTAAAAGAAGCCCAGGACCTTTCCCGAAGCATTGAAAACCTGGTAGCGTATGCAGAAAATCCGCAGCCTACCACAACTTTGGTTTTTTGCTACAAATACAAAAGTCTTGATAAACGGAAAAAACTTTCTAAAGTCCTGAAGAAAAACGGGATATTGTTTGAAAGTAAACGCCTTTACGAAAACCAGGTTGCCGACTGGATTATAAAAACCCTAAAGGCCAGGAATTATACAATCTCCCCTAAAGCAGCGCAAATGCTGGTAGAATTTTTAGGAATAGATCTTGGTAAAATTGATAATGAATTAAATAAACTTCAGCTCATAACTCCGGAAGGAACTCAAATTACTCCCGAGCTTATTGAGCAAAATATAGGGATAAGCAAAGATTTCAATAATTTTGAATTAAGAAAAGCCATAGGAATGCGGGACTCTTTAAAGGCTCATCGCATTGTAAATTATTTCGCGCAAAATCCGAAAGACAATCCAATGGTGGTTACCATTTCGCTTTTGTTTTCTTATTTCTCACAAATAATGCAATATCACGGCCTACCAGATAAATCTAAAGCCAACGTAGCCAAACAGCTTAAAGTCCATCCTTACTTTGTAGGCGATTATATCGCTGCTGCTAAGAATTACCCGATGAAAAAAGTGAGTCAGGTTATCGGCCTCCTTCACGAAAGCGATGTAAAAGGAAAAGGTGTGGGCGCGGTGAATGTTTCCCACGGCGATTTACTCAAAGAACTAATGGTAAAGATTTTAAACTAAAAGCATGGTGAAATTCAACTCTTGGATTAGCGCTGCCAGGTTAAGGACCTTACCATTATCGGTTTCAGGAATTATTGTAGGAACTACAATTGCCGTAGCAGAAGGTTTTTTCAGTGTTATTATTTTTAGTCTGGCACTGGCCACTACTTTGGGCTTACAGGTGCTTTCAAATTTTGCCAACGATTATGGAGATGGTGTAAAAGGAACGGATAATGAAGATAGAGTAGGGCCTCAACGTGTCATCCAGAGCGGACTTATCTCCCAAAAGGAAATGCTTCAGGGTATTATTATTACTGCAATGGTAACTTTACTTTTTGCCATTTTACTTATTTATGTGGCTTTCGGAAGGGAGAATTTAGGTTATGCCTTATTTTTTTTCCTGCTGGGTGTTGGGGCAATTGCCGCAGCCATTAAATATACCGTCGGAAAATCGGCTTATGGTTATCGGGGCTTGGGTGATGTTTTTGTCTTTATTTTTTTCGGAGTGGTAGCAGTTTATGGTTCTTATTTTTTATATGCACATCAGTGGAATTGGTTAGTACTGCTTCCCGCCTTCAGTATTGGTTTTTTAAGTATGGGGGTGCTAAATCTTAATAATATGCGGGACCGGATTTCCGACGAAAAAGCGAGTAAAAATACTTTGGTAGTGAAATTGGGAGCCAAAAACGCTAAGAACTATCATTATTCGCTCATTTTAGGAGCAATACTTTGTCTGGTTTTATTCACGGTTTTAACGCTAGAGAGTATTAATGATTTTCTTTATATCCCTGCTTTAATTCCCTTGATTCTTCACCTCAAAAGAGTGGTTGAAAATGAAAATGCCACTTTACTCGATCCTGAACTTAAAATTTTAGCGCTTTCTACTTTTGCCACGGCATTACTTTTTGGTTTCGGCCAGATCTGGTAGGAAGTTTAACAAAATTATATATTTGAGCGTTTCCAACTTTTTTTAGCGAATTCTTAAATTAGGGCGAACCATAAAAATTAAGTTATGAAAATCACGTATTACGGGCAGAGTTGTTTCGGAATTAAAATTGAAGATATTAATGTTTTGGTAGATCCATTTATCACGGGAAATGACCTCGCGAAAGATAAGATTAATATTAAAGATTTAAAAGCCGATTATATTTTACTAACCCACGCGCACCAGGATCATACTTTAGATGCTGAAGAAATTGCCAAAAACACCGGGGCAGTAATTGTGAGTAATTTTGAAATCGCCACACATTACGAGGAAAAAGGCATTGAAGTACATCCTATGAACCACGGTGGAAGCTGGGATTTTGAGTTCGGAAAAGTGAAATACGTAAACGCAATCCATTCAAGTTCTTTTCCTGATGGAAAATATGGGGGGCAACCAGGCGGATTTGTGATTGAAGGGGAGCACAAAAATATCTATATTGCCGGCGATACCGCCCTCACTATGGATATGAAATTGATTCCGCAGCGCACTACTTTAGATCTTGCAATTCTACCAATTGGTGACAATTTTACTATGGGTGTGGAAGATGCAATAGTAGCTAGCGATTTTGTGGAATGCGACAAGGTTTTGGGTTGCCATTATGATACTTTTGGCTATATTGAAATAGACCACGAAGAAGCAAAAAGAAAGTTCTTTGATGAAGGGAAAGACCTTATGCTTCTTGAAATAGGGGAGAGCCTGGAACTATAGTTTTGGCTTGCTCCCACAATAAAAATATATGCAGGCAGATTATAAAAAGTATATCTTAAATTTTAAACGCCCCAGCGGAACCTCGCGGGGCGTTCTTACTACAAAAGAAACCTGGTTTCTAAAAATAACCGATGGAGAAAAAATCGGTTATGGCGAATGCGGTATTCTTAGAAGTCTGAGTGTAGACGATCGGCCAGATTATGAAGAGAAGTTGCAATGGGTTTGCAACAATATCAATTTGGGTGAAACTATGCTCTGGGAAGAATTAAAGGAGTTTCCCAGTATTCAAATGGGGATAGAAATGGCTTTTAGGTCTTTCAATGCCAAAAATCCTTTTGAAATATTTCCTTCTGAATTTACTGAAGGAAAAGCTTCAATTCCAATCAACGGACTTATTTGGATGGGAGAAAAAGAATATATGAAATCCCAGATTCAGGAGAAAATTAAAGCCGGTTTTGACTGTATTAAAATGAAGATTGGTGCCATAGATTTTGAAACCGAACTGGAACTTTTAAAATATATCAGATCTGAATTTTCTTCCGAAGAAATAGAATTACGAGTAGATGCCAACGGTGCTTTTAAACCTGATGAAGCTTTGGGAAAGCTGAAGCGATTAAGTGAATTTCAATTACATAGTATTGAACAACCTATAAAACAGGGGCAGTTGGAGGCAATGGCGAATTTATGCCGGGAAACTCCGCTGCCAATTGCTTTAGATGAAGAACTAATTGGCGTTTTTGATGTAACGAAAAAGCAGGAATTATTACAAACAATTAGGCCTCAATATATTATTTTAAAACCGAGTTTAATTAGTGGTTTTAAAGGCACGCAAGAGTGGATAGACCTTGCCGAAGAAAACAATATTGGTTGGTGGATTACCAGTGCTTTGGAAAGTAATGTCGGGTTAAATGCCATTTCACAATTTACTTATATCAAAAACAGTAAAATGCTGCAGGGGCTGGGTACCGGAAGCCTTTATACCAATAATATAGAGAGTCCTTTGGAAGTTAAAAAGGGTAATATTGAATATAATCCAGCCAAACGTTGGGAATTTAATTTTTAGAAAATGTATATAGAAGAAGCTTACAAAGGCAAAACCAATTTCTGGAGGTATCTCATACCTATAGTTTTATTTTTTGGATTAATGGCACTTAATATGATTGTTATGCAATTTCTTGACCTTGATTTTGAAAAATTGATAAAGGAAGAGATAGCCGCAAAGGGTTCAAATAGGGTTTTTCTGGAAAACCTAATTCCATTTGTAATCTTTCTGGGTGCTTTATTATTTTGGGTCAAAACCGTGCACAAACAGCCTATAAAAGCACTTACTACTTCACGAAAAAAAATGGACTGGGGGAGGGTCTTCTTCGCCTTTGGATTAGGTGCAATATTTTTGAGTGCTTCAATTTTAATTGATTATTACATATCTCCTGAAGATTACTTATGGAATTTTAATTTAGATAAATTCCTAATTTTAGCAGCTATTACTGTTTTATTAATTCCTTTACAGATTGGTTTTGAGGAATATTTTTTTCGCGGATATTTAATGCAGGGATTTGGAGTTTTAGCAGGTAATAGATGGGTTCCTTTAATTGTTACTTCAGTTGTTTTTGGAGGGTTGCATTATTTTAATCCAGAAGTCTCGAAAATGGGAGATATTGTAATGATAAGCTATATAGGAATGGGGTTTGTTTTTGGTATATTGACCTTAATGGATGAAGGACTGGAACTGGCGCTTGGCTTACACGCAGCTAATAATATGATAGTAGCTTTGCTGGTAACTGCAGACTGGACAGCGTTTCAAACTGAATCTGTATTTAAGGATATTTCTGAACCTACTGCCGGCTGGGGGGAAATACTTATCCCACTTTTAATATTTTACCCAATCTTATTATTTATTATGGCTAAAAAATATGGATGGAGCGACTGGAAAAATAAACTCTTCGGAAAAGTGCAAAAGCCTGAAACCATAAAACTTTCAGAAGAAAGTTAAATTAATCATTACATTTTACTAACTTTCAGTATAGAGAAATGTAACATATTTGGTTTTAAATATGGCAGATAAGTATAAAGTACCGGAAACCCATCCCGATTTTAGGCTGAATAAACGACATTTCACAAATGCCGAACTACATTTAGTTGCCTATAGCTTTATAAAGGAAGGTGAAGCATTTGAAGAGAAAGTAGGAAGTTTCTTATTGGATTGGATCAAGCCTTCTAAGTATATTGAGGTGAAAACTTCGGGCTCTACCGGAAAGCCAAAAGTTATAAGGATCAAAAAGGAGCATATGATCAATTCGGCCATTGCGACTTCGCGTTTCTTTGAGTTACCCGAAAAAACTACCGCTTTACTATGTTTACCGGCCACTTATATTGCCGGAAAAATGATGTTGGTACGTGCAATGGTTTTAGGATGGCAATTAGATATGGTTCCTCCGTCATCCAATCCCCTGGACCAGGTTTTTAAACGTTATGATTTCTGTGCGATGACTCCGTTTCAGTTAGATAATTCGGTTGGGCGCTTGCACCTTGTAAAAAAGCTAATTGTTGGAGGTGGCGCTGTTTCTCCAAGACTCCAGAAAATGGTAAAGGAAGTAAGCACCAAAGTTTATGAAACTTATGGGATGACTGAAACCGTTACCCATATTGCCGCAAAAAGATTAAATCCTTCAAAAAACAAGAAAAAATCAAGGCCGTTTAAAGTGCTGCCAAACATTAATATTTCGCAAGATAAACGTGGTTGTTTAGTGATTAAAGCGCCTAAACTTTCAGATGAAATTATTACCACAAATGATGTGGTTGAAATCCTTACCTACAAGAAATTTATTTGGAAAGGGAGGTTAGATAACGTAATTAATTCCGGGGGAATAAAACTTCATCCCGAACAAATTGAAAAAAAGCTTTCCAAAATTATAGATCAACGCTTATTTGTAACTGCAATGCCAGATGATTCCCTGGGCGAAAAACTGGTGCTGTTTATTGAGAATGAATTTTCAGAGGATCTTCTTCACGACTTAGAAAAGGAGATTAGTGAATTGAAAAGTCTTGAAAAATATGAGCGGCCCAAAAAAATCTATTTTATCGAAAAATTTGAAGAAACCCATACCGGAAAAATACATAGGGAAAATACCATCAAAAGCAAGGTGAATTGACTCCAAATATTTATGGACTCTTTTTAATATGGAAGCCATAACCATAGATTACCTGTAGAAGCTAAATTCGTAAAAACAGGAATTATTCCGATTGAAATTTTACATCGCATAGAAATATCCTAAATATTAGTTTCTGAACTTATATAAATATTTCCTGGAAAATGTTCAGCAAGGTTTACCACATTCGCTTTTATTTCAATAAAAAGTATTTACTCTCCCGGGAAAAACTGTTCAGATAAACAAACTTTTAAAACTATACTTCTTTGGAACACATAAATTTAGAGCTTAACAAAATCGAAAAGCGCAAACCTTTTTCATCTAAAAATCTTATCTTTAAGTAGGGATCACTGTTTTGACATCAATTTTTCTATGATTGCCCCCATATTATAGAAGATGTCGAAGGATTAAAAGATAAATCAGAAATTCTTAAAAAATCAATTCAGCATTTTTTGAATTAGAAAAATCTTACTTCAATTAAAAAATGGGGGCAAATTCAACTAATAAAAGCAACTCTTTAACCTACGGAAAAGTTATTTCGGTAAGGGGAAGTGTTGTGGATATATGGTTTGAAAATAATTTGCCGTCCATTTTCACCCTGCTACATACAGGGAAAAAAAAAGAAATAGCAATTGAAGTTTTGACCCAGCTGGATGCAAACCGTGTTCGGGGAATTGCCTTAACTGCTACCCAGGCATTATCCCGTGGCATGAGTGTTGAAACCGATGGTGAACAGCTTAAAGTTCCCGTTGGAAAAAAAATCCTGGGCAGAATGTTCGATGTTTTTGGAAATACCATAGACCATCAGGAAGAATTATCTGAAATGGTATGGCGCAATATACACCAGGGACAACCCCCGTTAATAAAAAGATCCACAAAATCTGAAATTTTCCTGACAGGAATTAAAGCAATCGATATCCTTATTCCATTGGAACGAGGCGGAAAGGCTGGTTTGTTTGGAGGAGCCGGGGTTGGAAAGACCGTTTTGCTTACAGAGATGATCCATAATATGGTTGGCCATAACAAAGGAGTGAGCATTTTTTGCGGAATTGGGGAGCGGTGCCGGGAAGGTCATGAGCTTTATCATGACATGAAAGAAGCCGATGTACTGGACGATATGGTGATGATGTTTGGACAGATGAACGAACCCCCGGGAGCCCGGTTTCGGGTTGGACATGCAGCTTTAACAATGGCCGAATATTTTCGGGATGATGAGCTTCGGGATGTATTGTTGCTCATTGATAATATTTTCAGGTTCATTCAGGCAGGGATGGAAGTTTCCGGACTGATGGGTCAAATGCCTTCCCGGTTGGGATATCAACCCACAATGGAAACAGAACTCGCCAAACTGGAAGAACGTATCGCCAATACCGATGCGGGAGCAATTACATCTATCCAGGCCGTTTACGTTCCTGCGGATGATCTAACCGATCCGGCAGCAGTACATACTTTTTCACACCTTTCCGCATCCATTGTCCTTTCCAGGAAAAAAGCCAGCGAAGGCTTATACCCGGCTATAGATTTGTTGCAATCCAATTCAAAAATGGCTACTCCCGGAATTATAGGCCAGAGACATTATAATCTTGCACAGGAAATTAAGCAAACCCTTGCGCAGTATGAAGACCTTAAGGATATTATTGCAATGCTGGGGCTGGAACAATTATCTACTAACGATAGAAATCTTGTAAATAGAGCAAGACGTTTAGAACGATTTCTTACCCAGCCATTTTTCACTACTGAACAATTTAGCGGGATTGTTGGAAAATACGTCAGTTTAAAAGAAGCACTTGATGGTTGTGAACGCATTCTTTCAGATGAATTTAAAGATCTACCTGAAAGTGCGTTTTACATGATCGGGACTATTGAGGAAGCTCAGGAAAAAGACAAGAAAAATAAAGAAAAGGAGAAAGATTCCAGTTCTGAAAAAGAAAAGGATTCCGACTCTGAAAAAGTGAAAAAATCCAAATCTGAAAAAGAGAAAAAATCCAAATCTGAAAAGGAGAAGAAAAAATCAGATTCTGAAAAAGAAGAAAAATCTAAATCCGAAAAGAAGAAAAAGTCAGACTCTGAAAAAAAGAAAACAGATTCTGATTCTGATTCTGAAAAGGAAGAAAAATCGGAACCTGAAAAAGAGGAAAAATCAGATTCTGTGAAATCAACATAAAAGAAATTGAGATGGAAAATGAATTAATGACAGTTAAAATCCTGCTTCCATTCCGGGTTTTCGATAAAATAAAAAATGTGAAAGGGATTGTTGCCGAAACAAGCGAAGGATCTTTTGGCCTTTTACCACAAAGACTGGACTGTGTTGCTGCCCTGGTCCCGGGAATTTTCTCATATGAAACAGAAGCAGAAGGAGTTCAATATTTGGCCATTGATGAAGGGATCCTGGTAAAAGCAGGGCCGGAAGTATTGGTTTCTGTTCGCAATGCCAACAAAGGAGCCGATCTTGGAAAGCTTCGGGAATCGGTAGAAAAGGATTTTTTGGAACTCGATGAAAACGAAAGAAAGATCCGGTCTGTAATGGCGAAGCTGGAAAGCGGATTTATTTACAGCCTGGAAAAATTCAGTAAAGAATAAAATATCAGTAAAGAATAAAATAATGGAACCTGCAAGTCAGAAAAAAAAGAGGAATGCATTTAGCCAAAAGGTTGGCGAAAAAGAAAAACTCAAACTTAAAGCATTGCGCGAAAAAAAAAAGAGTGTTTGGTCTGGCCTGGGAATGTTTGGAATGGTGGGGTGGTCTGTGGCCGTCCCAACATTGCTGGGAGCGATCCTGGGAATATGGTTAGATGAAATTTATCCTCAATCTTTTTCCTGGACTTTGACCTTTTTGGTCATAGGCTTATTAATAGGTTGTGTGATAGCATGGTTTTGGGTATCCAATGAACATAAAGATATGAATCCAACCAATAACGATGAAGAGTTGAATTTTACAAAAGAGGATAAAGATGAATGAAATAATATACATGGTATTTGTATTCACAGCCGGATTAATTTTAGGAATACTGTTCTTTGGAGGGCTTTGGCTCACTGTAAAAAAGGTGGTTACCTCAAAAAGGCCTTCGTTATGGCTTATTGGTAGTTTCCTTATTCGGGTGAGTATTACCTTAATTGGGTTCTATTACCTGTCTCTGGGAAGTTGGAAAAACCTTCTTATTTCTGTTTCAGGGTTTATTATTGCCCGCAGCATCATTATTTACCTTACTAAATCAATTGAAGAAAAATCTATTCAATTAAAAAAACAAACAAGTCATGGAGCTAAGTCCTGATGAAACTATTTTTTGGGAATATGGTTTTATTAATATTAATCTAACCATTGTTACCACCTGGGCATTAATGCTCATTCTGGTGATCTCATCAGGATTGATCACCAGGAACCTCAAAGCAGAAATTCATATTTCCCGCTGGCAATTGATCTTTGAGATAATCGTAATAATGATAAACAATCAAATTAAAGAAATAGGACTTGAAAAACCGGAAAAATATATCGGGTTTATCGGAACTTTATTCCTGTTTATTGGCTTGGCCAATTTATTCATCATTTTTCCATGGTATCAACCACCAACCGGTTCGCTTTCTGCTACCGCGGCCCTTGCTATTTGTGTTTTTCTGTCTGTCCCCTATTTCGGCATTGGGAAGAAAGGCCTGGGAGGTTACCTAAAAAGTTACCTCAAACCAACATTCATTATGTTGCCATTTAACTTAATTAGTGAGGTTTCACGAACCCTGGCCCTTGCTATAAGGTTGTTTGGAAATATCATGAGTGGGGGAATGATCGTCGCCATACTTTTAACCATCTCGCCATTTATTTTTCCGGTGGTTATGAATGTACTTGGATTGCTAACAGGAATGGTTCAGGCTTACATTTTCAGCATTCTGGCAACAGTTTATATAGCTGCGGCGGTGAGGGCCAAAGCAATAAAATAAATTTAATTTTAACTAAAAATAAAATAAAAATGGATGATTTAACATTAATTGCAGTAGTCTCAATAATTACTGCCGGATTTACAACAGCAATAGGAACTATGTTCCCTGCAATAGGCGAAGGGAGAGCTGTATCAAAAGCACTGGGTTCCATAGCACAGCAGCCTGATGCTTCGCCCACCATTACAAGGACGTTATTTGTGGGATTGGCAATGATCGAGTCTACCGCTATTTATTGTTTTGTGGTTTCAATGATCCTCATTTTCGCTAATCCGTTCTGGAATCATTTCCTTCAATAAAATATTCATTATGCAAATTGATTGGTTTACAGTAATAGCCCAGATAATTAACTTCCTCATTTTAGTGTGGTTGCTCAAACGGTTTCTATATAAACCGATTCTTAATGCCATTGAAGAACGCGAAAACAAGATCACCTCTCAACTGGAGGACGCCGAATCAAAAAGAACAGACGCTGAAAAGGAACAGGATGAATTCAGACAAAAAAACGAAGATTTTGAACATAAAAAAAAGGAATTAATGAAAAAGGCCGAAGAGGAAGCTGAAGAAAAGCGTAAGAAACTTCTTGAAGAAGCGAGAAATGAAGCCAACGAATTTCGTTCCCAACTTAAAAAATCTTCGGAAGAAGTCCAACAGAATCTCAGCCAGGAGATTGAGGAAAAGGTAAAGAAGGAAGTTTTCGCAATTACCAGAAAAACCCTTTCAGACCTTGCTTCCCTCGACATGGAGGAACAAACTGTAAGGGTCTTCATCAAGCGTTTAAACGAAATGAAAGAAGATGAAAAAAAACAGTTCCTGGAAGCTTTTGAATCCAAAGAGGATCCGATTTTGGTTCGAAGCGCAATTGACCTTCCTTCAGAACAAAAAACAGAAATTCAAAATTCAGTGGCTGATGTTTTGGGAACCGAAACCGAATTTCAATATAAAACAGTACCTGAATTGGTGAGTGGAATTGAACTTACTGCAAACGGATTTAAGCTTTCCTGGAGCATTTCAGAGTATCTGAATTCTCTGGAGAAAAGTATTTCAGAAACAATAAAAGAAAAATCCGAAACAGAATCAGAAACAGAATCAGAAACAGAATCAGAAAAACAATAAGATGCCCTCAGAGGATTTAAATAAAACTTTAAAAAGGACCTTCGGTAAATTAAAGCGGAGCAGGGAAAATTACGTTCCATCCTTTACTCCTCGCGAAATTGGTTATGTGATGAGTGTATCCTCCGGCGTAGTAAGGGTCTCCGGACTTAAAGGGGCGGGTTTCGAAGAACTGCTGAAGTTTCCTAATGATTTATTTGGAATTGCTTACAACCTTGATGAACATGAAATAGGCGTAATCCTTTTGGGGGAAGATACAGATTTGAATGTGGGCGACGAGGTAGAACCTACAGGACGGGTATTGGATATTCCTGTTGGAGAGGATTTGATTGGCAGAGTCATCAATCCATTGGGAAACCCTTTGGATGAAAAAGGGAATATCTCCTTTAACAAACGTATGCCAATTCAACGCCCTGCTCCTGCTATTATGGATCGTGCGGCGGTTACAGTTCCATTACAAACGGGAATAAAAGTTGTAGATGCCCTTGTTCCAATTGGCCGGGGACAACGCGAATTGATCCTGGGTGACCGGCAAACAGGCAAGACCGCCATAGCAATTGACGCTATACTTAACCAGAAGGATAAAAATGTGCTTTGTGTTTATTGCGCCATTTCTCAGCGTTCCTCTTCCGTTGCCAAAGTAATCGCTAATTTAAAAGATAAAGGGGCAATGGAATACACCGTGGTAGTGGTTGCTGAAGGGAACAACTCTCCCGGATTAAAATATATAGCCCCGTATGCAGCTACCAGTATTGCGGAATATTTTATGGAGCAAGGTCGGGATGTACTAATCGTTTATGACGACCTCACGCATCACGCCCGCGCCTATCGCGAACTTTCCCTTTTGCTGAGAAGGCCACCCGGACGTGAAGCGTTTCCGGGCGATATTTTTTATATACATTCAAAATTACTGGAAAGGGCGACCCATTTAAGTGAAGATCTTGGAGGTGGATCACTCACTGCCTTGCCAATTATAGAAACCGAAGCTCAAAATATCTCAGCCTATATTCCTACAAATCTTATTTCCATAAATGATGGGCAACTTTATCTGTCCCCTAAATTATTTGAACAGGGTATTTTACCTGCAGTGGATATTGGAAAATCTGTTTCCCGTGTTGGGGGAAAAGCACAATTTCCCGCCTTTCAGGCCATAACCGGAAACCTAAAACTAGCTTATTCCCAATTTGAGGAACTGGAAAGTTTTGCCCGTTTCGGAACCCGCCTGGATGATGATACAAAAAAGAAGATCAACCATGGAAAACGAATTCGTGAAGGTCTGAAGCAACCGGAACTACAGCCAATGTCGGTTCCCGAACAAATTATGATCCTGCTCGCATTAACAAACGGGCGTTTTGATACGATCCCGCTTGATAAAATGCAGGAGGCTGAAGATTCCTTATTGGAAAAAACCAAGGATATTCCTAAGGAAATCATTGACAGGATATTTGCAGATAAAAAATTGAGCGATGAGGATAAACAATCAATTCTGGAGATCGCCGATGAGAAACTTTCTTCTTTTCAAGAGAAACAGGAAGAAAAAAAGACCTAAACATAATGGACACCTTAGAGAGCTTACGCAGAAAACTGGCAGGAGCAGGAGATCTAAAATCGGTTGTCCGCACCATGAAAACCATGGCAGCTTCCAATATTGGACAATATGAGTCGGCGGTAAATTCCCTGGGAGATTATTATCGCACCGTAACGCTTGGTATTATAGCCTTTTTTAGGGAACAGGATTTCAATATAAAAAAGGAAGTTACAACCTCAAAAGAAACTGATGCCAAATCGGTTTGCGCCATAGTTTTTGGATCAGATCAGGGCCTTGTTGGCCCTTTTAATGATTCCCTTTCCGAATTTGTTTCAAACTCCCTGGATGAATTCACGGGTACCAAAGAAATCTGGGTGGTAGGGGAACGTATTCAATACCGATTGATGGATCTTGGATTTAATATCACAAAACTTTTTTCCGTTCCAAATTCTGTCAATGCAATTACCTCCCTGGTTAGAGAAATATTGATCAAAAGTCTCGAAAAATTTGAAACTGAAAATTCAAAAGAATATTATCTCTTTCACAACCAACCAAAATCGGGTACAGGCTATAAACCTGTTATGCAAAGATTATTGCCATTGGATAAAAAATGGATAGATGTTTTGAGAGAACAGGACTGGCCTACAAAAAATTTGCCTCAGGTTGCAGGAGGGAGAGACTCAACTCTGAAATCACTCATCCGGGAATTTCTTTTTGTCTCTTTGTTTAAGGCAAGTGCAGAATCCTCGGTTAGTGAAAACTCCAGCCGGCTCGCCGCCATGCAACGGGCGGAAAAAAATATTGATGAGATGTTGGATGATCTTGGCGGTAAATTTCATCACAGGCGCCAAAGTGCAATTGACGAAGAATTGTTTGATTTGATCTCCGGATTTGAAGCTTTGAAAGAGGATCCCAAAACTATTACATGAGTGCTAAAATATATCGTATTTATAAATAAGCCAATAATAAAAAATCAATGGAGGTGCCAATTAAATTTGTAGTTTTTATTGGAGAACCGGTAGGGTGGCAGCCACAAAGAAGACTACTTCTTTTCAATATGTGATGACTTTATACGACTGTGGGATGGAGATTTACAATCTTTATTTATGTTTTTTTGCCAAAAAATATTGGAAACACAGGAGTTGCAGTAAATCATTGATTAATAAGACCTGGGCTTCCCCTGATTTTTTAAAGTGCATCTTTTGCTAAGATTGGCCGATTATAATTTTTATATTTTGATTCATTAGTGTCCGGTTAAAATAAGGATTTAGATTTATTGGTTCGTTTAGCCCCATAGAACTGTCAAATTTTGTTGTGATGCAAATAGCAGGGTACCCCTAGAACATTTCCAGCTGTATATCTGGT
>Ga0307486_1000076_pt1 | contig 113820 bp, 113 predicted proteins | sample CBIW02metaG_FD_203663 | JGI IMG/M metagenome (GOLD analysis project Ga0307486, IMG submission 203663) | Sea-ice brine microbial communities from Beaufort Sea near Barrow, Alaska, United States - CBIW 0.2 | ecosystem: Environmental > Aquatic > Marine > Coastal | place: USA: Alaska | collected...
CATTGGATATATTGAGTTGTATTATATGAGGGGCGATTAGCAAAGCACTGCTTTGCAGCGACGCAAGGCAAGAGCTGTGCTCGCAGTGAGACTAGGATTCAAAAGGGCTTGGGCTATAAATCGCCAAGACAGGTGTGGTTTGACTTTTATCGTCAGGCTGCGTAATTAAAATCTCCCAAGTTTAACTGTACGGATTTGACAGCAGGGGTCATTGCACTTCATGTGTTAATCTAAGTAGTTTATTAATTGTTTTTGATACGTTTATTGGCTTAAAAGACTAGTTCCGTTGGGGTATATGCAGAGGTAACTAGAGCAAAGGACAAAATAACGCCTACGAAAAGAGTTATTAGAACAATATCACGCGATGCGAAATAAGTGACTTAATCTAAATAGAAACTATCAGCTAAATCGTCCCAAGGAAAGGTCATCTGAGCAGTGCGAAGAAAATTCTTCCTATTGGAGGTCAATCGTTCGGCACCTTCGCTCATAGAGTAATTATAATCTATTATAACTAATTCAGGATTTACTGACTCCATTGCTGAATTAACACCCTCTTCTGCATAGATTTTGATTAACTTATCTTTATCTGGGTACTTAATTTTGACATTATATATTTGGGAGATATATCCACATTTCATCATCCAGTTCATTCTGACATGCTGCCATAAATTTAATGGCGAAGAGTTGACCTTTGAGTCAATACAGTAGTACTCATCGTCCTTTTTTGCAAAAAAGTCTAGTCTCCCTGGATGACCGCTCCAATATCCAATACTTACTCCGCTCCTTTTTCTCTAGCTCTGACATGCTTGAAGTCGATTCAGATTCAGAATCAGATTGATAGTGGTTCATGATAAACGATGAACATATTAAGTAGTCTAAGATAAATTGATTTCGTGGAGAAAACCTTTCCGAATAAGACATTACTTCAAGTTTTGACAACTTGGTCGCACAGTAATATCTGAATTTATCGTCACCTGTGTCATGCCAATCTAGAGCTGAAATTGCATTATAGTTTTTTTCATAAAAATCATCTTTCAAGCATGGACGTTCGCTAGGATCGAATCGTACGCATTTCGAACTATTTCTACAACGCTCCGTTAAAGATCTAATAGCTCCAATGTTGTAGTCGAAATCTTCGCTCAAATCTTCACGAAGCAAATGTTCCGCTAAGTAGTTAATTCCATCAGCTCTAACATAGGAATCACTATGAGCTAATAAGTGCTTTTGAACGAAATTTTCACCAATATCACCGAGTACTTTTTGAATAGTAGGAAGCTTCTTAGTTTTACGATTTTTCATAACGAATCTCGGTATTAAAGAGGACTTCAAACTATAGTTTGAAGTGGAAATTTTGTTTGTCTCCATTTTTTCTTGACGGGGCTTTTCCAGTTTTATGCTGGATCAGCTATATCGCTATAATTCATTTTATTCAGTCCTCCCTTTAGTCTATTTATGTGTCTAATGCTGTATTCATAATTAGATTGTTTCTCATACTCAGATATTTTAGATTCTTGTAAATATGAATTAAATAGGTTTTCATAATCTTCTGAAAAGTAGCGCCCATCTATGATAGATGTTCCTAATTCTACTAAAGTTCTCAGACTTGCAATTTCTTCATCTGTAAAACCATTCATATTTTCTATTTTCGCATTACCTGACAACACTATGGATAAATTGTCTCTATCTATTTGGAGTTCATAAGTATTTGGATGAATATAACGTTTAAACTCTATGTGATTTTTTATAATATCTATTGCTTCTGATAACTCTTTAGAACCTATCGATAACTCTGCCTTCAAATTGTTTTTTATATTAGAGAAACTAGGCTGACTCCACTCCTCACAAACAGGCAGTTTTTTTGCTATATACTCTATATCTGTCCGACTAAGGCTCTTGGTAAAAGTCCCTGCTTTGTACTCGTCTACTAGATAATCCATTTGAAAAGTAAAGACGTTACAGATTTTAGATAATTCATTAAATTTATTATAGAAGTTGAGAAGTCCAATTACTCCCGCATCTTCCAAATGCATTGTTCCTTCTGAGCTATATGGATATCTAAACGTTTCTCCAGTCGGGTCAATGCGATTAAAGTCTTGAATATAAGGTGCGATTTCTTCTATATAACTGGTCAGTCTTGAGTCATTTGTTCTTTCAACAATATCAACGAAAATATTCCAAAGTCTTTCTATATCATGCGTTTTCACTAATTTTTCATCAATATTTTCTTTAACTTTAAAATAATTAATAGTATGTATTTTTTGTTTGATATAAATTTCAATAAAATGTCTAGCAGTAAATAATATAGGATAAATTGATGTATCATTATTCCAAAGAAAGGCTTGCTCAGGTCTATTGTAATCTATATCTGGAACATATTGAGATAAGATGGATTCTAACATCACTAAAGTAGCTGATTGGTAGCCATCAATATAAGAAAACATCCCTCTCCAGCCATTGTTCCCAACACAAGCGTTAAGTTGAAAGTTGTTTTTCTCGTTACAAAATAAATCTGCTGTTTCACTCATTTTTTTCTCTATACTTTATGGTTGGGAGGGTTACCGCAGGAACAGCTCAATATGATCCACAGCTCCTAGCCGTGATAGAAGAGAACAAGCGCCTCAAACGACAACTTAAAGTAGCTGAGGAGGAGCGCGAGATACTAAAAAAGGCCACAGCGTACTTTGCAAAGCACAGCTAGTCAGGTACGCCTTTATCAAAGATAATCATCTTCCTCTCTTTAGCATCATCACTATGTGCCGTGTACTGAAGGTTAAACCCTCAAGCTATTACGACTGGATAAATCGCGACATTAGCAACCAACAGATACATCGCAACCAGTGCGAGCTACTCGTTAAAGCCGCTCACAGTGAAACTCGTGAGCGCTACGGTGTTGATCGATTACATGCAAAGCTGATAGAGCAAGGCCATGACATTAGCTTATACATGGTCAGGAGTATCAAAGAGAAGCATGACATCAAATGCCGTCGCCATAAGCGTTTTAAAGTCACTACTGACTCAAACCATAATAAGCTGGTCTATGCAAACGTACTTGATCAGAAATTTGATGTCAAGCGTCCCAATCTTGCGAAGCAGTGCTTCTCAGGGTCAGCGATATTACTTATATCTGGACAAGCGAGGGCTGGTTGTATCTAGCAGGGGTTAAAGACTTATACACCAAAGAGCTTGTCGGTTATGCCATCAACAAACGCATGACCGCTGATTTAGTTTGCAGTGCACTCAATATGGCAATCAAGAATAAACGACCAAGCCAAGGACTGACTGTGCATTCAGACAGAGGTAGTCAGTACTGTAGCCATGCTTATCACAAGATTATCAAGAAGCATGAATTTACAGGCTCAATGAGTGGTAAAGGCAATTGTTTCGACAACGCTCCGATAGAAAGCTTCTGGGGCATATTAAAGAATGAGTTAGTGTATCACCAAGATTATCAAACAAGGCTTGAAGCCATCAGCGATATCATTGAATATATCGAGCTGTATTACAACCAAACTAGGATTCAAAAGGGTTTGGGCTATAAATCGCCAAGACAGGTGTGGTTTGACTTTTATCGTCAGGCTGCGTAACTAAAATCCCCCAAGTTTAGTTGTACGGGATTGACGGCAGGGGTCATTTTAGGAAACTCCCAAAAAACCATGCTATCAAATCGATAACATGGGTAATAAAATAAATAGTCTTTAGCGTCATTAATTAATACTTGATAACAGCTCAAAGGCTAATAAGTAACGATTTAGTTCTTTTCTTTATCGATAATTTTGTTGCCACCGATCCAAGGCATCATACCGCGTAGCTTAGCGCCTGTGAGTTCAATCTCATGCTCAGCGTTGTTACGACGACGAGCAGTCATTGATGGATAGTTGGTCGCACCTTCAGTAATGAACATTTTAGCGTATTCGCCAGACTGGATACGCTTAAGCGCGTTACGCATGGCTTCACGTGACTGCTCATTGATCACTTCAGGGCCAGTAACATATTCGCCATACTCAGCGTTGTTACTAATTGAGTAGTTCATATCAGCGATACCGCCTTCATACATCAAGTCAACGATAAGCTTTAGCTCATGCAAGCACTCAAAGTAGGCCATTTCTGGTGCATAACCGGCTTCTGTTAGGGTTTCGAAACCCATTTTTACTAGCTCAACAGCACCGCCACAAAGTACCGCTTGCTCACCGAAAAGATCCGTTTCTGTTTCATCTTTAAACGTCGTTTCGATAATGCCTGAACGACCGCCACCAACACCAGCAGCATAGGATAGTGCCAACTGTTTGGCTTGACCTGAAGCATCTTGATAGATAGCAATAAGATCAGGGATGCCGCCGCCTTTAACGAATTCTGAGCGAACGGTATGACCCGGTGCTTTAGGAGCAACCATAATCACGTCAAGATCTGAGCGCGGTACTACTTGATTATAATGAATCGCAAAACCATGAGCAAAGGCAAGCGTCGCACCTTCTTTAATATTAGGCTCAATCACGTCATTATAAAGCTCTTTTTGGAACTCATCAGGGGTCAAAATCATGACCACGTCAGCCGCTTGTACCGCATCTTTTGCTTCAGCAACTTTTAGGCCTGCATTTTCAGCTTTTTTCCATGAGCTTGAGTTAGCACGTAGACCAACAATGACATCAACGCCAGACTCTTGCAGGTTTAGGGCATGTGCATGACCTTGTGAGCCGTAGCCAATAATGGCCACTTTTTTGCCTTGGATAATAGATAAGTCACAATCTTTGTCATAAAAAACGTTCATAAATAGAGTCCTTTTCCTCAATCATGGATAGCCATGAGTAGTAAACGCTTATGTCACAATCACTATATTAAAATGATTTGATATATAAGCATGATGTTAAGTTTTAAATAAGTAATTTTATATACGGTTCATCTAAATGGCTTAAGTACTTTTGATTCTTAATGCTTTCGACTTCTTAAATATTTGCAGTTGTCTAAATGCGTTCAATTTCTTAAATGATAGAGACAACCGTAAATATTATACGCTTAGCGTTTTTTCACCGCGGGCAATACCAATCACACCTGAGCGCACCACTTCTAAGGTACGTTCACGACCAATGACATCAATAAAGCCGTCAAGCTTATCCGTGTCACCGACGATTTGGATAGTATATATATTGGCATTAACGTCCACAATTTGTGCACGAAAGATATCGGCGCTACGTTTAATCTCTTCACGTACGTTGCCAGTAGCGCGAACTTTTATCAGCATTAATTCGCGTTCGACATGTACAGTATCAGATAAGTTTAGCACTTTAACCACTTCAATCAACTTGTGCAATTGCTTGGTGATTTGCTCAATCTTTTCAGGTGAGGTAATGGTGGTCAGCGTCAAACGTGAGATCGTCGGATCGTCTGTTGGTGCGACGTTTAACGTCTCAATGTTATAACCGCGCTGGGAGAATAAGCCGACTAACCGCGACAACGACCCCGCTTCGTTTTCCATCAATACCGAAATCAGATGTTGTTGTTGCATTAAGTACGCTCCCCTTTTGATAACCACATATCACGCATCGTTTGCCCAGCGATTTGCATTGGATATACATGCTCATTACGATCGACGTAAACGTCAATGAATACCAGCTTGTCTTTCATCGCCATGGCTTCAGCCAATTGTGCTTCCATAGTCTCAGGATCAGTAATTTTGATCCCAACGTGACCATAACTTTCGGCTAATTTCACAAAGTCGGGTAATGAGTTCATATAAGACTGCGCATGACGGCCTTCATACAGCATGTCCTGCCACTGCTTGACCATACCCAACTGCGCATTGTTTATGTTTAAGATCTTGACTGGTAGATTATACTGTAAGCAGGTTGATAGCTCTTGGATATTCATCTGAATAGAGCCCTCACCCGTGATACACACCACATCGCGATCAGGATTGGCAAGCTTAGCCGCCATTGCATACGGCAAACCGACGCCCATAGTACCAAGCCCGCCTGAGTTAAGCCATTGTCCTGGTTCTTTATAGGTGTAATAGAGGGCAGCAAACATCTGATGTTGACCGACATCACTGGTGATAATAGCATCGCCATTGGTCACTTTACATAAGGCTTGTACGGCGCTTTGCGGCTTGATGCCATTGTCGGTACTGGTGTCATAACGCAAACCATGACGCTTACGCCATTCATTAATTTGTGACCACCAATCTAGTAAGGCATGCTGCTCTAGCTCTTTATCTTCACCGATAATCTCTAACATATCTGTCAGTACCGACTTTACATCACCAACAATAGGAATATGAGCAAAGATAGTTTTTGAGATAGAAGTGGGATCAATATCGATATGAATAATGGTCGCGTCAGGGCAGAATTTTTTGACATTATTGGTCACGCGGTCATCGAAGCGGGCGCCGACTGCTAAGATAACATCCGCATGATGCATGCTCATGTTGGCCTCATAGGTGCCATGCATACCCAGCATACCCAAGAACTGACTGTCAGAGCCAGGAAAAGTACCCAGTCCCATCAGAGTATTGGTCACAGGCAGATTTAGGCGATGAGCAAGCTCAGTCAATTCTTTATGGGCTTTACTCCAAATAACGCCACCACCCGCATAAACTACAGGACGCTTCGCAGCGAGCAAAGTCTCAACCGCTTTTTTGATTTGACCGCCATGGCCTTTAATCGAAGGCTGATAAGAACGTACAAACACCTCTGCTGGATATTCATAAGCGTATTTTTCGCTAGGCGCAGTCATGTCTTTAGGGACATCGATGACCACGGGACCGGGGCGGCCAGCTTTGGCAATATAAAATGCTTTTTTGACAATTAAAGGGATTTCGCTGGCATGACGTACTTGAAAGCTGTGTTTGACAATAGGACGTGATACCCCGATCATATCGGTCTCTTGGAAAGCATCTTCGCCGATTAAGCTACTTGGCACCTGACCTGCGATTACAACCATCGGCACTGAATCCATAAAGGCAGTGGCAATAGCAGTGACCGTATTAGTCGCGCCAGGGCCAGAAGTCGCTAACACCACGCCAGTATCGCCCGTAACCCGTGAGTAAGCATCTGCCATATGACCAGCTGCTTGTTCATGACGTACTAGGATATGCTCAATATTATCTTGTTGAAACAAAGCGTCATAGATATGCAGAACGGCACCGCCTGGGTAGCCAAAGATATATTTCACACCTTCGTCAGTCAGTGCTTGTACTAGCATCTCAGCTCCTGATAGCATTACTGGCTGATCGCTATCCTCAGCGAGCTTTTGCTGCTTTTCAGGGAAGTTTTTGGCGGCATTAGCCGTTTGGGTATGTCCGGTCATGTTCGGACTTTGTGTAGTCTGTGTCACTGTCATCACCTTTATTTTGCGGCGCAGACTGATATTATTTTATAGTAGTAAACAGATACGCCAAAGCCTTGCTGTCTTATACTTATAAAAACAATTTCTAGCCTTTGTCCATAACAAGAATGTGTGCCCACTATGCCAAAGTACAGCTGCTCGATAAGATAGACAGCATGCGACTTAAACATAGCAATTTTTAGGGTCAGCTTTGTGACAGAAGGTTATCGATATACCATGACTAGATGCGAATGCATCTATAAAAGAAGCTTATTATTTTCTAGAAATGCGAGTTATCGTTGGTTATAAACGCGGTGGTATAGAATGATAGGACAAATATCAAAGCTAACGCCAAACCATACAGCACGCTTATCAAGAAGTTACCATAACGTCAGCACGTTATATTGTGCTTTCTATTACCGTAATATTACAACAGATATCATATTTAACACATTTAAAATAATAAGTTTATCTTAGTCATTGTAGACAGATAAGTCCGGAGACAATGAACACAGTCATTCATAGCGGTTGTTATATCCACTATGCTTGCTGCACCCTTGTCACAAAGTAAATAAAACCACATAGGCTACCGATAAGTAACCCGTAGTTATTATTTTCAAGTGCCACGGCAATATCATAAATGCCGCTCACTGACCAATCAACTGCTATTATATTCGATGGTTTGAGCTCTATTGTCAAGAAAAACTTCTAACACCCACCCCTAACTATTGGTTATTAAATAATATACATTAATAAGTTTTTTTTGCTAAAATCAAATGCCACTGTATTGGTAAGCTTATTAATAGACCGATATGATGTTTTTATATAAACACGCACACTTATTTTTATCCATTAAAAGGATTGCTACCATGGCGTCTGCGTCTATGATAAATACCACGACCAAGCTGCTTGTTAGCATCATTACGGCGTGTATGCTAATGCTATCTATGAATGCGAGTCACGCTATTCAAGTTTATAAGTCCATTGGAGCGCATGGTGAGATTAAGTACAGCCAACATGCGCCACAAAACGGCAAAAATATCGAAGTCATTGAGTTTCGTAGCGATGGCAGACAAACCAATGCAGGACAACTGGCAGGTAAAACGGATATTAACCAAGAGGATAATACTCAGAGCGCAGAAGAACAGCGAGTCGCACAATTAGAGGCGCGCATTAAAGATCAAGAAGCACAAGCGAATGCTCAGCGTTGTCAGTCGCTACGTAATAACTTAACCAATCTCAATGTTGGTGGCCGTATCTATGAGATGGATGCCAGCGGTAAACGTGAATATCTTGATGGTCGCGAAATCGAGCTTAAGCGTGAGCGCGTCCAGCAAGCAATCAGTCAATACTGTGGCAATGCGGCTACCTAGTCTTTTTGTCACCTAAGCCTAAAGCTATTTTGCTTAGGCTTGGCTAGTTATAATTAGTGATCAGCGCCATCATATGACGAATGGCTGCGGGCATATCTTGTGCTTGCAAGCCCCGCTGTCCAATCAATAGCGATATATTACCATCAACGTGACGAAGTGGTCGATTCACCAGCGCATCTCCTGCCATTCCATGAATAAGGACCGCTTGGTGTAAGCTACGCGATTCATGTCTCAAATCTTGCTGTGCTAATAAACCAGCAGTCACACCCGATAATACATCGCCCATGCCAGCCGTTGCCATACCGGCATTGCCACTGCCACAGATGTAAACTTTCTCCTGCTCTAATGCTGTCTCTTGTTCTAATAGCTGTTCTAACACTAAAGAACCCGCTCCTTTTAGCACCCAATCGCCACCATACGTCGTTGCGCATTTTTTGATAGCTGCTAATCTATCGTCTTCTACTTCACTTATCTCTTTATCAAGCAATCTAGCGACCTCGCCACTATGCGGCGTCAAACAAACTTGGTGCTCAGTACTGTATTTTCGCAACTGAGTGACCAGCTCATGACCCTCAACTTGCAACGAGGCTAAATGGTAAAGACCATCGGCATCTATGACTAGAGGTTTACCCTGTACTATCGCCGCTTGAATATAGGTAATAAATAAAGCTTTTGCTTTTTCATCCCGACCCAGTCCCATACCAATAGCAACGATGCTGGCGTCTTCAATTAACTGTTTAACCCCATCCTCATCATGCAAATTAATAGTCATAGCATCAGGTAATGAGGTCAATAACGCCCCATGACAAGCCTCATGACAAGCCACAGTAATCTTACCTGCCCCTGTCGCCATCGCGCTGGAGGCAGCTAGTATAGCCGCCCCGCCCATACCTTGTGAGCCATCAACTCGATTGCCTCCAATGATCAGGACGTGACCATAGCTGCCTTTATGGCTATTTTGTCGGCGCGCAGATAGCCCATGTGCCGTATTAAGTAGCGTGGCAACTGGCATCGACGCTTGATTAGTCGCTTGATGGGGTATCAACGGTATATTGAGCACTTCTCCGCTATAGTCCATGCCGTCTTTGGTATGTAGACCAAATTTACGCGCAATCAGACATAGGGTCACATCAGCCTGTATCGCTATACACTCGAACACTTGACCTGTGGATGCGACTAACCCACTCGGAATATCAACCGCTATTGCCAGTGCACCAGCCTGCCGGGTAGCTTTGTTAAAACCAATAATCGCTTGCTTATGAACGCCTTCTGGCGCACGATCAAGCCCAATACCAAACAGCGCATCGATAAAAACATCAGCTTGCAAGGCTGCATCTTCATGATCATTTTGGCTGTAGACGCTATCTTCAAAGCGCTGATAAGGACAGTTAACAGACAGTGCCAGTTGTTGAGCTTTTATAGCATCAGATACAGTTATTTGCTCTTCTTTATTTTCAGAGGCCATAGCCTTATTATTTTCATCAAAACTACTTTTACCAAACGCATTGTCATCAAAGCCGACGGTTATGATTTTTACTTGCCAGCCCGCTTGCTGCAAATAATAGGCAATGAGCCAGCCATCTCCGCCATTATTACCTTGTCCTACCCAAATACTGACTCGCGGCTGTCGATTATTACGCTGCTGAGTCAAGATCGTACCTGATAAAGGAGAGCAACAATATTTTCGAGCATGCAGCTGTTCGATAGACTTCGCCATCTGCCAAGCGGCTTGTTGCATTAGCCCAAAGCTATCATGACCTTGTGCAAACCATGCCTGCTCCATCGTATAGAGCTGCTGACTGCTATACAGTGCGATAGGCATCGTTGACTGTGACAATAATAAAGTAGATTGCGCTTGCATGGCTGACCCTCGGTTATTCTTCTACTGGTTTGTAAGTTAAATGGCTTAACTCTGATTAACTCATGTAAGCTTAGCAAAACCTTACTTAGCCTTATGTATCAATCTTATGTATTACCCTATATAGCAAGGACAATGTTGATTTATTCTCTTTTATGCTTGCGCTCTTAGCCAACTGGCTTATCATAATGGTATTCACGCCATTATTTACTGTTATATATGAATACTAAATCTCGAGTAGCTATGTCCTCTAACCAAACCAAGCAGCTTTCGTCAACGCCCATTAACGCGTCAAAAGATAATATTACGGTAAATAATACGCCGACCTTTGCGACAACAACAGAGGTAAAGCGATGGATTAAAACCCAAGCGCAAGCCTTAGGGTTTGCTGATTGCGGTTTTTTATCGGTGCATCATCCGTTGTTTGTTAAGCAGATGGAACAGTTACAGCGCTGGCTAGACAAAGGTTATGAAGGGCAATTACAGTTCATGCATAACAATCATGATCTACGTACCCATCCTGAAAAATTGGTAGAGGGTGCAAAAACCATCATAAGTGTCCGCATGGATTATCTAACCCAAGCACCAACACCACGAACAGTCGCTGACAATGCTCGTCCTAACCATGGCATCATTGCCCGTTATGCACGCGGGCGTGATTATCATAAAACTATGCGTGGACGTCTCAAACAATTAGCGCTACAGATTGAAGCCATGCTGCCTGAGTGGCGGCATTTAGATATTGGCGCTGAGACAGACTTTATTTTTCGACCGTTTAGTGACTCTGCTCCTATCTTTGAGCGTCCCATAGCCGATGCGGCAGGACTTGGCTGGACAGGCAAACATACCTTATTACTTAACAAACAAGCGGGTTCATTCTTTGTACTGGGCGAGCTGTTTATGAGTCTTGAGCTGCCTGATGATAAGCCGGTTGAGGCGCACTGCGGCAGTTGCAGCGCCTGTATTGATATTTGCCCTACTCAAGCGATTGTCGGGCCCCATGAGCTCAACGCAGCCGCCTGTATCTCTTATCTTACTATTGAGCATAAGGGAGCGATTGATACTAAATATCGCCGCGCCATTGGTAATCGTGTGTTCGGCTGTGATGACTGTCAGCTTGTCTGCCCATGGAACCGCTATGCTCAGCTGACGCCAGTAGATGACTTTGCACCTAGGCATAAGCTTGATAACAGCAGCTTACTTGAGTTGTGGCAATGGGAAGAGTCAGACTTTATGCAAAATACACAAGGCAGTCCTCTTAGGCGCACAGGCTACGTTAATTTTTTGCGCAATATCACTATTGGTTTGGGCAATGCTGATGCCAGTACCGATATCATCACGCAATTGCAGTCTAAATTAGGTAGTCATAGTGACATGCTTGATGAGCATATTGAGTGGGCAATGAACGAACAACAAAACAAATTGAATAATAGCTTCTCATAAATCAAACATCAAAAAAAACGCCTTTTAAAATTTAAAAGGCGTTTTTTATGTCTGGCATCTTATTTTAGATACTATAACTATCTAACCTATAGCTTAGTTAAAATTATGGCTTAGGAATGCGTAATACTTGACCAGGATAGATTTTATCTGGATCAGAAAGCATAGGCTTATTGGCTTCAAATATCTTCATATAATCACCAGATGAGCCATAGACGTCTTTAGCAATCTTAGACAAGCTGTCGCCTGATTTTACCGTGTACATAGTAGATTCAGGAGCGTCTTCTTCAATGTCGATATTGTCGATTACCTTAGCAACGTTCTGCACGTTACCAATAGCGATGATCGCTTTTTCACGGTCCGCTTGAGTTTTAGCATTACCACTAATTTCTGCGGTATCTGTTGACCCATTATATTTGACTTTCAAATTACTAATATTAAGGTTTTGCTGTTGAATACGACGTAAAAGAAGGCTAGCAACCGACTGAGCAGACGGCTCATTGTCTTTTACTTGCGTATTTGCATCTGCTTTTGTCTCTACTTTGGCTTCATGCTTTTCGTCATCACGATTAAAAATCTTGTCACCAATGTCTTTTGCAAAACTGAACATTCCCATGTGTAAATTCCTTTAAATGTTGTTATTAGTTATTGATGTTTATTATTTATTCGAATAACAATCAGCTATTATTGAAATTAATTTCAATAATAGCTTCATTGCTACTGAGCACAATTATAACAAAGACACTCTGTTTGCATAGCTTTGCATAGTAAGTGTATGTTGAGTAATGTTAAATTCACATGGCTTATGTAACACATGGCTTATGTAAATAGAATTCAGATAAAGTTACCTATAATCGAAACTAGTCCTACAGTTAGTTGAAAACACTCCTATAGTATTCATAGCTAAAGGCTGTTTTACAGAACTGTCCTATAGACAGGCACAAAAAAACCGCCTATCCGTAAGGATAAGCGGTTTAGCAAAATCTGCTAAAACAACAGCTTCTTATAGTTGAGCTTGTACATAATCAATTGCTTTTTGTACAGTAGTCAATTCTGCTGAATCTTCGTCAGGAATAGTAATGCCAAAATCACTTTCAAATGACATAACCAGTTCAACTAGGTCTAATGAATCAGCCCCTAGATCTTCCATAAATGAAGCTTCGTTGTTGATGTCTTCAACATTCATGCCCAATTGCTCAGCTACTGCAGATTTCACTCTTAACTCGGTATCATTACTCATATAGACTTCTCCTTTTTCATCTATCATTTTTTAAAAAATCACCATGACGCTGTTTTTTACGCTTATGGCATTATATATAAGATGGCACTTGTCAAATCAGTGTTGCCGATTTAGTACCCTATAGCGCATTATACGTTTTGTCTAATATTCGACTAAGCCCTACTATCATACAGGGCTTTGACATAAAAGTATCCGTTATTATAGCACCATTTATTAGAGTTTACACTCGTTCACACAAATTTTTATTATAACTATGTAATAACTATATTTAGATTACATATATATTCCGCCATTGACGGGAAGAACAGCTCCCGTGATATAGCTGGCCTCATCACTCGCCAAGAACAGTACCGCAGCAGCAATGTCTTCTGGCTGACCGAGACGGTTAATAGGAACGGCATCTAGCATAGAGTTGAGCAGGCGCTCATCAAGCTCATCGGTCATATCGGTTTCAATCAAACCTGGGGCGACACAGTTAATGGTTACTTGCCGTGACCCAATTTCGCGTGCAAGCGTACGGCTGAAACCTTCTACGCCAGCTTTGGTAGCAGCATAATTAGACTGTCCCGCATTACCCATCTGTGCAACTACAGAACTAATATTAATGATGCGTCCACGACGAGCTTTCATCATACCGCGAACGGCACGTTTGCTCATTCGATACACCGATGTCAAATTGGTATCAACAACATTTTCCCAGTCATCATCTTTCATGCGCATCAACAGACCATCCTGAGTAATACCCGCATTATTGACTAACACTTGCACCGCACCGTAAACGCTTTCAATCTCTTCAAACAGCTTATCAATTTGCGCGCTATCACGCACGTCTAGAACACGACCAATACCGCCGGAGTCATGTAGATAATCATCGATAAGTGTTGCGCCTTTCTCAGTGGTCGCTGTGCCAATGACAAAATGGCCTTCTTTAGCAAAGCGTTTGGCGACTGCTTTACCAATACCGCGACTAGCACCAGTGACTAAAGTAATCGTTCTACTCATGATAATACCTCCATTAATTTATCTAGGCGAGCAGGCTTGTCTACCGGATAGCTGGCAATAGGTTGCGCTTGACGTTTGGCCAGATTGCTCAGTACATTACCACTGCCACATTCAATTAGGACGTTAATTTGTTTATCAGCCAGTTCCTGCATGGTTTGCGACCATAATACAGGCTCGCTTAGCTGCTCGGTCAGTGCCTGCTTGATACCCTGAATACTGGTCTCCACTCGGGCATTGCGGTTTTGAATAACAGGAATGTTAGCTTGATTAAATTTAATCGCTGCTAATGCTTCAGCCAGTGCGCTAGCGGCTGGACGCATCAATGCACAATGTGAGGGCACACTGACCTTTAGAGGAATGGCTTTTTTGCCAGTATTCTGTACTTTATCAATCACGGCAGCAACGCCAGCGGCATTGCCTGATACCACGACCTGACCTGGGCTGTTAAAGTTCGCCGCGCCAACGACTGCCCCATCGACATGCTCAGTCGCCTGCTCACACAAAGTCTCAACGCGATGATCCTCTAGACCTAATACTGCTGCCATAGCCGTATCAACACCCTCAACTGCCTGTTGCATCAACTGACCACGCTTATGTACCAAGCGTACCGCATCAGCAAAAGAGATCACACCAGCAGCACAAAGGGCACTATATTCACCCAGAGAGTGACCCGCCAAATAGCAAGGTGTTTTATCCGACTTTTCTTGCAAAATACGCCAAATGGCGATGCTAGCAGTCAATAATGCGGGCTGAGTATACTGAGTCTGATTCAGCTTTTCTTCATCTTGACAAATTGCCCACAAGTCCTCACCAAGCGCAGCACTGGCCTCAGTAAAAGTATCGTGGATTTGTGGGTAAAGTTCGGCAAGTTCGGTAGTCATACCGACTACTTGAGACCCTTGTCCAGGAAAGATAATTGCGATGCGAGTTGGCTGTGTTGTTGTCATATTGGTTGCAGATGCCATAGCCAATATTCCTTATGTAATTGGAAATATCCCTAAAATGAATGAGGGCGTTATTCTAAAATTAGACGCTCTTTTAAAAATTTATTCTAAGACGCTGTTTTAACAAGTCATCAATCATAGCTGATTACTAGCAAACTATACACTGATGCATACTATTATTATAGAGGATGAGAAAACCAAGATTATACTTAGGTAGCAAAACGCTACTTATGCCATAACTTATTTTCATAGCTATTGAATAATCTTAACATTAAAACTGTAAATACGGCGTTATCCAAATAATACATAACAAAAAGCCAAGTTATCCGATCACAAAATATGTGATAGCGAAATAACTTGGCTTTTGTTAACTCAATGCTTATTGCTTAATGATATTTGTAAAGAATTATCATAGTTAGTATGGCCACTACTATAATCCTGCATTAACTATCATATAACCAATAGATTAAGCGTCTTGACTGACTTTGAACAACTGACGACCACGATAAAAACCATCTTTAGTCATATGATGACGACGATGTTTTTCACCAGTGGTGGCATCTACGCTAAGTTCAGCCACAGTCATGCGGTGATGTGAACGGCGCATGTCACGACGTGAACGGCTTTTGCGGCTTTTTTGAACGGCCATGATATAGCTCCTATACTTAAAGGGATAAGCTTAAAATTCAGCTTTAATCGATACTGACAGAGGCTATATAATCACAACAACCTAAGTCTTACGCATCATTAATAAATAGTTTGCCACGTGCATTAAAGTACTGGCTGAGTCTAAAATCTATAGATAATTCGCTCAGTCAGCTTCTATCTACAAGCAGCGTGTTGCCAGAATGCAATAAACGGGACATTATACGCATGTTTAACCGATTAATAAAGCCCTGCCTTTAACTGTTATGTACAAAATGGCTAAAAGGCTCGTCCACTACTTTTGGTCGAGATAGTTTGCTCAGTACAGCTAAGTTCAGTTAGGCGCTATTATGCTTATAGTTTACCCTTCAGTGAAGCCAATGCCGCAAACGGATTTTCATTTTCTTCTTCTGGTATGTCTCCTACCTGCTCAACAGCCATCTCACAATCATCATGCTTTGTTGCCATTGGAATTTTGAGCAGTATCTCATCTTCAACTAAGTTCTTGAAGGGTAATAAACGTTCAGGCGTCTGATCGCTAACCACCTCATTTAACAGCAAATAATCTTGTTCGTCATCAATTATGCGCCCTTGGCTATCATCATCTAGTAGCGCAATATCATAATCATCTGTGATATCAATCGCTATAGGTTGTAAACAGCGTTGACAGTTGAGCCACATCTTTCCTGTTATTTTAAAGGAAAGATGCAAGACATTATTGTGGCGATATAGATTAGCACTCATTTGCAATTTTGGTTGCTCATGCTCTGTGGTTAGTTGCATCGCCAAACGCTCAAAAGTCGTCGGCACCACCTCACCTTGCCATTCAAATCCGTTATCAGCCCACTTATCTAAAGCAATATGTTCAGGCATGCTCACTAAGACCGATGCTTGAGTAGCCTCGGTGTGAACCGCTGATGGTTTGTTCGCTGGAGTACTTGACATGCGCGGCCTCATTGGTCAAAAACGGTGTATAATGTTGCCTGCCATACTAACCGAAAGCTCAAGACGACGCTAGCGCTAGTATGTTACGATTTTGATGTTTGACGCGATAATACTTTTATTAAGCACAGTCAAAAGTTGCATCTTTTTTTAATATCTGATTCTTTATTCGGTTAACTGTTTACTTATGATGTCTCAAAATACCAATACTGATTTTTCTGCATTATTAAATGTTGATGACGCCAAGGAGTTATTACAACACTTAATCAAGTTAGAAAATGAGATAAAAGAGGTTGATGACCCAATAAAAACTCATACACAGAATTATTTTGAAAATTTAATCCAGCAAGGGCAACAGCTGTACCGTTTTGAGCAACACAATAAAAAACAAGGGACTGATACTGAGTACAGTGAACAGCTTGCTACTGATTGGTTAATAACGCTATTTGATACGCTATTTGCCAGCCAAAAGGTAAAATTGGTTCGCGGTAATGACGAGCCAGAGTATATCCCCGCCTGTGATACCAATCCTGCACGTATTGAATTTGCTAATGGTTTTTTTGCCAGTGCTTTACACGAGTTGAGCCACTGGAGTATAGCTGGCGAGAAGCGTAGACAGTTGGCTGACTTTGGCTATTGGTATGCGCCAGACGGTCGTAACGCTACCCAGCAGCAAGCCTTTGAGTGCTTGGAGATTAAGCCACAAGCTTTAGAATGCTTGTTTACCCTTGCCTGTAAACGACCGTTTCGGGTTTCACAAGATAATTTATTTGCCGATTTTGATACCAGCGCTAGTACCTTTGCTAAAGATGTTTATCAACAAGCCTCCCTCTACATTGCAACGCCGCAAAGCCTCCCTCGCGATGCCAAAACTCTGTTACGAGCATTATTAACTGTTTATGCTACTTAATAGTTCAAAATTGTTAACATCGATTCATACTCGCTGTCATAATATATCTCGTTTGCCTTATTTAGTGGTTACCTACTAACCAATAGTAACGCCTTACCTCTATAACCCACATTTGTTTTAGCGCTATACTGCTTAGGTAATGAGTTGTTTTTATTTAGGTCACTTTATTTAAAAGTTACCTTCTATTTAAAAATAACCATTAAGAGCAAAAAATCAAGAAACCTATTTAATCAGACAGATCAGATCAATAACAATAACAATGTTTAACTAACAATCACAAGTGCATAAAATCAAAACTATAAGACCCGTAAAATTTGTTGAATAAGGAGCCCTCATGCAAACATTTTATATCCACCCTGACAATCCGCAGCCACGTCTCATTGAGCAAGCTGCTGACTTATTACGTGCTGACCAACTACTTATCTACCCAACCGATACCAGTTATGCTTTTGGCTGCCGTTTAGGGGCTAAAGATGCCCTTGATAAACTTAAGCAAATTCGCGAACTGGATGATAAGCATCAGTTCACGTTACTATGCCGTGATCTAAGTGAAATTGCTACCTACGCTGCGGTGGATAATATTCAATTTAAGCAACTCAAAGCACATACGCCGGCACCCATCACCTTTATCTTAAACGCCACTAAAGATGTACCTAAAAAGCTGGCTCATGCTAAGAAAAAAACCATCGGTATTCGTGTGCCCAGCAATCCGATTGCTCAGGCATTATTGACAGCGATGGATGAGCCCATCTTGACCAGTTCATTGATATTACCCATGCATGAGCATGTACTGGATGATCCATTTGATATCGAAGAATTATTAGGTCATCAGATAGACGGTTTGATTAACGCTGGTATAAAGACCACCAAATTGACTACTATTGTTGATATGACTAGCAGTCAACCTGAAATCATTAGACAAGGTGCTGCCGACGTCAGCTCACTGTTGTTGTAGGTAAGAAACGGACAAAAACTGTAATCGGAAATAAACATTTCAAAGTACAAAAGTTAAAATACAAGCACATAAAAAAGCTCCAATAAATTGGAGCTTTTTTATGCAATATACAGTTAGCGTATAAAGTTAGTCACGATCAACTAATTCTACATAAGCCATTGGCGCATTGTCACCATCACGATGGCCACATTTTACGATACGCAGATAGCCACCTGGACGCGTTTGGTAACGAGGACCTAACGTGCCAAATAGTTTGCCTACCATAGCTTTGCTACGCATACGGCTGAATGCTAGACGGCGATTAGCAACGCTGTCGTCTTTAGCCATAGTAATTAACGGCTCCGCGACACGGCGTAACTCTTTAGCCTTTGGTAATGTTGTTTTAATCAGTTCATGCTCAAATAATGAGTTGGTCATGTTCTGGAACATTGCTTTGCGATGACTGCCGGTACGACCCAGCTTGACTCCACTCTTACGATGGCGCATGGTCAAATATCCTTAAAGTTTAACGGCTACGATAAGAAAAGCGATCATCAACACGTAAATCAGCTGGAGGCCAATTATCAAGGCGCATTCCAAGCTCTAAATCTTTAGATGCTAGCACGTCTTTGATTTCCGTTAATGATTTCTTACCAAGATTTGGGGTTTTAAGTAGTTCAGTCTCTGAACGCTGGACCAAATCACCGATATAGTAAATGTTTTCAGCTTTCAAGCAGTTGGCTGAGCGAACCGTTAGTTCAAGATCGTCCACAGGGCGTAATAGCACCGGATCAACCTCTTCTTTTTCTTTCACAGGCTCAGGCGCTTCTTCAGCTTCTAGGTCAACAAAGATAGAAATCTGTTGTTGCAAGATAGTCGCTGCTTTACGAATTGCTTCTTCTGGATCAATAGTGCCATTAGTTTCAAGCTCGACGATAAGACGGTCAAGATCGGTACGTTGTTCTACACGTGCGTTCTCGACCTGATAGGCGACTCGTAGCACAGGGCTAAAGCTTGCATCAAGCTTTAAGCGGCCAATTGCTTTGGTGTCGCCATCTTCACGGCGCTGATTTGCTGGCTCGTATCCACGACCCATAACTACACGCAAACGCATCTTAAGATGACCACGATCGCTTAATGTACCCAATACCAATTCTGGATTGATAATATCGACATTATGCGGCAAAGTGATGTCTGCGGCAGTGATGGTGCCTGGACCTTGTTTATCCAAGGTCAAAAATACTTCATTTTGGTCATGAAGAGTAATTGCCAAGCCTTTTAAATTCAAAAGCAGGTCAAGTACGTCTTCTTGCAAACCCTCAAGAGTTGAGTATTCATGGTCAACACCATCAATCTCAGCTTCAATAACGGCAGCGCCAGGTAATGAAGATAACAAAATACGACGTAAGGCATTCCCTAAGGTATGCCCAAAGCCGCGTTCTAACGGTTCGAGCGTGACTTTCGCAATTGTTTCGTTAACCGTATCCACGTTAATGGCGTTTGGCGTTAGAAACTCAGTTGCATTTAGCATCATGATGTCACCTCGATTTATTAAACTGGTTTAATTAACGTTAATTGCTCAATGCCATTTTCATAACATCGAGCAGTACGTTATTTACTTAGAGTATAGCTCAACGATTAAGCTTTCGTTGATTTCAGCAGGTAGATCAATACGATCAGGCGCTTGTTTAAACGTGCCTTGTAGTTTGCTGTGATCAACATCTAGCCACTCTGGGATACCACGTTGGGTAGCCAGTTCAATAGCGTTTTTAATACGCAGTTGTTCGCGAGACTTCTCTTGGATAGCGATGACATCACCATCTTGCAGCTGGATTGAAGGAATGTTCACACGAACAAACTCTTCACGGCCAGCTCTTTTTACCATAACAGTACGATGGCTGACTAGCTGACGTGCTTCGGCGCGAGTTGAGCCAAAGCCCATGCGATAAACCACGTTATCTAAACGGCGCTCTAACATGGCTAGTAGGTTTTCACCGGTAGCGCCACGCTTACGAGCAGCTTCTTTATAGTAGTTTGCAAACTGGCGCTCTAGTACACCATAAATACGCTTAACTTTCTGCTTTTCACGCAGCTGTAAAGCATATTCTGAGGTCTTATTACGGCTAACGCCGTGTTGACCAGGTGGACGACCAGCTTTCTTCGTTTTTACGTCATAAGGTTTAACACCAGACTTAAGGCCTAAGTCTGTCCCTTCGCGACGTGATAATTTAAGTTTTGGTCCAATATAGCGGGCCATATTCATGTCTCCTGTAAGCTTTTGGGATAAAAAGCTTCGTCTTTAATATTAGACGCGGCGCTTTTTCGGCGCACGGCAACCATTGTGTGGGATTGGGGTTACATCAGAAATACTGTTAACTTTATAACCCAACGCACCTAGTGCTCTTACCGCAGACTCACGACCCGGTCCTGGTCCTTTGACCAAAACATCGATATTCTTAACACCATATTCTTGAGCCGCTTTACCAGCGACTTCAGCTGCAACCTGGGCTGCAAATGGTGTAGATTTACGTGAACCACGGAAGCCTTGTCCACCTGAGGTGGCCCAAGCCAAAGCATTACCTTGACGATCGGTAATCGTAACAATGGTGTTATTAAAAGACGCATGGATATGGGCTACGCCCTCCGATACTGAACGACGAGTCACCTTCTTGCGACTACGAGTGTCTTTTGCCATCTTTTAGCTTCCTAAGTTAATTATCTTTTGATTGCTCTACGTGGACCCTTACGAGTACGCGCATTCGTTTTCGTACGTTGACCATTTACAGGCAGGTTACGACGATGGCGAATACCACGATAACAGCCTAAATCAACCAAACGCTTGATATTAATTGAAACTTCACGGCGAAGGTCACCTTCGGTCATGTAATTTGCAATTTGTGCACGGATAGCATCTAACTGTGTATCATCTAACTGACTGATTTTAGTGGTAGGGGCAATACTAACTGCTTCTAAAATTTTCTTAGCAGTAGTACGACCTACACCAAAGATGTAAGTTAGTGAAATAACAGCATGCTTATTATCCGGAATGTTAACACCGGCAATACGAGCCATTGATTTCTCTCCATTAAAGAAAAATAAGCGATACTCTTAAAAAGAACGCATTATTTTTCAGATTCATTGCTGTCGATACTTGTTCTTCAGTAGCTTTGTCATTGTACTAACTTGCTTAGCAAGCTGGCTAATGAGATTAAGCTATAAAAGACATAAGTACAAACTACGGCAAGTGGCGGATGATAGCGCATCCGCCATTATTTTTCAAGTATTAATTCAATTTATAGTGTAGGTATGTTGCCTTATACTAAGTATTAATTAACCTTGACGTTGTTTGTGGCGAGGTTCTGCTGTGCAAATAATATGCACACGGCCTTTACGGCGTACAACTTTACAGCTACCACAAATCTTTTTAACTGATGCTTGAACTTTCATCGCATACTCCTTGAGATATCGCACCGCTCATTTAAGATTGAGTGGGCGACTGAATTAACGTCTGATCATGATATTGATGGGTCATCAAATGCGCTTGAATCTGCGAAATGAAGTCCATTACCACAACCACCATAATCAGTAACGACGTACCACCGAGGTTAAACGGCACACCGAATGCTGACTGGATGACCATCGGCATTAAACAAATAACCGTCATGTATATCGCGCCAATAAAGGTCAGTCGGTTCAATACATGGTCAAGGTAACGCTGAGTTTGTTGTCCGGGGCGGATACCTGGAATATACGCACCACTACGTTTAAGATTTTCGGCAACTTCACGAGGGCTAAAGACCAATGCAGTATAAAAATAGCAAAAGAAAATAATCATCGCACCGAACAGAACTAAATACAGCGGTTGTCCAGGAGACAACACCAAAGCCATATTCTGTAATATCTTTTGTACAAAGGTGGGATCAGTTGAATGACCGACCCACTGCCCTAAACTTGCTGGAAACAACAACAATGAGCTGGCAAAAATAGCAGGAATAACCCCTGCCATGTTAATTTTCAGCGGCAAATGTGACTGCTGCTGAGCATAGATTTTACGGCCTTGTTGTTGCTTTTGGGCGTAGTTTACGGGAACACGGCGCTGGGCTCGTTCAATATAAACAATACCAGCCGTCACCGCGACCCCTAATACGATAAAGATAAATAGTACAATCAAGTTCATCTGACCTTGATTGACCTGTTCGATAGACTGCGAAATCATACCTGGCATACCGGCAACAATACTGGCAAAAATCAGCATTGAAATACCGTTACCCACGCCACGCTCTGTAATCTGCTCACCAAGCCACATTAAGAACATAGCACCCGCTACCAAAGAGGTAACGGCTGGGATATAAAAGGTAAGACCGCTAGACAAAGTCAAGTTCTGACTGATCAGGCCTGCACACATTCCTAATGACTGCACGAGAGCTAGAGCAAGTGTCCCTTGACGGGTGTACTTGTTTAGCTTACGCCGTCCTGCTTCACCTTCTTTTTTAAGGGCTTCAAGTGACGGCAGTACCGCTGACATCATCTGTACGATAATTGACGCTGAAATATACGGCATGATGCCAAGCGCCATGATAGACATACGCTCGAGCGCACCACCTGAGAACATATTAAACATGCTCAAGATGGTATTTTCATTGCGCGAGAATAAGTCTGCCAAGTTAACCGGATTAATACCGGGTACAGGAATATGTGATCCTAAACGATAAACAATCAATGCGCCGATTAAAAAAAGTAAACGCGTCCACAGCTCATCATACTTACGTATAAAGGCAAAAGGATTGAGCGGTATACCAGCCGATGACATTGATTGCTTTGACACGTTACTACTCCTCGATGCTACCACCAGCAGCTTCGATTGCTTGCTTAGCGCCTTTAGTTACTTTTACACCTTTAAAGGTATAAGCTTTAGTAACGTCGCCTGACAAGATAATACGAGCGCGCTTCATGTCGTGACGGATAAGATTAGCAGCTTTTAGAGTTGCAACACTAACCACATCGCCTTCAACTTGATTCAGTTCAGACAAACGGACTTCTGCAGTCGTCATTGCCATTTTACTGGTAAAGCCAAATTTTGGCAGACGGCGGAATAATGGCATTTGACCACCTTCAAACCCTCTGCGAATACCAGAACCTGAACGTGATTTCTGGCCTTTTACGCCACGACCACCAGTTTTACCAAGGCCTGAACCGATACCACGACCACGACGTTGGGCGGTTTTTTTCGCGCCAACACCTGGAGATAATTCATTTAATCTAAGTCCCATTACGCTTCCTCCACTTTTACCATGTAGTTGACGCGATTTACCATACCACGAGTTGATGGAGTATCTTCAACTTCAACAGTATGATTAATACGGCGTAAACCCAATCCTTTCAAGCTAGCTTTGTGGCTCTTGAGGCGATGGGCACCTGATTTTAATTGAGTGACTTTCATTGTTTTCATCGTAACTCGCCTAGTCTAAGTTAGCCCAAAATTTCGTCTACAGATTTACCACGTTTAGCTGCCATCTTTTCTGGAGTTGACATATCACGTAAACCGTTAAACGTTGCACGTACAACGTTAGCAGTGTTGGTAGAACCATAACATTTAGTCAAAACATCTTTGACACCAGCAACTTCTAATACAGCACGCATTGCGCCACCAGCGATTACGCCAGTACCTTCAGATGCAGGTTGCATATAGACTTTACTTGCACCATGACGTGCTTTGATCGGATGATGCAAAGTTGCATCATTAAGCTCAACCGTAATCATATTACGTTTAGCAGCTTCTAAAGCTTTTTGAATAGCAGCTGGCACTTCACGTGCTTTACCGCGACCAAAACCAACACGACCATTGCCATCGCCCACTACGGTTAACGCAGTGAAAGAGAAAATACGACCGCCTTTTACCACTTTCGCAACACGATCAACGGTAACAAGGCGTTCTACTAGACCGTCTGTTTGGTCATTTTTATCATTTTTATCATTTCTAGCCATGATTAAAACTCCAATCCATTTCCGCGAGCTGCTTCAGCTAAAGCTTTCACTCGACCATGATATTTAAAACCACTACGGTCAAAGGCAACTTTGGTAATACCAGCTGCTTTTGCGCGTTCTGCGATCATTTGGCCTACAGACGTCGCTGCATCAACGTTACCAGTTGCACCTGAGCGCAAACTGCCGTCTAAGGTAGATGCCTGAGCAATCACTTCACCACCGTTCGGAGAGATAATCTGGGCATAGATGTGCTTTGGCGTGCGATTAACCGTGAGACGATGAACGCCTAAAACACGGATATGCGCGCGGGTTTTCTTAGCTCGACGCAAACGAGCTGCTTTTTTATCAAACATTTCAACTCACCTTATTTTTTCTTAGCTTCTTTGCGAACCACATGTTCGTCGCTATAACGAATACCTTTGCCTTTATAAGGCTCTGGTGGACGGAAACTACGGATATTAGCCGCTGCTTGACCAAGCTGCTGTTTATTGTTTGATTTTAAAACAATTTCAGTTTGCGTAGGAGTTTCAGCTGACACACCTTCAGGTAGCGTATATTCTACTGGATGTGAATAACCAACGTTTAGAGTTACTTTACTACCAGTAGCTTGAGCGCGATAACCAACACCAATTAATTGAAGACGTTTTTCAAAGCCTTCGGTCACGCCTAAAATATAGTTGTTTAATAGAGCGCGCATGGTACCAGTATGCATCATGGCTTCTTTTGAATCGACTGTAGGTGAGAGAACAATAGCATCATCTTCCTGTTTCAGCTCGACCAATTCATGCAGGTGTAAAGACATATTACCGTTCTTGCCTTTCACTTCGACCTGCCGATCGTTCAAAGTAACGCTTACGCCGTTAGGCAGCGTCACAGGGGCTTTAGCCACACGAGACATAGGAGTATTCCTTAAAAAAATTAACAACTTCTGTTAGCAATAAATAATAGCGAAAAAACTAACAGGCTAAAAAGCCTGCTAGTTTAGCATAATTGTCCCTATTAAACACCAACCAATTTTATAAAATTGCAAAGCGTTCATTTAAGCATGAGCTTATGATGATCTCAAAGAGAGTTTTCATAAGTTTTATAGGGTACAAATAGACTTATCGTCACATTGCCTTAAGCAACAAATGCAACGATTTCACCACCGATGCCAGCAGCGCGAGCAGCACGATCACTCATGATACCTCGGCTAGTAGATACGATAGCAACACCCATACCTTGCTTAACAGTAGGGATAGCGTCTTTACCACGATGCTGGCGTAAACCAGGACGGCTAAAGCGCTGAATAGTTTCGATGACAGCTTTGCCTTCGAAATATTTTAATTCGATAGATAGCGTTGCTTTGTTGTTATCTTCTGCAGTAACAACAGCACTAGCTACATAACCTTCGCTAACTAATAGGTCAGCGATTGATTTACGTAGTTTTGAGCTTGGCATAGCTACGGATACTTTATTAGCCATTTGTGCGTTACGAATACGGGTTAGCATATCCCCAACGGTATCTTGCATACTCATGTAGTTACTCCTTACCAGCTTGCTTTACGAACACCAGGTACATCACCTTGCATGACTCGCTCACGCAGCATATTGCGTGATAAGCCAAACTTACGGAAGTAACCATGAGGACGACCGGTGATAGCACAACGATTGCGCAGACGGACTGGCGATGAATTACGTGGTAGAGCTTGTAGCTCTAACATCGCTTCCATACGCTGTTCATCACTTGCATTTACATCACCGATGGTTTCTTTTAGCTTGATACGCTTATCAGCGTATTTAGCTACCATTTTTTCGCGCTTTAATTCGCGGTTAATCATGCTCTTTTTTGCCATAACGTCTTTACCTTATTTAAATGGGAAGCCGAATGCTTTAAGTAACGCACGACCTTCATCATCAGTAGCAGCTGACGTAGTGATAGTCACATCCATACCACGAATACGATCAATCCTGTCAAAGTCTACTTCTGGGAATACGATTTGTTCTTTGATACCCAATGAGTAGTTGCCACGTCCATCAAATGCTTTAGGTGAAAAACCGCGGAAGTCACGAACACGAGGAATTGCAATGGCAATGAGACGATCTAAAAATTCGTACATTTGCTCACCGCGTAGCGTTACTTTGCAACCAATTGGCCATTCTTCACGAATTTTAAAACCAGCAATTGATTTACGCGCTTTGGTGACTACAGGTTTCTGACCGGCAATTGCGGTCATATCAGCTACTGCACCTTCAAGCAATTTCTTGTCTTGAGACGCGCCGCCTACACCCATATTAAGTGTGATTTTAGTGATTTTAGGCACTTGCATCACATTGTTTAAACCAAGCTCTTCTTTGATTTGCTGCTTTAGCTCATCATTATATAAAGATTTTAATCTTGCCATTACCATTACACCCTTAGTGTCTTACGCAGTCGCCACGACTTCACCATTTGAACGATAAACGCGCTGTTTTTTGCCGTCTTCGTTAAATTGGTAAGTAATACGGTCTGCTTTTTGGGTTTGCGCATTTAAGATTGCGACATTTGAAATATGTAAAAAAGCTTCTTGCTTAAGAATGCCACCTTCAACGCCAGTTGCCTGATTTGGCTTCTGATGTTTAGTAACAATATTAATGCCTTCAATTTTAATACGATCGTTTTTTACGACTTGAACAGTACCTTGCTTGCCTTTGTCTTTACCAGCAATCACAACGACTGTATCGCCTTTTCGTAATTTAGCCATGGGTTACCTCACAATACTTCTGGTGCTAGGGATACAATTTTCATAAACTGATCACCACGTAGTTCACGAGTTACCGGTCCAAAAATACGAGTTGCAATCGGCGCTTTGTTTTGGTTCAACAATACCGCAGCATTGTCGTCAAAACGTAGCACTGAACCATCAGGGCGACGAACGCCTTTTTTGGTACGTACAACTACCGCATTCATCACGTCGCCTTTTTTAACACGACCGCGAGGAATGGCTTCTTTAACCGTTACTTTAATGATGTCGCCGACCGATGCATAACGACGATGAGAGCCACCCAGTACTTTAATGCACTGAACTCGCCTTGCACCGCTATTGTCTGCAACTTCCAGCATTGACTCAACCTGAATCATAGCGTTACTCCACACGTATGAGCAATAAAAGCCAGTTGCTGCCGCTAGCACACTATGAGTAGACGGCATTTTAATATAAATAACCGCACCTTACTCTTAATGTCAGTGATATACGCTCGGCGCAATCAGCATCCTTAAAAAGGCGGCTATTTTAACAGCTTCTGGCTTTTAATGCAATTTACTTAGATTTTTTCTACTTTTTCAATCACATCTACTAAAGTCCAAGACTTAGTTTTTGAGATTGGACGCGTTTCTCTGATTTGGACAAGGTCGCCTTGTTGGCAAACGTTGTTCTCATCATGGGCTTTAATTTTAGTCGAACGACGAAGCTGCTTGCCATACAAAGGATGACGAACCAGACGCTCAATCAAAACCGTGATGGACTTATCCATCTTGTCGCTAACAACTCGCCCTGTTAATACACTAGCATTTACTGGGGTGGCTTGATCGTTATCGCTCATGAGTTGCCTCGCTGTTTCTCGTTAATCAAAGTCTGAAGCTGAGCAATCGTACGACGATTGCCTCTGACTTCATGGGTACTCCCCAACTGACCCGTTGCTTTAGCCATACGAATACGGAAAGCATCAAGCTGCTTTTCATCAAGTAACTGAGTCAGTTCTTCTAATGATTTATCACGTAATTCACTGATCTTCATTACATTATCGTCCGCTTAACAATGGTAGTTTTAAAGGGCAGTTTTGCTGCAGCAAGCGTTAAAGCTTCACGAGCAAGTTCTTCTGAAACCCCTTCGAGTTCATATAGTATTTTACCAGGTTTGACTTCGCATACCCAATATTCTACAGGACCTTTACCTTTACCCATACGTACTTCTAATGGTTTATTAGTAATCGGTTTGTCTGGGAAAACACGAATCCAAATCTTACCACCACGCTTAACTTTACGAGTGATGGTACGACGTGCCGCTTCGATTTGACGGGCTGTCATACGACCGCGAGTCAAAGATTTTAGACCAATTTGTCCGAATGCAACGGTGCTTCCACGATGAGCTAGCCCAGTGTTACGACCTTTATGCATTTTACGAAACTTGGTACGTTTTGGCTGTAACATAGTTTAACCTCTGTCTGTGTTTCGACGGTTTCCACCACGACCACGGCGTTTTGGCGCACGAGGCTTCTCTTCGTTGACGGGATTATATACACTGTTCATACCGTCAAGGATTTCGCCACGGAAAATCCAAACTTTTACACCGATGGTGCCGTAAGTGGTTTCCGCACGTACTGACGAATAGTCAATATCGGCGCGTAGCGTATGCAGTGGCACACGACCTTCACGGTACCATTCAGTACGAGCAATCTCAGCACCGCCAAGACGGCCAGACAGCTCAACTTTAATACCTTTGGCACCAGAACGCATGCTGTTTTGCACGGCGCGCTTCATCGCACGACGGAACATAACACGACGCTCAAGCTGGCTACCAATGCCGTCTGCTACCAGACGAGCATCAAGGTCAGGTGACGTGATTTCTTCAATATTGACCTGAGCAGGTACGCCCATAATTTTGGTCAATTCTTTTTGAAGTCTTTCAATATCTTCGCCTTTTTTACCGATAACAATACCAGGGCGCGCAGTGGCGATGGTAATCTTAGCAGCACCAGTAGGACGTTCGATCATGATGTTGCTGATCATAGCCTTATCTAGTTTTTTGCGTAGATATTCACGAACTTGTATATCGTTGATTAGGTATTCTGAGTATTGTTTAGGGCTAGCATACCAGTTTGCGTTATGCTTTTTTACAACACCAAGACGAATTCCGATTGGATGTACTTTTTGACCCATAACTTATTCTCCTACCTTTATAGTGATGTGACAGGTACGTTTGCTGATACGATCAGCACGACCTTTGGCACGTGGTAGGATACGCTTTAGCGTAATGCCTTCATCAACGTAGATAGTGCCGACTTTTAGGTCGTCAATGTCTAGGCCGTGATTATTTTCGGCATTGGCGATGGCTGAGTTAAGACATTTCTTAACAAACACAGCGCCTTTTTTATTGCTATACGTCAGGATATCCAAAGCACGTTCGATAGATTTGCCACGAACTTCATCAGCAACGAGTCTAACTTTTTGTGCCGAAATGGCGGCACCGCGTAATTTTGCAGTTACTTCCATGGTAAGCACCTTATTTCTTAGCTTTTCTGTCAATGCCATGACCACGATACGTACGAGTCGGGGCAAATTCACCTAGTTTATGACCAACCATCTGTTCGCTCACAATAACCGGTACATGAGTACGGCCGTTGTGAACAGACATAGTTAGGCCAACCATTTGTGGCAGAATCATCGAGCGGCGCGACCAAGTCTTAATTGGCTTGCGTGAGTTGTTTTCTATTGCATTCTCAACTTTAGCAAACAAGTGCGCGTCTATGAATGGACCTTTTTTCAATGAACGAGGCATGAAATTCTTCCTTTATTTCTTCTTGGCGCGACGGATGATCATACTGTCAGTACGCTTATTATGACGCGTTTTAAGTCCTTTAGACTTCTGACCCCAAGGGCTGGTTGGATGGCGACCTTTGTTACGACCTTCACCACCACCATGTGGGTGATCAACAGGGTTCATCGCCACACCGCGAACGGAAGGACGAATACCGCGCCAACGTGAAGCACCAGCTTTACCAAGTGATTTCAAGTTGTTTTCAGTGTTAGAAACTTCACCAATAACGGCACGACAGTTAACGTGAACACGACGTGTTTCACCTGAACGCATACGAAGAATCGCATAAATACCGTCACGACCTAGTAGCTGAACGCTTGTACCCGCTGAACGAGCCATCTGTGCGCCTTTACCGATTTTAAGCTCGATATTATGGATCACAGTACCCAAAGGGATATTTTTAAGCGGTAGACAGTTACCTGGACGAATTGGAGACGTTTCACCTGATAGCACTGTATCACCAACAGCTTGCTTTTTAGCAGCGATGATGTAACGACGCTCGCCATCAGCATACTTAAGTAAAGCGATATGTGCAGTACGGTTAGGATCGTATTCAATACGCTCTACCGTTGCTGGGATGTTGTCTTTGGTACGTTTGAAGTCGATAATACGATAATGTTGCTTATGACCGCCGCCGATATGACGAGTGGTAATACGACCATTATTGTTACGACCACCTGACTTACTTTTTGATTCTAGAAGTGCTGCAAACGGACGACCTTTATAAAGGTGTGGATGCACTACTTTTTCAACAAAACGACGGCCTGGTGATGTTGGCTTTGCTTTTACGATAGGCATGAGTGGTATCCTTATTCGTTGTTAGCTGTTTCACTAGTAGAGGCAGCAGTATTCGCTACGTCCTCACCAGCATCAGCCATTTGTACATCGTGACCAGCTTTTAGGGTAACATAGGCTTTTTTATAATCGTTACGACGACCTATACTTTTACCAAAACGCTTTGTCTTACCTTTAACATTCAAAGTGTTTACTTTAGTAACTTCAACACCTTCAAACATTAACTCAACTGCTTTTTTGACTTCCAGCTTAGTAGCATTAGAGTCGATTTTGAACACCTGCACGCCAAATGAGTCGCCAAGCATTTGAGATTTTTCTGAGAATACAGGTCCTCTTAAGACCTGATAAAGTCTTGCGTTATTCATGCTAGTGCTTCCTCAAATTGTTTCGCAGCTTCGACTGTCATGATCACTTTATCATAAGCGATCAAGCTCACTGGATCCACTTCGCTTGTACCAAGTACATTGACGTTTGGAATATTGCGAGCCGCTAAGTATAAGTTTTCGTCAACGTCTTTTGTGACGATCAATGCACGAGATGCATTTAACTCATTTAACTTTGCGATCAGCTCTTTGGTCTTAGGCCCAGAAACGCTCAGCTCTTCAACCAAAATTAGACGCTCTTGACGTATTAATTCTGCTAGGATGCACTGCATAGCGCCGCGATACATTTTGCGGTTAACTTTCTGTGACCAATCTTGTGGTTTCGCAGCAAATGTACGACCACCACCACGCCAGATTGGGCTACGAATAGAGCCTGCACGAGCGCGACCAGTACCTTTTTGGCGCCATGGCTTAATGCCACCGCCAGAAACTTCGGCACGGGTTTTTTGTGCACGTGTACCTTGACGAGCACCAGCAAGATATGCGGTGACGACTTGATGCACTAATGCTTCGTTGAATTCACGACCAAAGGCCGTATCAGAAAGCTCAACCGCCGCACCTGTAACTGTTTTTAAATCCACGTTAATCCCCTTGCTTAGGCTTTGACTGACGGACGTACGATGACATCGCCACCGGTGGCACCTGGGATAGCACCCTTGATGACAAGTAATCCTTTTTCGGCATCAACCGAAACCACTTCTAGGCCTTGAACGGTAACACGCTTGTTACCCATTTGACCTGGCATCTTCTTACCTTTAAATACTTTACCTGGTGACTGGTTTTGACCAGTTGAACCAATGGCACGGTGAGATACTGAGTTACCATGAGTGGCATCTTGCATGCTAAAGTTGTGACGCTTTACGCCGCCTTGAAAGCCTTTACCTTTACTATTTCCTGTGACATCAACCATCTGACCTTCTTCAAATAGGTCAGCTAGGATTTCACCACCAATTTCACGACCTTCAAGATCGCTTTCATTGGCACGAAATTCCCAAACACCACGACCGGCTTTTACGCCAGCTTTCGCGAAGTGACCTTTTTGAGCGGCTGTTACGCGGCTGTCACGACGAGTACCTGTGGTAATTTGGATGGCTTGATAGCCATCTATATCAGTATTTTTTACTTGAGTGATGCGGTTTGCATCGATCTCAACCACTGTGACAGGGATAGAATCACCTGTTGCAGTGAAGACACGGGTCATGCCGCATTTTTTACCGACTAAACCAATCGCCATTTTAAACCTCTTTATATCTTCTATTAATGGATTGGGCGTTTAATGTGCATTAACCCAAAGCAATTTGAACGTCAACGCCCGCCGCTAAGTCTAGCTTCATTAACGCGTCCACAGTTTTGTCAGTAGGCTGAACAATATCAACCATACGCTTGTGAGTACGGATTTCGTACTGGTCACGAGCATCTTTATTGACGTGTGGCGAGGTTAGAACGTTGAAGCGCTCAATGCGAGTCGGCAACGGTACAGGACCACAAACTTGCGCACCGGTGCGCTTTGCAGTATCAACGATCTCTTGTGCAGATTGATCAATCAGACGATGATCAAAAGACTTAAGACGGATACGGATTCTCTGGTTAGCCATGCCAGCAAGCTCCTAATATGTGCTTTGATCATTCTTGCGTTGCAAGTGGATGAACAAAAGCCGTTTGGTTAAAGATTTACTTCGAGCGGTTCACTGTTCTTAATCAGAATCTATTCTTTTATAGAATCAGTAATACGCCAAAAGCAAAATAGTTTAAAGCCCCGCCGACCCTCCCATTTATTGGATGTCAGCAAAGGCATAATGAAATAGTGCTAGAAACGATGCTCTAGCTGTCATGGCGCCAGCTTTTTGATTGGCCGCGCGCATATAAATCAGTGGTATATATTATACAGAGTATTTTCTGGATTGCAAGGGTAATATTAAAGACCCTTAAAAGCTGTCATCAAACAAAATATATTTATATTACTGTCTTTACTTACATTCAATTTGTACTTACTCCACACTATCGAGCCTTATTGAATAAAAGAATAAAACCCAAAAAATTTAATCAATTTCTATATAGAGAATCAGTCTAACACAATATCGTATTGTTCTTGGGTATAGAGATTCTCTACGTCAAAAGTGATTACTCGCCCGAGTAGATACTCAAGATCAGCCACCGTATCCGCCTCTGAGGTCAATAATAAATCAATAACAGCAGCATGAGCGACGACAGTAAATTTCTTCGGTGAATTATAAGTGCGGGCACAGCGCATGATTTCGCGAAATATCTCAAAGCAGACAGTCTCGGCAGTTTTAACAAAACCGCGACCTTGACAGGTTGAGCACGGTTCGCACAATTGCTGCCCTAGCGACTCGCGAGTACGTTTGCGAGTCATCTCTACCAAACCTAGCTCACTAACTTGAGTGATATTGCTTTTGGCATAATCTTGCGTTAGCTGGGACTGTAAACTCTCGAGTACATCGTCTTTATGCTGTTGCTCCAGCATATCGATAAAATCTAGGATAATAATGCCGCCTAGATTGCGTAGGCGCAGCTGCCGAGCAATAGCATGGGTGGCCTCTAAGTTGGTCTTATAAACAGTATCTTCTAATGAACGGGCACCAACGAACGAACCTGTATTGACATCAATGGTAGTCATAGCTTCGGTTTGATCGATAATCAGATAGCCACCAGATTTTAGATCGACGCGACGTTTTAGCGCATCCCGCAAGTCTTCTTCAACACGGTGCACATCAAACAATGCTGGCTCAGCAGTATAGTGAACGATACGATCATAAACAAAAGGCACGAACTCTTTGGCAAAAGTCCTGACTTGTTCGTAAATTTGTTCATTATCGATAATGACCTTTCCGGTCTCTTCATGTACCAAGTCGCGAATAGACCGTAATGGCAAGGACAGCTCTTGATAAATTAGCTCTGAGCTTTGATGGTGATTCATCTCTTTTTGGCGCGCGCAAATAGTGCGCCAAAGTTGTAGTAAGTAGTAGATATCTTCCTCTAATTTATCTACTGGCACACGCTCAGCAGCCGTACGAGCAATCAGACCACCTTTCAGATTGACGGTTTGCATCAGACTATTAAGTTCAGTCTTTAGACGCGTACGCTCCTCTTCACCATCAATACGTTGAGAGATACCGATATGAGCACTAGAGGGCAAATAAACCAAATAGCGCGAAGGCAAAGAGACATTAGTGGTCAGACGTGCCCCTTTACTGCCTAATTGATCCTTGGTCACTTGTACCAAAATACGCTGACTCTCGTGCAAGCGATGTTGAATCAAGGTTTTACTAGCAGCAGGTAGTATTTCAGTGTTTTGGGCGCTAACGACGGGCGGCGTGACTGCCAAGTTATCAGCAGACGTCGCTATAGTATCTGCATCGGTAGAGGCAATTGGGTCTTCAGTAGATTTAGCCTTAGCTTTCACTGGTGGACGGGGTTCTCGCTGCATATCATTAACATGCAAAAATGCCGTCCGTGACTGGCCGATATCGACAAAGGCGGCCTGCATTCCTGGCAGGACGCGCACCACTGTGCCCAAATAAATATTGCCGACTAAGCCCAGCTTATGATGGCGCTCAATATAAATCTCGCCCAGCACACCATTATCTAAGACTGCTACGCGGGATTCCATTGGACTGACATTGATCAGCAGCTCTTCAGACATAGGGTTTCTTCTCTTATCTCTTAATTTTCTTATTAGGAGTTAGTAGCATTTTAGCCTTACAGTGTAGCAAATGCGACTCGACCTTGCTCATTACCCTAGCGTGTCATTATGTGCAGATGACTATGTGCTTAATCCTACCTAACTCGTGTGCACTTCATTTGCTTCGTTAATTAATGCCAGCGTTTGCGCCAGTGGCAGCCCCACCACATTGGTATAGCTGCCATTAATACGTGTAACCCATGCAGCAGCCAACCCTTGAATAGCATAACCACCCGCTTTGTCAGTAGGTTCCCCGCTATTCCAATATCCTGCCATCATATCTGAAGTTAATGGCACAAAGGTCACTTCAGTGCGCTCAATAATTTGCTGCTGCCATAATGCTTTAAACATATTAGTATTATGGTTATTAGTATTATGGTTATTAGTATTATGGTTATTAGTATTATGGTTATTAGTATTATCGGTAGGCGTTAGCATTACTAGCGTGGCTTGGACAGCGGTCCATACTTGATGGGTATTATCAGACATCTGCTGCCACATACTGTACGCATGATTGCGATCGGCTGGCTTTATCAATACCGTCTGACCATCTGGTAATACACCAATAGTATCAGCGGTTAGAATTACAAATGGCTGGTTAGGAGAAATAAAAAGTGTGGAGAACTCAGTTTTGTCACTTTTGAAATCGGCAGTGAGCTGCTCAATAGCTGAATTAGCTTTGGTGGCAACCATACGCTCAATATAGTCTTTTGGTGGCTCGGCATCATACGGCGTTTCATCGACATCAACACTCATGACACTGAACTTGTGCTGCGCGCTTGCTAGCAACTCGCGACGACGTGGCGAACCAGAAGCTAAAATGATATCCATCGCTATTCTCTTATATTGAAACCTTTATTATATGATTATGTTTTGTAGAGTTTGTCATGGCAGATACTTTAACGACTAGCAAGACACTTACAATCCTTAAGATATCTATTAAGGTAGCCATTTAAGCCAATCATTATTAAAGTAATTATTGTTCAAATAGCAATGAAAGTCGTTAATGAGCAAATTTGCGTAAGGCCAATAGCACTAGAGGCCAGCTTATAATGCTCATTAATAAGGATAGGCCGGATTGTGCCATAAATATATTTTGGGTAATCAGCTGTAATATCCATAGAATCAGCTGAAACACGACTAATCCTAGCGTTGCTATTAGCCAAGCGCTAGCAGTGTTCAATTCCCTGATATAGATGCTCGTTATTTTAATAATTAACGCAACCACCACGGCAGCAAAAGCCTGCTGACCTAGTCGCGTATCCATAAGCAAATCTGCAATAAGACCGAGGGTAAAAGCGGTAAAGATACCCACATAACGCGGTTGAAACAGCAGCCAAAAAATAAGCACCATCATCAGTGCCATCGGGCGCAGGGTGGCCATATTTGGATTTAATGGATAAACATTGAGCGATGAGGCAACCACAAAGCTTAGGATAATCGCGATCAACAATAGGCCAGTTGCGTGCTCAGAGTTGGGATGCGCCATGGATGCTTACCTTAACGAGTATATAGCAGCTACTACTTGAACGTTTATTTAGCGATAAGTAGGATAAGCGGCGGCTGATAAAGTTACTGCTGATAAAGTCTCAGTGGACAGCTCATTGGCTGAGTGCGGGCGCAACAGGAGCAATATCAGTACTAGTTAGATCGGTACTCATATTGCTACTCGTCTTATCAGTGAATGCTAATGATGACGGATTACTATCAGCACCTACCATCTTGTCTTGTAAAATTAATACGTAAGCATTGTCGATAAAATTAGCGGCAGGCGTCACTTTAATGCTTCTAAAATTATCCGCTTGAGTTTCCTCATTGTCTTTGATATTAGCGATACGCCCAACCCGATAACCTGCGGGAATACGACCACCCAGACCTGAGGAAATCAGCTCATCACCGACCCGCACATCTGAGGTTTTAAACACATAGTTAAGACGCAATGCTGTAGGTATCCCTTCGCCGGTGACAATAGCGCGTTGACCCGTACGCTTGACAGTCACCGCAACCGACTGTTGCTTGTCAGTAATCAATAATAAGCGACTGGTATTAGGGTAAACATTAATAATTTGCCCCAAAATACCATCTTCATCGATGACCGTCTGCCCGACTTGTACACCATCTTGCGCGCCTTTATTCAGCACAACGATTTGCTTAAGCAGATTAGTATCCGTACCGATAACTTGTGCCAAGTTAAGCTCAAATTGCTCAGGCTTAGTAGTCGATAAGATACCTTGCAAGCGCGCATTTTGTGCCAAGATATAATCTTGCTGCTGTAGCTTGGCTTGTGCGTGAATCAATTGCGATTTTAATTGGACATTTTCGCGGCGTAGCGCTTCTTTTGATTGCGCGCTACCACTTACCCAATGCTCAGCATAACTCGGTAACAGAGACAACTCATAAATAGGCTGCATGGCTGCATGACTAGTATTACGAATGGGACTGAACCACTCTGGATTTTTGCTGTCAAACCACATCAGTATCAGTGCCGCTATTAATACAATAGCAGTCTTATGAAGTGATAACGGCTGGCGGGCAAAAATACTTGTAGTCATAAGGGTCTAATTTAGGAGTCTAGTTTGAGCCATCCCCAGTGCTGGGGTTAAAATATCAAACGTTGGCTGTGTTGAAATCATGATCCAACGAAGCTTATGATTGCCATTTATTAATGCTATAAAAGGTAGCCTCATAGGCTACCTCTAACGCTGTCTTTTTTAATGCTGGCTTTGAGTCAGCCAAGTGAAGTCAGTAAACAGGGCTCATTTGTAAATTAGCAAGCAAAAACGCTTAGACAAAAATCATATTTAGGCTTTTATTATTAATAAAATCAAGCGCTATACCGCCGCCACGACTGACGCAAGTGAGTGGATCTTCAGCGACAGTCACTGGCAAACCAGTCTCTTTTGAGATTAGCTTGTCTAGGTCTCGTAGCAATGCGCCGCCACCAGTCAAAACAATACCTCGCTCGGCAATATCAGATGACAGCTCAGGTGGGGTTTCCTCAAGCGCCGCTTTTACGGCACTAACAATGCCACTTAATGGGTCACTCAGCGCTTTTTGAATCTCTTCTGATCTAACAGTAAAGGTCTTAGGAACGCCTTCAGCCATACTACGGCCACGGACTTCCACTTCTAGCTCGCTGTCTTCATTGAGCGCAGAGCCGACTTCTTTTTTGATACGCTCAGCAGTAGTTTCCCCAATCACACAACCATGGGTGCGACGGACATGGGTGATAATCGCTTCATCAAACATGTCACCACCGATACGAATCGACTCTGCATAGACGCAACCTGACAGTGCGATAACGGCTATCTCAGTCGTGCCACCACCGATATCGACGACCATTGAACCACTGGCCTCGTGAACGGGCATGCCCGCCCCAATGGCCGCTGCCATTGGTTCTTCTAGTAGCAGAACTTTGCTCGCGCCTGCTGAGGATACGGCTTCACGAATGGCTTTACGCTCAACCAAGGTCGATTTACAAGGCACACAAACCACCACATTAGGCTGTGCCATAAAGCGCTTGGCTTTGGCTTTGCCAATAAAATGCTTCAGCATCTTTTGCGTCACTTCAAAGTCAGCAATCACGCCATCTTTTAAGGGACGAATAGCCGTAATATTGGAAGGGGTACGACCAAGCATCTGCTTGGCATCAATACCAACAGCGGCAACCGTAGGGTTTTGTGTGCGATTACTTCGTAGAGCGACCACAGTAGGCTCGTCAAGCACCACGCCTTTATTAGGAATAAAAATTAAGGTGTTAGCAGTACCAAGGTCGATTGCGATATTATTTGATAAAAATCCAAATAGGTTCATGACTAATATATCCAGCGTCTTACAAATGAGGCGAATGAGATGACTGAGGCGTTACTCATCAATGTTGAGTAGGTCGTCGTTGGGCATTAACTGTCGCTCAATTTTAGTGCCGCAACAGTTAAATCTAAAAGATAATAATGAAATGATGAAATTGGGCTAAATTATACCGATTTAGCACAAAAAAAACATAGCTATTTACATCATTAAGCAAGGAATTTGGACTTATATGAGAGAAATTGTTACAAAGTTTGAAATAGCGTCAAATACTATTTGAATCAATAAACAACAAGGCTCTACATTGGTATGGTATTTTTCCCCGCAACGTGCGCTTACTGTAACGTATTTTGTGACTTAATGGGTAAGCGATTGATAATAAATCAATAACTGCTCCGTCATTATGGCAAAGTCGCCCATCCTAACTAAGATTGTGCTGCAATCAAGCGTCATGCTCTGTAAACTTGGTTAAGATGCTTTATAATAAGTCACTGATTATGATAAAAAGTCACTGATTGTGAGTTTAGCTTTTATTAGACGTAAAATCCTTGCCTCAATAACAATAGCGCTCATCAGGTAGGCCGCGATAACGATTTACATTTTTAGTAAAATAAACTCAGTACCTTATCAATAAAATAAGATCAAAACCCTATAAACTCAGTACCTTATCAATAAAATAAGATCAAAACCCTAATTGTATTTACCATTAAATCTATAAACGTGCTTTATCCTTACCGATACGCGCTTTTTTTAACAAACACTGTTCTTTACTGGAGAAACAATGTCAAATATGTCCCAGCAACCGTCAACGACTGACAGTAGCGTCAGCCGTCACGAAATCCTAGAAGTTGCCAGCCTAGCGCGGTTGGGTGTTGATGAAGATACGGCTGGTAGCTACGCTAATGACATCAGCAAGGTTTTAAAGTTAATGAATACTTTAGCTGCCGTAGATACTACAGATTTGACACCTTTGGCCAACATTCATGAAGCTTGCCAAGAATTGCGCGCTGATGTGGCCAAACACGACATCAATCGCGAACGCAATCAATCGATCGCGCCAGCCGTTGAGCAAGGCTTATATCTGGTACCACAAGTTATTGAATAGCCTTTTATTAGTTGGCGTGTTTTTTAATAGATTTTTATCAAACAGCTTCGACTGGCCAGCCGATTTAATTTAGCCCCATTTTATTTTACGCAGTTAACATTTTGACGGACGACCCCTTATGTCTGAACTTCATCTCTTAAGTACCCAGCAGCTGATTACGGGCTTACAAGACAAACAATTTAGCAGTCTTGAGCTGACCGAACACTTTATCAAACGTATTGACGCTTTAGATAGCAAGATTAATAGCTTTATCACTCATACCTCTGAAACCGCACGCGCACAAGCGCAAGCAGCAGACGAGATGCGCGCCCAAGGCGATAAACGTCCGCTCCTTGGCGTCCCTATGGCGCATAAAGATATCTTTTGTACCCAAGGGGTACTGACCACTTGCGGCTCTAAAATGCTGCATAACTTTGTCTCACCTTATGACGCTACTATCGTGAACAATATTGCCAAAGCGGGCATGATTAGCCTCGGCAAACTCAATATGGATGAGTTCGCGATGGGCTCAGACAATAGCAGCTCTTATTATGGCGCGGTACATAATCCTTGGGACATTGAGCGCGTCCCTGGCGGCTCATCCGGTGGTAGCGCATCAGCCGTCGCAGCAGGGTTTGTACCAGTAGCAACGGGTAGTGATACGGGCGGATCTATTCGTCAACCCGCATCATTTTGTGGCTTGACGGGTATTAAACCCACTTATGGCCGAGTATCACGATTTGGTATGATTGCCTACGCCTCAAGTCTGGATCAAGCTGGCAGTATGGGTCGCAGTGCGAAAGATTGCGCGTATCTATTACAACCTATGGTTGGTCATGACCCACGTGATGCCACCTCTATCTATTATGATATTCCCAACTACGTGCAAGATATCAACGATGCCGAAGCGCAAGCAGACGATAAGCCATTCGCTGGTCTGCGTATCGGAGTTGCTAAAGAATACTTCGGTAACGGTCTTAATGCCGAAGTCGATAAAGTGGTACGTGCAGCACTGCAAAAGTATGAAGAGCTTGGTGCAACCATTGTCGAAGTGAACATTACTGACCCTGAAATCACCCTTGCGACATATTATATGCTCGCCCCTGCTGAAGCCTCATCAAACTTATCACGCTTCGATGGCGTGCGTTTTGGCTATCGCTGTGAAAACCCAAAAGACTTAATTGATTTATACACGCGCTCACGCTCTGAAGGCTTTGGTCCTGAAGTACAGCGCCGTATTTTGATGGGTACTTATGCATTATCAGCAGGCTACTTTGATGCTTACTATATTAAAGCGCAAAAGGTACGCCGCTTAATCATCAAAGATTTCGATGAGGCCTTTGCTAACTGTGATGTGATTGCCAGTCCAACAGCACCAACAGCTGCTTATAAGCTTAGCGAAAACTTAGACCCTGCCACCATGTATCTAGGTGACGTTTATACCATTGGAGTCAACCTTGCTGGTTTGCCCGCACTGAGCCAACCTGTCGGCTTAACCTCTGAAGGCTTGCCTGTTGGTCTACAGCTGATCGGGCAACATTGGCAAGAAAGCCAATTGCTCACCACCGCGCATCTGTTCCAGCAGCATACAGATCATCACCTGCAACACTCTGCCATCGCTAAGGAGACGGTATAATGAATACAGCAACTGATAACAGCACCGTCCACAAAGAAACTGTACGCCCCGAGGCTTTGCGTTCAGAACTATTGGTCGATGGCTATGAAGTGGTCATCGGTATTGAGATTCACTGTCAGCTCAATACCGACAGTAAGATCTTTTCCAGCGCTCCTACCGACTTCGGTCATGAGCCGAATACCCAAGCAAGTATCGTAGATTTGGGTCTGCCCGGTGTCTTGCCGGTTCTTAATAGTGGCGTGGTAGAACGCGCGCTAAAATTCGGTATCGGTGTCGATGCCGAGCTGGGTTTATTTAATACCTTTGACCGTAAAAACTACTTTTACCCTGACTTGCCCAAAGGCTATCAAATCACGCAAATGGCCAACCCTATCGTCGGCCGTGGGCATATTGATGTGGTGATCAATGAAGGCGAGAAAAACGAATATCCTAAGCGTATGGGTATCACTCGCGCTCATTTAGAAGAAGATGCAGGCAAGTCAGTACACGATGCTGTTGATGGTATGACGGGCGTCGATCTGAACCGTGCAGGCACACCGCTGATTGAGATTGTCTCTGAGCCTGACATGAGCTCAGCGTTTGAAGCACTAGCCTATATTAAAGCCATTCATCAATTGGTCACTTGGCTTGGTATCTCAGATGCCATCATGGCAGAAGGCTCATTCCGCTGTGACTGTAACGTCTCAGTGCGGAAGCCTGGAGCCGCTTTAGGTACGCGTACTGAACTCAAGAACCTGAACTCATTCCGTAGTATTGAACGTGCAATCAACCGTGAAATCGAACGTCAAATTGATATTGTCGAAGAAGGCGGTCAAGTCGTGCAAGCGACGATGCTTTATGATCCTGATAAAGACGAAACCCGCGTTATGCGAACCAAAGAAGACGCCAATGACTATCGTTATTTCCCTGACCCTGACTTGCTGCCTGTACGCATTGAGCAGCATACGGTTGATACGATTAGAGCCGCCATGCCTGAACTGCCAGTGGCACGTCGAGCACGGTTAGAGAATGAGCTTGAATTATCAGAATACGATGCCCGTATCTTGACCGGTAGCCGTCAGCTGGCAGATTATTTTGAAGCTGTGGTTAGTGAAGTCGGTCAAAAGCACGCTAAAATCGCTGCCAACTGGGTCATGGGTGAGTTGCTAGGCGCACTCAACAAAGACGATAAAGACATCACCACTACCCCTATCAGCGCCATACAATTGGCTGGTATGCTTAAACGCATCTTCGATGACACGTTATCCGGGAAGCTGGCCAAAAAAGCTTTTAGCGCGTTGTATGAACGCGAATTTGGCGATGCTGATGACGCCGCGGATCAAATAATTGAAGCCAAAGGTCTTAAGCAAGAAACCGATACTGGCGCGATTAAAGCCATCGTTGAAGAGGTCATTGCTAACAATGCAGCTATGGTTGAAGAATATCGTGGCGGTAAGCAAAAAGCCTTCAACGGTCTGGTTGGGCAAGTAATGAAAGCCAGTCGCGGTAGCGCCAATCCACAACAGGTGAACCAAATCCTAAAAGAGCTATTGGATTAATTATTAATAAGCTGGACTGATTGTTATCGATAAAATCTATTTGCAGATTCGAGGAATAATTAACCCTTGCAATATGTACGATTTTGCGTAAAATAGTCAGTCATTCGGGGCGTAGCGCAGTCTGGTAGCGCACTACACTGGGGGTGTAGTGGTCGCAGGTTCAAATCCTGCCGTTCCGACCAAACATAATATTAGAGCAGACATAATTTGTCTGCTCTTTTTGTGCCTGACTTCGAAAAACCATACTCAATTTGACTTTTATATTATTGCAATCTACTTTTAAAAAGTAGAATTATATCTACTTTTTAAAGATGAACATTTCCCGTAATTCTGTTATTGTTGCTTATTCTATTAGCCATAGCATCTTCCCAATGAAAAAAATGACATTAGAACAAAAGAACTGGCTCAAAAAATTTAATATAAAGTTGAGAAAGAGCCATAGCAAAGAAGAGAGAAGTGTTAGGCTAATTTCTCATAGTAAGAAGCGGATTGAGTTCAACAAGAAATTAAGTCTTTTTCATGGTAACGAGAGAACTAAGATAGTAAAAGTTTTAAGGTCTTTATCACAAAATACTTATAGTCAGTTGTATCTTGATTTTAGAAAGCTAGAACTAATTGAACCTTTGACTGCTCTTCATATCGTACATGTATTAAATAAATATAAGGATCTCAATGTAAGATTCAAATCGCGTCATAGCCAAAGCATAGTACCTAGAGCTGTTTTTACGCTTCTAGGTTTAGATAAGGTATTAGGTCTAAGTAAAATTAGAAAAAACAAGCCTATAGAGATTGTTGACAACTGGCATATGTTCTCAGGAAACAACTGTGATTTACCAGAAGACATGCAAAATCATATATTAATGATTTACCAAAAGTTTACTGATCAGAATATCCCTTTCAAACTAGTGACTGCTATCAATGAAGCGATTAATAACGTTATTCAACATGCTTATACCAAAAGCTCAAATGTTGACTTCCAAAAATGGTATGCTCTTACACGTATTGATGAGAAATGTATTGTAGTTGTAGTATCTGATTTAGGGGTGACAATTCCTCAAACTGCTCCTCTTTCTATTCTCGAAGCCTTTCAAGGAAAAGCTAATAAAGCTAAAGAAGTAATGCTAGGAGCAGATTTATCGTCATTGAAAGACCATTCAGACTCTAAGTTAATACAGCTTGCTACAAATTTAGACACGACTCGTACTAAAGAAAAAGGTAGAGGAAAAGGGTTTAATGATATATTAGACTTAGTCAGAAGGACGGATGAATTTCCAGAGATTGAGCAGGTACACACCTCAGTTTTAAGTAAAAGTGGTAGTTATTTATTACAATCTAACTCAGACGGTAGTGCCAAAGAGTTGTCTCTTAATAAAAACTTTGATGATTTTGAATCAAAGATTGAAGGTACTGTAATTTCTTGGGTTATTAGGTTAGTTTAAGGAGCTTGTAATGATGGCAACAATTAATGTAGCTAAAGATTTTTCTTTAATGCCTTCAGGTAGATCCCATACTGATGGAAGTTATACAGGTGAGCATTTTTATGATTATTTAGTGCGTATTATGAATAGTATTCCTGAGGATGAAAAGATTATTGTCAATTTTGATGGTATTTTATCAGCAGGTTCTTCTTTTCTTGAGCAATCTTTCGCTGGACTTATTCGTAAGAGAAATATAACTAAAAGCAAGTTTTCTGATAAATTCATTATAGAAGCTAATGACTATCCTGAAATCAGAGAAAAGATATTAAGATATGTAAAAGAGGCTTAATTTCAATCATTTATAGGCTCTAACTGAAATATGAGTGATTATTTAACTGTATTTTCAATTATATTAGCTGTTATTTTTTTTCATTATCAGAACCTTAAAACTAAGCAGCATCGTTGTTTAGATGAAGTGATAAATCGTCTTGATATCATAACTACTATTGCTTTAAATTCTTGTAATACTCTTCCTCACGCACGTTCTCAAGGTGAGTATGAGTTTAATTCTAAAATACTAAGAAAAAGTATCGATAACTTTAAATCGAACGCTCCTACCCTTTTACTTAAAAAACATGAGTTCGACACACTTTCAAGGGAATGTATAGAATTACTAGAATATATCGAAATGCATACTCCAGTTGAATCTCCTGATAATATAGAAACAGATTCGGATGGGAAAATGGTTAATAATTTACAAACCACTCTTAAAGTTCATATGCTCGCCAATAAAATAGTCAGTAGAATATACAAATTATTATAAACAAAAAAGCCAGCCATTGAATCCAATGACTGGCTTTTTTATGCTCATCACTCTTCATTAAGTATTATAAAGACGTTTTAGTAATCGCACTCAGCGCTTCATTGATGATAAATACTTTAGACTTAATATCAGTAAAGCCAAATGAGGTCAGTCTCTGGGTATGCTTCTCTAAGTATCGGTTTGCATCGTCCAGATTATCAAATACATAAATACCGCCCGCTTCTTGCGTTGCTTCGTTTTCTGTCCATAGCTTGTAGACCAGACCGCTCTCGTTTGCGATGTCTTCAGCAAGCTCTTTCATAGACTCAAAGAATTGATCGCCAAAAGGTCCGCTATAAGGGAAGTCGATTTGTAAAAGATATTTCATTATTGAATCCTCATTATTATTAAATAGTCGGCAAAATATATGCTGCCAGATACTTTCAATCTTAACATAGTACGATTGACTATAGACTTTTAGCAAGCGAGCAGCTAGGGTAAATGCTACCACTTTATGAAGGTTCAACCCATGTACGAGCCTATCGCTCAGCCCACATCTACCCATCTTACAGCTAATGCCCCTTGGGAGATTTACCAGCGGCCTTATGTGCGCGATTTGGCCTATGCCCTTGCCTGCCCCAACGTGCTGACTAAGTGGTTTGACTGTGCCCCAAATCAAAATACGCCACCAATTGCCGTACATACCGCTCATTTTTGGCAAACGCAGTTTGAGGCGTACCAACAGCGATTAGTAGAGCTGGATACCACCACCGCCTATCAGGAGCTGACCCGCTATTTACTCAAGCGCCCAAGTCCCAATCGGTTGGGGTTTCATTTTGAAGGGTTGCTGTCATTTTGGTTAGAGGATGGGTTTTCGCGGAAGGTGCATCCGTACGAAACACTCGCTAATAATTTGCAGCTATACAATGGCAAACAGACGGTTGGTGAGCTAGATTTAATTTTGTATAACCATGAAGAAAATCTGGTCGAGCATTGGGAATTAGCCATTAAGTTTTTTATGGGCTCAGCGCCATTTGCACCCGTCAATTGGGTCGGCATCAATTCTAACGATAACTTACAACGCAAGATGACTCACATGCAAACCAAGCAGTTTCGCACCGTGTGGGTGGACACCAAAGATCATGGGCGAGTTAAAATTGATAAGCGTTATGGAGTAATTAAAGGACGGTTTTTTTTGCCACAGTCCTCTTGTTCATCTCAACCATTTACACGCCCAAACTGGCTAACGCCAAGTTTTCCACTTCATGAATGGTACGATGAGCGTGATGAGGCCAATCTTACTAAAATAGATATGACAACGCTGCGCCGTGCCCATTACATAGAATGGTTCACTAAGCGCCGCTTTTATGATGTGCAGCGAGCGCAGATAAACTGGTCGGAAACCTCATTACCTGAAACAGGACTATATTTCGAGGGCAATAGACCAATCGTTATTTACCCTGAACAAAGAAACAGAGCTACTGATGAATTTTAATAACAGCTTATTTTATATTACTGATGTCTTCATCTTAGTTTTTTATTATTGGAAACAATACGAACTATAATTACCATGTATAACGGCCATATAAGCTAATTTCACTACGCTTGGCTTTTTCTGAATCAAGATCATCAGTAAGCAGCTTGATACCGCCATATTTAGTGTCCACTGCTAAACCAATGGCTTTAGTCTGCGGTTCTACCAACCCTGTAATAACTATAGGAATAGTAGCGTGGTCTATCTGATAACCTGCTGATAACTGATACAAGCTTTCAATATCATTGGCTTGTCCATGAGCACCAAGCTGCCACTTATCATTTACTTGATGAGTAAGACTGCCCTCAGCACGCCAAGGTAGCGTCTGCGTGATATCGTTAGTCAGAAGTTGACCGCGGGTCTTATCTGTAGTCGATCTATCGATATCATAATCAAGTACATATTGGGTACTGGGCATGTCTTGCCAATGCATGCGTCCAAGCACATCATAGCCACGAATCGATAGCGCTGTTTTATCTGATAATTGCCCTGTTAGCTGAACATCTAATGAATAACCGTAACCTGCTGGCTTATCAGGATACCAGTTTAGATTCTCTTCTTCCCCTAGCGCAGGCTTATCGTAATAGTAATTTAGATCCGTTTTGATACTATTTAAACGATCTATATTCCTAATCGTCTCACTTTCGATCAAGGCTTGTGACGTTAATGTTCCTAACGCATTGCCTTCGATTGCATGAAGTCCCCGCCAAATATTAGCGTAAGTCGTCAGCTGCCAATTGGGAACTAATTGTTGAGTAAAGCCTATATTTGCGCCAACACGCTCATTATGCTTTGCCTCAAGCTGTATTGGATAGGTCTGGTCTTGATTGGGTAATTGGTTATTTTGATATTGCCAATATAGATTTGCCGTCTCTTGGTTAAATTCCATCAGATAATCGTAACGCCAGCCTAATCCATAGCTAATGGCGCTACCAGCAGGACGCACATCTAACGCCATTCGTCCTTGGGCGTAGGCATGCTTTCCTGAGGTTAATGGTTCATCCCAGTCTTTAATAAAAGCGGCAATCGGCTGCGCTGGGCTATGAGCAGTGACCATTCCACTCCAATTGATTTGCGGCGCTGCCCTATTAGTCGCCACAGTCGACGTATTAATTAATAAGAGGTTGGTTTGAGTCATTGAAGAGGGAGCAGAATCAGTAGCAAGATAAGTCCTCTCTGAATCCTGTGCGATAGCGGAGATGGATATACCTGTACTTATGGCAAGTAATAGTTTAGGTATAGCAAAAGCTAGGCGATAACGTAGTCGATGTTGCGTGTCTCTGGTAGATTGATTTGCAGATGACAGATACGAACAAGGCATAGAAGTAGTTGAGTATGACGAGGGCATAAAATTCTCATATGAATTAAAAGGCATAAAAAAGAGACAGGGTTAGCTGTCTCTTTTTTAAACATCATCAATATCTCAATTGTATCTGACCCTATTTGAGATATTAAACTTTAGCGTAACTAGATAAGTCCTCATACTTAGCCTAATGGAATAAAGCTATTGTCAGTAAATTTAGCATTCACACTACCGTTATTTTCTAACAAATCGCCAAAATCTTTACCATTAACCATAATGTCAGAAAGCTTACCAGTGCTGTCTTTTTTGAATTCGTTGTTGGCGTCAACTTCTAAAATGATAACAGCTTTATTTTGAGTAATGGTTAGCTGCGTGCCTATGACTTTATAATTGGCATCTAAAGTGGTTTTGCCAGTCACGTATAAGTTTTTCTTATCAACAGTTGCGCTTAAACCTTGTAACTCAATAACATTGCGAGCAGTACGCTTTAAGTTCGCTTGGATATCAAGAGGAATGGTAGTAGTTGTAGTCGTAGCAGCGCTCTTTCTTGCTACCGTGCCCTTAAGTGATAGTACGATATCCAGCCCGACAAACTTATTAGCAGATTCTTCAATATTACCGTCCGCAGTGACTTTGATAATATTTTTGATGTCTGCTTCATTAGCCACAGCATTTAGGGTAATTGTAGCGTTAGTCGCAGGTTTTACTTTGATGAGCTGACCCGTCAGTTTGACAGTTGATGGTAGCGTTCTAACGACTAACTTGCCATCTGCAAGCTTATGGCTCATGTCCAAAAATGCTACTTCAAAGTCTTTGGCTTCGATAATACTGTCATTGGCTTTTATTTTGACGCTACCCAATTTTATAACAGCTTTCTCAAGAGTAATACCAGCTCTGTTAGCATCATCAATATCAAATTCATCATCGACGGTAACTTTATCACTAAATTGACCACTGACTGTAGCCCCTTTAGAATTTGAGCTAAACACTACGGCATCAGTTCCTGAGCCGATATTGATGCTGTCAAAACCAAAACCACCTTTAAATGTCGTGCTGCTTGTGTCCGAGATTAAAGCATTCTCAAAACCTTTATATACGATGTCAAAATTATCTATAATAACAACTGACTCACCTTGGCCTGACTGTTCATTAAAAATATAATTGTTTTCTCTGGTATTTACTTTTGTGGTGCCTGAGACACTCAGCTGACCTTTGGTATTTAAAGTCGCTACAAAACCCTCTTTTGGTTCCAAGCTAATATTACCTAACGCTATTTTAAAATCTGGATTATTAGCTAGAGCTATAATATCTTTCGCAGTTAATGTTGAAAGATTATTTTCTTCCATGTAATAAGAAAGATCTTGCGGTATATCAAAAGTAACATCAATACGATCTACTTGTTTTTCTGTCAGGATATCACTAGCACCCTTATAGGCATCTGTTATCGCTTGATTGTCCAAAACAAACTGTTTAGCAGTATTGATGATATCTTTAGCTTGGTCTAGTTCAGGTATTTTGTTATCGACAGGGGATTTGTTTGGAACAGAGGGAGTACCTGAACCATTATTAGAACCCGAATTATTGTCGCTATCATTGCCACATCCTGCTAATGCTAACGTGCTGGCCAATGCTAATGCGGTTAATTTAAAAAATTTCATGGAATACCCTTTCATTTTTTCAGATATCTTTAGAGTAGATTGATCTGATTCAGCCTATTTATATATTCCTGCCATCAAGCAATATAGCGTATTGATTGTTGATGTAGAACAAAAAAACTTAAGTTTACTTTACAATAAAGGGATATTACATTTGTTTAATGAATTAGTCCATAAGATAAATAAGGATTGTGCCTGTATTACACAAATATTGGTTCAAAACTAGTATATTAGCGTTCTATCTAAGAGATTTTATTAATTAATTTAGTAAGTTTAGACATCAATAATAGGTATTAATTTTTGATATCTAATAATTTTTAATAACTAATAAGTCTCAATGACTTGCATCAGCTCATATCTGAGCATATCAGCACTGGGCATGCGCTCAGCATGAAAGCGCACGATCGGAATGCCGGCACTAGCAAGGGCTTTGTCCTTTTTATCATCGGCTTTTTGGCGGGATTTACTACTGTGTGTCCAGTCATCAAGCTCAATGGCGACCAGTGTGGTCTGCGCATCATGGTCGACGATCACATAATCTACGCTTTGGCGGCAAATGCGGTTAAACCAAAAGCTACGCTCAGAGGTCTCATTACTATTGGCTTCAATAATGCGTGACAGTTGAACTTGGACAAAAATATGATATTCCGGTAGGGCGTTTTTTAGTTTATGAAAAAATATTACTTCAGTATCGGTCATGATAGGCATGAGCGCAAATGGCCAAATAGCCAGCTCATCACCACGAACAGGTTGCAGCTCAGGCTCAGAGCTTTTAGAAGCGGACTGACGCTTTGCTGTTAGTTTGGGTAAGGCAATCAAACCTAAAAAACCAACAGCCAAGATTAAAAATATAATGCCAAAAGACATAGTTTTACCTTATACAATATGAGAGTGACTAAGCATCTCTTATGACTAAATGGCAGTCATCAAATCGCCAGTCACGACACAGCAACCCTTATAGGCTGACATGTCATACAGAAAGAAATAGAGAAAAATGGCGCTTATCTTATATAAGCGGGCCATGATCGGCAACCTATAAACCACAAAACACGACAGTAAATGTCGTGTTTTAAAAATAGCACTCTTGCCACTATAGCAGCCTTAACGCCAGTACAGCACCCAAGCACTATTGGTATTAAGCTTGGGGTCGCTATTGATTTTATCTTTTAGCGCTAACGCAGCAACTTTGCCGCGTTCAGGACCAACGATGACTCGTACGCCGCGGCTGGTTGCGCTGGTCTTGACTTGATAGCCTGCTGATTTGAACTTCCTTGCCATTTCATCCGCAGTGGTCTGATTGTTCGCCAAGGCAACTTGCACCCCAAAACTGCCTTTAGCATCTGTTTCTTTGACTTCTTTACGTGCTTCGCGGAGTTTTTCCTGTGCATCACGCTTGTCTTCACGTGCTTGCTGGGCATTCGCTGCCTCACGCTCTAGACGTTGAACTTGTATACGGGAAGGAATGGTCAACGCCTGCCCAACCTGCAAAGAGGTAGTCGACGCAATATTATTAGCTTGCGCTAGCGCCTCAACAGGCATGTTATATTGTCGCGCGAGCTTTATCAGACCATCACCACTTTTGACGGTATAATCGGTAGGCGACTTAGGCGGTTCTGATTTAGCGGCTTCTAGTTTAGACGCTTCAATGGCTGCCTTTTCTTCAGCTTGCTTTTTTTGCTTGGCGATTGCTTGCGTTTCAGCTCGTTTCTTAGCGTCTGCTAGTTTTTTGGCTTCAACCTGTTTTTTGCTCTCTGCTAGTTTTTTAGCTTCGGCCTGTTCTTTAAGTTCCGCCTGCCTAGTTGCTTCTTTTTTCTGAGCTTGTGCTGCTGATTCTTGCTTGTCGCTCGAATTCGCAGCTGTTGCTGCAGTCGCAGTAGTAGCCGTATTATCGGTGCTCGTCTGTACTTGCTGGGTATCACTAGTATTTTGTGCCGCTTCTGGACTGTCAGCATCGCCGCCAGTTGAGGTACTGTTTTCCACATACTGCTGGTTTTCAGCGCGGGCTTTGGCTAGCGCTTGCGCCTCAGCCGTCTCTTGCTCGATCAAAAACTGCTGCGCGCGTTTTTCTTGTTCTGCCACACGGGCGGCTCGTTCCTTTTGTTTTTGTGCCAGAATACGTTTTTCAGTCTCAATATCTATCGTCAACGGCTGCGATGAATTCTGCTCAGTATTTGGTTTATCTACCATAGCAGGTGTTGGCTCTGGATTATTACCGGCACCGATTTGCTGCACCATGGCATATAACATCACGCTGCCACCTATAATCATCCCAATGCCCAATAAGGCTTGTCTCGAAAAGTTCATCCGTTTACGTCTCTTAGTTGGTAATAAGGCTGATTGGTGGGCGTAATGGCATTTGCCAGTCACCCATTATCGCGATTAGTTGTCGAAGGTTATACGGTTTTACAGTTGTGCCATTTTTGTAAAAGTTCTTTGATTATAAAGCATATTTTTAGCGCTGTCTGCTATCGCGCTATGGTTAACATTAACGTTTAATCGCCTCTCTTTTAAGACAAGTTATTGTACCTCAAGTGATGCAAGCGCTTCACCGATGGTATGAAAAGAGCCACAAACTACGATTAAGTCTTGCGGCTGACTGGCATTTATTACCGCGTCTGTTGCCTGTGATAAACCATTAAATTCATGGATATGAGCCTTATCAACATAAGTGGCTAAGAGGCTCTGTAATTGCTCAGTGCTAGCCGCACGGGGATAATCAATTTCTGCGATGAACCAATCGCTAATCGGCAAGTTAGCTTCGGTTAAACGCTGCACTACCTTATCGATATCTTTATCACCCAACATTGAGAATAGCATTTTAATAGTCGCAGGTGCTGGGCTTGATTGACTATTTGGTTGCTGGTTTAGTTGCCGATTTGATTGCCGACCTGATTGAGTGTCAAGATGCTGCTGCCAAAGTGGTAATAACTGCGCCAATAAAAACTCAACCCCTTGTTCATTATGCGCCACATCAAACAACCAATGCCGATCTTTAATCTCACGATAATCAAAGCGTCCTGCTAGCTTTACCGTTTGTAGTGCTTGCTCAATAGCGGAAATATCTACATTGAGCGAACTTGCCAGCACTGCTGATAGCGCATTGGCTGTATTCATTAGTGACAGCGCTGGTCGTGGTAGCTGTAGCGTTACTGCCGCATTGCTATACTGCCATGTTTGCTCGTCAAGCACACGATAGTTAAAATCTTGGCCGACTTGATAACAAATTGCTTGGTGGTTATCAATAATTTTTTGGACGCTGTGTGGCATAGCAGCTGCGCCATAGATCAAAGGAATACCGTCACGTAGGATACCGGCTTTTTCCGCGCCAATGTCCTCGACATTATCTCCCAGCCAATCGACATGATCGATACCAATATTAGTAATCACCGCCATATCAGGATCAATAATATTGACCACATCTAAGCGCCCGCCTAGCCCCACTTCTAAGACCCAAACATCACAGTCAGCTTCAGAGAATATGAGTAGCGCTGCCAGCGTGGTCATTTCAAAAAACGACAATGTTAGCTCGCATTGGTGCCGTGCAGCTTCTACTTTGTTAAAGGCTGCAATCAAAGTCTGGTCACTGACCATCTCACCATTAATACGTACACGCTCATTAAAACAGCTGAGATGCGGTGATTGATATAGCGCGGTTTTATAACCTGCGGCTTGACACATCCCACTAATAACGGCCGTGGTTGACCCTTTACCGTTCGTGCCTGCTACCGTAAATACATAAGCGTCATCTTTGGCAGATTGAACCACACCCAAATACTCAGCGACTGGCAGTACCCGCGATAGCCCCATATCTATAGCTGAGACATGTATTTGCTGCATATAATCCAGCCATTCAGTTAGGCTGGTTTGGCCATTAGGACTATCCGAATTAATAGGGCTAGGCGTTAAAGATGCAGACATGGACGAAAACCTATGTTGAGGAATATGTTAAAAAACTTACCAAAATATTGGAAATAAAAGAGTAACTCAGTGTATATCAACCCTGCTAAAAACCAAAATAAAAAGCTGAAGACTGAAGACTGAAGACTGAAGACACTAGATTAAAAGCCAAACCTAAAACCTAAAATTAAAAACGGCAACCTAAACCAACCATCAAAGCCTAAATTCCGACTCATACAAAATTATGACTCTTAAAAGAAAAAATAGCATTTACCGTTAAAATACGATAAATGCTATTAGAATATTTGCTAGATTGAAGCTAATAAATCAGATAGAAGTTGGCAGCAAGTTAAGCATTAACGTTTGGTTGACGGCATAACTTTGCCAACAGACGATAAACGGTATCAATCATTTGATGACGATGTACCACTTCATCGACTACCCCATGCTCTAACAGAAACTCCGCACGCTGAAACGGCTCTTCTAACGTCTCGCGAACGGTCTGCTCAATCACGCGCTTACCAGCAAAGCCAATCATCGCTTTTGGCTCGGCCAAATGAATATCGCCAAGCATGGCAAGAGAGGCAGTAACCCCGCCATAGACTGGATTGGTCAACACCACAATATAAGGCACGCCAGCAATTCTTAAACGCTCAATAGCAGCTGCTGTTCGCGCCATCTGCATCAATGACAGGATGCCTTCCTGCATGCGTGCACCGCCGGATGCCGCGAAGCAAACCAAGGGCACTCTATCTTTTAGCGCTTTTTCGGCCGCTTGCACAAAACGATCACCGACTACTGAGCCCATCGAGCCGCCCATGAAGCGAAAATCAAACGCACAAGCAACCACATCAAGATTACGCAGCTTACCATACAAGACTATCAAGGCTTCGGTCTCGCCAGTTTTGGTCTGTGCTTCAGTCATACGTTGCGGATACGGCTTACTATCTACGAACCCGAGCGGGTCTTTGGCAGTAAATTCTTGCCCAAGCTCACCATCGACTTGATCCAAAAACCAATTCAAGCGTTCACGAGCCGTCATTGCTAAATGATGGTCACAATGCGGGCAGACATAGCAATTAAAGATAAGCGCCGTATTGGTAATCATCGAATGACAGCTGGTGCACTCTGTTGACGGTTCGGTCTCTACTGCGGTCAGTGGTGCAGACAGTTGCTGCTTAATGCCTGGTACTGGGCGGTTAAACCATGAGTGACCAGCGATATTACCATTTGATGCAAGAGTAGCAGCGTTATCGTTTTGAGTATCTGGTGTTGTTATAGTATCAGTCATATTATTCGCCATTATCGTCGGCTTATCGACAAGTTTGCTCATATACTTATCATCGAAAGTTAAATTGGGAGTTAAATACAGTCATAACATGAGCCGTTATGAGGCACGCTTGCTCGTAATTGTAACAAGATATGCGTCGTGTTAGTTTACACACGTAAACTAACTTTAGCAAAGTCATTCACTCTTATCATTATACTTATTGTTTACAATCTACGACCATGCCCAAAATTATTATATATATGATTTAATACAGAACACTTAATCCTAGTATTAATACGCTATCGTTAATAGTAGTTCGCAAACTCTCAAAGTCGCTGGTTCATTTCTATCAAACCAGCATCAGACGTAATTATTAATTTATGCGCTTAAGCTATCTAAAGCATCACGCAACTCATCCATTTTTGCCATGATCTGTTGCTGAGCGGCCGCAATAGCAGTCGTGTCAGCAGCGTCTAGATCAGCAAAGTTTTGTACCAAAGCACTCCCAACAATCACACCATCTGCATGAGCGCCAATGGCTTTTGCTGAAACGCCATCACGAATACCAAAACCCACACACACAGGCAAGTCAGTTTGCGCTTTAATGGCTTGCACTTGAGTCGCCACATCATCGGTATCTAGCGTGGCTGAACCGGTCACACCTTTGAGCGATACGTAATAAATATAGCCGCCACAATGGGTCAATACTTGCTGACGACGCTCAGCCAAAGTGGTTGGTGACAACAAGAAAATCTCATTCATAGCATGATCGGTCAGATGCTGGGTAAAGCTACCTGCCTCTGCTGGTGGCAGATCAACCATCAATACGCCATCGACGCCCGACTGCTCGCACAAAGCGACAAAGTTATCATAACCAATAATTTCAACGGGATTGAGATAACCCATCAGGATAATTGGTGTTTGAGTGTCTTGTTGACGAAACTCTGCAACCATTTTAAGTGCATCACGAGTACTGGTGCCTGCCGCTAGCGCACGCTCAGCAGCTAGTGCTACCGTTGGCCCATCGGCCATAGGGTCTGAAAACGGCAAGCCGACCTCAATCATATCCGCGCCATGCTTGACTAAGTCATGTAGCAGGCCGACTGTAGTAGTCGGGTTTGGATCGCCTGCCATCACATAAGGAATTAGGGCTTTTTTGTTTTGTGATTTTAAAGTGTCAAAAATGGTTTCAATTCGGGTCATAGTGGTCTCTATAATTATAAAATATCACAAGATATATTCTGATAAATTTATCATTTAAATGCTTATTCTAAAACTCAAGACCTTCTGCCTTCATAACAGAATGCAAGTCTTTGTCGCCGCGACCAGACATATTAACAACGATGGTCTGATCAGGGGTCATAGTTTTAGCAAGCTTGAGTGCATAAGCGATTGCATGAGCCGTTTCAAGCGCGGGAATAATGCCTTCTTTACGCGTTGATTCATGGAAGCCAGCTAGCGCTTCTTTATCAGTACAACCGACATATTCAACACGCTTCATATCTTTTAAGAAACTGTGCTCAGGGCCAACACCTGGGTAATCAAGTCCCGCTGAGATAGAATGCGTTTCTTGAATTTGACCGTCATCGTCTGCCATTAGATAGGTACGATTGCCATGTAAGACCCCAATGCGTCCTGCCGCGAGTGGCGCTGAATGGCGACCCGTTTCGATACCATCACCCGTGGCTTCCACACCATACATTTTCACTTCAGTATCGTTTAGGAAGTCAAAAAATAAGCCAATAGCGTTCGAACCACCGCCGACACAAGCAACCAAGGCATCCGGTAATTTACCCGTTCTTTCTAAATGTTGAATGCGGGTTTCTTTACCGATAATCGCCTGAAAATCACGAACCAGTAGCGGATAAGGATGCGGGCCTGCAACCGTACCAATAATATAATAAGTGCTGTCTACGTTAGTGACCCAGTCGCGCATGGCTTCATTCATCGCGTCTTTGAGCGTGCGTGAACCAGAAGTGACCGGCACAACCGTCGCACCAAGCAAACGCATACGATAGACGTTCATTTTTTGGCGTTCAACATCGTCTGCACCCATATAAACGATACATTCAAGGCCCAATCGCGCTGCAATCGTCGCTGTTGCCACGCCATGCTGACCTGCGCCAGTTTCAGCAATAATGCGTTTTTTGCCACACATTTTGGCCAGTAATGCCTGCCCAATGGTGTTATTGACCTTATGCGCGCCAGTATGGTTCAGATCTTCACGTTTAAAGTAAATTTGTGCACCGCCAACCTCATCGCTCAAGCGCTTGGCATGATAGAGCGGCGTTGGGCGACCGACATAATTGACTAAGTCAGTGTGATACTCTTCCCAGAATGCAGGGTCCGCTTTGACCTTAGTGTATAGCGCCTCTAGCTCTTCTAACGCTGCCATCAAGGTTTCAGAGACAAAGCGTCCACCGTGTACCCCAAAATGCCCGCGAGCATCAGGGTATTGGTTAAAGTCTTTAACATCTTTGGGATTGGTAAACGTATTAATAGATTGTTCGGTAGCCGATTGGGCATTACTGTCGACATGACTCATGATAATTCCTACGATAAGTGGTGTTTTTTAATATAGATATAAGGGGGACTAACATTTATAACAAACGGAATGAGAACCAAGTAGAGAAACGAATGCTAGGCGGTATCAAAGCTAAAAATGGGTGATTTCGCCCTATTTAACTTAAACTGACATTGCCTTTACACCACTTTCCTGCACACTAAATGGTTTCAAGAATAGTGTCACTTTGCCATCGATCACGTTTGACCGCTTTCATAAAGGCACGCATCTTGGCGCTGTCTTTTTTACCTTTATCATGCTCGATACCGCCACTGACATCGACGCCATAAATCGGCAAATCTGAAGTCGCAGCAACATTTTGAGCATCAAGACCTCCTGCTAAAACAATGGGCAGTGCGCTGTTATGAGGAATAAGGCTCCAGTCAAAACGTGCGCCAGTACCGCCGTATTTATTAGGATGATAGGCATCCAGTAAAATACTGCTGGCACCTGCCGCAGCAAAGCGTTCTATTTGTGCACCTACGCTGTCCATACTGTTTAGGTCTTGTTGCTCGGTATTGATACGCAAGGCTTTGATCCAACGCTTATTGACCGCGCCTGCTAACTGCTGACATTGCTCAGGGGTCTCATCACCATGAAATTGGATGATATCAAAGGCGACGTTGTTCGCAAGCGCAATCAGCTCTTCACGAGGCATGTTGACCACTAAAGCCACCACGCTAACAAATGCAGGTACGGCAGCAACCAGTTTTTGTGCTTGCTCTTGGCTCACTGCACGTGGACTTGGCGAATAAAACACTAGGCCTACCGCATCAACACCCAATTGGGTAGCAGTATGAATGTCGGCAAGCTGAGTAAAACCGCAAAACTTAACGTGCATCGTATGACCTTAAGTATGACATTAATAGATTATTTAACAGTAACAAACTGCCATATCACCCCAAACGTTACTCGTGAGAAGTGATGAGGATTTGTTAATTGAATGCCAAATAAATTGCATCCAAAAACTTATCCTAGCATACTTTTATTCATAGTTTTGTTTGTGATAAGAAAAAGGATGCCCTATGCCCTCAACTGACAGTATAGCCCTTACCCAGCCGCATTATTTGATGTGGTTTCACCGTGACCTACGCGTTCACGATAATACCGCACTTGCGGCACTTTGCGAACGGGCGCAGACAGATGATGCATTGGTATCAGCGTTGTTTTTTTGTACCCCTGAGCAGTGGCAAGCGCACGATACGTCATTACTACAGGTGGATTTGATTGCGCGTACACTGCCCAAACTTGCGGCAGACTTGCAAAAGCAATTGAATATCACATTAACGGTGCAAGTCTGTGAAAACTTCGACGACTGCGCTGATACCGTTGTCGAGATGTGTGAAAAGCAAAATATCAGCTGTGTAATGGCCAATCATGAATACGAGGGTAATGAGATTGCACGTGATTTACAGTTGACTGAGCGGCTAGCGTCAAACAATATAGAATTTATACGCTGGCATGACCAATGTATCTTACCGCCTAACAGCATCACCACCAATGATGACAGCATGTATCAAGTGTTCACACCATTCTATAAAAAGTGGCGTCATACGTTGGAGGTCAGCCCTGTTAATATGCATGAAGCACAGGCAGTCCCTACAAATCAGCAGTCAGACCAAAACACTCAATCTAAGAATAAACCGTTTGAGCTGACCCAAATAACTAGGAGTGCCAATACTCCAGATAGTATAGAGACATTGGGCAAAAAGCTGGTTAAAGACTATCAAAAGCGATTAGAAACGGCCCAAACAGCTGAGTCATTAGATAACCTTGATGGCGACGCTCAGCTCACTCAGGCACGTACCACTTATCCTGCTGGTGAAATCGCTGCTTGTCACCGATTAGATCAATTTATTGCTACTGATATCGATAACTATGATGTCAGCCGTGACGTGCCCAGCTTGCACGCAACCAGCCAACTATCGGCTTATCTCACGATTGGCGCAGTCAGCGCCAGACATGGCTACCTGCAAGCCACTAAAGCACTGCAAAGTGGTAGCGATAATATAGACGTCAATCGTTGGATAAGTGAACTGGCATGGCGGGATTTTTATCGGCATGTGCTGGCTGATAAGCCCGATCTGATTCGCCATCATGCCTACAAGCACGAGCTAGATACCAGCATTAATTGGTCATACAACCATGATGATTTTAATGCGTGGTGTGCAGGCAAAACAGGGGTTCCGCTAGTAGATGCAGCGATGCGTTGCCTCAATGCCACAGGCTTTATGCACAATCGATTGCGTATGGTTACAGCGATGTTTTTGACTAAGGACTTGCTCATTGATTGGCGCTGGGGTGAGCGTTATTTTATGCAGCAGCTGATAGATGGTGATTTTGCATCTAACAATGGTGGCTGGCAATGGAGCGCCTCAACAGGTACGGACTCTGCACCTTACTTTCGTATTATGAATCCCTTTAGCCAAGCCAAGACACATGACCCTGATGCAACGTTTATTAAAACATGGCTGCCTGAGCTAACAGACATTCCTGCCAGCATCTTGCATTCAGAGGAAAAACTACGTAAAGCGCTAGTTAAAGGCGGTAAGTTTGCTAAAACCAACTACCCTGTACCGATGGTAGAGCATAAAGCGGCGCGCCTACTGGCCATCGCTGAGTTTAAAAAACAGTGACGCATTTTACCTACTGCATTTGAATCACATCACCTACACTCTGATTAGTCTCAGCTGGCACTTCTAGCACTACACGGGTTTGAATAGTGTAGAGAGCATAGGCTAATAAGGTAAAGCTTATAATTAACAGTATCCATGTAGAAAACGAAAGAGATTTTTTCGGTTTGGGACTTTTATTAAGCTGATGCTCAGAGCCAGAAGACGATTTATTATTAGGAGTTGTCATATACGCCACCTCTTATAACGATAATTTATAAGGATATTATGAATAATAGATAAGTTCTACTATACAATAAAGATGGCCTTAACTTAAGTGATTTCAAATATATACTGCTAGGCTACCGTATTATTGCCTAGTCTATGGTTTTGTTAAACTCATTTATGCTCTATTTACTGGCAACCGACAGGCACCTGCCCCTTGCGTAGTAACTGTCACAACTGCCCCCGTTAAAGAAAACAACTGCTGCAGCTGAGTTTGAGCATTTTGTAGTGCCATGTTCATGACGTCACCACGACAGGCCCGCTCAAGGACTTCTTTTTTGGCCATACTTTGCGCTTGCGCTAAGATCTTAGGATCAACTTGCATCATGCCAAAAGCGCCCGTTTACCAGTCATAAATCTCGATATCATCTAAATATACGGCAAATATCTCTGAGGGCGGTAAGGTAATATTAATCTGAGGCATGATCGAAATCGGTGTATTGGCCGTCGCCGGAACGTTATCTGTATCCTCGTTAAGGGGAGCTTTAGGCTGCACCACTTGTACCATCTCAGGAGACAGTGCGCTCAAGTCAATACCAGCTTGCACGCGGCCACGAGCAATAAACAGCCCTTTTTGTTCATCTTGCCACAGCTTCGTCCAGCTGCCCGAACGTTTGCTAGTAATCACAGTATCAACGCTAAAGGCCACTGTTTGCAGACGATTCAGCTTCTGTATTTGAGTCACAACACCTTCACGCGTGATGGTTTCAATAGGCGCTTCTTCCATTCGGTCTTGAATGCTATAAATCGCAAAGGCCAATGCAGCAAAACTTATAATCAATAATATCCACGACGTCCTCCCAACCGGTTGTTTCGATTGAGAAGTCTTATTAGAAGCGGCGCTAGGTTCAGCAGGTGTCCGATTATCAGAAGTTTTCATACAGGCTACCTTTTAAGTTATCGAGACACTCATAAAACCCTTATGAACATTATGAATGAGAAATAAGTAATATGGTATAAATGACGATTTTGCGGATAACTTCAAGTAATAACTACCAATTTTCTACACAATTGCTTATAAAAGCACGTATATAACTTAGGGACAATGCGCCAAAAATCAGTCAATAACCCTGCTATTTTCTGGCCTACTCTAACCTTTCTGTAGCGTTCTGCTGGAAAAGTCAAAAAGTCATTGCGTCTTAGGCAAAGTTTACCTAACATAGTCAGATTGTATCGATAAAATATCGACATAAATCTATTTATCAGGCTTGCAAGACGCTAAGTGGGCTAGATATTGATACATTGATCAAAATTTATCCCATTGTTATTGTGCCTATAGGCAGTAGTTATAACGGCAAGTTTAAAGCGGTCATCACATCATTGACCAAATACTCGGCCTTCTACTACTTATTTTTTATTTTATCGTTGATAAGGTTATGCTTTATTTATGAAAGCCAGTCAGTTTTTGTTTGCCACGCTAAAAGAGACCCCAAGTGATGCCGATATTGCCTCAAGCCAACTAATGGTGCGTGCCGGTCTTATTCGTAAAATCGCTTCTGGATTATATATTTGGTTGCCCATGGGGCTACGCATCTTACAAAAGGTCGAACGTATTGTTCGCGAAGAGATGCAAAATGTCGGCGCACAAGAAGTGCTGATGCCCATGACTCAACCTGCCGAGCTTTGGCAAACGACCGGACGTTTTGACGATTATGGTCCTGAGTTATTACGCTTTAAAGACCGTCATGATCGCGATTTTGTACTAGGCCCTACTCATGAAGAGGTGATTACCAACTTAGCACAAGGCGAATTGCGCAGTTATAAGCAGCTCCCGATTACCTTCTTCCAAATTCAAGGTAAGTTTCGTGATGAGATTCGTCCCCGGTTTGGTGTAATGCGCGCACGCGAATTTACTATGAAAGACGCTTATTCATTTCACGTTGATCAGGCGTCATTGGCGAAGACTTATCATGACATGTATGACGCCTATACGCGAATCTTTACCCGTCTGGGTCTAGATTTCCGCGCCGTACAAGCCGATACTGGCTCTATTGGTGGCTTTGCCTCACATGAATTCCATGTACTGGCGGATAGCGGTGAAGATGATATCGCTTTCTCAGACTCGTCTGACTATGCGGCGAACGTTGAGCTTGCCGAATCGGTTAGCACCGCTGAACGTCAACCAGCCAAAATGGCACGTGAAAATGTCTTAACCGAAGAGATGACGACCTGTAAGATGGTGGCTGAACATTTGGATGTGTCACTAGCAACTACAGTCAAAACCCTTATCGTACATGGTCATACCGAAGATGATAAGCCGCAGCTGATTGCGATTGTTTTGCGCGGTGATCATCAACTAAACACCATCAAAGCAGAGAAAATCGAAGAAGCCAACGTTCCGCTTACGCTAGCCTCCGATGAAGAATTAACAGCGGCTGGTCTGCACAAAGGTTACATTGGTGTTGACTTAGATATGCCTGTTTTTGTTGATCGTTCTGCGGCCACGTTGTCAGATTTTGTGACTGGTGCCAACGTAATCAATAAACATACTATTGGTATGAACTGGGCACGAGATGCGAGTATCACTCGTATCGTTGATGTGCGTAATGTTCAAGAGGGTGACCCCTCTCCTGATGGCAAAGGGTCGCTAAGAATCAAACGCGGTATCGAAGTGGGTCATATCTTCCAGTTGGGTGATAAATACTCGCAAGCGATGAACTGTAGGGTTTCAGGTGAAGATGGCAAGCCCGTTACCTTAATGATGGGCTGCTACGGTATCGGTGTTAGTCGTATTATTGCCGCCGCTATCGAGCAAAATTATGATGAAGCTGGCATCATGTGGCCGTCAACGGCAGACGTTACAGATTCTCTCGCACCATTTGAAGTAGCTATTGTGCCGATGAAATCTAAAGAAGATACAGTCATGCAAACGGCTACAGCGCTATATGAGGAGCTAAAAGCACAGGGTATCAACGTCTTGTTAGATGATCGTAACGAACGCCCTGGCGTTAAGTTTGCGGATCTTGAGCTTATTGGTATTCCACATCGTATCGTGGTCTCTGATCGCAACCTTGCTGAAGACAAATACGAGTATGTCAATCGCGGTGATAATGAAAAGCTAATGTTAAGTCACGATGAAGTCCTGGCAAAAGTTAGTAACAAATAGTCTCATTACTGACTGCTATGCATTAAAAAAGCGCCTATCTCATTCAATGAGATAGGCGCTTTTTTTTGCGTGTGGTTTGGCTAAAAAAACATGCTTTATTTCATATGAAATTTATTGATGATAACGCTACTGCGCTTTTTGGTTTCGTTTGCCACACAAAGATCAGCACCAATCATAGCCCAAACCACAGAGTTGTTCATTGGCCCATCGTGTTCAAAATTGCATTGGTTATTGCGTGACTTGAGCCATGCAAGCTGCTCTTTGTCGAGCTGATGCTTTTGGGTGGGTGATAATGTGCGATAAGCGGTCATATAAACTTTGTTAAGCCTATTTTTTTCGATCTGAACCGCATCTGTCGCACAGTCAAAAGCCTTCTCCATATATGCGTCTTCACAAACGTATTCATTGTTTACAACCGCCGCATGCGCAGCCGTTGCTAATAGCGCAGCTGAGCCTACTGTGGTCAACAAACCATCTATTATTTTCATATCTACCTCCTTGTTTAAGCAAAATTATGTTCACTTATTATAAGAGGCAGACTGAATATAAGGAAGGCTTTTATGATGTCAGCTTACTGTCTAATGAGGCGACTTGGGGCTGGTAGTAGTGACAACTCACTGACGCGGCAAGGATTGATATCGATACCACCTCGGCGCGTATACCAGGCGCGTACCATTAGCGCGCTTGGCTCATAATATTGACTTAAATCGGCAAATATCTGCTCCACACACTGCTCATGAAAGCCATTATGCTGACGAAAACTTAAAATGTAACGTAGCATAGCAGCATCATCAATTGCGCGTGTGCTGGTCATAGTGACCGCCAACGTGCCCCAATCCGGTTGATTGGTCACCGGACAATTACTGCGCAGTAGATTGGAATAAAAGGTATAAAACTGACCTTCATTTTTTTCTGTTTCTATCGTAGATGTAGCAAGCAATGAGGCGTCCGGATGCATGGTTAATGCCACTTTATCCGTACTATTTGCTAAGGCATTATCAATACAAACGCCTTCAGGCTGACTAATCAACAATCCTGACTGAGTATCGTCTAATGCAAATAATTCAAATTGCACCTCTGCCTGCACGCAAGCGGATAAGTCTTTTGCAACCAAGGTTTGTACATCTTGCCAGTTGGCAAATTCGGTAAAATTAATACTGTTTAAATATAACTTTAAAGATTTGGACTCGACAATATAAGGCGAGCTTGCCGGAATGCTGAAGCGCGCCATCGCAACTTGTGAGATACCTTGCGAATTAAGCCATGACATCTCAAACGCATGCCACCAGTCCACCCCTAATGTAAGCTTATCATCCTGCCAGCCTATGACGTCGCGCCCAATACTACGAGCTATGGGATATAGCGTCTGCGGACTATACTGTGCGGGATAATCGGTGGTTTGCTCGCCTAAAATGCCGTGAATACTCATTCATACGTCCTCATAACATCTGTTATTCGTTACTTACATTTACTATTGTTTATCGCTTGCTAAGGCGTGTTGATTATTCGACTATTAATTTAACAAAGTCTACTTGTGAGTGTCCAACACGCCCTAACTATTATTAGAGTTATTGTCTCCAGCCTTTATCTACAGTCGAATACGCGAGCCATTACTTAGTAATCGATAAGAGATGGTATAAAACACCACGCAAAAGGTAAAAATAGCACCCATCGAATACCAAACGTTGACATCAGAATAGCCTAAAATACCGTAACGGAATGAGTTGACCATATAGACAATCGGATTCAACAGCGAGATATTTTGCCAAAATGGCGATAAGTTTTCCAACGAATAAAATACCCCACCAAGATAAGTCAGCGGTGTCAGTACAAAGCTTGGAATAATGGATATATCATCAAATGAGCGTGCATATACCGCATTGATAAAGCCGCCAAGTGAAAACAGAATAGAGGTTCCAAGAACGGTAAATAAAGTTACGAATAAATGCTCAATGCCAAGCTCAGTAAAGAACAGCGCCACGATAGAAACAATAAATCCGACGGTCAGGCCGCGAAAAATACCACCGCTGATATAGCCCATTAAGATCGCGTGCTTAGATACTGGAGAAACCAACAGCTCTTCAATACTAGCCGTAAACTTAGCACTAAAAAAGCTCGACACCACGTTTGAATAGCTGTTAGTAATAATCGCCATCATAATCAAGCCGGGGACGATGAATTGCATGTAAGGGACCCCGCCCATCTCTCCCACACGTGAGCCAATCATCTTACCGAAGATGACAAAGTAGAGCGACATGGTAATTACTGGCGGCAATAATGTCTGTGGCCAGATTCGAAGAATTCGGCGAACCTCTTTTAGTAGAATGGTTCGAAAAGCAATCCACTTTTTGCTCCACGACATAGTTTCATTGGGATCTACAACTATCTCCTGTCTCATAATCCTGCCTCTTTCATACTGTCTTTACTCTGAATATTTTTGTCTACTAACCGCATAAACAGCTCTTCTAGGCGGTTGGACTTGTTACGCATACTGCCGACGGTAAGGCCTTGTTCAGACAGTTGTGTAAAAACGCTATTTAACGACTCACCCTCAGTCAATGTCACCTCAAGCGTGAGGTCATCCGGCTGCACCACTTCAGTGACGCCCGTTAGTTTTACCGGCTTATTAAGCGGCGTATTTAAATCTAACACAAAGGTCTCAACGGACAGCTGCGCCAGCAAATCTTTCATTTCAGTATTAATTCGAATTTCACCATGATCTAAAATAGCAATGCGCTTACACAGTTGCTCAGCTTCTTCTAGATAATGGGTGGTTAGAATAATAGTGGTGTTTTCTTCAATATTAATTTGTTGCATAAACTCCCACATTGAGCGGCGCAGCTCGATATCCACTCCTGCAGTTGGCTCATCAAGAATTAACAGCTTAGGCTTATGAATCAACGCACGAGCAATCATCAAGCGTCGTTTCATACCGCCAGATAACTCTCTCGATTTGCTGTCTCGTTTATCCCAGAGACCCAAGGCTTTGAGTAAACGCTCGGCACGTGGCTTGGCCTCTTTGGCAGAAATACCAAAATAACCTGCTTGGGTTATCAGAATATCTTCTACTTTTTCAAACATGTTGAAGTTGAACTCTTGCGGTACTATGCCTAAATACTGCTTGGCAACCGAAGGATTGGCCAACAGGTCAGTGCCAAAGATCTGCACACTACCCGTTGTCGGCTTAAACAAAGAGCTTATGATGCCAATCATCGTCGATTTACCAGCACCATTTGGCCCAAGGAGGGCAAAGAACCCACCTTGTGGCACGGTTAGATTGACATCTTTTAATGCCGAAAATCCATTGTCATAAGTTTTGGATAAATTCTGGATAGAAAGCGCTGGTATCTCAGACATGAATACCTCTATTGGATTATAAAATTTATTGGATTATAAAATTCATTTTTAGGATGGATGGGGCAATGTCTTAAAATAAGGTTAGGACTGTCAAATTTCAACCGCACTTTAATGCAAGTATGATATTAATAATACCAATTATAAAAAAAGCACCTATCTCATAGACTGAAATAGGCACTTTACAAGTTGGTAACGCATATCATAAATAAGCAAGTTCATCTGCTATTGAATCGCATCAGAAAGAGAGCAAAATATGAATAGCAATCCGACTAGCTGGCTTCACCAACCATGTAATCGACAGCGTTCTGTACTTCTTCATCAGGGATATCAGCACCACCTTTGGCAGGCATAGCATTGAAGCCGTTGATAGCATGGGTATATAAGGTCTCTTTACCCTTAGCAATACGTGGGCCCCAAGCGCCAGCGTCACCTAACATTGGTGAACCGAGCAAGCCGGCGGCGTGACAAGTATGACAAACAGCGTTATATACGGCAACACCATCACGAGGGCCGTCACCCGCTGAAGGACCTGAAGAGCGTGCAGTCACATCGCAAAGCTCACCTTCTTCAAAACACACTTGGCCAACAGGCTGAATACGTGCGATTAAATTGGGATATAATGCGATTAGCTTTTGCACTTGTGGTGTATCAACAGGGACAGGCTCTTCGTCAGCAGCAGGCGCAGCTTGTGCCGTTTCTTCAGCAGAATCGGCACCGTCTGTAGTGGCGGTGGCTTGCGCAGTCTCGTCAATAGGAGCAGCATCTGTGGTGTCGGCAGCAGCCTGTACATCACCAGCCAGTACTTCAGGGGCGTTATCAACAACGTCCTGTGCTTCTGCCACATCAGAGACGGTTACAGGTGTATCTGCGACATCTTCAGCTTGGCTCACCGCGATACTAGCGATTCCTAGAATGGCAGCTGCCGATAACATCACTACTTTTCTCATTCGTCACGTTCTCTTATTACATATACAAGGGGCTGGCACAACGTAAACGTCCTGTTTGTCCTGCTGTGATAACGCACAGTTATCAATAGCAAACGGTCGTTAGGTCAGCGGGCACAGTTGTAATCGGTGATCATCAATGGTCATTCTCCCTGACATTATAAGGGAAAAGAGGGGTGGATTGCCATGCCTGTTTGCTGACTATGTTGTTTTTTCTCAAAAAACCTTAATAGCTGGCCTCACTCATTGGCTTTTTGGCTTTTATTTGTTAAACTAAGCGGTCTTGATTTTTTGACCTACTTCAAAATATTAACCATTAATCGTCAGTATTTTGGATAGTACGTTATAATTTGAATAGTACATTATAAGACTAGTACATTACAAACAGTCACATCATGCGTTCGTAGCTCAGTTGGATAGAGTATCGGTCTCCGAAGCCGAGGGTCGTGGGTTCGATTCCCGCCGAGCGCACCACTTCTTTAATTTGTCTTATCCTCGCGCCATCTATACCTTATCTGGTATTACCTCTAAAACCCTTTAGCAATTTCTATCTTAATAAAAATCAAGGATTGGGAGATGTCATGAATATTTTTTACATGGCTGCATTGTTTTTCGCATCTGCATTCTGGGTGATAGTGACTATTTGGCTACTATTAAAACGATAAGTGACCCTACTCCGCATCTTGCAAATTAGTGCTCAGCTGAGCACGGCTAGGTGTACGGTGATAATTAATAATAGGCACGTTCCCTAAAAGGCGCTGACCAGTAGCGAGCTTTTTATCAATAGTAATCATCGCAATTTTTTTGCCCTGCTTAATCACCAGTAAATGATTGTTCTTACCGGACACGCGGTAATCAGGAAAGTATTGTTTGAGCATGGCAGCCGTTTTTTGCAGGCCATCATTAGGAGGCATTTTTGCACGCGAGGATGCCGTGGTTTTATCATCACTTTTAGCACCGCGCAAATGGGCCAATAGCCACAAACCGGCCACCACCGCTAGCAATATGACAAGCCACCAAATTCCATCTATCATAGGGTTATGCATCCATTATTAGCAAGGGTTAAGCTATGTTAGCAGAATTGTCGTCAGAGTTAATCGTTGAAGTGCAGCACACTGCCAATTTATTAGTCTCAAAGCAGCGCATTTGTATCTTAACCGGAGCAGGAATTTCGGCAGAAAGCGGCATTCCGACTTTTCGAGATAAGCAAACTGGTTTATGGTCGCAATATCGTGCTGAGGATCTAGCGACTTGTGCAGCCTTTGCACGTGATCCGCAGCTGGTATGGTCTTGGTATCAATGGCGTCGGCAACTGGTATCTGATAAAACCCCCAATCCAGCTCATCACGCCCTTGCACAATGGCAACAGCACGCGGGATTAAAAAATCAACCTCTGACTATCATTACTCAAAACGTTGATGATTTACACGAACAAGCCGGCAGTACCGTAACCCATCTACACGGTCATCTCTGGCGTAATCGCTGTAGCCAGTGTGGCATGCTTCATAACGGCGCTAATAATAAGAATAGTTCTAATAGTATTACTTCTAATAGGAACAGCGCTAATAATAGCGCTACTGCCCACCATTATAATGAAGAATTGCTAAATTGCACGGATTGCGGTGGTTATATTAGACCTGATATTGTCTGGTTTGGGGAATCGTTACCTATTGAGGCATGGCAAACGGCAGAAAATGCCGCCGCTAATTGTGATGTATTTATCAGTATCGGCACATCCAGTCTGGTCTATCCTGCTGCTGGACTTGCCCAAATAGCAAAACAAAATGATGCCAAGATTATTGAAATAAACCCCAATCCGACGCCTAATACCGTAGTTGACGTCACCCTAGCAGCGAATGCCGGAATGGTTTTGCCGGCACTGGTCAAACAAATCAGCGGGCTATTGTCTTAGCAATGTTAAAGAGGGCAAGGTCAAACCCAGTAAGGTTAAAGACTAGCAGAGCAACGGCAATACTAGACTGAAAAACTTTTATATTGCTTCATCAACTTTAGCTAAATACTCATTTTTTAAATCATTATCTATAAATGAAGATTTAAAGGAGTTTTTTACCAAGGTAACAATATCGTCTTCTGATAAGGGTAGGTTTTCGCATAAATTTATAAAGTTCTGATTGATATAGCCTTTAAAATAGGCAGGGTCATCTGAATTGACACTTATATTTAAGCCATAATCCAAAAGCTCTTTTATATTGTGTTCTTTATAAGTTTGAAAAACCTTTAGCTCGATATTTGAATTTGGGCAAACGGTAAGAGGCATTTGTTCCTCTTTTAGTCTTTTCATAAGCTCTGGGCTTTTGATAGATTGAACACCATGGTCGATTCTATCAATAGCTAACAAATCTAAAGCTTCATAAATATAGGTAAAATCAGCTTCTTCACCGGCATGAGCGACTAATTTAAAGCCTTCCTCTTTGGCTTTTTTAAATACGGCTTCAAACTTGGAGGGAGGGTTTCCGAGTTCTGATGAATCGAGACCAACGCCAATGATATCTTCTTTAAATCTCAAAGACTCTTCTAAAGTTTCAAAAGCTTCTTCTTGTGACAAATGCCTTAAAAAACACATGATAATACAAGAGGTAATTCCATACTTTTCTTTTGCATCAGCTAGAGCTTCTTTGATTCCTGTGATTACCGTTTCAAAAGCTATTCCTCTTGAAGTGTGGGTTTGTGGATCAAAAAATATTTCAGTATGAATGATATTATTTTCAACACACTTTAGAATATATTCCCAAGTTAAATCATAAAAATCGTCTTTGGTAATAAGGACGTTTGCGCCTGCATAATATATGTCTAGAAAAGTCTGCAAATTGGTGAAATTATAGGCACTTCGCACATCTTCTATATCTTTATAAGGGATTTCTATATTATTTTTTTTAGCCAACCTAAACATCAGCTCAGGCTCCAGTGAGCCTTCAATATGTAAATGTAGTTCCGCTTTTGGCAATCTTTTGATTAAGTCAATCATGTGGCTCCAGTCATACTTTTTATTTTGGTTAAAAATTTCATTGTTTTCTGGTTTAGAGTTGAAGCGATGCTAACAATCAAAGCTACTTTAAAAACACCACGGTATCAGACAGCTCGTTACCCGAAGGATTGTCCTCAAGATGATAGTATTGACCCAATAGCTGTCCAACCTCATCTAACAAATCAGTCAAACTCTGTTCCGTTTTTTGATTGGCGATACCTGCCACCGCTTTATCACACATCGCTCGCCATACGGTTGGACTGACGTGCGCACTAATGCCACGATCAGCAACGATATCTAAGCTTTGTTCACAGATATTCACATAGACTAAGACACCCGTATTTTCTTCGGTATCCCATACCCGATATTCACTGAATAAATCAATAGCGCGCGTGCGACAATTAATACGATAGGCCTCTTGTATGGGCAAATTGTTTTCTATCACTAAGAATATTTCACCGCGATGTCCACGCTCTGCTTTGGTCACTTTGGTCGTCAAACGCGCTTTGGCCTCTGATGTCAGCCATCTGCTATGTAACATCGGGACAAACAAGACTTGACGCCACCAGCGGGCAAAACTTGCCTGTGATGAGAGTAAGTTGTTTTGCTCCATTATATTATTTCCTCAAGTACGCCATTGCTGACTGCAATCTAGTAAATATGGCCTAGTAAATATAGCCTGATGAATGAGTTTACCACGAACCGCCAGCACCGCCGCCGCCGAAGCCGCCACCACCACCACCGAAACCTCCGCCGCCAAATCCGCCGCCACTACTACTACCGCCACCCAATCCCGGCAGGAATATCATGCCGCCACCGCCGCGTCCTCCACGACCACCGCCTGAACCACGCGAAATCAAGAACATCCACAAAAATATGGCCATAATAATGGTCATAAAGAAACCGCCACCCAAGGCTAATGAGCCGGCAAAAAAGCCACCAGCGGTCAGAATAGAACCAAATATTCGCCCAAAGATACTGGTAATAAAGCTACCAAATATCATAGCGATAATGAATAAAGCAATCGAAGATGGGTTTTCATTATCTCCTTGCTGAGCACTGCGCTCAGCGGCTTGCGCATCGGCACGGGCTAATACTTCAGGGTCTGCATTTAAACGAGTCTCAATAGCACTAACACCTGCAGCAAGTCCAGCAGCATAGTCATTTTGTTTAAAAAGCGGGGTAATATCTTCACGAATAATACGATTGACCGCCGCATCTGGCATCACACCCTCTAACCCGTAGCCGGTTAAAATATAGATTTCACGGTCATTCACTGCCAACACAATTAGCAGACCATCATCGGTGTCTTTATTACCCAGCTGCCATTTGTCCGCCACTTGCAACGCATAATCAAATATCGGTAGACCGTTAGTAGTCGGTACAATAACAACCGCTGCTTGTGCCAGCCCCTCTCGGTAAATGTTATGTAGCTGCTCAGTTAAGCGTTGTTTTTGCTGGGCCGTTAAGATATTGGCCTGATCAATGACCGGTTCATTCAATATCAATTTATTGGCATCAACACTAGCCGCACTCGACTGAACAGGCGGTAAAGGGGTAGCAGATTTGGTTTGTGCATTGGCCTTGTTTGTACTATCAGCAGCCGCATTGGGGTTCAAAGCATCGTTGCCAAGCACTGCCTCATTAATGGCCTCATTACCCAACACAGCATCATTGATGGCTTCATTGGCCTCACCTGCTTTGGCAAGAGCAACTAAATCCTCAACACTACGATTTTGCATAGCCGAGGTGCTATCAGTAGCGACAGCAACATCGTCATTCGGTGCGGCATACAGCGCAGGCGCACTACTGGCACCGATCGTGAATAGTAATGCCGATACGATTGCTTTTGAATTATTCATCTAATCTATACCACCTCGAGTAACATCTGTGCTGAATTACGTCGTGCTAAATTGGGTTGTCGTGCGACGGTCAATAAGGTATTAAAACACTCTAAGCTAACCAGTAAAGTGGCCGCTGGTGCTAACCGACACTAACACTTTATAGTAATAAAACCTATCGGATAACCTGTAGCACCACTTTACTTTCAAGCTTATTGATTAAAGACTGCTGATCAGTTAACAACTACTGAGCGGTAGCCGCATCATCTCCACCAAAGTCAACGCTTGGAGCGGTAGAGATGGCTTCTTCATTCGCTACCGTAAAGTTCGGTTTGGCATCCATACCAAATACTTTTGCGGTGATATTGGTTGGGAACTGGCGCACAGTGGTGTTATAGCTTTGTACTTCTTGGATATAACGATTACGAGCAACCGCAATCCGGTTTTCAGTGCCTTCTAGCTGCGCTTGCAAGTCTTGGAATAACGCATCAGACTTTAGCTCAGGATAACGCTCAGAAACGGCCATCAGACGCGATAACGCACCGCCCATTTGTGCTTGTGCTTCTGCATAGCGTTCCATTGCTTGTGGGTCATTGAGTACCTCTGGAGTCAAGGTGATGCCACCTGCACGCGAACGCGCTTCGGCCACTTGCGTAAAGACGTCTTGCTCTTGCTCAGCGTATTGCTGGACGACTTTAACTAAGTTAGGAACCAGATCAGAACGGCGTTGGTATTGGTTGACAACCTCTGACCATGAAGCCGTCACTTGCTCATCTTGTGACTGGAGGTTGTTATAGCCACAGCCACTTAAGCTGATAGCTGACGTTGCCAATACTACGGATAGTAACATGGGTTTTATGATAGCTTTGCGCGTCATATTTGTCTCTCCTAAGAATAATAAATAACTATAGATAACGGATAACACGTGTTCTGACAAATTTTTTGTCTATTATGGTCGATAACTGTTGTAGATGTACTTATTGTGTAAATCCTAATATATAAATGCCCCTATATAGAAACAACATTTAGACAGTTATCAATATATCAACTATGTTACCCATTATACAGTGCTGGTATACAAGGCTGGCTCTATAGCCTAAAGATATGCTGCCAATAATGGCGCTATCATAGTAGTTTTACAATTCACTGTTACTAAAACACAACCGCCAAGCGTCAGCATTACCCTTCTTGCTATCAGACCATTACCGTCTTGTACCTAGGCTTACTGTGTATTGTATCGTGGTTTTTATTTATCTAATCAGTTCTAGTCAGCTACCTAAATAAGACTCTCTGAGGCTCTACTTTCAACACGGTCTCTTAACACGGTCTCTTTAAAATCTGCGGTCTTTAAAAAAATCTATACAAACTTATATTAGTTTACTATCATTCACCCTTGAAACAAAAAATATGCGGCAAACAAAGAAATTTCTAGTAATTACCAGAAAATTGTGGCAAATTGCAGTTACTTAACCGTATGGTTTGCATACAATTGGTAGTGGATTTGTTACTCATTTAGCATTACGCGAGCATAAACTGTTAATTGTCTTTCTCTCCTTAGCTTATAACGACCAAAAATGCCAGGCTGAACGGCTATTAATTCTTTATCAAGCATCTCAACCGATATTGATAAAGAATTGCAGCTTGAATCAACAGTAATAGGTATTAACAGTCATTTGACTGAGAATTATGGGCAAGTTGAGATCATCATAACGGCTAGTTGCACGTTGAATGCTGTCATTTTATTACTGGGCATTTAACTATAGAAACCAACTGCTTTATTTGCTGGTTTTTTTATTATTTATCCACTCTTACTGCGTGACGTCATGATATTGCAATGATTAAAATGGCAAAAGGAATTGCAGCCGCAGCTAATTTTAGCATCGGCACTGGTTTTGATAACTAGTATTGATTAAACAATATTGATACTGTCAGTGTCGGTAATAAGGCAAGCGGATACACACGGACAACTACAAGCTATCCTGAGTGGTTAAGTGACTATAAATTTAAGTCGTTACGTTTAGTTTATACATCTCGCTTAAACAGTTAGACAAGCATAGCCACTTTGAGACAGTACTAGGAATAGAGATATGGAAGGTTTAGTCAATGTAGTAAACGGAATTATTTGGAGCCCCGCATTAATTTATTTATGCTTGGGTGCTGGTCTGTTCTATTCCATCATGACACGCTTCGTGCAAGTGCGTCTGTTCGGCGAAATGATAAAACTACTATTCACAGGTAAGTCCAGTGCAGATGGTATTTCATCGTTTCAGGCACTTGCCGTCTCGCTCGCAGGACGCGTGGGTATGGGTAACATCGCAGGGGTAGCAGCTGCTATCGGCTTCGGTGGCCCAGGTGCGGTATTTTGGATGTGGGTTGTGGCGTTCTTAGGTGCATCTACTGCCTACGTCGAGTCTACCCTTGCACAAATTTATAAAGAAAAAGATGTGATTACTGGCGAATATCGCGGTGGCCCTGCTTATTACTTTGAGCGTGCCCTTGGTCAAAAATGGTATGGTGTCCTCTTCGCCATCGCTTCTATTTTAGCTTGCGGTATGTTCTTACCGGGTGTACAAGCGAATGGTGTTATCAGTGCCTTTGCGCAAGTTATGGGCGAAGGTACTATAGTGAATGTCGGCACATTAGAAGTCGGCTCTATGCGTTTAGTGGCGCTAGGCATTATTCTAGTGGTTCTAGGTATCATTATCTTTGGTGGTATTAAGCGTATTGCAACCTTTACTGAGTTTGCCGTACCTTTTATGGCGATCGGTTATATCGTTTTAGCCTTAATTATTATGTTCTCCAACGTCAGCTTGATCCCAGATGTATTCGGGATGATCATTGGTGATGCTTTTACGGCACAAGCAGGTTTTGGTGCTGCTATTGGTTGGGGTGTAAAACGTGGTATTTACTCTAACGAAGCCGGACAGGGTACTGGCCCTCACGCTGCTGCTGCTGCTGAAGTTGAGCATCCATCACAGCAGGGTTTAGTACAAGCATTCTCAGTATATGTAGATACGTTGCTAGTCTGTTCTGCTACCGCCTTCATGATTTTATCTACAGGTATGTATAACATTCAAGGTACGCTTCCAGATGGTCAGTTCATCGTACAGAATGTTGCCGCTGGCATTGAGATCAACTCGCCTGCCTTTACGCAAATGGCAATGGAATCAGTATACGGTACCTTTGGTAATACCTTTATTGCCATCGCCGTATTCTTCTTTGCCTTTACTACTATTTTGGCCTATTACTATATCGCTGAAGTAAACGTTGCTTACTTAACCCGCTTTCTAGGAAAAGAGGCCGGTAAAATCGGTAGGTTCCTAGTCAAAATCTTAATCATGGCGATGGTTGCCTACGGTGGTCTTAACTCAGCCGGTTACATTTGGGCTATTGGTGATATTGGTGTTGGCCTCATGGCTTGGCTCAATATTGTTGGTATCTTGGTCATCTTCATTGTGGCTCGCCCAACATTAACTATGCTTAAAGACTACGAAGCACAGCGTAAAGCTGGCGTGAAACACTACACTTTTGATCCAGCGAAGTTTGGTATCAAAAATGCGCCATATTGGGAAGAGCGTCATCTAAAGCAGATGGAAGCCATGAATAAAGGTCCTTTACGTAAAGATCTTAAATAAGGCTTTTTGAAGTAAGTCTTATCAAGTGATCCTTAAATGGTTCTTAACGTAAAATAAAAAAAGCCTGTGGCGATGGTCACGGGCTTTTTTATGGCTTACTTGAAATATAGAGTGCTAATTCTTTATTCATAAAACTGCTTTATTAATAAAAACCTGCGCTCACAAAAAAGCCCAGCACTAATGGCTGAGCTTTTTATAATTGCGATTAACTAATATCGATTGGATATTATGATTTTGGTAATAATACTGCATCAATAATGTGGACAACACCGTTAGTCGCCATCATATCGGTACCAGTGATGTTAGCAGTGTTACCGCTAGCATCAGTGATAACATTAGCATCACTAATAGTGATCATCTGACCGTTAACAGTCTCGATAGGAGTACCATAAGGAATATCAGCCGCTTTAACAACCATAGGAACTACGTGATACGGAAGAACGCTTTTTAGTAAATCTGTATTGGCCAATAACTCTTCTTTGGTTACGTCTAGCTTGGTCAATACAGCAGCAAATGCGTCATCAGTAGGAGCAAATACAGTGTATTCGCCTGCATCCATCATCATAGTATCAAGCCCAGCAGCCTGTAGTGCCGCGGTCAAAATCGTTAAATTTTCGTTTCCAGCGGCCATTTCAGCGATACTTTGCGTAGCAACCATATCGGCGGCCATATCAGCAGCCATAGGGTCAGCTTCAGCCATAGGCTCAGATTCGGCCATGACTTCAGGTTCAGCCACTGCTACCGTTTCAGTATCAACTGGTGCAGCAGCTTCTTCACTGTTACTACAAGCGGCCAATGGCAATACGATCATGGCAACTGCCAAGGATAGTAAATTCTTTTTTAACATGGTTGTGTCCTTATAGATGTTCATTGATAACTTGTTTAACCGTAAAATTCTTTAGAGTTAAGCAAAGTAGCTATCAATCAATCAATCAATCAGTAGTTAGTTGGTTGCTAAACGTTAATGAGCTGAATACTAATTAATGCTAATACGGACAGTATCCAATATTGGCAACTTAGCAGCCAGCCCATGGTGAGCATCAGCTGACATTAATATCAGCCTCACTATCTTATGACAGATATATTTAACTCATTAATTCTTGCTTATGGGTTATTTAGGCATTAAGACTTTATCAATAACATGTACGACACCATTAGTAGCTGCCATATCTGTACTTACAATATGAGCAGTACGACCCATCTCATCCATCAACATCCCATTAGAGGTAACCATCAACGTATCATTACTGGCTGTCATCACATTACCAGGCTTGACGTCTTTGGCATACATAGCCATATCACCACTAATCACATGATAGCCTAAAACTTTCTTCAGCATTGGCTTGTTAGCGAACAGTTGCGCTTTGGTCATATTCGTTTCTTGCAACGCTTGCATGAATGCTTCGTTAGTCGGAGCGAATACTGTGTAATGAGCGTTAGGATCAGACAACATGCTAGTAAGCCCTGCTGCTTGTACGGCTTCTACTAGTACTGAGAAGTCAGGGTTGCTTTGCGCAAGCTGCACCACGTTCATTTTTGCCATTGATTGGCTGTGCATCGGCGCCTTCATTGCAGCGTCTTTCTGTGGCATCATGTTGTTACAGGCGCTAAGGCCAGCTATTGATACGGCTAATGCACCTAGGGTAGCGATTTTGGTAATTTTCATAGTTTCTTCCTTAATGATGAATTGTATCCTAATTATTTTCTTACCGATTTACGGGTTCTTCTCCAAAGGTAAATAATCATAAGGTTGACTGATGCACATGAGCAAAAAGGCTATGTCTACAGACTTATAAGGCAATCTTACGAATAGACCCATCCTTCTGAATTTAAATTAACATATAAAATAATATAAGCAATTTGCGTTTACGCTACTTTTTGTAATAGGCTTGTAAGTTTTACCTAACTTTTGAGCAGAACGGTAATTTTTAATTCTGAGAGTAAACTTATTGTATAAATACGGACCCATCTTATATGTTTTCTCTCATAACTCATTCTAATTTATGCTTATAGAATTTTTGTTTATAATTCTAAGTTAAATTAATGTGCTTGCTCCTCTTCAATAGCCTGTTGACTACTGAGGTTCACTATTGTTTTTCACCTCTGAAGTTAAGTGCTAAAGATGAATAAGGACATGCCCGCGAGAGCTGGACTTTTCATGCTAAAATACTAAGGATTTGCACCTTTTTCTTTTCAATCTTATCCCTTTCTATCCTATCTTAATAATATTGATGATATAAGCAGCGTTCCTATGACCTCGATGACCTCTTCTAAAGCCGATAATGCTCATACCTTTACTGCCACGCCAGCTTGCGATGACTTTATACTGACGCCGCCAGCGGTTTTCCCTTATAAGGCGCAGCAGCTCACTGCCCGTGCGCGCATCACTGAACAAATGGCATCACGAATCTTAATGCTAGATGGCGCGATGGGAACCCATATTCAGAACTATAAGCTTGAGGAGGCCGACTATCGCGGTGAGCGTTTTGCTGATATCAGTCAAGATGTTCGAGGCAATAACGACTTATTGGTGCTCTCGCAACCGCATATGGTGAAAGAGATTCATAGCAACCATCTTGCTGCTGGCGCAGACATCATCGAGACCAACAGCTTCAACGGTACGCGGCTGTCGATGGCCGACTACGATATGCAATATCTGGTGCCCGAGCTAAACAAGACCGCCGCCAAACTTGCCCGCGAAGCGGCTGATGAGTTCACTGCAAAGACCCCAGAAAGGCCGCGCTTTGTCGCTGGGGTGTTGGGGCCAACCTCGCGCACCTGTTCGCTGTCGCCTGACGTTAATGACCCCGCCTTCCGTAATATTACCTTTGATGAATTAGTACTTAATTATCGCGAGGCGACTCTAGCGCTGATGGAAGGTGGCGTTGATATTATCTTGATCGAAACTATTTTCGATACCTTAAACGCGAAAGCAGCAATCTTTGCGGTAACCGGTGTGTTTGATGATATCGGCTTTGAGCTACCGATTATGATATCGGGTACGATTACCGATGCATCAGGTCGTACCTTATCAGGGCAAACAGCTGAGGCGTTTTATAACTCAGTCCGCCATGCCAAGCCGCTCTCTGTGGGCTTTAACTGTGCGCTAGGCGCTGATGCACTCAGACCACATATTCAAACGCTGTCTAATATTGCCAACATGTATGTGTCCGCGCATCCAAATGCGGGCTTGCCCAATGAGTTTGGTGAATACGACGAAACGCCAGAAGAAACCACTGCGCTGTTAGAGGGCTTTGCCAAAGCGGGTATTTTGAATATTGTCGGCGGCTGCTGTGGTACCACACCTGAACATATCCGCCAAATTGCCAATATGGTGGCTAAATTCCCGCCGCGCGTGATTCCTGATATTCCGCCTGCCTGCCGTTTATCAGGACTTGAGCCATTTAACATCACTCCTGAAAGCTTGTTCGTCAATGTCGGTGAGCGCACCAACGTTACTGGCTCCAAGAAATTCTTGCGTTTGATTAAAACCGAAGCCTATACCGAAGCCCTTGATGTCGCTCGTGATCAAGTCGAGGGCGGTGCGCAAGTCGTCGATATCAATATGGACGAGGGCATGCTCGACTCCAAACAGGCAATGATTCACTTCGTCAACTTGGTTTCAGGTGAGCCTGATATCAGCCGTGTACCCTTGATGATTGACTCCTCTAAATGGGACATTATCGAAGAAGGTCTAAAACGTATCCAAGGCAAGTCAATCGTTAACTCCATCTCCTTAAAAGAAGGTCACGATGAGTTCGTCGAACGAGCACGTCTCTGTATGCGTTACGGGGCAGCGGTCATCGTTATGGCCTTTGATGAAGAGGGACAAGCAGATACCTACGAGCGCAAAACCAGCATCTGTCAGCGCAGCTATGATGTATTGGTCAATGAAGTCGGCTTTCCTTCAGAAGATATTATCTTTGACCCCAATATCTTTGCGGTTGCCACCGGTATCACCGATCATAATAACTATGGCGCCGACTTTATTAATGCCACACGTTGGATTACTGATAATCTGCCCAACGCTATGGTATCGGGTGGCGTGTCCAACGTCTCATTCAGCTTCCGTGGCAACCCCATTCGTGAGGCCATTAACTCAGTATTCCTATATCATACCATTACAGCTGGCCTAACCATGGGTATCGTCAACCCCGCCATGCTTGAGCTGTATGACGACATCCCTAAAGAAGCGCGCGATGCCATCGAAGATGTGATGTTCAACCGCAACCAAGGCGAGACGGGACAAGATGCCACTGAACGGTTGATGACCGTCGCCGAAAATTACAGCTTTGGCGGCAAGAAAAAAGACAGCACGGTCGATCTGACATGGCGTGAAGACACAGTCGAAAAACGCATTGCCCACGCTTTAGTCAAAGGCATCACCACTTATATTGAAGCGGATACCAAAGAGGCGTGGGAAAAATATCCCAAACCGCTTGAGGTCATCGAAGGGCCATTGATGGACGGTATGAACATCGTTGGCGACTTATTTGGTGCGGGTAAAATGTTCTTACCACAAGTGGTCAAGTCTGCACGGGTGATGAAACAATCTGTCGCGTGGCTCAATCCCTACATCGAAGCCGAAAAAGTCGATGGAGAAACCAAAGGTAGAATCCTCATGGCGACGGTCAAAGGCGATGTTCACGATATCGGTAAAAACATCGTCGGCGTGGTGCTCGGCTGTAATGGCTATGACATCGTCGATATGGGTGTGATGGTACCTTGTGAAAAAATCCTCGATACAGCTATTGCTGAAAAAGTCGATATTATCGGGCTATCAGGCTTGATTACTCCTAGCCTCGATGAGATGGTCTATGTCGCCAAGCAAATGCAAGAGCGCGGTATGACCCTGCCACTGATGATTGGCGGCGCAACCACATCCAAAGCCCATACTGCGGTCAAAGTCGAACCACAATACCAAAATGATGGCGTCATCTATGTGTCTGATGCCTCACGCGCGGTCGGTGTGGTCACTAAGCTACTGTCCAAAGAAAACCGCCAAGCCTTGATCGATGAGACTCGCGCAGAATATATAAAAGTACGTGAACGCTTGGCCAAACGCCAACCAAAAGCGGCAAAACTGACGTATGCTGAATCGATCAAAATTAACTTTAAACATGATTGGAAAAACTATGTTCCGCCTACTCCCAACAAACTAGGCCAAGTCATATTTGATGACTATCCACTGACCAACTTAATCCCTTATATCGACTGGACACCCTTCTTTATCTCTTGGGGACTGGTCGGCAAGTATCCCAAAATCTTGCAAGATGATGTGGTCGGCGAAGCTGCCCGAGACTTATTTGGTAATGCAGAAGACATGCTCAAGAAAATGATTGATGAAAAATTAATCATTGCCAAAGGGGTGTTTAAACTCATGCCTGCGCGGCGCACCGGTGCTGATACGGTCACCGTCTATGACAACGACCCCCAACAAGGTGGTGAACCAACGTATCAATTCGAGCATTTGCGCCAACAAAGCGACAAGGCCAGTGGTAAGCCTAACTTTAGCTTGGCAGATTTCATCTCGCCATCAGAAGCGCACACCGACTACCTTGGGGGCTTTACGGTCTCAATGGTAGGTACAGAAGCGATCGCTGAAGAATACAAAACCAATGGTGATGACTATAACGGCATCATGGTACAAGCACTGTCTGACCGCTTAGCTGAAGCCTTTGCCGAGCATCTGCATGAACTGATTCGTAAAGAATACTGGGGCTATCAGCCAGAAGAAACTCTGAGCCAAGATGAAATGATTAAAGAGAAATATGTCGGCATCCGCCCTGCTCCTGGCTACCCAGCCTGCCCTGAGCATACTGAAAAAGGCAAACTGTTCGGTTGGCTCGGTACGGTCGATGCGATCGGCACGACGTTGACTGAAAGCTACGCGATGTGGCCTGCCTCATCTGTCAGCGGATTTTATTACTCGCATCCTGAAAGTGTGTATTTCAACGTGGGTAAAATCGGCCGTGACCAGCTAGAGAGCTATGCTGAGCGTAAAGATTGGGATATAAAAACCGCTGAGAAGTGGTTAAATCCGAACTTATAAGACTATTCGTTTAGCCTGCTTAAGATTTATTGCTCCTGTTTAATATCAGATACTTTTTCGATGTACGAACTTAAAGTTTGTGCGTCGATTTTTTTATAAAAAATAATATAAATTCCAGTGTGAATAGCATTGATTTAAGGTTGTAATCTCAACAACGCGCTGAACATAACGGCCTTGCTATAAGGAAACTTATTGCTAGGTAGATAAGAAAATACTTTCATCGGTTTCCATCAAAATACATGCTAAATTAATTGCCTATTCTGTTATTTTTGAGAGAAACCTGATGAATAAAATTGCATTATTTTCAAGCTAGATTGGTAAAACCTTTGCGATTTGGGCATTACTCAGCGCTGTTTTGGGGTTTCTCTTTCCTGAATTCTTTTCCTCATTAGCATTTCTTATCGTACCGATACTTGGCATTATTATGTTTGGTATGGGTATGACCCTCAAGACCACAGACTTTTTGGAAATTATAAAACGGCCGAAACCTGTATTGATAGGTCTGCTGGCACAATTCACTCTGATGCCATTAATAGCCTACTTATTGACGGTAGTATTTCAGCTTGACCCATTAATAGCTGTAGGGGTTATTTTAGTAGGCTGTTGTCCTGGCGGTACTTCTAGTAATGTGATTACCTTCTTAGCCAAAGGCGATGTGGCCTTAAGTGTTGCTATTACTTCTATATCTACTCTACTTGCGCCATTTTTGACTCCTCTCCTATTGGAGCTTTTTGCGGGTCAATTGATTGATATTGATCTGGCCAGCATGATGATAACGATTACTAAGATAGTTATCTTGCCTATATTATTAGGTATCGTAGTTCATAAATTTCTTGGCAATAAAATTGAATCTGCTATCAGTGTACTGCCTATGGTTTCAGTATTGGGTATTTCAATTATTATAGCCGCAGTTGTCGCTGTATCTAAGGCAACCATTTTAGACAGTGGCGCTATTGTCTTTGTCGTCGTCGCCTTACACAATCTGATCGGTTACAGTCTGGGGTATTTGCTCGCCCTATTCTTAGGCTTCACGGAAACGCAACGGCGCGCCATCATGATTGAAGTTGGCATGCAAAACTCAGGGCTTGGCGCGGCACTTGCTGCGACTTATTTCAACCCTGTCGCCGCCCTTCCAAGTGCAATATTCAGCGTATGGCACAACTTCAGTGGTGCGATAGTTGCGAACGTCTTTGCAAAAAGAGATGCGTCATAACCCAATAACTTGATTTTTTCTGCTATGCGTTAATTCAATTAAAACACATGAAAAAGCTAAATTTATAAGCAAAAAAATAAGGCCACGAATGGCCTTATTTTTTTAACTACTTTTGCTTTTTAATTACTTCTGATAATAAGGATAATCAATATATCCAACATCAGCACCACCATACATCGTGGCAGGATCTGCTTCATTGAGTGGCCAATTATTGGCTATGCGCTCAGGTAAATCGGGATTAGCAATAAAAGGACGACCAAAAGCAAATAAATCACCATAACCTTTAGATAATATATTGACCGACTTCTGCACAGTGTATTTACCCGCATAAATGATACGTCCTGAAAATTCAGCTCTGACCGCTTGATAGAATGATTCCGGTAAATCAGGAGCGTTATCCCAATCAGCTTCGGCAATTGATAAGTACGCAATGCCCGCTTGTTCGAGCACTTTGACTGCTTCAACATAAGTGTTGTGAGGGTCTGACTCTACTAGACCTAAATACACACGGGTCTCGTTAGTACTGGCAAATAAAGGCGCAAACCGCACACCCAAACGATCAGCACCAACAACGCCACTGACAGCGGCAACGATCTCTTCTAAGAAGCGCAGACGATTGGTCAGCGAACCCCCATATTGGTCATCACGTGTATTGCTATGCTCAGAGATAAACTGATTCACTAAGTAACCATTAGCACAATGAAGTTCTACACCATCAAAGCCCGCTTCTAATGCATTACGTGCTGCTTGGGCGTACATATTTACTAGCTCGCCAACCTCATCAGTGCTAAGGGCACGTGGCGCGCTTGGATCATCTAAAGCGCCTTCGCCTGGGCCTGTTTCAATAAATACTTTTACATTGTCAGCAGTTATGGCAGAAGGCCCGATAGGTTGGGCTGCGTTTGGCTGTAAGCTAGTATGCGATACGCGGCCAACGTGCCAAAGCTGAGCAAAAATAATACCGCCCGCTGCATGTACGGCTTGCGTTGTTTTTTTCCAGCCTTCAATTTGGGCCTGCGAGTATATGCCTGGCGTCCATGCATAGCCTTGGCCTCTTGGCTCAATTTGTGTGCCTTCGGTAACCATAAAGCCTGCTGAGGCGCGCTGTGCATAGTAGCTCGCCATCAACTCGTTAGGAATGTTGTCAGGTTGCGTGCTACGCGAGCGTGTTAGTGGCGGCATCACAATACGATTTTTGAGCGTATAAGGCCCAAGTTCTACAGATGAAAATAAAGTGCTGGTATCTAGATTAGGCTGTGTCATAAAACTCTCTTTTAAAGCAAACTGATGGGCTTATTATTTGAACCAAGTAACCTGTTTTGAGGTTTGATTGGTTGCTTAAGCAATGTTGGTCAGCATAGAGTTTTACAGGTACAATTAGAAACAACCGTTTTTTGTTTAAGATACAACTATGAATGGTATTAATCGGCTCGATATTAAGCAGCTTAGAGTGTTACAGGCGCTGCTTGATTTAAAAAACCTCTCACAAGTCGCGCGCAAAATGGGTCTGACGCAACAAGCGATCAGCGAGCAGTTACGTAAGCTACGTGATTTGTTTGATGATCGTTTATTTATTCGCCAGGGCAATAGCATGGTGGCCACGCCAAAAGCGCTATCCATGCAGCAGCCCATTGATCATATATTACAGCAGCTAGAGGCGTTATTAGAACCTGATGTGTTTACACCGCAGACCTATAAAGGCGTATTTACGATTAGTGCGACCGACTACGCGACGCAAGCGCTATTGCCGCAGCTGTTTAATATTACACGCCGTGAAGCACCTGGTTTAAAATTAATCGTACGCGACTTTGCCTCCGACAATATTAATCAGCTGATTACGGCAGGCGAGCTTGATTTGCTGATTACCTTTCCAGAATTCATTCCTGACAACTTAGCGTATGTGACTTTACTTGAAGAGCAGCATTTGTGCATTACGGGCTGCGGTAACGAATTTATAAAAGAGCCACTGACACTAGCGCAGATTGCGGCGCATCCACAGCTAGTGGTATCGCCTTCGCGTGCGAATCTGCGCGGCTCTCACGATCAATGGTTTGCAGCGAGAGGCCTCAAGCGAAATATCGTGATGTCAGTCCCTAGCTTTTCGGCGGTGCCTGATATCCTACATACCACCGATATGATTGCCTTCTATCCTGCGCGACTATTGCCAAATAGTAAGGTCAAAAAGCTTGAGGTGGAGGACTTACCGCCGACATTTAAAGTCATAGCGGCATGGCATCCACGCACCAGTGATAGCCCCATTCACCGCTGGTTGATTACCCAATTACAAAATTTATAGCGACGTTAGTGCTCACTTGTTTTGGCCTCTTGATCCTTGCTCCGCCGACAACGCTCAGAGCAATAAATTACCTGCTCCCAATCCTTCTCCCACTTCTTACGCCAGCTGAATGGACGCTGACAGACGGGGCAGATTTTCTGCGGTAGATTTACTTTTTTATGTGCCATCGTCTGCTCCCTTGCTTCCATATATCTATAGTTAATTATTACTGCCTATTTATCTTCTTTTTGATGATCCAACCCTTCATACTTTTTCACGCGGCGGCATTGGTCTGAACAATAGACCATGCTATCCCAATTTTTATCCAGCTTCTTACTCCAGCTAAACTCTCGGAGGCAGACAGGACATTCTTTTTTGCGGACATTCTTCTTTTTGTGCGCCATACTTTTCTCATTACGTTGCTTAATATATAAATTGCTTAATGCATAGGTTATTGATGCTAACTTCAAAACTTAAAGGTTAACGTCCCCATATTGGTGATCGCACTACTCCGCCTGCTTTACTACTAATAGTATAGCTTGTACCACCAGATAGTGACTGTATGACTAGGCTACCACCCTTTTGTGCGTTGCCCTGCATATTTCGAGTTGGATAGACCGCATAACTGCCACTTGGTGACAAACGCGCTGGCTCATCAAGCCCCGTTTCTGCCAGATTAATGACGTGTCCTGTGGTAAGCGTCATAACTGCTGCCTTGCGACCATTGAGATAGGCCAAACGCTGACCATCTAAGCTGAGCTGAGGGCTGGCAGCATAGCCTCCCGTAGATAGCTGGGTTGCCTTGCCAGTCGCAAAATCATAGCGATAAATGCGTGGACGTCCAGCGCGGACTTTATCACCGATATAGACAAAGCTCTGCCCATCGCTGGCGTAGCTTGGCTGCACTTCAGTGCTAGGCAAAGTAGTAAGCTGTTTGGTATCGCCATCGCTTAAACGCATCTCATAGATATCGGCATTGCCGCCAACGGTTGAGCTATAAAGCAGCTTTTTGCCATCGGGTGAAAATGACGGCGATAAATTGCTACCTTCAGCGTTGACGACCAAATTATGGCTGTTACGTTTACGATCGTAAATATAAATCTTTGGATGCTGGCGAGGTACTTGCTTGCTATAGGCCAATAACTGCCCATCAGCTGACCATGCTGGCGCATAGATATAGCCGTTGAGTTGCTCGATTAACTGTCTATCGCTACCATCAGGACGAATGCTATAAAGTGTAGATATTTTTGCAGCGCCTACGCCTTGCTCCTCAACATAGGCAATACGGCCCTGACGATCTATCGCTGGCATTTGAGCAGTGAGCGGATTAATAGCCGTGTTACTAGTATGAGAATTGGTGGTGGTAGGTAAGGTCGTACAGGCACTCAAAATACTTACAGTAGCAGTGAATGCAGTGATCGCAACGCCCTTATTAAAAGAGCGCTTGTTGAGATAACGATGATTGATAATTGGAATAATCATAAGACAGAACTCAGTTAATTTTAGTGATATAGCTAAGCCGTTTCAAAACAGATATAGGATAGCTAGAAGAAATTTTCGAAGGCTCTAAAAGTGACGCATTCACACAGCAAGCTAGAAAAAATTGGCCAGTGATTTAAAATCATGTGTGTATTCATTTTATTTAGTTCTGACTACAGTCAAATATAAAAACAATTGGCAATACAAAAGAGCTTATATAGTTTAGCTTAATTACTGACTGGCTTTTGAATAAAAGCAATATGAAGGTTTGTATGCAAAAAATTGCCATAAAAAACGCCCCACTACATCATAGTGAGGCGTTTTTTATTTATAAATCGTTTGGCTTTTTTTGTAGTTATAAATAGTTATAAAACGATTCAGACTAACAAGTTACCAAGCAAAGTTATTTAGATACCGCTTTGAAATGAGCAACTTGATTGGCATTAGTAACAGTCAACATAGGCACATTATTTGCATTTTTGCTTAAGCTATATTTGCCTTGTACCGTTGCCATAGTAGCAGTATCGAAGCTGGCTTGTGGCTCGGGGCAAGCCATCATAGTGCTCAGGACATTGTTCAACTGAACATTACCATTCACAACTTTGTACTCAGCACCCATGTTATTACAAGTGTTCATAAAGGTAACACGGTCGTTACCATTAACGTTCATGAAGTTTAGCGTTAATGGTTTGGCTGGATCAAAGAATAGCTGGGTAACTTTAGCGCCATTGGTGCGTTTGGCATCAACGAGCTGCCAATTATGGGCTTGTAATGCATCGTTGGTAAGTGTCTGAGCCATTGGTGCAGTAACGTCTGGCGTGATTTGGCAACCGGCCGCTAGTGTACCTACAGCAAGGGTGGCTGCCATCATTACTTTAGTCATATTTTTCATATAAACTCCTACAGTGGTTAAATTAAGTGTCCTCGTTATAATTAGCTTTATCAATATTTTTATGGATTATCGTTTTATGATTACTACCTAAATACGCTATTGTACCTGTCTAAACAAAGACGCCATTATGTCGTGCAAATAGGTGTTTGTCATGACGGGTTATGTATGTGCTTCGGTCAAGGTTTGTTCCTGAGTATAGGCATTTTGCTAACAGCTATTGCTAGTCGCAATTTACCTGCTAACTGTTTACCTGACATTGACCATGGAATACTTTATATCGCAATTTACTGATTTTTAGCCCGCTAAAAGATCATGGGTTAATCTTTGGTTTAAACAGGCTCTTTTAGCAGGATAAAATTTAATAAAACTTAAGTAAGTAAACCAATAATAAGAGGCAAGGCATTGCGATCATTACGCTATCTACTGAGAGCATGAGAATGTCGGCTTATAGGAATTGATAACGGCATAGCTCAAACTAGAACGAATTTTTAGATAAAAAAACACCCCACTTAGTAGTGAGGTTTAGTAGTCATGTTTTTTGTGCAGATTATTACTATGTGGTTATGTTTGATGCTCATCAAACTTACAACTACTTTGTACAAGGGCTCTTAATCTCGATGAGCTAGCAGTTGTGAACTTATATTACATCCGTACCAGTGATGTCTGGCTGATCAGTTGGTGGTGACGTCAGGCTTGGAGTGGATTGGCAGCCTACTAGTACAGTTACCATTACGATGCCTGTCATTAGTGCTTTAGTCATGTTCTTCATATGAGCTCCTAGGATGGTTTTGATAAACCTGTCGTTGAATTAAGGTGTTTCTTTCATTGTACTAAAGCTACGATATCGGTTTGTATTTGTATCGATAACCGTAACTTATTCGAACTTTGATCATAACTGTCTCTTAAATCACTATAAGTTATTTAATGTTAACCATAAATATTTATCAAGATCAGACTTTTGCATAGCAGCATGACCTATCGAACGTTTGCGCTCAGTATCTCTAAACAACTGCTGCTCTATCTGAGTAATCGGCCTAAGTAATTGGCGCTTGCGCATTATTATAAAGAGGCGGCTTGTTTTGAGAGTCAGTTTATATTTTCAGAGTCAGATTATAAGCCCGCATTTTTAAGACGATTGACTTGATCACGGTATAAGGTTTTAGGGTTGGGTTGTCCCCAAGCCGTCAGACCTAACACTTGGTTGGCCGAGTCCAAATGATTCATTTTATAATCATCACGAATCACATAACCCAATCGGCTTGAACAGGAAGACACTAAGCCATCGTTCGGCTCACCATTGAACGGCACCGAGGTCAACGCAAGCACATAGTCACCAGGATCAGCTACGTTGGTTACTTGGCCAATACCGCTAAATGAGTAATATTTGACACCATTAACTTCAGTATTAGCCGGCTGACCACAATACTCTGTCGGCATGGCGGCAGGAAAATTGGCATTAAAACGAGTAGCATCAGCGGTAGATAATCCAATGGCTGACTGCCAGCCATCTTGCTCTTGTATATCAGAGAGACTTATACCGGAGCCAAAATCAGCAAAGCCACCGATGAAATTGGCAAAAGCGACTATTGTCCTAGAGGTCAGATTAAGCTCGCCCTCTTCATAGCCAGAGTTGGCACTGGCTTCTAAGATTTGTTCGATAACCCAATCTGCTGTTTTTGAGCCTTGCTCTGGGCTTGATATTGCAGTCACTGAGGCCACATATTCTGGTGCCACGCCGGCAACATAACGGCTATCGATACCACCTTGACTGTGTCCGAATAAATTGACTTTTGAGCTGCCTGAGACAGCCGCAATGGTCTTGACCTGTTGCAATAACTGCTCACCCCGAATTTCACTGTTATTAAAAGAGGATGTTTTGGTAGCGTAGACCTGTGAGCCACCTCTCATTAGCGTTTCAGGAATGCCATAAAAGTAATCGACCAATCCAAACATCTTGGTGAAGCCGGACAATCCATGTGCCATGACAACTGGATACTGAGTCTTGGTATGGTTTGAGGTAAAGTATTCGCTACTAACCAGCTTGCAGCCATTGGCATTGGCACAGTTGTAATACTGTCCAGCGGCTTGAGCAGAAGTGGTTTGTAGGGTCATTAGGAGAATACCAGTACTAAGCGCACCTAATGTCGGTAAAAATGTACTGGGTGGCAGGGCAGCCCGAATATGAGCAGTGAGGGTCATAACAACTTCCTTGTTATCGTTAGGTTTTGGCTGTCTTTATATCGCGGCTGTTATATATAGCTACAACTGCAAAAGACCGCTACTAATCCCTTTAGCAGCCCAAATTACATTACTCATATATTCTGCAACATTCAAACAATTTATTCTGATATGGGCATATTGTTGTGACTCATGGGTCATTACAGCTATATTATAGTTGTAAAACGATTATTATTAATAATAACGATATGTTTACTATCACTTATTGCAAAATTGTCGTCAGCCCATTTATGCTATAATCGACCTACATTAATTCTATAATTATAAGACCAACAATGATGACTAAAAAAACGCTTATCCAGTCCCCAGAAGCCATAGAAAAAATGCGCGTTGCCGGTAAGCTTGCCAGCGACTTGCTTGTTATGCTTGATGAACATGTCAAGGTTGGTGTCAGCACCGAAGCGCTGAACCAAATTGCCCATGACTATATCGTCAATGTGCAACAGGCTATTCCTGCCCCGCTAAACTATAATGGCTTTCCCAAATCTATCTGCACCTCAGTCAATCATGTGGTCTGTCACGGTATTCCAACCGAAAACAAGCTGCTAAAAGACGGTGATATCATTAATATTGATGTGACGGTGATTAAAGACGGCTATTACGGTGATACCTCAAAAATGTGGATCGTCGGTAACGGCTCAATTATGGCAGAGCGTATTTGCCGCGTGGCACAAGAGGCCTTGTATGCCGGTATGAGCGTGGTCAAAAATGGCGCACGCTTAGGCGATGTGGGCGCGGCAATTCAAGAAGTGGTCGAGCCTGAACGCTTTAGTATCGTGCGCGAGTTCTGCGGTCACGGTATCAGTGACGAGTTTCACCATGAGCCACAAGTGATGCATTATGGTAAAAAAGGCACAGGTTTTGAGTTAAAAACTGGCATGACTTTTACTATTGAGCCGATGATTAACCAAGGAACATGGCAGACCAAGATTTTGCCAGATGAATGGACCGCGATTACTAAAGATCGTAAGCTGTCCGCGCAGTGGGAGCATACGATGGTCGTGACTGATAATGGTTGCGAGGTATTTACCACTCGTCCTGAAGAAGATTTAAGTTTTTTAACTCAGTAATATAATGAAAGATCGCTTAGGCGGTCTTTTTTTTGGGGTTAATTATATAAACGAAGTATTGCATTTACTATTTTTTTACCCTTATACTTTTTATTGTTCTTATTTTACCTTTTTAATTGGATAACGCTCATGTTTACTTGCGATGTTGCCTCCATTTATCTTTCTCCACTACCGCCCATATTATCGGCTAATGTGCCCGCAGCAGATGTTACTCCGGATAATCCATTACTGGGTATTCCTGAATGGTTGACACAAATCAACGAGGATATCAGCCGAAAGCTTGAACGCGGTGTTAACATCCGCCAGTTGGTAGAAGCGCGTGCCTGTGCCATTGATGGCTTGCTTATCGCATTATTCTCATGGTTCGAGCTTGATAAAACTGATTTGGCACTGTTTGCCACCGGTGGTTATGGTCGCGGTGAGCTGTCGCTATATTCAGATGTGGATATTTTGTTGCTGTCTCCTCATGATATTGGTAATAATGTCAGCACAAAAATTGATCGTTTGGTCGCCATGCTATGGGATATTGGCCTTGAACCGGCATTATCAGTGCGCAGTGTCGATGACTGCTTAGAGGCGGCGAGTGATCATACGATTGCCAGTAGTTTATTAGAAGCCAGATTGCTCATTGGCAATGAAGTCTTACAGGATGTGCCAAACGATATCGTCAATAAATTGTGGTCACAGCGTGATTTTTATGACGTGAAGATTGCCGAGGCCAAGTCGCGTTACCTTCAGCACAATGCCACAGAATATAACCTTGAGCCTAATATTAAGACGGCTCCTGGCGGTCTACGTGATATTCATATCATCGGCTGGGTGACTAAGCGTTACTTTCGGGTCGGTAAGCTTTACGACTTGGTACAGCAAGACTTTTTGACCGAAAAAGAGTTCGATGATCTGAATTTTTCAGAAGCTTACTTATGGCAAATACGCCATTATTTGCATGAGCTGACCGGACGCAATGAAAACAAACTGTTATTTGATTACCAGCGCGATATTGCCCAGCGTATGGGTTATGAGACCCAGTCGGATGATCAGCCTAATGCAGCGGTAGAGCGCTTTATGCGCGACTATTATCGCTGTGCCATGCAAATATCGACGCTATCCGAGATGCTGATCAATCACTACTATGAGACCATTATAGAGCCGCAGTTACCGGATGATGAACGCCCAAGCAAACGCCCCCTTAATGCCCACTTCAACCAAATCGGTGAGCAAATTGCAATGGCGCATCACAGAGTTTTTGCTCAGCATCCTGAAGCGATTTTGGAGATGTTTTTACTCATGGGTCAACATGGGATTAAAAACGTCCGCACTAAAACTTTGCGCGCGCTGAAGATTGCAGCTCGCGGTATTGATCAAAATTATCGTGATAATCCTGAACATCAAGCGTTGTTTTTGGCCAATTTAAAAGAACAAAACTATCTTTTTCACCGCCTACGTGCCATGAATCGCTACGGGGTGTTGGGCAACTATATTCCAGCCTTCGCGCAAGTGACTGGGCTGATGCAATATGATTTATTCCATCGTTATACAGTCGATGCCCACACGCTGTTCTTGATTCGAATTTTGCACCGCTTTACTGATGAACGCTTTTACCAAGACTTTCCGCTGGTCAGCTCCATTTTTCAGCGTATCGAGCGCAAAGAGATTTTGGTATTGGCGGCGATGTTCCATGATATTGCCAAAGGTCGCGGTGGTAACCACAGCCTGCTGGGTGAAACCGAATCGATTGAGTTTTGTTTGGCACATGGTATGAGTAAAGCGGATGCTCGTTTGGTTGGTTGGCTGACGCGCTATCATCTGCTGATGTCGATGACCGCACAGAAAAAAGACATCTCAGACCCTGAAGTGGTGACCGTGTTTGCGGATCTGATTGGCAATGTAACCCACCTCAATCATCTATACGTACTGACAGTCGCTGATATGAATGCCACCAATCCACAGCTATGGAACAGCTGGCGGGCGACACTCATGAAGCAGCTCTACTCACAAACGCGTCGTATTTTACGCGCTGATATTGATGCGCCAACCAATCGTCAAGAGATGATCGATGCCACGCGCAAACAAGCGCTTACAATGCTAGATGATGTCGATAATCAGCATATGAATCGCGATGAGGTGCTTAGATTGTGGGACGATTTGGGCGATGAGTACTTTTTGCGAGAAATTGCAGAAGATATCTTATGGCATACCGAGGCCATCTTGAACCATCCGCCTATTGGCTACGCTTCTAACGCTGATAGCGCGCCGCTGGTCGTACTGCGTGAGCATCGAGAACTGGCACTTGATGCGGTACAGGTTTTTGTTTATACCCAAGATCAAGCCAACCTATTTGCCGTGACTATGGCGGTATTTGATCAGATGAATTTAGACGTTTTGGATGCGCGTATTATTACCGCTACCCGTGACTTTGCCTTGGATTCTTACGTGCTACTGGATCGCAGTGGTACGCTATTAGTCGATGAAAACAGTCAAGAAGAACTCAAACAGCGATTGATTGATGCGTTTAAAAATCCGACTGTGCCTAAGCTTACGCATAAGCGCATCCCGCGTCAGCTGAGACACTTTGAAGTAGTCACTACCATCAGCTTTGAGTTTAACGAAGCATCAGATCAGCATATTATGAGTTTGCAGACGCTGGATCAGCCCGGGTTATTGGCGCGAGTAGGACAGGTGTTTTTGCAACAAAAAATCGAGGTTCATGCGGCGCGTATTACTACTTTGGGCGAGCGCGCAGAAGATATGTTTACGATCAGTGATCAGAACGATGAGCCTTTATCGGCTGATAAGCTTGACACGTTGCAGGCAGCTCTAACAGCGAGTCTTAGCATACGTAGTGATGGCACTGATGCTTAATGGTCATTGTACTTAGTGGTCATTGGGCTTAGTGGTACTGGTGTTTGATAGTATTCGTACTTAAGAGAGGCCGCTGTTTTATAGATATTATTTGAAAAGGGCTACTCAACACAAAGCCCTTAGAGCGTATTATCGATTAGATCATACTTTTGTATATCATCTTGCCGGCATAGGGTGTCAGTTCATCATCGGCAAGCTCTGGAGGTAATACCCTCGCCGATATTTCATTCTGAGACAATAATAGCCGTCCGGCTTCAACCTCTTTTTGCAAGAGACATTGCAAGCTGCCAAGGCGTAACTGCGCTTCATAACGCTCATGAATATGCTGCAAAGAGATAGGCGCATGGGCATGAATATCAGGAAAAATACTATCAGATGCCAAGATAACCATCTCATTAAGCGCCTGTTCACGCACCAAATCGGCTTTATCGATATTACTTTGGAGATGATTGGCCAGCCGATCTTTGCAAGCAAACATAGTGACAAAAATCAGAGTTTGTATCCCAAACACGACCATATACTGCCATAAAGGCAGCGTCATATGTAGCACTTTGCTCAGCAGCATCAGCACAGTAGCGACCACCACATAGCTGACCAATTGCCATAGCAGCCACATAATCAGACTGTTATCCCCAAACCAAAATATCTGCCGCTCTCTCAGCATAATAAATCGCTGACGTGCTTGCCACCACTGCTGCTCGCGCCGTTGTAATTCTTTATAAAATTCCGTGCGCTGCTCACTATTATTGGAGAAAATAGGCATATTAGTCAGTTATCCTTACAATAAACCACTCTAATGCGCGAGGGTCATTGCATTTATTGTTATAAGCTATCGATGTTAAGAAAAAAAATAAGAGAAGTGCTACACTGCTCAAATGTAATTTTTCTTTATAACTTTATTATTAATTGTCTATTATAGTTACCGCCCTTACCAATCACAACTTATAGTTATCACACTTATGAATCACAACTTAACGCATTTGCATCCTTATCCCTTCGCTAAAATGGCAACTTTGCTTGCTAATAGTAGCCCCGCCGCTACTTATTCCGAGATTAAACTGGGTATTGGGGAACCAAAACATGCACCGCCAGCCTTTGTATTGGACGTATTAAAAGAAAATCTGGACAAAATATGTCGTTATCCCACCACCAATGGTACTTTTGAGCTACGTCAAACCATTGCTCATTGGCTTGAGAAGCGGTTTTTCTTGCATCATGTCGATGCCAATACTCAAGTATTGCCAGTAATGGGGACGCGCGAGGCGATTTTTAGCTTTGCGCAAGCAGTGATCGATCATAAGTCAGATACAGAGGCTAATAAAGAGACCGGTTCAGCAATTAGTACAAACATCAGTACAGAAACGAACCAACCTGCTGCAGTGAACTATAACCCTACGATTGTGATGCCCAATCCGTTTTATCAGATCTACGAAGGTGCGGCAATATTGGCGCAGGCGACGCCGTATTTTGTACCCTGTACACTAGATAATGGCTTTAAAGGCGATTACCGCTCTGTACCAAAAGAAGTCTGGGCGCGAACGCAGCTATTATTTATCTGTAGCCCGAACAATCCCACCGGCTCGGTGATGACCATGGATGATTGGGAGCAGCTCATTCGTCTGTCGGACCAATATGGTTTTATCATCGCTAGTGACGAATGTTATAGCGAGTTATACTTTGAGGCCCCGCCTATTGGTTTGCTGCAAGCCTGCGCTACCCTCGGTCGCAATGATTTCAAAAACTGTGTGGTGTTTCATTCCTTATCAAAGCGCTCAAACCTGCCCGGTTTACGCTCAGGGTTTGTCGCTGGCGATGCGACGGTTTTGCAGGCTTATTTACAATATCGCACCTATCAAGGTTGTGCGATGCCGATACCCCATCAGCTTGCCTCTATCGCGGCTTGGCAAGATGAAAAGCATGTGGCGCAAAACCGTGCCTTGTATCAAGAAAAATTTGCGCTATGGATGGCTGAGCTAGGTGAGCTGTTGGATCTACGGATGCCAGAAGCTGGGTTTTATTTTTGGGTGAAGGTCCCTGAGCAGTTCGACGGCGATGATGAAATGTTTGTTAAAGCGCTATATGAACAAGCCAATATGCATGCGCTGGCAGGGCGTTACTTATCGCGGGAAGTTAAGGGTAAGAATCCAGGACAAGGCTACGTCCGTATTGCCCTAGTGGCCAGTGTTGAGGAAAGCCGCGAAGCTATCAGTCGTATTCGTAAACTGCTTGGCGACGAAGCCTATTGAATAAATTGTAACTTTAAGGGCGAAAGTATTGGAAAGCTAAAAAATTGAGCTATCAAAGATTGACAAATATCTTTGATAGCGCATTGCAAAATGCCTGCTAAACTTCTATCAAATCCCTGCTAATATCAATGTTATCAGAGATCAGCAATAAGAATGTTATCAGAGATCAGCAATAAGATAGTGCTATAGTAGAAATAGTGCTACTACTTGCCGCCTATTATACGTTGCTCATTGAACGTGCCATCAAGGATGATGCCATGCCCCATCTTGATTTTACCCAACCCCCCTTTGACGTCTTAAGCTCAGCTGAGCGCCAAAGCCTCAAAAAAAACACCCAAGTCCGTTATCTTGCCAAAGAAGAAGTCTTAGCCGCTGATGATCTACGATACTTTTTTGTGGTGCTAAAAGGACAGGTTGAGCAACTGCTGGATGGTCAGTTTGTCGCTATTTATTTAGGCAGTAATCACTCCGACCATCTTAACAGTAATGACTGGTTTGACAGTCGTCGCGCACCCGACACACACAGTGGAGCGCGCACACAAGAGAACACAGATGGGCAGCACTATCAGTTTCGTGCTGTAGAGGACACCTTACTGCTACAAATTAATGGGGCGGCAATTGATAGGATTGGCGCGCAAAATCATTTGGTACGCCAGCTATTATCAGATAAGCTCCCTGAACGACTAAAGGCTTTGCAACAGCGGCGTGGCTTGCACGGAATGGGCGCTAGCAGCTATACCGCTCAGCAAGAAGTACAGCAAATCATGTTGCAGCCGGTGACCGATGTCACTTTATTACCCGTGCATATTGTCGACGCAGATAGCAGCTTATATCAAGCGGCACGCATCATGACTGAAGCGGGATTGAAACACGTGCTGGTACGACCATCAGGGCATTTAGAAGCTACCCTAAACTCTAAATATGGCTCAGACCGTAAGTTAGGGATTCTAACCGATACCGACATCTGCCGCGCCGTCAGCGATCAGCAGAACCCTGCCACGACTGTATGCCAACGCTATGCTAGCTTTAATCTGCGTACTATTAACGCTAATGATGAGATTGGCGACGCGCTATTAACTATGACCCGCTACCGTATTCATCGCTTGCCCGTGATTGATATTAACGGCAACGTAACAGGCGTACTGGGTCAAAGCGATATGCTCTCTCATATCGGCCATCACTCCCAACTTATTAGTATAGAAATTGAACAAGCTAAAGACTTGACCAGCCTCGATACCGCTGTTGAGTTGATTGGGCGTTATATCCGCGCGCAGCAGCAAAATGGGGTCAAAATTGGTATTGTCAGCCGCATGGTACAGACACTCAATGCACAAGTATTTACTAAGCTGTGGCGCTTGATTGTTCCCGATGAGGTGATGTCGAATACCTGCGTGATTGTCATGGGTTCAGAAGGGCGCGGTGAGCAGATCATGCGTACGGACCAAGATAATGCCTTGATTATTAGAGATGGCTATTCGCATCCTGACTTAGCACAGTTTGCTGAGAGCTTTAATAACCAGTTAGCCAGCCTTGGTTATCCGCTATGTGACGGCAATATTATGATGACCAATCCGATGTGGCGACAGCCGATTAAGCCATTCAAAGCTCAAATCAGCTTATGGTTTAAGGATACCGATCCTATGCATAGTATTTGGTTATCAGCGATACTCGATGGTGAATACGTTTGCGGTGATGAGGCGTTGCTAACACAGATTCGCGAACATCTAAAAATGGCGCATCGACAGGCAGATGGCATGTTCGTACGGCAGTTTGTTCGTGCCGCCTTACAATTTGGCGAAGTCAATCAGTGGTGGCAAAAATTCGCTCCTCTACTGGGTAAATCTAGCTCGCATGATGTTGATCTCAAAAAATCCGGACTTTTCCCACTCGTGCACGGTATTCGCACGCTGGCATTAGAACACGATATTTTACACGTCCCCAGTTCCAGAGATCGATTAAAAGCGCTAGTACAAGCCGGTGCCTTAACGCAGGAGCGCGCTGATAATTTAGGGGAGGCATTGGGGTTTTTTATGGCGCAACGCTTAGCCGTGGCGCTAGCTACAGAGGATAAGTATGCGAGGCGAGTTGACCCAACCACCTTGTCTGCTCTTGAACGCGACGTGTTAAAAGAGTGTCTCGCTGTGGTTAAAAGTTTCAAAAATCAGCTGCGTCGGCACTATCAATTAGAGATAGGATAGCAATTAGAAATAGAATAGCAGTTAGGAATAGGATAAACAGCTAGAGAGAAGATGGAGAGTCTAACTTATGCTAACTATGGACTGTGCATTATGGATTTGGAAGTGCTATGAGCTGGCTTAAACAGTTAACGACCTCTTGGCAAAAATCCCAGCTACAGCGCCCAGAGCTGGCATCCATGTTTGCGTCGCCAGTAACTGAGCGCTGGGTCGCCATCGATTGTGAGATGACCGGCCTTAATCCGAGAAAGCATCATCTATTATCGGTAGCCGCCATTCATATCAATGGCAATACCATCGATAGCGGCAATGGTCTACATCTGGTCTGCCGACCGCCAGTGATGCCCGACCGCGATACCATTGTCATTCATGGCCTACGGACAGCCGACGTTGAGCATGGCATCAGCTACGATGAGATGCTGGCGTTGCTACTGCCCTTCATTGGTAATCGACCGATAGTCGGGTTTTGTCCGCAGATAGATACTGGGTTTTTGAACCCTTTGGTCAAACGCTATATGGGCACTGCCCTACCTAACGATATAATTGATGTGCGCCAATTATACAGTCGGCGCATGGGCGGTCACACCCAAGGTATTCCCAATCAATTACAGCATTTGACCAATATTCTGGCTTATTACGATATTCCCGAATTGGGTACTCACGATGCCTATAATGATGCGGTGATGACCGCAATGGCATTTTTGCATGTGCGCTGACATTCTTATATTCTATTCAAAATAAAAGAGATATACGTTATAGCAACGTGTTTATCTTTACCAAATCTATTCCTTTAATCCTTTTATCCCTATACTGTGCCTACGCTCACTTAACAACTCATGTTACTATAGATGGTTTTTAATACCTGACGATAGATTTCCCATGCGAGCTACTTCTCAACTTTTTCATGCCCTTTCCGTTAGCGCCACCAGTAACGCTCCCAGTACTTACCTTACTGCGATGTCACCACCCCACATTAAGTCGCGCATCAAGCTAAATACCTTGCTGGGATTGGCCTTGTTAGCACCGCTCAGCGCTCAGGCCGCATTGCCAGAAGCCATTCAAACAGCGCTCACTCGGGCAGAGTTAACGCCTACTGATATCAGCATCCTCATAACCCCAGTCGGCGAAAAGGAAGCCAGTCGCTTACCCGCTCCCATTCAGGTTATTGATAGCAGTCTCAATCATAATACCCCTAATGATAGTAGCCCGGTGCCTGCAGCAAGCACGAACCTCACTATTAAAGAAAGTAGGGTTATTACGGTCAGTAAGCAGGACATTCAACAAAAAGAACGTCAGCTCCACGCTTATACCGATGATGCTTATACTTACCAAAGTGTCGAAAGTACACCCTCAATACTACCAATGAGCTCTGGTATTACTACTCCTTCTGCTGATATTAAGAGCGCTTCACCCTCTATCAAACCTGTAGTAGCGCCTTTGCTCAGCCATGAACCCAATATCGCACGCACGCCTGCCAGCACCATGAAGCTCATTACTAGCTTTATCGCTCTAGATACGTTAGGCGCTGACTTTGTTTGGCACACGCGGGTTTACCATACCGGAATGATGATTGGCAATCGTCTGTACGGTGACCTCATTATTCAAGGTAGTGGTGATCCAAAGATGACCCACGAGCGCCTGCAACAACTGCTGTATAAAGTACAAAAAACAGGCATTCATCATATTGATGGTGACATCATTATCGATAGCGCTATCTTTAAAAATGTGAGTAAGAATCCTGCTGACTTTGATAACGCCCCGCTGCGTCCTTATAATGCCAGTCCTGATGGATTTTTAGTTAACTTTAGTAGTATGGGTATTCACAGTTATCCGCTAGATAAGGGACAAGCGCAGCTGATTTATACTCCCCAGTTGGCAAACTATCAGCTGCCTGGCCTGATTGATACACGCCCTGCCGCTTGTGCTCGAGCCAAACACAGCTTAGCACCGCAGTGGCAAGCGGATAAACTAGCGCTCAATGCCAAGCTACCAGACAGTTGCGGTGAACATTTATTTTATGTGGCTTATCCTAATGCTAAGGACTTTGCCGCCCGCGTGGTCGCTGAAAAATGGCAACAGTTGGGTAATACGCTTAGCGGAAAAGTGCTTACGCAAGAGACACCTTATAAACCTGCTAAAACTAGCCACCCAAGAAGCGGCTTGGCATCACTGCCACTCTCGCCACTACCTCTGGTTAGCTATTCATCGCTGCCGCTTGTCCAGCAAATATATGATATCAACCATTTCTCTAATAATGTCATGACCGAACAAGTAGCCTTATCATTGGGTGCTTACGGTCAAGGTAATTTAGCCAAAACCGATCCGGCTCATGCTAATACAACAGGCGCAACCAGCTTATATCAATTTGGTCAGCCAAAGTCTACGGACTATCCAGCAGCGCTTCAAAGCATTAATAACTGGTGGCACACGAATCTAAACACCCCGCCGCCGCATCTAACCAATGGTTCAGGGCTATGCCGAGATTGTACTGTGAGCGCCGCAAACTTAAGCGAGCTGCTAAGCTATGCTTATGACCACCCAAACTTTGGTGCTTATGTCGACTCCTTAGGCGTGGCTGGCGTTACTGGTACTATTGCGGCTCATAGCGAGCGCTTACCGGACTCAGCCGCGATTGGACGCGCATGGATAAAAACCGGTACCTTAAACAATGTCACTGCAATGGCAGGTTATATCAAAGGGCAATCAGGTCAGGACTATACCGTGGTAGGCTTGATTAACACCAATCAGGCACTAAACCCTTATACGGCAAGACCAGTATTAGATGCCATGTTGGACTGGACTGCGCAGCACTGATAGTCAGAAAGGTCTGCTTTGTGACTATCAGTGCAATAGGTAGACGCTGAATAGGTAGGCGCTGAAAAGTAAGTATTACCCTTTTGATTGCGATGTTTTTTAATTACATTATTTTTTAATCTTAGTATAGGCAAGCTTATGTCACGCACAACGCCCAATCTTAGCAAGAAGCATCAGGCTCAACCCAGCCGTTCTGGGCAATCCCAAAAGACCCGCTTGGTGCAATACATGGGATTCTTTGCAGTTGGCTATGTCCTTGCTAGCACCATATTTATGATGATTCAAACCCAAATGCCGCGCAGCCCGCAGCTGGTGACGGCCTTATCCATTCTAGTTGGCGCTTATATTGCAGTACATAAATTCATTAAGCATCAACGCCGCGCGCTCACGAACAGCGAGGTGAATCGCCTTACTATAGGTAGTATTGGTACGGTCTGGTTATTGACCGCTATTTATTTACTTGGCTTATGGCTATTTCTGTTCGATGCCGTCAGCCGTGAGGTCTTACTTGAAATGACAGCCCAGCAGCCTCTCCCTCTGCTTGGCGCATTGGTCATGATGTTGCTACTGACTTTAGTCAGTGCCCGCTTAGGTATTTGGATATTTAACCGACTGCTTGCCCCTAAATAAAATAGGCCTAAACGAACAATGCGTGCCTTTAACCTCAACATGCTACAAAATTTTTTCACCCTTGCTAAGCAAATTCCGTTAGGCTAACTTAAAGTGGTCGTGTTTTGATGAGCGACCCAACATTATCACTAGGAGCGGGCATCATGGATATGTTAGTTTTTGATAGTATAGACAAGCTTGGACGTATTGTGCTGACAGCAGTCATGGTCTATGTCCTCATTGTTGTCACCACCAAAATCTCTGGCAAGCGCGCCACCTCCCAGCTTAATAATTTTGATTGGATTGTGACGGTGATGATTGGCTCCTTGGGTGCCAGTACTATTTTACTCAAAGACATACCCTTTATCGAAGGTGCCGCCTCTATCATAGTGCTATATCTGTTGCAATTTTTGGTGACCAAATATGCTTCTGTCTCGCCACAATTTAGCAGCGTTCTATTGTCTGAGCCGCGTATCGTCTTTTATCAAGGACAGTTTTTGCCGGAGGCCATGCGCGACGAACGCCTGACCCGTCAAGAGATTGAATGCGCCATGCGTTCCGACGGTATTAGGAACCTAGAGGATGTTGAGGCCGTTGTTTTTGAGTCTGATGCCAAGCTAACCGTTATTCCTAAAAATAAAGAGGCGCCAGACAAGGATACCGTCGCTGAGACACTTGCGCCGTTGACGGATTAATGAAATATGGTCGCCCTATCAGAACGACTCAAATAAAGTAAAATAAACCTTATTTTTTATTATAACCTTCATTACAACTATAGAATATAAAGGACGACTGGCAATGAAAGTACGACTTTTGACCGTTGGTAATAAAATGCCCAGTTGGGTGCAAAGTGGTTTTAATGAATATTATAAACGTATTCAACCGATGCTGAGCACCGAAATCGTTGAGCTTGCTGCTGCCAAACGCGCTAAAAGTCCGTCTGACGCCAATTTAGCGCAGTACCGTGAGCAAGAAGGTCAGACAATATTGGCTGCCCACGCCACAGCTGGACGCGAACAGCTATGGGTATTAGATGTCAAAGGTAAGATGCTATCGACGGAAGGCTTGGCTGATAAATTGGCGGATGTCATGCAGCAAGGTGATGATATTGCGCTGGTCATTGGCGGCGCAGATGGGGTGTCGCAGGAAGTATTGGCAAAGGCAGATGTGAAATGGTCGTTATCAGCGCTGACACTGCCCCATCCCTTAGTACGCGTGGTATTAATGGAGCAGTTATATCGCGCGATGAGTATCAATCACAATCATCCTTATCATCGTGGTAACTAAAAGGTGACAATCAAAAAGCGACATTCAAGAATTGGTATTTAGAGATTGGTATTTAACAAGAGTTAAATAGAACAAATGGAAAACTCACAGTTATAAAATAGTCATCGTAAAACAGATTGAAAAACCATCGCGCGCCCTAATAAACTTTGCATGAGCTATTCAAAACCTGCTAAACCTAACGTTTCCCATCACAGTCAAGATCGCGTTCATAATCGCAATGTTGCCGATGCAGCCACGCCTATATCTGCTGCGGTGGCTTGGGAAGATGCGCCTGCTGGACTGACAAATGCGGCGCGCCTGCCAGCGCTATTTATCTCGCATGGTGCCCCAACCCTTGCTATTGAAAAATCAGCAACGACTAGCGCATTGGCACGGATGGGACAAAACTTGCCCCAGCCGCGCGCGATTGTCATTATGTCTGCGCACTGGCTGTCCTCTAAGCTTGAAATCAGTAGCAACCCTCAGCCAAAGACTTGGCATGACTTTTCAGGCTTTGATCCTGAGCTATATCAGTTAGAGTATCCGGCAGCAGGTCATGCGCCACTAGCTGAGTCACTTGCCCAGCAACTAAGTGCGCGCGGCATTGCCTGTAGTGTCAATCCGATACGGGTTTGTGATCATGGGGTGTGGGCACCGCTTCGACACCTCTATCCACAAGCCGATGTCCCTATCGTCCAAATCTCTTTGCCGCGGCATTATGACAGTATCGCCTGTTATCAATTGGGCGCACAGCTGGCACAGTTGCGCAATCAGCAAATAATGATTATTGGCTCAGGGAATATTACTCACAATTTACAAGAATTACGCTGGCAAGCAGATAGCATTGACGCGGCGGCCAAAGACTTTAAACTGTGGTTACTGCAACAGCTCAAAACGGATATTCCTGCTGCGTTAGATTGGCAGCAGTATCCTGATTATCAAAACATACACCCAAGCGATGAGCATTTATTGCCATTATTCTTCGCATTGGGCGCTGGTCAACGAGTTTCTGTTGTTCATGAAAGTATGGCCCATCACAGCTTAGGCATGGATATTTATCGCTTTGATTAGCGATCTTTATTTATTAATGAAATAAAGAGTACTATATTTCAAAAGCCGGTTTGGTAAACAAACCTGCGCGCTCCATCTCCCCTGCCACACTTAATAACGTAGTCTCGTCATTCATGCGACCAATCAGTTGCATGCCGATAGGTAACCCTTTTTTACTTATTCCTAATGGCAACGACATTGCAGGTAATCCAGTGATATTACCTAATAGGGTAAAGCCCATTTTACCTAACACCGGCGCGCTGAGCTTCTCAATCATGCCAGAGCTAAAGGCGTATTTACCCATATCAAAGCCTTTATTAAGCATTCCAGCGCTACGCATAAGCATCTCATCCATACGGCTTGGCGGTAAGACCCCATGCTTGACCGCAGGCGTGGGCACGGTCGGACAAAGAATCATATCGTATTCAGTCAGCAGCTTGCCAGTCTGATATTGGCTGTTATGCCAGCCATGTTTGGCATGTACCAAGTCCACCGCCGACAATGAGCGTCCAAGCATTGCCATATTATAAGTTTGCGGTTCAAGATTTTTTACGTGCTCAGCCCCAAAACAGCGCTCGACATTGTCAATCGTAAAGGCAGTATGCGCGCAGACTACCACCAAAAAGTCATGCCAGAACTTATCAATATTAATATTAGGCTCAGCAGGAATAACACGATGGCCCATCGCTTCTAACTGGGCAGCCGTTTGCTCCAGTACTGCTAAAACTTCTTTATCTACTACTGTATTGGCAACCAAAGGCTGTTTATGCAAGGCAATCGTTAGAGGTCTAGGAGCGCGCATGGCTGCTTGCAAAAACGACCCATCAGGTGGTGCAATGACGTAAGGCGCACCAATCTCGGCACCACTGGTCGCATCAAGCATCGCTGCACTATCACGAACGCTGCGAGTAATCACATGATCGGCAACAGCACCATCCCAACCTTCACCAATTGACGGACCTATTGGATTGCGTCCACGACTTGGTTTCAGTCCAAATGTACCACACCATGCCGCTGGGAAGCGTATCGAGCCACCGCCGTCGCCTGCTCCCGCTATGGGTACGATACCACTAGCAACTGCTGCAGCACTGCCGCCTGACGAGCCACCTGAACTATACCCTTTTTTAAAAGGATTATGAGTGGCACTATGTGCCTTTGGTTCGGTGGTAATAATTAAACCAAATTCAGGGGTATTGGTCTTACCAAAGGTATTCACTCCGGTAGCTTTCATACGTTTGACGATTTCACTATCGTAATCGGTCACGATATTGACGCTACGACTGCCCATAGTCAGCGGTTCATCAGCAAAATCAAATGATAAGTCTTTGAGTAAGTAAGGCACACCAGTGAATGCACCTGCTGGCAGTCCGGCTTGCGCTGCTTCATAAGCGCGCTCATCAAAACGGTGAATAATAGCGTTCAATTTGGGATTAAGACTATTGGCCTTATCAACGGCAGCATCCAGCAATTCCTTAGCACTAACGTCTTTTGACTTTACTAATGCGGCCAATCCTAGCGCATCATATTGAGTATATTCTTTAAACATTCCTGACCTTCCTTGGTATATACGTGTGGACTGAGTATAGCGCGTTAAAACAAAGGGCAACAGACACGAGAAGAACGATTATCAGTCATTAGAATAACTCCTATCGAAAACATCATATTTTTAAGTTTATTTAATTCTTAGCGCTAACCTTGTGTAGTACTAATTTTGAATAAAAAAAACGAGCTACTTGCATAACTCGTCTTCTCTTTATCTAAACAGATTTACTAGCCTTTATATCAGCTACATTAGCAGCTCGCGCTTGCCACTTTTACCCATGGAGCTGACCAGTCCCACCTCTTCCATTGAATCAACAATTCTTGCTGCGCGGTTATAGCCGATACTAAATTTACGCTGAATACTAGAAGCAGATACTTTACGGGTCTCCATAATAAAACCGACCGCATCGTTGTAAAGATCATCATCTTCACCGGAGGGGCTGCCAGTACTACCGCCGCCAGGGCTGGATAGCTCAAAGTTGCCAGCCATATTATCAATATAATCAGGTGCGCCGCGTTCACGCCACGCGTCACAGATGCTATTAACCTCTTCATCACTAACATAAGCGCCATGGACGCGATCTGGTTCAATTTGCCCTGGGCCTAAGAACAACATATCACCGTTACCGAGCATATCCTCAGCACCGCCACTATCCAAAATGGTTCGCGAATCTACTTTAGAGTTGACTCGCAGAGCAGCCCGTACTGGAATATTAGCCTTAATCAAGCCGGTGATGACATCTACTGATGGACGCTGGGTCGCAAGTATTAAATGAATCCCTGCCGCCCGAGATTTTTGTGCCAGTCGGGTTATTAGCTCTTCGGCCTGCTTGCCTACCTGCATGATCATATCGGCAAACTCATCAGCGACAATGACAATCATTGGTAGGGTCTTAAGCTTAGGTGCTTGGCTGATGCTCACATTGTCGTTGGGGCGCCATAGAGGATCTATCATCGGATTTCCTGCTTTTTCAGCAGCGCGGACTTTTTTGTTAAACTCGTCTAATTTACGGACTTTGAGCAAGCTCATGAGCTGATAACGGCGCTCCATTTCTGCCACACACCATGACAAGCTACTGGCCGCTTCTGTCATATCGGTAACTACAGGAGTCAGCAGATGCGGAATGTCATTATAGTTGGCAAGCTCAAGCTGCTTAGGGTCAATCAAGATAAGCCGCAGCTCACTAGGCGTGTATTTAAGTAGCATCGATAGCAGCATGGCGTTGACCAATACTGATTTACCAGAACCTGTCGTACCAGCGACCAACATGTGTGGCGCGCGCGCAAGGTCAGTAATAATCGCCTTACCACCGATATCCTTGCCCATTGCCATACTGATTTGGGCTTTAGGGTCGTTAAATTTTTCGGTATCGAGCAGCTCAATTAAGCGCACCATTTCACGCTTTTTATTAGGTACTTCGATACCAATATAAGGCTTGCCCGGAATGACCTCGACCACCCGCAAAGACGCCATTGATAGCGAGCGCGCCAAATCGCGTGAAATGCCCGTCACCTTACTCGCTTTTACGCCAGCAGCCAGCTCTACCTCAAAGCGCGTGACTACCGGCCCAGGAATAGCGTTCACTACCTCCGCTTTTACATTGAAATCTTGCAGTTTAATTTCTAACAGTTCTGACAATTGCTCAAGCTCAGCCAAGGTATAGCTAGGCTGACGATTAGGATCTGGCTTATCAAGGATAGATATCGCTGGAATAGCCGAAAGACTGTCACGATATTTAGCGGTTTGCATCGCCCGTGAACGGTGAGAAAAAGCGGCATCATCATGAATTTCAGGCATAACTGGTGTATGCAATTCATCGTCAGACGACCTGTCGTCCTCTGGCATCATATCGGTAATATGATTACTAGAATCGTCCTCTGCTACTGCGAAGTTAAAGGTTGGTTTAGGGTTTGCTACGGTCTCAGCACTTGTGCCCTGATTAGTAGTCGTTCCTAAATTAGTGTTAGCCACCGTTGGAGCAACTTTTGGATTAGCAGGGGGTGTATTGGTCGGGGTCATATCAGTGGCGATGCTCGGCTCTGGCTGATGTGAGTGACTTGTGCTTATTTCTGGTGCTGGTGCTGGTGCTGGTGCTGGTGAAACAATACTTGCTGATTGAGAAACACTTGATATTTCAGGCGAAATTAACGGCTCAGAAGCATTTGATAACTCAGATGACTTATTTATATTAGCTACCTCAGCAGATAAGTCACTAGCAGAATCTAATGGTGTCTCTGATACTGATTGAGTAGTCGAGCTGGACGTCTTATCCGCCGATTCTGTCAGTTCTGATAGCGTTGCTAATGGTGCTGGCGCATGCTCTGCCAACCAAGAGTCTGCCAACATATCGACATTTGAGCTATCGACATTTGCGTTATCAGTATTTGACGTTGAGGTATGTAGTTCAGCAATATTGAGTTCAGTAACAGTTATCGTATTGGTCACCGCTGCATCAGATACTTGCTGAACAGAATTTTCTTCATCGTTAGAATTGAGATCAGACGTGGGTGCTGCTACAGACGCGAGTGACTCTGCCTGTGTTACTGATGCATTTGATAACTCAACGTTTGATGGGGCTGTAGCATTACCAGAAGAACTAGGAGCAGGCGCATTTTGCTCAGTCATTGGCCCATTTGCTAATAAATCATCAACCGTACCTGCATCGTTCCATGCAAAGCTAGGTTCAACTTTGCGTACGGTTGCAGTGGTAGAATTAGAAGTAGCCGCAGAGGTATTGGTATAGTTAGCAAAATTAGTAGCGTTGTTAGGCGTAGATGACGCTGTTTGTAAGCCATCATTCATAGCATTATTCGCCATCGTAGCCGCCATAGAGGCTTTAACGCTGGCACCAAGCCCTGATTTAGCTAAAAAATCTGTCAACACATCACTGAAGCGACCGCTGTTATCTGATGCTTGATTGCCGTTATGAGAATTGTGACCAGATTGCAGCTCAAGTGGTAATTGCCCATAGTCTGGTTTTTCTCGCTGAGCATTCTTGTTTGTTGAATTTTCATCATCAGTAAGCAAGCTTTTAGTATTTTGTTGTATGGCATTACTTTGTGGTGTGGCGTCATTTTCTTGCCCCATTTGCGCGGCATTCTGCTCACTATCCTTAGCCTTAACGCCAGAACCAAACCAGGCTAAATTGGTAAGCTTATGATAAAGGGCCAGCCAATGAATATTGAATGCAAAGGTTGCAGTAATAATGACGAATACTACCAAAAATGCCACACTACCCCACTGCGATAATAGCTGGGCCAAACGCGCCTGTAACTCAAGCCCAATAATACCACCAGCAACGCCCTCAAGCCCTGTGGCTACTGGATCTGATACCTGCTGAATCAAGGCTACCAATTGTGCAAACAAGGCACTCACACTTAATATCAAAAACACGTAAGTGACCAGCCGCAATAGCCAAAACGTCGGCTTATTGTCCCACCAAATTAAAACAGACTCATAAACCAAAAACGCCAGCAGCCACCATGCTCCAAAGCCAAAAAAGCTATAGAGTAGGTCAGACAACCAAGCCCCCATCGCGCCGCCCATATTATTAATGGTGGTCATATCGCTACTGATATGCGACCAACTGGGATCGTTACCGGTATAGGTCAGTAAAATAATGAACAGATAAACTGCCAATATTAACCCAAGAAGGGTAAATATACCTTTTTTTAAATACTCAATGAGCGGTGCTGATATCACGTAAGATCTGCCTTGTTATTAGTGCTTTATTAATACTAAATGGTCGCCAACGCATAATTAAGTCTAACCATGCTGACATAAAATGCTTATTTAAATTTGAGTAGCGAAGTGGCTATTATGACATAGCTGACCGCTTATTATGGCATAGCCAATAAAGGTATATAGAGTGTAATTTATAGCGTAAAATACGCGTTTCGTAGTTAATAATCCTGTGCTCAGTAAAGGTGCTAAACAAAACCACCGACTAAACAAGACCTATTTATAAAGCAGCTATCTATCAAGTGGCTATTATTGCAGCGCCTACTTATAAAGTACGCCTAAAAGTACTTACTTATCTTGTTCTTTACAGTAACTAATATTGTCCAATGCCTATTACACTCAGCATAACTTTGTATAATAACAAATACATAGCTTAAGTGGCGACCGTGTTATTAATAAAGAATGTAAGAAAGCGCGTAAGAAAACAGATCAGTAGGTAATTTAGCAAATAAACACCGCAACTAAAAGAAAACTTCTAAAACCTTTGTTTGATATTTCTGGAGTTTCTTACGATTTTCCATCAATAATATTTCAAGGCAAACATGCTTTGATTGTAGTGATATCCATGTTTATTTTAGCAAACTTGCGCTTTTTGCTGAATGCCCTTATGTTAGTATCACACAGCAATTAGAAAAACTATATTAGTACTAATTTTTAATGATTATTTTTCATTATATTGGTTATTTAACTTCTCAATTCTCACATGTTTCAATTCCCACATTTAGTAAGGAACACCTATGGCAACTGCTAATACTACTCCTCGTCACGAAAAACTTATTATTTTAGGCTCAGGTCCTGCTGGCTATTCGGCAGCGGTCTATGCTGCTCGTGCTAACTTAAAGCCTGTTATGGTGACCGGTTTGGAAGTGGGTGGACAGCTCACCACCACTACCGAAGTCGATAACTGGCCGGGCGATGCTTATGACTTAACCGGTCCTGCGCTGATGGATCGTATGAAAGCCCATGCCGAGCGTTTTGGTACTGAATTGGTCTATGACCACGTCAACACCGTTGATCTTAGCGAACGTCCTTTTAAATTAGAGGGCAACAATGGCAGCTACACTTGCGATGCCCTTATTATCTCAACTGGCGCCTCTGCCCAGTATCTAGGATTAGAGTCAGAAACAAAATTTAAAGGCTTGGGTGTTTCAGCCTGTGCTACTTGCGACGGTTTCTTTTATAAAGATCAAAAAGTCGCGGTCATCGGCGGTGGTAATACCGCAGTCGAAGAAGCCTTATATCTGTCTAACATTGCGGCCGAAGTAACTTTAGTACATCGCCGTGACAGCCTACGCTCAGAGAAAATCCTGCAAGACAAACTTTTCGAAAAAGCTAAGAACGGCAACGTTAAAATCGAATGGAATCACAGCGTCGAAGAAGTGGTTGGCGATGATATGGGGGTTAATGGCGTGGTCATTAAATCTACTGTTGATGGCAGCACCAAGCAGCTAGACGTCTTTGGTATGTTCGTTGCGATTGGTCACAAGCCCAATACCGACCTATTCAACGGTCAATTAGACATGAAAGATGGCTACATTACTGTTAATAGTGGTCTTAATGGCAATGCCACCCAAACCAGCGTTGAAGGTGTTTTTGCTGCTGGTGACGTGGCAGACCATGTCTATCGTCAAGCAATTACCTCAGCGGGAACTGGCTGTATGGCTGCACTTGATGCCGAAAAGTATTTAGATGCCATAGGTGAAACCCATGCTCAAGACCATACTTACGCGTCGACCTTGACTGCGGACAAAGAGGCTTAAGTGAGCTATTCTGGTCAAGCCGCTCATACTGCAGCGGCGCAAACGGCTACTAGCAATCCCGATACGCATCCTCTTGATGCCGCGTATATAACGCCTGAGACCTTAAAAAGTCTTGGGTGTTATGATTTTCCCAATCCTGCTACAGTCGATCCTGATGGTTTCGGTGTGGTAGCTGTGGGCGGTGACTTGGCTCCTGAAACCTTGATTTCTGCCTACGCTCAAGGACTCTTTCCCTGGTTCAATGAAGACGAACCTATCGCTTGGTGGTGCCCTGAACCTCGCTGCGTGATAGTGCCGACTGACTATCAGCCAAGTAAGTCTTTGCGTCGCCAAGCCAAACGTGAGCGTTGGCAATTAACGCTCAATCAAGCGTTCAACGAAGTTATACATGCCTGTAGCTTGCCGCGCAGTGATGGGTTGGCTGAGGGCGAGCACACTTGGATTCATGATGAGATGATCGATGCTTATACTGAGCTACATGCTCATGGCTTTGCTCATAGCATTGAGGTCTGGGATGACCAGCAACAACTGATTGGTGGTCTATATGGGCTAAAAATAGGCGGCATCTATTTTGGCGAATCCATGTTTCACCGTGCATCAAACGCCTCCAAACTGGCCTTTTGGGGGTTAATGTGCTTATGCGAGCAAAGCGGTGTAACGCTCGTAGACTGTCAATTACCAAATGAGCATTTAATGAGTTTAGGTGCGATCACCTTACCACGTGCTGACTTCCTCTCCCAATTAGATAGTCTAATTGGCAGCCGCCCAGTCAAATGGCAACCTGACTCTCATCAAGCATTGGCTGTTGCTATGCTAGAGACACCATCACCGTGGCAAGTGCAAAAAAACGAATCTTAAAATGAGCACTGACACCCTATTTTATCGTTTTAAGTCTTAATTTTTTATCGAATGTTAACTTGTTCTTTATGCTCACAAGGTTATGCTATGGCACCTGATACTTCATTTTTGCTCATTGGAACACTGGCAACACAGGCCAATACCACCAAAGATACCGTTCGCCATTATGATCAGTTGGGGCTACTAAAATCCCGTAAACGCCAAGCAGGATCACGTTTATATACCGAATTTCATCCAGAGTGTATTGAGCGCATTGAGCTGATCAAAAGTGCACAAGCGATTGGCTTTAATCTCAATGAAGTCAAAAACTGCCTAAACGACTATTACGATGGCACTCTCGATATCAATAAACAAATAAGTATTATTGCCGAAAAAATCTCTCAAGCAAAACATCAACAAGTGAATCTTATCAACGTCATCAACCAACTTAATGCGCGCCGTGCGGTATTAGAAGATATGAAATCAGACAATACTAATATTCTTTCTAAAGGTGAATGGGATGAACGATTAATGGAGCAGCTTCTAGATGATGCCAACTCGGTATGAAAACCTTTTGTGACGTACCTGTGGTTAAAATTTACGCTGCATAATTAATGCGTCAATAGCTGGCTGATGTGGCAATTGATAATAGCCTTTGCGGCGATGGATAATCGTAAACTCCTGCTGTTCATACAATGCAATCGCCGATGAATTGTCCGCGCGTACTTCTAATAATAGACTGTCAACATCGCAAACTTGCAATTCTTCATTTAACGTAACAAATAGCTGCGAGGCAATACCTTGCCGTTGATGCTTAGGATGGGTACCGATTCGCAATATCTCTGCTTGTTCAAAGACCACTTGATATAGACAATACCCTAAGATGTCACCATTAATCGGATGGGTAGCAGTTATCAACTTCATACTATTCTGTGCAAGTAAGTCAATAAGCGCCTGATAAGTCCACGCATCATGTGGTTGAATAAGGGCTTCAATAGCAGCTACCGCTTGAATGGTTGTCGTACGTACAGCTAATTCCGTGGTTAGTGCTTCTATAATAAGCATCGTTTTTCTCTTTATTCTACTTTAATGTGTCTAATTTTTAATCAGCATGACTTACGATTTTTAATCAACTCTATTATTCTAATATAAATATACCTTACTTATTCTTTAATTTTAACTCATAAAAAAAGCCGTCCTCGATATCGAGGACGGCTTTTTAGTCAAACACTTAAACACTGAAATCAGTATAAAGTATTAGTCTTTAACAGTAGCAACAACACCAGCGCCTACAGTACGGCCACCTTCACGAATAGCGAAGCGAAGACCTTTGTCCATAGCGATTGGGTGGATAAGCTCTACGCCCATCTCAACGTTAT